>Ga0308411_10001865_pt1 | contig 14339 bp, 14 predicted proteins | sample HotsprottomLayer_2_FD_203530 | JGI IMG/M metagenome (GOLD analysis project Ga0308411, IMG submission 203530) | Hot spring phototrophic mat microbial communities from Octopus Spring, Yellowstone National Park, Wyoming, United States -... | ecosystem: Environmental > Aquatic > Thermal springs >...
CCCAGGGCCACGCCGAGGGTCTGTGCTGGTTCCGGTGGTTCCTCCCGGAGCGGACCCCCGAGCGACCCACCACCCGGGTGGTGCCGGTGCACGAGGTGCCCACCCACGGCGACCCCCCGGGCTACCAGGGCTCCTCGGTCACGCCGAAGCGCGACGTGTAGCCGGCGAAGCGTCGCCGGAGCTCACCGGCGTCGAGGCCGAACTCGGAGAGGTCGTAGACCAGTCCGCCGAACCGGCCCCGGGGATGGCAGTCGCGGTAGGTCACCAGCGCGTCGCGCGCCGGCTCGAAGGGCCGGCCGGCGAGCTCGTAGATCCGGGCGACGGTGCCCAGGTCGTCGGCCATGAACCGGTCGAAGTGCACGTCGATCGACCGGTCGGAGCCGAGCCGGTCGCGGTCGCGCACACAGGCGTCGAGCATGCGGGCCAAGCGGTCCGACCAGTAGGCGCCGATCGCCACCGGATCCACCGGCGCGCAGTGCAGCCGGGCGGTGTAGGCGAGCATCGTGCACATCGAGGCGGTGACCGAGACCGGGTCCCGGTGGGTGAGCACCACCGTGGCATCGGGGAACACCGCCGACAGCGGGACGAGCTGCTCGAGGTGCTGGGGCGACTTCAGCACCCAGCGGACCTCCGGCGCGTCCCCGGGTCGCAGCCACTGCAGGGCCTGCAGCACCGTGCACAGGAACGCGTAGTGGGGGGTCTGGTCCCGGTCGAGGTAGTCGTCACGCCAGGACGGCATCGGGGCGGTCGTCTCGAACAGCATCGAGGACGCATCGATGGCGAGGAGCTGGATCTCCTCGTGGATGTGGTCGACGGTCATCTCGTGCATGCGGCGGAAGTGGGGCAGTGCCCGGTGCAGGAGCTCGAGCGCGGCCTCGGTGCGGGCCGGTCGGGGGTCCGCACCGCCGGCGGCAGCACCGGTTCCAGGCTCTCCCAGTAGGGCAGTGAGCGCAGCGCCGGATCGGCGGCGAGCAGGTTGTGCAGGTGCGTCGTGCCCGTGCGGGGCAGACCGGCGATGACGATCGGGCGGGTGACCTCCACCTCGTGGATCTCCGGGTGGCGGGCCAGGAGGTCCTGCAGGTACAGCCGGTTCCTGACGAGCTGGCCGAGCTGCACCGAGACCGTCACCCGGCCGAAGGGGGACAGCCCCGCTTCCCGCTCGAGCGCCCGGCAGAGTCGTTCCAGGCGCTCGACGAAGCCCGTGTCCCCGAGATCGTGGAGGCCGGTGTCGGCCCTCGCCTGTCGCACGAGGGACTCGGCGCTGAGCTCGATCGATCCGGCGAGGGGTGCCGCCGCCGCCATCAGGGCGGTGGTCTCGGGATCGAAGACCGGTTCGGCCAGGTCCTCGATGCGAATCGGCGGCGGTCGGTCGGCCGGCTCGGCCATCCCGGGGACCGTACCCGACCAGCCCGGGGGACCCGGTGGGACCCAAATAGGGCACTTCGGTCCTGTCTGGTGGCACCGTCGGGCTGGTAGGTGTGCTTCCGGGTGGTTCTTCTGTGTCACCGTCATCCCACACTCGGAGCTGTCGACGTACCACCATGAGCGCTGTGAGTGCCTCGGTTCCGGGTTCGTTCGCGCCACCGGACCACCTGCCGGTGACGGCGCCGCGGCTGGCGCGGCACTCGTTCGTGCTGTCCGACGGGCACCGGGTCGGCCTCGCCGTGAGCGGCCGGGGGGTGCCGCTGGTGGTCGTCCACGGCTTCACCGCCGAGGGGTTCCTGTACGCCCAGACGCTGCACCGGCTGGTCCGCAAGGGGTTCAAGGTGGTCGCCATCGACATGGCCGGCCACGGTGGCACGCAGGGACTCCCGCAGGGCGGCGGACGGCTCGGGGACTACGCCGAGCTGATGAGCCGCTGCGTGGAGGAGCTGGGGATCCGCCGGGCGGTGCTCGCCGGCCACTCCATGGGGGGTCGGGTGGTGGCCCAGCTGGCGGCGATGCACCCCGACCAGGCGGTGGCCACCCTCCTCATCGACGCCATCGTCGGCGACCAGTGGGACTGGATGGTGCGGATCTTCCGGCTCTCGCCGCCGCTGCTCATGGCGCTCGGAGCGGCGCTCATCGCCGACACGGCCACCACGCTGCCGCTGTTCGCCGACCCCGAGCAGGCCCGCAAGCTGGGCAGGCTGGTCACCCCGACGATGGTCGGCCACGCCATGCAACCCTGGCGGCTGATCGGGCCCGGTGTGTCGATCCTGCGGTCCCGCGGCAGCCACCGCGTGCTCGACGAGCTCGCCGCCCACGAGGTGCCCACGTTCGTGATCCACGGCGACCGTGACCTGGTCGTGCCGATCTGCACCGCCGTCTCCGCCGCCCGGCGAGCCAACGGTCAGCTCGTGGTGGTCCGCAACGCCACCCACTCGTGGTTGCTGCGTGACCCCGAGACCCTGCCCGCCATCGTCAGCGAGCTGCTCGCAGGGCGCCTGGGCGACGCCATCCGGGCGTGCCTGCCGGCCGCCGGTGCGGACTCGATCGAGGAGCTCGAGGGCCTCTTCTACGAGCCGGACGCGCCGGTGCTCGGTCTCACCCCCGCCGAGACCTGGTCCACCACGACCACCACCGAGCACCGCCCACCCCGGTACCGCTGGGAGGTGCGCTGAGCCGGACGACGGGCGGCCCCGGTCCCCCCGGGTCGTGTCCCGGTCAGGGTCCTGCTAGGCTTGCCCGAGACCCCGTCCGGGGTCGCCGCGTCCGGCGGCGCCAGCTCCCAGCGGACCCCACCGTGGGCCCGGGGTCAGCGCGTCGGAGGCCGGGTCCGACACCCACCCATCGAGGAATCCGCCGCATGTCGCGCGAACCGACCAACCTGCCGCCCAAGGCGACGACCATCGCCGAGCACCGGCTCCACGAGAGCGATACGGGCTCACCCGAGGTGCAGATCGCGCTCCTCACGGACCGCATCAACCACCTCACCGAGCACCTGAAGGTCCACAAGAAGGACCACCACAGCCGCCGGGGCCTGCTCATGCTGGTCGGGCGCCGTCGTCGTCTGCTCGACTACGTCAAGCGGAACGACGTCGAGCGCTACCGGGCGATCATCGCCAAGCTCGGCCTGCGGCGATAGCCACGATGGGACGGCGGCCTGCGGGCCGCCGTCATCCGTTCCACCCAGACATCGACCACCCACCGGGTCGGGACCGAAGCGTCAGTTGCCGGTGGTGGGGGGCGGGGTCCGCTCCGCCCCCCACCACTGGGAACTGGCGTCACTCCCGGCTCGGCCGATTCCGGGCGCTGCCCGGAAAGGAGCCGCTCCCATGGCGGAACCCAGATCCGTGTCCACGGTCATCACCGGGACCGGCAAGACCCTCACCCTCGAGTCCGGCAAGCTGGCCCTCCAGGCCGACGGCGCGGTCACCGTACAGCTCGGCGGCACCGTCATCCTGGTGACCGCCACCGCAGCCCGCACGGTGCGCGAAGGTGCCGACTTCTTCCCCCTCACCGTCGACCTCGAGGAGCGCATGTACGCCGCCGGGCGGATCCCGGGATCGTTCTTCCGCCGGGAGGGCAAGGCCAGCGACCAGGCGATCCTCACCTGTCGACTCACCGACCGTCCGCTGCGACCGTGCTTTCCCGACGGGTTCCGCAACGAGGTCCACATCGTGGGCACCGTGCTGGGCGCCGATCTCGTCAACCCCCACGACGTGCTGATGATCAACGGAGCATCGGCCGCGCTGATGCTGTCGGGCATCCCCTTCGATGGTCCGGTGGGCGCGGTGCGGATCGCCTACTCGACCGACGGGGAGTGGATCCCGCACCCCACCTACGGCGAGATCGAGGACGCCACCTTCGAGATGGTGGTCGCCGGGCGGACCCTCGACGATGGCGACGTCGCCGTCATGATGGTCGAGGCGGGCGGCACCGAGGGCGCGTGGCCCGCGTACGAGGCCGGCGCGCCGAAGGTCACCGAGGAGGTGATCGCCGACGGCCTGGAGGCGTCCAAGACCTGGATCCGTGAGGCGGTCGAGCTCCAGCGGGCGCTGGTCGACGTGGCGGGGGCCAAGGAGCCGATGCCCTACACGGTGGCCATCGACTACCAGCCGGAGGTGTACGCCGCGGTCGAGACGGCGGCCCGGGACCGGGCGGCGGCCACGCAGCGGATCGCCGACAAGCACGAGCGCCAGGCGGCCGAGGCCGCGCTGCGCGACGCGGTGGTGGCCGAGCTGGCCCCGCAGTTCACCGGGATCCCCGACGCCGAGCGCCAGATCAAGGCCGCGCTGCGTTCCCTGATCAAGACGGTCGTGCGCCGCCAGATCGTCGAGGAGGGTCGGCGCATCGACGGTCGGGGCGTCACCGACATCCGCCCGCTGTCGGCCGAGGTGGCGGTGCTGCCCTCGGTGCACGGCTCGGGTCTGTTCGAGCGGGGCGAGACCCAGGTGCTGAACGTGTGCACCCTGGCCATGCCCCGCATGGAGCAGATGATCGACGCCCTCGGCGTCGTCGAGCGCAAGCGCTACATGCACCACTACAACTTCCCGCCGTTCTCCACCGGTGAGACCGGGTTCATGCGTGGACCCAAGCGCCGCGAGATCGGCCACGGTGCCCTCGCCGAGCGGGCGCTGGTTCCCGTGCTGCCCTCGTCGTCGGAGTTCGGCTACACGATCCGCACCGTGTCGGACGTGCTGAGCTCCAACGGTTCGACGTCCATGGCCTCGGTGTGCGCCTCGACCCTGTCGATGATGGACGCCGGCGTGCCCATCAAGGCCCCGGTGGCCGGCATCGCCATGGGGCTGGTCTTCGCCGAGGGGCGCTACACGACCCTCACCGACATCCTCGGGGCCGAGGATGCGTTCGGGGACATGGACTTCAAGGTGGCGGGGACCGCCGAGTTCATCACCGCCCTGCAGCTCGACACCAAGATCGACGGGATCCCGGCCGACGTGCTGGCCCAGGCGCTCGCCCAGGCCCGGGACGCCCGACTGAGGATCCTGGAGGTGATGGCCGAGGCCATTCCCGAGCCACGGCCGGAGGTGGGGCCGACCGCGCCGAAGATCGTGAGCTTCGAGATCCCGATCGACAAGATCGGCGAGGTGATCGGCCCGAAGGGCAAGGTGATCAACACCATCCAGCAGGAGACCGGCACCGACATCACCGTCGACGACGACGGCACGGTCGGCATCGTGACCATCGGTTCGACCGACGCCGGGGCGGTCGCCGAGGCCGAGCGTCAGATCCGTCTCATCCTCCACCCACCGACGGCGGAGGTGGGCGCCACCTACACCGGCAAGGTCGTCAACATCACCAAGTTCGGCGCCTTCGTCAACATCCTCCCGGGCCGGGACGGGCTGTTGCACATCTCCAAGCTGGGAGCGGGCAAGCGCATCGACAAGGTCGAGGACGTGCTCAACCTCGGCGACGAGGTCCAGGTGCGCGTCGACGACGTCGACCCGAACGGCAAGGTGTCGCTCTCGCTCGCCAGCTCGCCGCCACCGGCCGAGCCGGCCGGCCGCAGCGACGGTGACGGGCCGGAGGCCGACCGGGACTACGTGTCGTTCGAGGACTCCTTCGACGCCGAGGTCCGCGAGGAGTTCGGCGACCTCGGCCCGGACTCGGTCGGCGTCGCCGGCGAGCGCGACCGCGGCGACCGCGCCGAGCGGCGCGGCGGCGGACGTCGCAGCGGAGGCGGTCGGGGGCGTCGCCGCTCGTGACAGCGGGCGCCGGGGGCGCGACCGGCGAGTCGGTCACCCGGTCGGTCCTGCCGTCGGGGATCCGGGTCGTGACCGAGCGGATGCCGGAGGCGTGCTCGGTCACGATCGGGTTCTGGGTCCGGATCGGCTCGCGCGACGAGCCGGCGGAGCTCGCGGGCGCGTCCCACTTCCTCGAGCACCTGCTGTTCAAGGGCACACCCGGGCGCAGCGCCAGATCGATCGCGGTGGCGGTGGACTCGGTGGGCGGTGAGATGAACGCCTACACCACCCGGGAGCACACGGTGTTCTACCTGCGGCTGCCGGTGTCGGAGCTCGAGCGAGGCCTCGCGCTGCTGGCGGACGTCGTCGCCGAGCCGGCCTTCCGGCCGGCCGAGGTGGAAGCCGAGCGGGAGGTGATCCTCGAGGAGCTGCTCATGACCGCCGACGCCCCCGACGACGTGGTCATGACCGCGCTGTGGGAGGCGGTGTTCCCCGGTCACCCGCTCGGCCGGGAGGTGCTCGGCACCACGGCCAGTGTGGAGCGCCTCGGCCGCGACCAGCTCGCCGCCTTCCACGCCGAGCACTACCGCCCGGCGAACCTCGTCGTGGCCGCGGCCGGTGCCCTGCGCCACGAGCAGGTGCTGGATCCTCTGGTCGGGTACCTCGGGGCCGCCGGCGCCGGGACCCGACCGGAGCGGCACGGGCCGGATGCGGCCCCGGTGGCGCTGACGGTGATCCGTCGACCGACGGAGCAGGCGCACGTGGCCATGGGCTGGCGGGCACTGGCGCACGACGACCCCGAACGCTACGCGCTGTGGGCCGCCAACCAGGTGCTCGGCGGAGGGCTGTCCAGCCGGCTCGTGCAGGAGGTCCGCGAGGACCGGGGCCTCGCCTACAGCGTGTACAGCTCGCCCTCCACCTACCAGGACACCGGGATCCTCGCGCTCTACGCGGGGACCGCACCCGAGCGGATCGGCGAGCTGCTCGACGTGATCGACGACGTGCTCGAGGGCCTCGTCCGCGACGGGGTGACCGCCGAGGAGCACCGGGTGGCGCTCGGATGCCTCGAGGGGGCGACGCTGCTCGGGCTCGAGGACAGCGCCGGGCGCATGTCGCGCCTCGGTGGCAACGAGTGCACCCACGGCCGGGTGATCCCCCTGGAGGAGCAGCTCGCCCGGATCCGGGCGGTGACCCGTCAGGACATCGACGCAGTGCTGCGGCGTGTGCTCGGAGGCCCCCGCTCGCTCGCGGTCGTGGGACCGTTCGACGACGACGACCCCCGGCTCCGTGCCGCCGCACGTCGCTGGGGCGGACCCTGCTGAGAGCACCGGGGCTAGGGTCGGGAGATGACGACGAGGGTCGGGGTGTTCGGGGCGGGTGGCCGGATGGGGCGCACCGTGTGCCAGGCGGTGGCCGCGGATCCCGACCTGGTGCTCGTGGCCGCGGTCGATCCGTTCCACTCGGGCCTCGACCTGCGGCAGGTCACCGGCGTCGACCTCCCGCTGCAGGTCCAGGCGGGCCCCGAGGTCTTCGAGCACCAGGGGGTGGAGGTGGCGGTCGACTTCACGCGCCTCGACGCGGCCCGCGAGAACGTCACCTGGCTGGCCGAGCACGGGATCCACGGCGTGGTGGGCACCACGGGGTTCGGCGAGGACGACTACGAGCGCTTCCGGGCCGCCTTCGTGCGCAGCAACTGCGTGATCGCGCCGAACTTCGCGATCGGTGCCGTGCTCATGATGCGCTTCGCCGAGCTCGCGGCGCCGTACTTCGACTCCGCTGAGATCATCGAGTGGCACCACGATCAGAAGCTCGACGCGCCCTCGGGCACGGCGATGCTCACCGCCGAGCGCATGGCCGCGTCGTCAGCGGACTGGTCGCCGGACCCGACGACCACGGAGGTGCTCCCCGGAGCGCGAGGCGGCCGCGGACCGGCTGACATCCGGGTCCACGCCCTGCGGGTCCGGGGCATGATCGCCCACCAGGAGGTGCTGCTCGGGACCACCGGGCAGACCCTGTCCATCCGCCACGACAGCTACGACCGCTCATCGTTCATGCCCGGGGTGCTGCTGGCCGTGAAGCGGGTGGCGGAGCTGCCCGGAGTGACCGTCGGGCTCGACGCGCTGCTCGACCTGTGAGCTGCGACGTGCGCTGACCCGGCCGCGGGGTCCCGCACGCCCCACCCCGGCTGGCCGGGCTCAGCTCGGGTCGCTGCGCCGGTGCACCAGGCGGGCCCCGGCCTGATCCCGGGCCAGCACCACCATCCGGTCGATGTTGACCCGGCTGGGTCGGGTGGCGGCGAAGGCCACGCAGTCGGCCACGTCCTGCGCCGTCAGCGGCGTCATGCCCTCGTACACGCGGGCGGCCCGCTCGGTGTCGCCCCCGAAGCGCACGAGGCTGAACTCGGTCTCGACCATGCCGGGGTCGATCTCGGTGATCCGTACGGGCAGGCCGAGCAGCTCCTGGCGCAGCACGCGCATCACGGCGTCGGCGCCGGCCTTGGCGGCGTTGTATCCGGCACCGCCGGGGTAGGGCTCGATGGCGGCGATCGAGCCGATGGTGATGACGTGGCCGTCACCGCTGGCGATCAGCCGGGGCAGCAGGGCGCGGGTCATGCGCATCATCCCGAGCACGTTCGTCTCGTACATCCACAGCCAGTGCCCGTCGTCGGCCTCGGCCACCGGCTCGAGGCCGAGCGCACCGCCGGCGCTGTTCACGAGCAGCCGGCAGTCGCCCACCTGCTCGCAGAACGCCGTCACCGACGCCGGGTCGCGGACATCGAGCGGGAACGCCCGGCCGCCGACCCGGGCCGCGACCTCCTCGAGGCGGTCGCGGCGCCGTGCCCCCAGCACGACCTCGAACCCCTCGGCGGCCAGCCGGGCGGCCGTGGCTGCGCCGATGCCCGAACTGGCCCCGGTCACGACCGCCGTGCCCCGGCCCGCTCGATCGGTCACCGTCGCGCCCCGGGGACCCGCGCCCGGCTCACGGGCCGGGCTCCTCGCGCCGGTCATCGTCGAGGTCACCTTCGAGGCGGCGGAGCTGGTCGATCTCCGAGGTCCCCTTGCGGGACTCGTTCCAGACGGTGAGCCCGACGAGGGTGACGCTGAGGATCAGCAGGGGGATGCGGTAGTCGCTGATGAAGCCGAGCACCCAGTTGATGGGCGCCTCGAAGGCCTCACCGAGGAACATGATCAGCACCAGCCGGGCGACCGTGCCGCTCACGTTGAGGATCAGGAACAGCGCCGGGCTCATGCCCGCCGAGCCGGCCAGGAGGCAGATCCAGTTGTTCGGGGCGAGGAACACGAGCGGGTAGCCCCACCGGCGGAAGGCGGACTCGAGGGAGCGCATGAGTCCCCCGAAGGTGGGGGTGCGACGCTCCATCCACCGCACGGCGCTGTCGCCGTACCAGTAGCCGAGCAGGTAGAAGAGCGGGTCGGACACGAGCGCCCGGACCGTGCCGATGAGGTAGTACCAGATCAGGTCGACGTGGTTGACGACCCCGATCAGCCACCGGTTCCGGCTGTTGAGGGCGATGAGCAGCAGCGGGTTGCCGCCGTCGCCGTTCTCGTCGGGGAGCAGGCTCGGCGCCAGGGCGTCCCCCACCTGCGCGGCGATCACCAGCGCCACGAGCGGGACCACGATCGCCGTGAGCGCGCGACGGCTCGGGGCACGCCGCGGCGGGTGGTGGACGTCGAGCCCGTCCGTCACCGCCGGGTCGTCGGCGTCGGCGGGAGAGAGCCCGGTGGCGCTGTCGGCCGGGGAGGCGTCGGGTGGCGGGGCGTCGTCGGACGCCGGCCCCTCGGACGCTGGCCCCTCGGTCATCCGGCCGACAGCGTAGTCGGGCGCGCCTACAGTTCCCGGCCGTCGGAGCCGCCGGAGGGGAGGAACCTCGGGTGCCGCAGCCTGCGCCCGCCAACGACCGGGACCGCCCGGGGGTCCTCGTGGTCGCGTCCGCGCTGCCCGCCGCGGTCGACCAGCAGGAGGTCGCCTCGCTCACCGCCAGGCTGGTGCCCCAGCTCGACCCCGATCGGGTCCGGGCGATCTTCACGAACAGCGGGATCCGCCACCGCCACCTGGCGATGCCCCTCGAGTGGTACGGGCACCTCCACGTCCCCCAGGAGCGCCAACGCCTGGCGGCTGAGCAGGCGGTCACCCTCGGCGCCGAGGCCGCCCGGCGGGCGCTGGTGCGGGCCGGTGTCGAGCCGGCCGAGGTCGATGCCGTGGTCACGGTGTCGTCCACGGTGATCCGCGCCCCGGGCATCGAGGCGGCGCTGGTGGAGGCGCTGGGTCTGCGCCCGGATGTCCGCCGGCTCCCGGTGGGCGGGCTGGCCTCGCTCGGAGGCGCCGCCGGGCTGGCCCTGGCCGCCGACCTGGCATCGGTGTCGGCGGGCACCGTGCTGCTCGTGGCCGTCGAGGTGAACTCGGTCGCCTTCGTCCCCGGCGAGGCCCCACTCGAGATGGCGGTGTCGATGGCGCTGTTCTCCGACGGCGCGGCAGCCGTGGTGGTCGCGGGAGGCGGCTCCCGGCTGCGCGTGCTGGGTCGCCACAGCACGCTGGTGCCGTCCTCGGCGACGGTCATGGGCTTCGAGGTCGTCGACGAGGGACTGCGCTGGAGGCTCGCACCCGAGGTCCCCGAGGTCGCCGCCCGCCACACCCGCACCAGTGTCGAGGCGGCGCTGACCACCGTCGGCTGGTCGCTCACCGACCTGGACCACGTGTTGATCCACCCCGGCGGTGCGAAGGTCCTCGACGCCGTGGCGGAGGTGCTGGACCTGCCCGTGAGCGCCATGGAGTGGTCGTGGGAGGCGATGCGTGACCACGGCAACGTGAGCAGCGTGACCGTGCTGCTCGTCCTCGAGCACTTCCTGGCGGCGTGTCCGGCGCCGGGTCGTGGGCTGCTCACCGCCATGGGCCCCGGCTTCGGCTACGAGCACGTCCTGTTCGAGCTCGGTCCACCCGCCGACCGTCCGTCGGGCCCGGCCGGGTCCTAGCCTGAGCACGTGGCCGGTGCAGCACCCGACTGGTCGTTCGTGACCAGGCCCCGATGGATCCTGTCGCACCTGTTCGTGCTGGGCATGGTCGTGCTGATGGTGAACCTGGGCTTCTGGCAGCTCCGCCGGCTCGACGAGCGGCGCGCCACCAACGCCCGGATCGAGGCCAGGGTGGACGAGCCGGCGGCGCCGATCGGGGCCGTGCTGCCCGCAGGGCCGGCGGCCACGCCCGAGGAGGTCGCCGCCGTCGAGTACCGCACGGTGACCGTGACCGGGCGCTATGCGCCCGACGAGGAGGTCCTCGTCACCAACCGCACCTACGCCGAGACACCCGGGTACTGGGTCCTCACCCCTCTCGTCCAGCCCGACGGGACCGCGGTGGTGGTCAACCGTGGGTGGGTTCCCTTCGCCACCACTGATCCCGACGGCTCCTTCGAGGCGTTCGCACCGGCGCAGGGCACGGTGACGGTGACCGGGTCGATCCGGGCGAGCCAGACCCGCTCCACCGGCCCGATCGGAGGTCCGGCCGATGCCGGGGACGGACGCCTCCGCCAGCTCGCCCGGGCGGACGTGGGCCGGCTCGCGGCACAGGTGTCGGCGCCGCTGTACCCCCTGTACGTCAACCTCGACTCCCAGCAGCCACCGCTGCCCGAGGGTGGGCTGCCGGTGCTCCTGCCACCACCGGACCTCAGCGAGGGCCCCCATCTGGGCTACGCCGGACAGTGGTTCATCTTCTCCGCCTTGACCGTCGTCGTGTACCCCCTCCTGCTCCGCAGGGTGGCCCGAACCAGAGGCCGGGAGACGCCGGCGCAGCCGTCGCCCGCACCCACGGCGACGACTGCCGCCGCCACCTCCCTGGGCGACGCCGACCCCGATCCCACCCGGGCCCCGACGCCGTGACCGCTCCGGACCCCCACCGCCTGGCGTGGTGTCCCCGTCCCAGGTGACGCCCTCCGACGTTCGCGAGCGTCTCCTGCGAGCCACCCTCGCCTGCGTGGAGCGCTGGGGGTTGACCAAGACCAGCGTCGAGGACATCGCTCGCGAGGCCGGGTGCTCGCGGGCCACGGTCTACCGGCACTTCCCCGGCGGCCGCGAGGAGCTGGTCCGGGCGACGGTCGAGTGGGAGGTCGACCGGTTCTTCCGGCGGATCGAGGCGCGGATCGCCGAGCAGCCCGACCTCGCCTCGAAGCTGCGGGTCGGGCTGGTCTTCGGGCACCGTGCGATCCGCGAGCACGAGCTCCTGCAGCGGGTCCTGCGGACCGAGCCGGACGCCCTGCTCGAGGAGCTCTCCCAGGTCGTGCCCACCATCGAGCAGCTCATGCGGACCTACCTGCTGGCCCTGCTGCGCGCCGAGCGGCTGCAGCTCGGCATCGACGTGGCAGCGGCCGCCGACTACCTGATGCGCCTGTTCCTGTCCTACCTGGGGAGCCCGGGTCGCTGGGACCTCACCGACGACGCCGAGGTGGACCGCCTGGTGCGTACGCAGTTCCTGGCGGGGATCATCAGCGGGTAGGGCTTGGCAATGAGACACGATTCGGCTTATTGTCTTTCGTGATGGTCGCCATGACCGGGGGAGATCACCAGCTCGAGGAGCGGATCTGCGAGGCCGCCGTGCGCTGCATCGCCCGCACCGGCCTGCGCCGGACCACCCTCGACGACGTCGCCCTCGAGGCGGGCTGCAGCCGGGCGTCGATCTACCGGGTGTTCCCCGGTGGCAAGGACCGGCTGTGGGTCGCGGCCCTCGAGCGGGAGGTGGCTGCGCTCGAGCAGCGGGTGGCGACGGCACTCGCCGACGCCGACGGGCTCGCCGAGACCCTCACTGCGGCCATCGTCGAGACCGCCCGCGCCCTCGCCGGCCACGATGCCCTCCGGCACCTGCTCGAGCACGAGCCGGGCGTGGTGCTGCCGCACCTGTCCTTCGACGGGCTCGGTCCCGTGCTCGAGCGGGCCGTGGCCTTCCTGGCGCCGTGGCTCGAGTGCCACCTCGACCCCCGCAGCGCGGCCGAGGCCGCCGAGTGGGTGGCCCGGCTGATCGTGCTGTACGGCGCCGACGCCCACGCTCCCTACGACCTGACCGATCCGGGCGACGTGCGCCGTCTCGTCGCCACCCACCTCATCCCCGGGCTCGTCCCACGACACGAAGTCGCACGACACGAACAGGAGCACGTCAATGTCCTCGACTGAAGAGATGATCGGCCGCAGCGACGTCAACGACCTCGAAGCCATCCTCGCCATCACCAACAGCGACGTGGACGCCCTCGTGCACCAGGTGCAGAACCACGCCGACGCCATCTTCACCTGGGACTACGAGAAGGGTGCCCGGCCGGCGCTCAACAAGCTCTACGAGAAGGCCAAGAACGCCCAGTGGAACGGTGAGACCGACCTCGACTGGTCCATCGACGTCGACCAGGAGCAGGTCGTGCTGGCCAACGCCGCCGCCAACGCGGGCCCGGCGCTGGATCTGACCGGGACCTGCTTCGAGTCCTGGGGTGAGAAGGAGTGGATCCAGCTCGGCATCGAGTCCCAGAACTGGACCCTCAGCCAGTTCATGCACGGCGAGCAGGGCGCCCTCATCTGCACCGCCAAGATCGTCGAGACCGTGCCCTGGATCGACGCCAAGTACTACGCCTCGACCCAGGTGATGGACGAGGCCCGGCACGTGGAGGTGTTCGCCAAGTACCTCCAGGACAAGCTCTCCGGTCACTACCCGGTCAACGCCCACCTGCGGATGCTGCTCGACGACATCATCGCCGACAGCCGCTGGGACATGACCTACCTGGGCATGCAGATCATGGTCGAGGGCCTCGCCCTCGCCGCCTTCGGCTTCATGCACCAGATGACGACCGAGCCGCTGCTCAAGCAGCTGCTGCGCTACGTGATGAGCGACGAGGCCCGGCACGTGGCGTTCGGGGTGCTGTCGCTGAAGGAGTACTACGCCGAGCTGTCGGCCGCCGAGCTGCGCGAGCGTCAGGAGTTCGCCTTCGAGGCGGCGGTGCGCATGCGCGACCGGTTCCTCCAGCAGGAGGTCTGGGACCGGATGGGTGTGCCCGTCAAGGAAGCCGTGTCGCTCGTGATGCTCACCCCCGAGCAGCAGATGTTCCAGGCGATGCTGTTCTCGAAGATCGTGCCCAACTGCAAGAAGCTGGGCCTGCTCGACGCCGCCGACGGCTGGCTGCGCACCAAGTTCACCGAGCTCGGCGTGATCGGGTTCGAGGACTGGGTGGACACCGGCTCGGAGTACGAGAGCTTCGCCCTCACCGAGAGCGACCAGCGCTCCGCCTGAGCTCGGGGAACCGCCTGCTGATCGCGTTCGCCACCGCCGCTGCGCTCCCGCATCCGGACGACGACGAACCGCTGTTGCGCGCCGCCTGCGCGGCTGCGGGGATCGACTCTGACTGGGTCGTCTGGGACGACCCCCGGCTCGACTGGTCCGTCTACGACGCGGTGGTGATCCGCTCCACCTGGGACTACCACCACGCGCCCGAACGCTTCCTCGGCTGGTGCGACCACGTCGGCTCGGTCACCCGACTCGTGAACCCCGCTCCCGTGGCCCGCTGGAACGCGCACAAGCGCTACCTGGTGGAGCTCGCCCGTGCGGGGGTGCCGGTGGTGCCCACCGGGCTCGTGGAGCGGGACAGCGACGAGCCGTTGGCGGCGGTGGCCGCCCGGCACGGCTGGGACGAGGTCGTGGTCAAGCCCGCCGTGGGGGCGGGCGGCGAGGGGG
>Ga0308411_10001867_pt1 | contig 14332 bp, 12 predicted proteins | sample HotsprottomLayer_2_FD_203530 | JGI IMG/M metagenome (GOLD analysis project Ga0308411, IMG submission 203530) | Hot spring phototrophic mat microbial communities from Octopus Spring, Yellowstone National Park, Wyoming, United States -... | ecosystem: Environmental > Aquatic > Thermal springs >...
CAGGTGTGCTGGCACGCGCTTTGCCGATCTTGTGCCAACAACTTCACAAGGAGATCGGGAGTTGAGGCGATCTACCCCCCGATCGTACCGCCCTTGAAGGCTGGATCAACTCACCGGAGGGCCATTGGCATGGTTTCACGGGAGATTCTTGACGGACTGCGTTTCTTTCAGGGACTGCCTGCCGAGTATGTCGAGCAACTGGCGGGCATCGCCGAGGAACGCAACGTAGAGGCAGGTTCGATGCTGTTTCGCGAGGGGGAAACGGCCAGTCACGTTCACATTGTCTGTACGGGCAAGGTATCTTTGCAGATCCGCGTGCCGGGCCGCGGCCCCATCGAGTTGCAGACCATCGGGCCAGGCGAGTTGCTCGGCTGGTCGGCCTTACTGAATAACGGCCCGATGACTGCTGCCGCCCGCGCTGCCACGGACTGCCGACTCATCAGTCTCAACGCCGTGCAGCTACTCGCGCTGTGCGAACACGAACCACGACTGGGCATGGAGGTCATGCGCCGGCTGGCCTCGTCGCTGTCGCAACGCCTGCGCTACACGCGGTTGCACCTGCTCGACGTGTACCGCCACGAGTTCCCGCCCTCGGCAGCGGGGGGAGGCCAATCATGAACAGCATGGGGTTACCGACTGGATGCTACGTCCGCATCGACAAACCGGATCTACAGGGACTGCTCGACGAACTGCGTCGGCTGGGCTACCGCGTGCTGGGGCCGCGTCTGAGCCAAGGGGCTATCCAGTTGGCCGATCTGGAGTCCATTCAGCAAATGCCCATCGGTTGGGTCGATGAGCAGCAGCCGGGCCGCTATCGGCTGCGGCAGCAAGGCAGCAACTACTTCGATTATGTGGTCGGGCCGGGTTCGCTCAAACGGTTTCTGTTCCCGCCCCAGGTTGAGGTGCTACAGAGTCTGTCGCTGCACGGCTCCTTCCAGTTCACCGCCCCGAAGCCACCGCCCCAACCGCTAGCGGTCATCGGCGTGCGAGCTTGTGATCTGGCGGCGGTGCGCATCCTTGACCGTGTTCTGCTCGAAGGGCCGGCCAGCGATGCCGACTATCGAGCGCGTCGGCAGTCTCTCTTCGTGCTGGCGGTCAACTGTGCCCGACCAGCGGCGACGTGCTTCTGTGCCAGCATGAACAGCGGGCCGGCCGTCACCGAAGGGGCCGATCTTGCCCTGTTCGAGTTGCCTACGCATTTCGTTCTTGAGGTGGGCAGCGAACGCGGCGGTGAGGTGCTGAGTGCCATCAAATGGCGGCCCTGCTCGACCCGCGAGGTGGCCGAGGCGCAGCAGGTGCCGCGCCAGGCGGAGAAACGCCTCAGTCGCGCTTTGCCTTCCCGTGAGCGGGTTCGTGATCTGCTGCGAGCCGACCTCGAACACGAACACTACGACGAGATCGCCCAGCGTTGTTTGGCGTGCAGTAACTGTACGATGTCCTGCCCGACTTGCTTCTGTTCCTCGATCCACGATACCAGCGATCTGAGCGGGGAGATGTGTACCCGCGAGCGGTTGTGGGCCTCGTGCTTCACCGACGATCACTCCTACATGAACAGCGGCACGGTTCGCAAGTCGATTCGCGCCCGCTATCGCCAGTGGCTGACTCACAAGCTCAGTTCGTGGATCGATCAGTTTGGCACCTCGGGATGCGTCGGCTGCGGACGCTGCATTACTTGGTGTCCGGTCGGCATTGACCTGACCGCCGAGGTCGCTGCTCTGGGAGGAACCAACTCATGACTCCCCTAGCCATTCGAGAGCAGGCCGCCTGCAACCCCTGGCTGCCCACGCCCGCTACGGTTCGCGGCATTTATCCCGAAACGCCCGGTGTGCAAACCTACGAGTTGCAACTAGACGATCCCCAGGTAGCGGCCCGATTTCACTTCCAGCCGGGTCAGTTCAACATGCTGTATCTGCCGGGCATCGGTGAGGCGGCCATCTCCATCAGTTCCGCCCCCTCGCAAGCCGGCACCCTAGCTCACACGGTGCGTGTGGCCGGCAACGTCACTCAGGCTCTGTCTCGCCTCCGCGTCGGTCAGCGAGTCGGAGTGCGCGGCCCTTACGGCACGGGCTGGCCGATGGATGCCTGTCGCGGCCGAGATGTTGTCCTGGCCGCAGGAGGTATCGGCCTGGCTCCGTTGCGTCCGGTCATCTACCATATCCTCCATAACCGCTCCGATTTCGGCCGGGTGATTCTGCTCTACGGATCGCGCACGCCGGGAGATCTGCTCTACACCAACGAGTACCCCGCCTGGCGTGAAGAGGGCATCGAGGTCGAAACCACGGTGGACATCGGCGATGACCAATGGCAGGGCAACATCGGCGTTGTGCCGGTGCTGTTCTATCGGCTTCGGCTCAACGCCGCTCGCACCACCTTACTGACCTGTGGCCCAGAAATCATGATCCGCTTCGTCATTTTCGAGGCTCTGGCGCGACGAGTGCGCAAGGATGCCATCTTCCTGTCGATGGAACGCAACATGCAATGTGCCGTCGGGCTGTGCGGCCACTGCCAGCTCGGTTCCTATTTCGTGTGCAAGGACGGCCCGGTGTTCAGCTACCGCGCCGTCGAGCCTTACCTGCTTGTGGAGGATCTCTGACATGGCCAGACCACGACTGGCAGTGTTCAAGTTCGCCTCCTGCGACGGTTGCCAACTGTCTCTGCTCGATGCCGAGGACGAACTGCTCGCGGTGGCAGGTGCCGTGGAAATTGCCTATTTCCCCGAAGCCCGAACGCAGGAGATTCCCGGCCCTTACGATGTCGGCCTAGTCGAGGGGTCGATCACCACGCCGCACGATGCCCAGCGCATCAAAGAGATCCGCAAGCAGTGCCGGATTCTCATCACCATCGGTGCCTGCGCCACGGCGGGCGGTATCCAGGCACTCCGCAACTGGGCCAACACCGACGACTTCGTCCGGCAGGTGTACGCTCATCCGGAGTACATCCACACCCTGGCCACCAGCACGCCCATCAGCGAACACGTTTGGGTGGACTTCGAGTTGCGCGGCTGCCCGATCAACAAGCAACAACTGCTGGAGGTGGTGACGGCACTGGTGATCGGCCGTAAGCCGCGTCTGCCGCGCTACGCGGTGTGCGTCGAGTGCAAGCGCCGCGGCACGGTGTGCGTGGCCGTGGGTCAGGGCATCCCCTGCATGGGGCCGGTCACGCAGGCCGGCTGTGGCGCGATCTGTCCCAGCTACAATCGCGAGTGCTTCGGCTGTCACGGCCCACGCGAACAGCCCAATCTCTACAGTCTCGTCGAGTGGTATCAGGGTCACGGCAGCGACCGCTTGCAACTGCTCCGCCTGACCCGCAACTTCAACGGCTACGCTCCAGAATTCCGCGAGGCCAGCGAGACCATGCTGACTGAAGCCGATGGCAATGGTAGCGAACTCTCACCCAAGCGAGGAGGTTGACCATGCCTGCCAACCGCACGTTCGAGGTCAAGACCCTGTCGCGTGTCGAGGGCGAGGGCGCGTTGTACGTTCAGCTCGACGGCGAACGCATCGAGCGATTGGAGTTGAACATCTTCGAGCCGCCCCGTCTGTTCGAGGCGTTCCTAGTCGGTCGGGCCATCACTGAGGTTCCCGACATCACCGCTCGTATTTGCGGCATCTGCCCGGTGGCCTATCAGATGTCCTCCTGCCACGCTCTGGAAAAGGCACTGGGCATCACCGTCAGTCCCGAGGTTCGTCGGCTGCGACGATTGCTCTACTGCGCCGAATGGATCGAGAGCCACGCTCTGCACATCTATCTGCTGCATGCGCCGGATTTCTTGGGGCTGGAAAGTGCCCTGACACTGGCAGCCCAGAACCGGGCGTTAGTCGAGCAGGGATTGCGTCTCAAGAAGATCGGCAATCACCTTCTAGAGGTGCTGGGCGGCCGAGCCATCCACCCGATTAACGTCACGGTGGGCGGGTTCTACCGTGCGCCCGATGTGGCGGCTCTGCGCGCGCTGATCCCAGATCTGGAGTGGGGCCTGAAGGCCTCCATCGACACGCTGCATCTGGTCTCACATTTCGAGTTCCCGGATCTACAAATTGATTACGAGTCGGTCAGTCTCAAGCATGCCGACGAGTATCCCTTCAACGAGGGCCGGGTGGCTACCTCGTCGGGGTTGGATATACCTTTCGAGGAGTTCGAGCAGCACTTCGTCGAGGAACACGTTCGCCACAGCAACGCCCTGCACTGTCGGCTACAACCCGGAGGGAAAACTTATCTGGTAGGGCCGCTGGCTCGCATCAATCTGTGCTTCGATCAACTGTCGCCACTGGCGCGCAAGGAGGCCGAGGCCTGCGGCATCGCCTGGCCGTGCCGCAACAACTTCCAGAGCATCGCCGCTCGGGCCGTCGAGTTGATCCACGCTTACGACGAAGCGTTGTCGATCGTGCGCGACTATCACGCCGAGCCGAGCGACATCCGCACACCGTTTACGCCACGACCCGGATCAGGCTGTCACGGCACCGAGGCACCGCGTGGCCTGCTCTACCACCGCTATCGCATCGGCGACGACGGTTTGATCGCCGAGGCGAAGATTGTGCCGCCCACGTCGCAGAACCTGGCTCGCATCGAGGATGACCTGCGAGCGTACATCCCCAGCGTGCTGGGCCACGACGATGCCGAGGCCGTCCGCCGTTGCGAACACCTGATCCGCAACTACGATCCGTGCATCAGTTGCGCGACGCACTTTCTCAAGCTGAAGGTGGAGCGAACGTAGAGGAGGTATCCGAACCCGTGTGCGGGCCAGCTACGTCGGCCGACGAGATAGCGGTTGGGGGTGCGGGTTACTCGTCTCTCTCGAGCTTGTTTACTAGAGTCCGGCAAGGTCGGGCCAAATCCCAGGATCGAACAACTGCGGCTTGCAAAGCTACGGGAATTGCGGTCAGATGAGTCGATGCCATGCCTTTCAACATCACCATCACCGAAGAGGCCGACAGGCAGTTCCGCTCGCTGCCCGCACGCGATCAACGTATTTTGGAGGCGGCAATCAAGGCCCGGCTCCAGCATCAGCCCACCATGCACTCGAAATCCATCAAACGCTTGCGGCCGAATCCCTTCGCTGAGTTTGAACTCCGGGTAGGGGATCTGCGTGTCCTGTATAATAATGTCGAGGAAGAGGAAGTTGTCCTCTTGATCGTCGGGCGAAAAGTCGGCAATAAATTGATCGTGGAAGGAGAGGAGTTCCGTGGCCATCAAGACAATCCCGTTGAGCCACCTGGAAACGGATCTGAAAAAGACACTGACTGAGTGTGTCGAATCTGGAGAGACTGTCGTCGTCGAGATGCCGGATCAACGGCTCTTGGCGATTTACTCGCTCGACCCTCATGTGGACGACAGCCTGATCGATGAACTGCTGGCATCCGATCCGAAGTTCCAGGCGTTGCTGAAGAAATCGAAGGCCAGCCCGCGAAAACCGTTCGCCACGGAGCAGCAGGGCTAGCCATTGGTCAGAGGTATCCCGTCGCCCGAGAATCCTCGCTCACTCGCTGAACTTCGCCTTGCCCTCGGCCAGCCCTGCTGAGGCGGTGCTGACCTGACGGATGCGTTTTTCGTTGACCTCTGCTTTCAAGCGGGCGATCAACTCAGCCAGCGGCATAGCTCCCAGGTCGCCGTCGAGGCGGTCGCGCACGGCGACGGTGCCGGCCGCCTGCTCTTTTTCGCCGACAACCAACATGTAGGGAATCTTGTCCAGTTGCGCCTCGCGGATCTTGTAATTGACCTTCTCGGGACGATAGTCGCCACTGACCCGGAAACCCTCGCTGCCCAATTGCTCCTCGATGCGTCGGCCGTAGTCCGTGAAGCGATCAGTAATCGGCATGATGCGTGCCTGCTCGGGAGCCAGCCATAGTGGGAAGGCACCAGCAAAGTGTTCGATGAGAATGCCCATGAAGCGTTCCATCGAGCCGAACGGAGCGCGGTGGATCATCACCGGGCGATGGGCCTTGTTGTCTGGGCCGATGTACTCCAGGCCGAAGCGTTCCGGCAGGTTGTAGTCGAGTTGAACGGTGCCGAGTTGCCATTCCCGGCCGATGCAATCGCGTACCACAAAGTCCACCTTGGGGCCGTAGAACGCGGCCTCGCCCGGCTCCAGGCTGTAGTTCATGCCGCGTGCCTGCACCACCTTTTTCAGGATGCTCTCGGCCCGTTCCCAGTTCTCGGCACTGCCGACGTACTTGTCGCTAGAAGGATCACGCAGACTCACTCGGACGCGGTAGTCGGTCAGCCCCAGCGATTCCAGCACGAACAACACCAGATCGAGATTGGCTTCCATCTCGGTTTCGATCTGCTCGGGCGTGACGAACAGGTGGGCGTCGTCCTGGGTGAAGCCGCGAACGCGAGTCAGGCCCGACAGTTCGCCGGTCTGTTCGTAGCGGTAGACGGTGCCGAACTCCGCGAGGCGGAAGGGCAGGTCGCGATAGCTGCGCGGCTCGGATTTGTAGATCTGGATGTGGTGCGGGCAGTTCATGGGACGGAGCAGATAGCCTTCCTGCGTCTCCAGCCAGGCCCAGAGAGCCTTGGCTCGCTCCTCGTGGGTGGTGGCCTTTTCGTAGGCGGGCAGCTTTAGACCAACGCCGTCGAGCAACTTAGTGACGCTGCGATGGATGGCCTGCAATCGCTCTTCGGTGGAATGGGCCTCGCGATAGCCGGGCACCGCATAGTGGGCCAAGTCGAGCAGTTCCTGGAATCGCCGCTCGCGTTCCTCGTTGACGTGACCGGCCGCCAGGCGAAATTGGGCCAGATCCAACGCGCCAGCGATGGCATTGAAGTACATGGGCGGAAACTGGGCATCGCGATAGTAGGGGAAGTGGCCGCTGGTGCGATACATCTCCAGCCGACCGATGTGCGGCGTGTAGACCGGGAGATAGCCGCGTTTGACCAACTCTTCGCGGATGAAGGTTTCCAGTTGATGCCGCACGATGGAGCCGCGCGGCATCCACAGAATGAGTCCGCTACCGGCGAGTTGGCTGATGGTGAACAGCTTGAGTTGCTTGCCCAGCACGCGGTGATCGCGTTTCTTGGCTTCCTCGACCTGAGTCAGATAGGCATCGAGATCCTTCTGAGTGAAGAAGGCGGTGCCATAGAGTCGCTGCAACTGCTTGCGACTGCTGTCATTCTTCCAGTAGGCTCCGGCGATGCTGAGGAGCTTGAAGGCACCGATCTTGCCGGCATGAGGAATGTGCGGCCCGCGGCACAGGTCGATGAACTCGCCCTGCCGATAGAAGCTCAGGGTGCCGAACTCGCGTAGATCCTCGATGTGTTCGACCTTGTAGGTCTGATCCAAGTCACGCATCAGTTCGCGAGCTTCATCAACCGACCGCTCGAAACGGTCGAAGGGTTCGCTGGCGGCGATGATCTTACGCATCTCTTCTTCGATGCGGGGGAAATCCTCTTCGCGGATAGGCGGGTCGACATCGATGTCGTAGTAGAAGCCATTTTCAATGGTTGGGCCAAAGGCCAATTTCGCTCCGGGAAACAACCGCAGCACCGCTCGGGCCATGATGTGTGCACAGGAGTGACGCAGCACGTCCAGGGCATCACGATCTTTGTCGGTCAGCAACTGAAAGCTCACCTCGGCCTGGTCGGTGGGCAATTCGCGTTCCAGATCGACGATGGTGCCATCGACGCGAGCGGCGATGGCGGCCTGGGCCAATCGTTTGCCGATGGCTTCAGCCACCTGACGCGGTCGAGTTCCTGGCGGCACCTGGCGAGTCGAACCGTCGGGGAGTTTCAGTGTGATCATGACGCTATTCTCCTGAACGGAATTCGGCCCACCCCTACGACAGGTGTGCCGCCCTGCTTAACACCTCGGCGCAGGCGTGCCTTGGAGCAAGAGTTATCCTAGCGTCAGAGCAGAGGGGATGCCAGAGAGGATGCCCTAGCTGTTGCTTCGGCAAAGCCAATCCTGCAAGGGGAGATTGTCCGCGATCAGGCTGGTGGGCAAGTGTAAACGGCAAGGAGGGGACAAACAGGGGGAGCAAGTTGCTCCCCCTAGAATCAGTTGACCGACGATCACTCGCCGACGTAAGGCAGCAGGGCCATGAAGCGGGCCCGCTTGACGGCATCCTTGACAGCGCGTTGGAAGGCGGCACAGTTGCCGGATCGCTTGCGGCTGAACATCTTGCCCTGGCTGGTGCAGAGCTTCTTGAGCGTGGCGATGTCCTTGTAATCCACGAAGGCGGGACGCGGACATCCCTCCTTGGTGCAGAAACGGCAACGGTTCTTCCGGCCTCGGCCGAGTTTCTTGCGGACCATACTCTGTTGACGACCCTCACTCACTTGCGGCTACTGGTTCAGTTCGCTAAAAGAGTAACAGTAGAGACGAGGCTGCCCCCTGTCAACGGCGCATTGCCTCTCTGGACAAGTTTCTCTTGAGGGTGAGCTTGGATGCGCCTAGTCAGCTACAACATCCACAAGGGTTTCGGTGGCACCGATCATCGCTACCGCTTGCAACGCATCATCGATGTGTTGCGCCATGAACAAGCCGATCTCATCTGTCTGCAAGAGGTCGATCGCAACTGCAAACGCTCTCGCTTCGACGATCAGCCGGACATTCTCGCTGACCGCCTACACGCTCATGCCTACGCCTATCAGCTCAACCATCCGCATCGTGAGGGGGGCTATGGCAATCTGCTGCTGTCGCGCTGGCCGCTGCGTACCATCGTGGACGTGTCCCTCCGCTATCGCGGTCGCAAGAATCGAGCCGCTCAACTCGTTATCGTCGAGACGCCCTCTGGCCCGCTGCATCTAGTTAACTGGCACCTCGGCTTGGCCGAAAAGGAACGCCACTGGCAAACGGCCACCTTGCTACAACATCCCGCCTTTCGCCAGTCGCTGCACCTGCCGACGCTGATTGCCGGTGACTTCAACGATTGGCGCAACACTTTGGGCGATCGACATTTCGCCGCTGAACGCTTCGAGCAGATCACCGCGCCGATCCGACACTTTCGCAGTTTCCCGGCCTTCTTCCCTGTCGCCTCGCTGGATAAGGTCTTTTGCCGAGGAGCCATCCGCATCGAACGAGCCAGTATCATCCATCATCGCCTGGCCCGCCGGGCCTCCGATCATCTACCCCTGTGCCTCGACTTCCACCTAAGCGATCCGCCAGCATCAGCAAGCCACTCGTCGTAATGGTCACGCCCAGCAACAATGCCCACTGAGCTGCACTGGGCCAGCGCAACTCGAAAAAAGTCGCCAACGGCTCGGTCAAACACAGCAGCAACAGCACCAAGCCGCAGGCTGGCCACAACCGTAGCCCTCTGGTCACCACACCGACCGCACCATCCGCCAACACACGATAGAGCGTTCCCCAACCGAGCAGCACCAGCGTCACGACCACTAGCGTCCGCGTCGTCTGCTCGTCTTGCTGCCACAGCCGACTGGACACCAGCAGCACGATCAAGGCGGCTAGGCCGATCGCGCAACCCGTGGTGAGTGCGAACCAGCCGACTTCTGCTAGGAAATCCCCTTGAGCAGCGGCGGCTCGTTCGCGATCTAAGGCGATGAACAGAGCCGGCACGCCGATGGTCAGGAAGTTCAACAGCGTCACTTGTTGGGGGGCAAAGGGAAACGGCAGGGCAAACACCCCCAGAGCGGCGACGATGAGGAACAGCGTGTAGGCGTTCTTGACCAGAAACAGCTTGCTGGCCCGCCGGAGGTTGCGGAGAATCAGCCGGCCCTCATCGAGCAGTTGCGGCAACAGGCCGAAATCGTTGGTACGCAGTACCACTCCCGCAACAGTCTGGCTGGCCCGACTGCCCTCGCCCATCGCGATACCCAGGTTGGCATTCTTGATCGGCAACACGTCGTTGACACCATCGCCGATCATGGCCACCTGTCGGCCGCTTTGCCGCAATGCCCGGACGATCTGCACTTTTTGGGCCGGCGTGACTCGGCCGAACACGCTCGCTCGCTCGACTTGCTCGGCGAGATTGGCCGCATCTTCAAGTTGCCGACCGCTAACCACGGGTTGCTCCGCCAGGGCTGCCAGAGCCGGTAACGGACTGCCGATCCCCAACGGGGCCACTGTAGCTCGCACCGTGTCGGCGTGATCGCCGGAAATCACCTTGAAACGAATGCCCTGCTCGGCCAACAGACGCAGCACTTCGCCAGCCTGGGGCCGCAGTTCATCTCGCAGAGCGATTCGCGCGACCGGCTCTAGGCTGAAACCTGCCAGCGAGCCGTCGAATCGCGGGCGATCTGAGGTCGCTCGGGCCAGCAGCAACAGCCGATGTGAGCCGTCCGTCCCGGCCAGATCGACGGCATCTGCACAAACGGCTTCTGGTGCGCCTAGTACCAGCACCACTTCCTCGCCGTCGTCGGCCCGCACACGCACAGCACTGAGGCGGTTCTGCGACTTGAAGGGCAACTGATCGAGCAGTTCTCCTGATGCCGGCCCCAGTTCTTGCCGCAGGGCGGCAAGTGCCTTGCTGCTCTGATCGAGCGAGCAACTGGCGAACAGCCGTAACCAGCGACGCACTCGCTCCGGATCGTGTCCACCCAGGATTTCCAGACGTGCCACGCTCAGGCGATTGGTAGTCAGCGTCCCAGTCTTGTCCAGACACAACGTGTCGATGGAGGCCATCGCCTCGACGGCAGCTAGGCGATTGATGACCGCACCGAGAGCGGTGAGTCGTACCGCGCCCAGTAACAGGGCCAGTGTGGTCATCAGCACCAGTCCCTGCGGCACCATCGAGGTGATCGTCGCCGCCACCATGCGAGTCAGTTCATCCACGCCGAAGTTGCCGCGCAGAAAGTACAGCGCGATGTAGCCTAGTGACAACAGCACGGCCAGGGCGGTGAGCAGGCGAATCAGTCGGTCGATGTCGGCCTGCAAGGGCGTGGCCGTGTACTGATAGGTGCGTGCTGCCGCTGCCGTCTTCTGAGCGAACGCGGCTAGCCCCACGCGGTCGGCTCGATACCGCCCTTCACCCGCCACACAGAAACTGCCCGAGAGCAACTCGTCTCCCACTCGGCGCGGCACCGGATCGGACTCGCCGGTCAGCAGTGCCTCGTCGATCTCCAGAAACCGCGCCTCGATCACCACGCCGTCGGCAACGACTGGATCGCCTGCCGTGAGCAGCAGACAATCGCCCTGCACGACATCGCCCTGGGCAATCTCTTGTACGATGCCATCGCGAAGGACGCGTACTCGGCTCTCGGCCAGTAGCGTCAGGCGATCGAGTTGCCGTTTGGCGCGCAACTCTTGTACCAGTCCGATCAACGTGTTGACGACGGCCATGCCGCTGACCCCCACGGCGGCCCGGTAGTCGTCCAGAGCGAACAGCACCGCAGCGGCCGGCGCGACCAGCAGGTTAAACAGCGTCAGCAGGTTGCGCACAACGATGTCGCGATACTCGGCCGCATCGCTGCGACGAACGCGATTGCCCAACCCTTGAGCGGCACGCTGGGCGGCCTCGGTGCTGGTCAAGCCGACTGTGGCGTGTTGTTCGGTCATCGTGTGCCAAGAACCTCAGAGGTTGTGACGACTTAAGCGAGTCGGGAGCGTCAGCGACTGGAGGGTTTGGGAAACTCCACCCGCTGACGCAGGGTGGCTCGCTAGCCACCTCGTGTCAACGGGTGGAGTAGCGAGCCTGGGTGTACTCTAGGGCGGTTTGAACGAGGTGCAAATCGCAGGTGAGTGGGCCGCTTCCCTGTTCCACTGCCCCTCTCGTTGCGATAATATCCACCTCTGCCCGCGTGCGACTGATTGAACCTCCGGGAGTTTGCTGTCCATGCAACGCCGAACGACTCTGCTCGCTGCTTCCTGTGTGCTGGCTCTGTCCATTGCCGCTGAGGCCGGCTCCTCCAATAGCCTGCTCGATGTTTCCGCCGACGGCTCGCGCCTGCTGGCGGTCAATAGCGACAACGGGACGGTCACCGTCGTCGATCTGAAGACTCGCAAGCCTCTGCACGAAATCCGCGTCGGCGACAAACCCGAGGGAGCCACCTGGATCAATGGAAGCCGACTGGCTGCCGTCACCGTCTACCGCGACAACGCTGTCGTCTTCCTCGATGCCGACACGGGCAAGGTCGTACATCGGCTCGCCACCGAAGCAGAACCGTATGGCATCGTCGCTACGCGCGACGGCAGCCGGGTCTTTGTCACTCACGAATACCCCGGCCTGATCAGCGAGATCGACCCGGCCAACTACAAAGTGTTACGCACCATCCCTGCCGGCAAGATGATTCGCGGACTGGCCATCGCTCCCGACGAAAAACGGCTCTACACCACCGAGTTCTACACCGGCATCCTACACGCCATCGACCGGGCCACCGGCCAGATCGTCGATAGCTGGAAGGGCCACTCCACCGACAACCTCGCTCGCCAGGTCGTGTTGCACCCCAGCCGGCCCAAAGCCTACATCTCCCACATCCGCTCTCGCGTGTTCGTCAATCACGGCAACGGCTCGATCTTCCCGCAGTTGTCCATCTGCACCCTGACTCCGCCCGGCAAGAATGAACGTCGCGTCTCCATCGGCATGGATGCCTACAACGGTATCTACGTCACCACCAACCCTTGGGAATCGACCCTGTCGCCCGACGGCAAGTTGCTCTACACGATCTACGCCGGCACCGATGACATGAACGTCTCCAACGTCATCGACGACGACTATCGCGAGATCGAAGCGGTCGGCCGACCGCGTCAACTCGGCAAGAATCCCCGCGCCATTCGCACCAGCCCCGATGGCAAGGAAGTCTACATCTACAACACCCTCGACTTCGCTGTCACCGTCCACGATGCCCTAGTCACTCGCACCCTGGCCACTATCACGGTCTGCGATCCGCCCAAGTCACCAGAGTGGGTGCGCGGCAAGATCCTCTTCAGCACCGCCAAGTATCCGCTGACCAGCCAACGCTGGATCGCCTGCTCGTCGTGCCATCCCGATGGCCACTCTGACGGTCGGGTCTGGAAGAACCCCGAGGGATTGCGCAAGACCATGCCCCTGTTCGGCCTGGCCCACACGCACCCGCTGCACTGGTCGGCCGATCGCGACGAAGTGCAGGACTTCGAGTACACCATCCGCAGCCGACTTATGCAAGGTGGCGGACTGCTCAAAGAACGCATCAAGCCCAAAGTCGGCTATCACCCCGTCGAACTGGAGGAAAAGACCTCGGGCCGGTCGAAAGATCTCGATGCCCTGGCCATCTACACCAACTCGTTCACCTTCACTCTCTCACCACACATCCCCGCGCCGGGCAAGCTGTCCGAATCGGCCCAGCGCGGCAAGGCTCTGTTCTTCGACAAGACGGTCGGCTGTGCTAACTGCCATAGTGGCCCCTACTACAGCGATTCGACGCTGAAAAAGCCCTTCAATCTCCATGATGTCGGCACCGGCGAGGACGATCCTCTGGAGAAAATGGGGCCGAAGTACGACACGCCCACGTTGCTAGGGGTCTACCGCTCCGCGCCCTACCTGCACCATGGCAAGGCGGCCACCCTGCTTGATGTGTTGACCACGGCCAACAAGAACGATCGGCACGGCAAGACCAGCCACCTCAGCAAGGAGCAACTCAACGATCTGGTCGCTTTCCTCAAGTCGCTGCCCTACGAGTTGCCGCCCGACGAAACCCCCAACACGGTGTCTTATCGTTTCCTTGCTCCCCGCAAAAAGGACTGATGCCACATGCAAGCCGACTGGCGCGCTCGCTACGAAAAAGCTCTCGAGCTGACCCGTTGGGCGGCTCAGCTCGCCCTGCGCTACTTCGACACGCCCTTGACCGTCGAGACCAAGGGCGACTCCAGCCCTGTGACCATTGCCGATCGCGAAACCGAACAGACGCTGCGAGCCGGTCTGGCCGAGGCCTTCCCTGGCGATGGCTTCGTCGGCGAGGAGTACGGCAACGAGTCCGGCTCGACCGGCTATCGCTGGATCATCGACCCCATCGACGGCACCCGCAACTTCGTTCGCGGTATTCCTATCTGGGCCACGCTTGTCGGCCTGGAGTATCGCGGCGAGTTGATCGCCGGCATCGTCGCGGCTCCCGCTCTGGGCCACACCTACCACGCTCTACGCGGCAACGGAGCCTATCGCAACGAGCGGCGCATCCGTGTCTCGGATCAGAGCGATCTGTCTAAAGGCGTTCTCTTCTACTCCAGCCTGTCCTGGTTCATCCAGGCGGGTCGCGAGCAGGCGTTTCTGCAACTGGTCAACCGGACGGAGAAGCAGCGCGGCTTTGGCGATTGGTACGGGCATCTGCTGGTCGCTCAGGGTTCCGGCGAGGTCATGGTCGAACACGGCGTTCACGCCTGGGACGTTGCAGGCATTATCCCCATCGTCGAGGAAGCCGGTGGCCGATTCACCGACTGGGACGGCAAGGTGGACATTTATCGCCCCGA
>Ga0308411_10001871_pt1 | contig 14316 bp, 9 predicted proteins | sample HotsprottomLayer_2_FD_203530 | JGI IMG/M metagenome (GOLD analysis project Ga0308411, IMG submission 203530) | Hot spring phototrophic mat microbial communities from Octopus Spring, Yellowstone National Park, Wyoming, United States -... | ecosystem: Environmental > Aquatic > Thermal springs >...
AACGGTGCCAAACATCGTGTGGCCTCGAATTCTCGCGCCGATCGAGAGAGGCAGCGGACTCAGAGTAATTTGTTCGCAATGATCGAGCAAGGCCAACGTTCCTGCTGCCGATGGTGCGACAAGCCCAACGATTCATGCCACGACGTGCCGGTGTTGTCGGAAACGGCCTTGAGCCGACTCCCGAGTTTCGGCTAGACTCGCACACGAAGCTCAAGGGAACGCCAAACCAGGTATGGATGCGACACTTGCCGAAACCCGCCGACTGCCGCGACTCTTCACGTTGATCGTGTTGGGAATTGTTCTGCTCAGCGGCATCACGTACACTCACAAAGCGCTGCAAAACCGTTCCGCGTTTTTGCGTTGGCGTGACCAGATTTTGCAATTGGACGACGGCGTCAACATTTACGAACGCTACCAGTATCCCAACCCACCGATCATGGCGATGCTGCTCACGCCGTTGGCACAATTGCCGCCGCTCGCCGGTGCCTTGCTCTGGTTCAGCATCAAAGTGCTTATGGCAGCAGCCTCACTCTGGGCCGGTCTTCACATCCTGACCCGAAACGGCCCCGCGTTGCCCTACTGGGCGATTGGTCTCGCGATTCTGTTGACACTCAGGCCTCTGGTCGGTGATCTCACTCACGGGAACGTCAATATCCTCATACTTTTCCTCGTCAGTGCAGCGCTCTTTGCTTATGACCAGCGTCGAGAATGCCTGTGCGGCGTCCTGCTGGCTCTCGCCATTTGTTGCAAAGTGACTCCTTTGCTCTTCGTTCCCTACTTTGCCTGGAAGCGACAATGGAAAATCCTCGGCAGCGTCGCTGGGGGGATGGTCGTCTTCCTCTTCCTGATACCAGCACTCTGGCTTGGCTGGGATGCAAACCTGACACAACTCTTCAGTTGGACGCGACAGATGGTCCTCCCGTTTGTGCGTGACGGGGTTGTTTATACCGAACATCCGAATCAGTCCCTACCCGGAGTCGCGTTTCGTTTATTCACGAGAAGTCCATCCTTTACCGCTTATCCGGATGGGCAGCCCGTTCCGACGGAGTACCATCATCTCATCGATCTCAGTCCGGACATGGTTAAATGGCTCATCCGCCTGGCCCAAGCGACCTACCTACTTGGGATGATCCGTTTATGCCGCGTCCCGACTTCCTGTCGCCTGGGTTGGCCTCGTGTCGCCGAATTTGCCTTCATCCTCATTGGCATGCTGATCCTCAGCGAACGGACCTGGAAGCACCACTGCGTGATCCTCGCCTGGCCCCTGTTGCTGCTCGTCTACGCCTTGGTGGCTCTACCTCTCCACGTTAGGACGAAACAAGGGATGACCATCGCACTGGCCGGCGCGCTACTTCTTCAATTCAGTGCGGGAAGTCTCGGCGGAAAGCGATTCGGCGATCTTGCTCAAGTTTATGGTGTCTACCTGCTGTCGTTTCTGATTCTGTTAAGCTTGATCAGCGTCTTGCTGGTGTTCGCCCGACGAGTCACGGCGACAGACGCTCGCGGATCCACGCATCTCCCACACGCCGATAGCAAATCCGATCGTGCAGTCGGTTGACTCGGCCTTGCCAGAACTCGATCGTTTCCGGAATGAGCCGATACCCGCCCCAATTCGGTGGGCATGGCACTTCCTGATTCTCAAATTGTTTTTCCACTTCCGCAAGGCGAGCTTCGAGATAGGCTCGACTGGGAATAACCTGGCTCTGGGTGGAGCACCAAGCTCCCAATTGGCTGCCGCGGGGGCGGGTCCGGTGATATTCGTCGGATTCTTCGGGTGTCACTTTTTCCACCATGCCCTCGATGCGAATTTGCCGTTCGAGAGGTGCCCAGAAGATGCAGAGGGCGGCCCGGGGGTTTTCCTCCAGCTCACGGGCTTTACGTGAAAGATAGTTGGTAAAGAATACGAACCCACGTGGGTCAGCCCCTTTGATTAAGACCATGCGGTTTGACGGTCGACCATCGCGGGTGCACGTTGCCAAGGCCGCCGCATTCACATCGGGGATCTCGGACTCCAGGGCAACTCGAAACCAAACGTCGAATTGCTGGAACGGGTCGGCCAGGCAATCTTCCTCCCGCAAACCGGCCATGGTGTATTCGCGTCGCAGATCGGCTAAGGTCATGGGCAGCCTTTGTCAGGAAGACCCCTCGCATGTTCCAACGTCCAATAACTCATGGACGAGCTGACGTAAAAACGGCTCCGCATCGGAGACGACGCCGACGGTCTGGATACTGCCACGATCCATCAGCTTCGTCACAGTCGCGGGATTGATGTCAACGCAGGCCACCTTCACCCAGCCGGGCAGGAGGTTGCCCGTCGCGATCGAATGCAGCATGGTGGCAATCATGAGCGCGAAACCGACACCCGGAATGTGGCGGCGCATTGCCGCTTGCGCCTGCAACACGTCGGTTATCACTTCGGGCATCGGTCCGTCGTCGCGGATACTGCCGGCAAGAACGAATGGCACCTGGTGCCGAATGCACTCGTACATAATGCCGCTTCGGAGAACCCCTTTTCGGACGGCTTCCGCCAGCCCGCCTGACCGACGAATGGTGTTAATGGCACGCAAGTGATGCTGGTGTCCTTCCTCGGTCGGTAACCCGCGCTCCAGCGAAACTCCAAGACTCGTTCCAAAGAGAGCTTGTTCCACATCATGCGTGGCTAACGCATTCCCCGCAAACAAGACGTTAATGTAACCCGTGCGAATCAAGCGGCTGACCAGCTCCCCACCGCCCGTGTGGACCACAGCTGGCCCCAAAACTGCCAGGATCTTCTCTCCCGAACGTCTGGTACGTTTCATGGCCGCGGCAATCTCTCGCACCGTCACACCTTTGGGTTTCTCACTCGAGACCGGACTCCCCATAAACTCGAAAAGGTTCTGGCGTGACTGACTCTCGGTTGGAAAGACCCGGACTCCCTGGTGTCCGACAACGATGCGGTCTCCCTTCCTGACATTGACCATCGGAAGACACCGGGCGGACCTACCATCCCGGTCGATGACGATGCCGCAATCCATCTCCTGGTCTTCCACCTCGATCCATTCACCGCGAAGTCGGACTTGGGTGCGGAAGTTCGTCGTGCTGTAAAAATTATCGGGGAAGCAACCGTCCAGATCGGCCTCGACAATCTGGCAGTCTTCGGCGTTGACCGGAACGGCACCGTGGTCGTGGATTTCAGCTAGAATTTCCGCCAGACGCTCGGCCGTCGGCGCTTCGACCTCCAAACGGACGTAACTGGGATCCTCCTGGCGGCGACCAATGCGGATGTCCTTAATGACGTAACTGCCTCCCCGCGTCAAAATCTGGTCGAGAACCTTCGGCAACAGCAGGGAGTCGATAATGTGCCCTGAGAGTTCGACCTCTTCGACCAGAGGAATCGGCGTGGACATGCCATCACCTCGTGTGCGTACCGTTGGTATCCGCATACCCCTTATTTCGTGCCGCGCCATTTTGCAATGAACCATGCCGGAGTGCCTGAGCGATCATCTCTTTGGCTACTTCCGGCAATTCCGTCTGCTGGATTCTTTGAACCGCCTTTTCCACGTCGTAGGCGACGCGATGCAACGTTGTCTGACCATCTTCCCAGATGGCATAGCTCAAGCGTGGATCGCCATCACGCGGCAGACCCACGCTCCCCGGATTGACAATCGTTGTGCCGTTGACCTGCAAAATATACGGTTGATGCGTGTGTCCCACGCAGACGACGTCGACGCCGAGTCCCTCGATGCGGCGTTTCCAGAATTCCGGTTCAGCGCTCGCGTATTCTTCCAACGGATCGCGCGGTGTGGCATGCACGAGGAGGAAGCGCTTGCCGCCAAGGGTCAGGAATCGTGTCAGGGGCAGGTCGGCGAGGAACCGCCGCGCTTCCGCATCGATCCGCTGCTGCGAAATCGATCGTGTCACCCCGGAGAGATAGCGGAAACCACTGACGCCGTTCGTGGTCACGTGTTGCGCTACCATGTGATCGTGGTTGCCCCGAACACATGCCAGCGCGTTACGGCGGACCCAATCAATAACCGGTATTGGGTCACAGCCGTAGTCCACCAGATCCCCCAGACACAGGCACGCATCATACGTCTCTTGCAAGGCTTCCAGCGCTGGCCAATTGGCGTGAAGGTCCGAGACGATCAAGACCCGCATAGTCCAACGTCACCCCCTTAGGACCGCCTGCTCCTGGGCGATGCCTCAACCTGCCGGGCCTACCGGCTGAACAATCGCTCTAACGGCTCGAGCAGATGGCGGCCAAAATCGAGTGCCAGACCCCAGAACATGAGACTCAAGACGGCGATCAATCCGACAATCGTTAGGGCGAAGCGCCAGCTGTCGGACGGGGGCTTCCGCCGAATCGCCTCGTACAGCAAGAACACCATGTGACCGCCGTCCAAGACGGGTATCGGCAAGAAGTTGACGATCGCCAAATTGACATTGATGAGCGCGATAAACAAAATGAATTCGAAGGTGTCCCGACCCGCCAGATCGAAAGAGTGTTTCGCAATTGTGATGGGGCCGCTGATCGCTTTCATGGACAGTCGGCCCCGCACCAGGCCGATCAAATTCTCGTAAATCGTCATCGACGAAATCCACACGCTCCGGGACGCGAGATAGAGACCATTTACCAGACCATCGGCTTTTTGCAGGCTCTTGTCCCCATCGAAAATCAGTCCCCGGTCGACCAACGGCAACGTGCGGTCCTCTTCGGGGATCAATGAGATTTCCTGTTCGTTCTGGAGTTTGAGGCGTACCTGCGAAATCCGCGTGTTTTGTGCCAGGAAGGCGCCGTAATAGCTCCATTGATCGTCCGCAAGCTCCCGCCTGGTTTCCACCTTAACGCCTTTGGGATCTTCGATGGTGAGCGTTAATCGCTTGATCACGTCGCCAGGTTTGAGACCCGCCTTCTCCGCGGGTGAGTTCGGATCGACACCCGCGACCTGATTTTTCACGCGATAGGCGAGACCAAGCCCGCTGAGCGAAAGGGGCGTGTCCACGGGCCAGATATCCGCAGGTGATGAATCGATCAATTCCCACGAGCGATCCCACTTCATCTCGAAGGTCTTGGGTACTGCCGAGTGACCTTCGGTTCGTAACACCGTGACACGGACAGTGTAATCGGCGGGTTTTTCAGCTGCCCAAAGGGCCAGTTGCGTCGGCAAGCGCACGGGATCGAGTGGGAGGTCACCCGAACCTGGAGCGACATGGACGCTGTAGCGAACTCGTTGGCCATTGGCCTTGGTCAATTCGATCGCGTCAAGCACATCGCCAGCGGACTTTCCTTCCTGCACGATCAGACCGGCTTGCGCGGCGGGCGAGTCCTTGCGAAGGGCGACGATAGGCCCCGGTAGCATCCGAAGCCCGACAGTACGGCCCCACGCGGGCGGCACGATCACGTCGATCGGTCCCGTGGCCCCAGCTCGGCGTACCCGCAAGGTGATCGGCTGTCCCATCAATCGTTGCAGCCGCCGTTCTAAGTCGAAATAGTCACGACGATCCTCCCCCGCACGCCGCGGATCAGGGCGAAGTTCCGTGATCTGGCTTGGGTTGTCAGGGTCGGTCGCACCAATGATCCGATCGCCGAACTGGAGGGGCGGCTCCGCATGCGAGGCTGGGGAGTTGGGTTCGACAGGCGCTGACAAGCGGCCGATCCGACGAATCAGAACCGGCACCCGTGACGAGCGAATCAGCAGCATCGGAGCCAAGACTTCGTCCGAGCGAGTTGGTGTGATTTGGGTCTCCAACTCCTCGCCCCGCCCCTCTGCAAAGCGCACGTACCGCAGATTCAGGGCCGTGCCTTTGCCCGCCCGCATCACCTCGCGTTGAAGTTCCTTGTAAACGGGATCGGTCCGTGAACCGATGACGCGAATCAGGTCACCGGGCCGCAAGCCCGTTTGCCAGGCCGGACCACCAGGCGCCACCGTGCCGATGATCCCCGGGTCGTGTTCAATCCCCCGAGTCATGAGAACGCCCAGGTAGCAGACCCACGCCAGGATCAAGTTCATGATGACGCCTGCCGAAATGATCAGCATGCGCTGGGGGACGGATTTGTTCTTGTAAGAGCGGGGATTATCGGGATCGTCCGAGTTATTTTCCCCTTCGCCGAGCATCTTGACATAACCGCCCAGAGGGATCCACCCAATCTTGTAGAGTGTCTCGCCCCATTTCATCTGAGCGACGCCGAACAGAGGTGTTCCAAAGCCGATGCTGAAGGTCTCAACATAAACGCCGCACGATTTTGCAGCGAGGAAATGGCCAAGTTCGTGGATGAAGATCACCAGGCCCAGACCAATGATGACCTTAAAAACATTGAAAGCATCGTCCAGAGGAGCGTCCGAATCGCGGAGGAAATACCAGAAGGCAAGCACCACAAGGATCGACACCAAGAGTGTCGAACCATTGCGAGCCAGCCACTTCGGGGAGTTTTCCGAGGTATTGGCCGGTGCGGTCGATTGCGTGGTGGCTTTAGGGTTCAAATCGGTTGACCTCCGCCCTCGCCCAGCGATCCAACGCCAGCAATTCCGTCAGGCTGGGGTTCGCGCTGTAGTCATGATGGGACATCACCGCGGCACAGACTCGCGGGATGTCCAAAAATCGCAACGTCCCCGCAAGAAAACGACGGACAGCGGCCTCATTCGCGGCATTCAGCACCGCCCCGCAAGTCCCTCCCCGGCGCGCTGCCTCGTAACCCAATTGTAGAGCGGGAAATGTTTCCATGTCGGGCGGTTCAAATGTCCAGGCTGTCAAATCATCCCAATTCAAGCGGCGGGAAGGCCCCCCACCGACACGTTCCGGCCAGGTCAACGCATATTGAATCGGCAAACGCATATCCGGCGGCGACAACTGGGCCAACACCGACCCATCCCGGAATTCCACGAACGAATGAATGACCGATTGCGGATGGATCACCACCCGCATCCGGTTGGGTTCGATGCCAAATAACCAGCGCGCCTCGATCAACTCCAGCGACTTGTTCATCAAGGTCGCGGAATCGATCGTGATCTTCGCCCCCATGCGCCAGGTCGGATGTTGCAGCGCCTGCTCGGGAGTAACATCGACCAGTTCGTTTCGCCTCTTCCCTCGAAATGGGCCGCCGCTCCCAGTCAGGATCAGTTGCTCGACCTCGTCAGACCGACCCGCTTGGAGAGCTTGAAAAATGGCGGAGTGCTCGCTATCGACAGGAAGAATCTTCCCCCCCCGCTCCCGGCACAGTCGCATGACATGCGGCCCGCCCAGGACCAGACTCTCTTTATTCGCGAGGGCGACGGTCTTACCCGCTTCCAATGCGCGAATCGTGCCGGTAAGCCCCGCAGCTCCGACGATGGCCGACACGACGACGTCAATTTGCGGGTCGCTCACCATTTCGGCAATCCCTTCATCGCCGAAACGGAAACGAGTGCCGGGAGGTAATCGATCCGGGTCCAGTCGTCGGGCCGCCTCGGGATCGACGACGACAACCCAAACCGGCTGAAACTTCTCGACCTGTTCTATGAGTGTTTCGACCGACTGGTGCGCGCACAAGCCCACAATTTGCACGCGTTCCGGCAGACAGGCCGCCACATCGAGACAGCTTCTGCCGATGGAGCCGGTGGAACCGAGAACCGCCACGCGGCGGGGCAGTGGGTGAGGCACAGTCATGGCGGAATCAGCGCACACCGGCGTTGTTGATCGAAGCCAAATCTCTCAACGCCTTATTGTATGGACACACTCATCTCCGAGCGACGCACTGCGCCGCGCCCAAAGATCAAGGGCTACGAGGAACCTGCCGCACCAGGACCTCACTCTAAGTCGTGACGGTCGGGCAAAACTTCATCGACGTCAGGTCTCGATCCCTCCGGCTTGGAGGAACTGGAAGCGCCGACCATCTGTCGCCATCTGACAAACCTCAGGCATCTGGAGATGCCACGAACCCTTGTTCGGGACCTATCGCCGGTCCGAAATTGCTCGCTCTTTTTTTGAACTGCCGCCAAACACAGGTAACCGACCTGTCTCCCCTTCGTGGCATAGGTCTTGTCGATCTGTACTGTGACGACGCGGAACACCACGCCGACGTGATTAAATCACTCAGGAGCTTGCAGAAACTGAACGGTGCGGGTGTCGTCCGATGAGTGGCCGCACGCAGTGAGAAATATCGGATCTGTCAATTCCCGCTTGTGTTCTGAGGCGGCTTGCGGGTATGATCCCTGAAAACTGTGTGGTGAGCCGGCGGAAGGAGTTTGCCGATGTCACGCTTCGGATTGGGCATCTTCGTTGGGTTGATGGCCTGGCCGCTTGGGGCAGCGGACGCCGATCGAGAAGCTCGTTGTACAACCGATCGGCAGATCATCGACATCCTGGCCCGTGTTCACGACCAAGGGGCCTCCTTGTTCAACGGTGGGGATCCGATGGGTTGCTATCGGATGTTTCAAGGAGCTTTGGTCACGGTGCAGGTCGTCCTACCGAAGGAATTGCAAGATATGGTGCAGCGTGGGTTGGCCCAAGCGGAAATGGCGCCGGATGCTATCCGTCGCGCGATGGCGCTGCACGAACTGATTGAAGATGTCCGCCGTCGCCTTCACCCCACGGCGAGCAAAAGCGAGGCCCTACCCAAGCCACGCCCGGTAGCGCCTAAGACAGCGTCGCCGGCCCCGGAGGCCAATCCCACGACTCCAAATGCCAGTCCACCAGGTCCGCTGCCGACCAATCCCAAGTCGCCGGAGCCGATCAAGCCACCTGAATTCGGAGAGGGTACGCCGCCGCTCACCCCTCCAGGTCGCGATTTTGCCACCCCGGAACCGCCACAAGCACCTTCGGTTCCACAGCGTCATGGCGCATCGCCGCCTCCGCCCGTGATCTCCAGTGTGCCGACGGCGCAACCCAAAGCCAGGCCCAGCGCGGATACCGACCGGCAACCGTCGATAACCGTGCCCCCTCGGCCTACGGATCCCATCCCGCCATGGGAGTCCGCCCCAGGAAATTCCCCAACCCCAAGCCCGAGTCCACGGACCCAACCCGCAGTGACAGATCCACCGTTGTCTCTAGACTCCCCACCCATGCCCAAGTCGAAGGGCACGGGATCGAGTTCCGTACCGCCATTGAACCTGGAGCCGCCGCCGCTTCCCAAAGGTCGTGATTTGCCATCAGCTCCGGCGACAAAAGCTGAGCCTTCGCTTGATGAGCCACCGTTACCCGATCTCTCGCCGCCGGGTGTTCCGAAGCTTCAGCCTAAACCGAATGGAAACTCCCCATTGGATCTCAACCCACCTCGCGGGGCACAGCCCAAGCCGATGCCCCCACCCGGAAGTCTCACTGTCCCCGTTGTGCCCGGCGAAGCGCCACCCTTGCTGCCCCATCCGGTGACCCCGGCAACCCCTGCCGCTAAGCCGCAGGAAATTGAACGACTTCCCCCGCCGCGGACCGTTCTCGAGCCAGTACCCCCAACGAAGACTACTCCGTCCAAATCATCGAAGAATGAGGAAGTGCCCCTTCTGGTGCCGCCCGGGAAGTGATTTGGATTTCACGGATTGGTGGGGACACGCCTCATCGGGACGGTTTCAGCGAGATCGTCGCCCCCGTGGTAAGCGACTCGATTGCGACCGAGTTGCTTGGCGCGATAGAGAGCGGCATCGGCGGACGACACCAGCGCGGTACTGTCCATCATACTGGTCGATGCTGCCGCCACGCCGACACTAATGGTTACCGGCCGGTGCGTCCACTCAGCACTTTCGATCGATTGTCGAAACCGTTCGGCGAGTTGGATGGCCCCGTCCAGAGTTGTGTTTGGTAGCAGGACGGCAAATTCCTCACCGCCGATCCGGGCGACCACATCGATGGAGCGGGCCGATAACCGTAGCAAGCGTGCGACCTGGGTCAGCACCGCATCCCCCGCAGGGTGCCCGAAGGAATCGTTGTACGATTTGAAGCGATCGACATCGATGAGAATCAAGGAGAGCGGGACCTGGTAACGGCGGGTGCGTTGGAATTCGTCGGCGAGTCGTTGTTGAAACACTAAGCGATTGTTTAAGCCCGTTAACGGATCGAGACTCGCGAGCTGTTCCAATCGGGCATTTGCCTCGGCAAGTTTGCGGTTCGTTTCTTCGAGATCGCGACGGTATTCATCGAGCAAGACTTCGAAGGCACGGCGCTCGGTGATGTCTCGGAAAATCCCACGAACGATGGCGTTTGAGGCATCCGGTCGGCTGCAACTGATGCTTCCTTCGGCGATAATCACGCGACCATCCCGAGCGATGAAATGGGCCTCGATGGTCCCAGTGGGTTCACCAGCCAGGAATCGATCCCATGCCTCCAGACACTCGGCACGGTACTCCGGGTGCAGAACATCCGCGAGCCGCTTTTGCGCGATTTCTTGGGCGGTATAACCGAGCTTTTCGCGCCACGCCCGATTGACCAAAATAAAACGGCCGGCGGCGTCGGTCACTTGGATCAGATCGCTGGCGCTTTCAAAAAGGTCGCGATAGCGTTCTTCACTTTCGCGGAGGGCTTCTTCCGCTCGATACTGGGCCGTCACATCGAGAATTTGGGCAACGAAATGGAGTGGTCGGCCGTCAGCCCCCCGCACCAGCGAGGCATTGACCAAAGCCCAAACCGTCGCACCGTCCTTCCGCACATACCGTTTGCGGAGTTGATAACTGACCTTGTCGCTGCCCAACAATTCACAGTCCCTGGCGATACTGACGCCAATATCCTCCGGATGCGACACATCCACAAAAGTCATCTTTTGCAGTTCTTCTTCCGTGTAACCGAGCATGGCGCAGAATGCCGGATTCACACGGAGCCAACGCCCCTCCGGCGAAACGATGGCCAGTCCCACACAAAAATGATTGAACGCACCAAAAAATGGTTCTTCCGAGAATGGCATTGCAAGGTGCGAATCGAAGTCCTTGCGAGAACCGGTGCGCTTCACGGAAGTGAAATCCTCTGAATCAATGAGCAGACAGGTCACCTTCCGAGATTTTGGGGGCCTATGCAACGATAGTTCGTGATTCAACAAAAGACAAAATCCTCGCTGCGATTCCCGCCGTGCTGTGTGCTAAGGTTGAGTAATCAGGGAGACACCTTGACCGCGAGGTGCGACCGTGGACGATTCGGCGCGCTATGTGTTGCAACAATTGGTTGGTCAATACGGTATTGGGGTCTATCAGGTGCCGCGGAGCTGCGAACTGTTCATTCGGCAGGCCTGTGGCCCTTATCCGAGGGAATCGCGTGTCCTGATCGAGGCCTTGCACGAGGGAGTGCCTGGAGAACTCAGCCAGTTTTCACCCGATCACCATTCCTGGATTGCTGTAGCCGATTCTCTTTCCGATCGACTCCGTCGCCGCGGGTTAGCTGACGACGAAGCACGGTGGGCGGTCGAAACATGGGCGAAGGCGTTATCGCGACATCCCGATCATTTCCAAACTCCCCCGCATCAGACGACCTCATCGCAATCGTTGGCGTTCCCCGAGGGCAAAGATCCCTCCGCGCGCGGACTGGTCCTCCTGCTCAGTGCGGGAGGGGGAGCCGTCGGGGGATTCCTCGGATCGGTTTGTATCCCGGCGAGTGTGTTGTTAACGAGTGTGGCCGCGAAGGTGCCCCATTTACATTCGACCATGAGGGCGTGCGGCGTCAAAGATATCGGGGCTGGTGTAACTCTCGTGCTGTTACTTTTTGGCATCGTGGGAGCCTTCGGTGGCGCCCTGGGAGCCGCCTTGGGGATCTGGTTCAGCAAAGCGGAACGCCCCTCTTGGGCGACCGCTCTGGCTCCTTTTGGGGCCGCGTTCTTCCCTACGCTGCTTGGTACGTATTTCTTGAGTTTTACCGGCGCGTGTTTAGCCTCGGGGCTAGGTGCCTTCGGTGCCTCCCGATGGGCGGGCCGTGGTGGCCGCTGATCCCAGCCCATCGGAGACTGGCTACGATCTCATCAGTGTCCCGCGACTTTCCTTCGGCACCGATCAGCGGTCAATCAACAACATGTCGGCAGTCTCCAGCGGCAGGCTCACACGAAGCCCCCGGGGAGTTGGCACGGCCTTCAGCTCGCCGAGCACGACACTCCGAACACTTTGGGCTTGCTGGAGATCGCGGATGAGCACATGCAACTCGGGCACCGCCTTACCGCTCCAGTTGATCAACGGAACAGCCAGACGAGAGGGGCGCCCCGCCAAGGCGGGAGTGTCAATGCAAGTGGATTCTACCAATTCAGCATCCACCCAAACGGGTCGGATCGAAGAGTCATCGGCGGGAAGGAAGGCGTCCACCAGGCCGCGGCGCAGGGCACGATCCATTTCGGTCGGTAAGTAGTGAGCAAAACTACTGGGATGTGCTCCGCGGTCCACTGGCCGCACCGGTAATCCGGAGTGGAGATACGCCAAACCGGGCAAGAATGCGAACAGGACGGCTCGTCCCTGACCATGTGATTGCACCACCACGGCAGGACGGCCATCCTGGAATGTACCGACCACCGTCCCCGTGGTGGGTGTCAATTGCTGCTTCCAGGCGAAAACAGGGACACGCTCGATAACTCCCGTGTTGGAATGATTCGTATTTTTATCGGCTGTTGCTCCTTCGCCTTCGGACGGTGGCACGCGAGGACGGGAGGTCGCAAATGCTTTGGCCCGGCTTAAATCCCATTGGACATAATCCCACGGGTCATACAAAGGCAAATCTTGCTTGGCGAAAAACGGAGAATTGGCTTGTCCTTGCAGGTATCGTCCGACGAGATTTGGATCAGGTTGGATGGCGTCACTCCGAGCACCGTAAAGTGTGACCGCTGTGGGATTCTCTCGTTGAAACTCATCGCGGAAACCACCGCCACACAGGGCCACCAACGTGCCTCCCGCTGCGACCCATTTCTGAAGGGCCGCAACGCAACGCGAGTGTAAATACTCCTGGGTGACGTAGATGATCTTATAGTCCGAAGCCCGACCTTCGATGACATCGTCTTCGCTCAGAAAATCCACTGGCACTTGGGCATGGCGCAACGCGAAATAGATGGCCTTGCGCTCGTTGTTGTGCAGGGCGAGCGTAAAGTTGGTGACGCCCGTCAAAATATCGTCCACGCTCGATAACAACAAGCCGACACGCGCGGGACGGCATTGACCGTCCACCACGTAATCCTCGAAAACTCCAGCTTCATGCGTGCAGCGGTGGATCATCTGCCACATGTTCAAATCGTAGGTATCGACGTAATTTTCCGTGTAAGCGATGGCAGAAGGTGTGGCGGTGAAGTAATTGATCATTTTGGCGCCATGGGCGACGGCACAGTAAAAGCTCTGGCGAAACTCGCTGGGAATCTGTCCCGGCGAATGGGGCATGACATACATATGGATGGGTAAGCGATCGTATTTTGCACCAGCACGTAAGCCGCTCAGTAAATAACCCACCACTTGCGGGCTGAATTCGGCGACCTGCCAGGCGTAATCTTCTGTCCACGGCAGGCTCATTGCCCGCAGCTTGAAGGTGCGAATGTAATCGAGTTCGTTCACCAAGTAGTTGGCATGGGGCGAATAGTTAGCACCGGCCAGTATGCCTTTGCTCTTGTAGTAGGCGGTTGCGGCAGCGTATCGCGCAGCGCCTTTTTCCTTGGCCGCCAGTTGCGAATAGTAGTACAACGGTTGCGATCGGTCCTTGGTCACTTGGATCGGCCCGGGGTACGCAACGCCGTGTCTTTTGAGCCACTCGGCCAGTTCCTGGTCGGTGAGGGTGTCGGCCGGTAAGTGAATTTCGTCACCGTAACTGACGATCAGAACATCCTGCAACCCGCCGGGCCGCTGCGCTTCCTGTTGTTTGATCCATGCCAAATCGGGATTGGGCCAGTGTTCGATCATGCCACGTTTCTTACCTTGGCCGCGATACCGGGTATTATCACCCAGGGCCAAGCCTAATTGCCGACCTTCTTCCGACGATCCGGCCTGAATTCCATAAATCAGGAACCGTTCCGGTACACGTCCTCGCTGCGGAAACTGGCGGACCTGTTCGAGAAGCCAACGCAACGCTTCTTTTTGTGTGCGAATCTCCGGAAGCCAATAATGTTGCTTCCAGATGGCCGCCAGTGTGGGATTGGGATTGACACAACCGGGGATGTCGAAAACCACTTCGGTCCGTTCCTTACCGTCGCTGCGAACCGTCAGGTCCTTGATCACGCGAATACCGCCTTGGCCATCCGGAACGCCGAATTCCCAGCGGAGATACATGCTACCGCTTCGTGGACTCTCTAAAGACTTCGATAGATACTGCACCTCCGCCCACCACTGACCGTAATTCAGGGCATCACACGATTGACCGATCGGAATCCAAGCGGAACGGTCCCCTGGTTGCAAGTAGTCCTCCGGCGGAATGGTCTTGGGTCGATTGACC
>Ga0308411_10001874_pt1 | contig 14310 bp, 9 predicted proteins | sample HotsprottomLayer_2_FD_203530 | JGI IMG/M metagenome (GOLD analysis project Ga0308411, IMG submission 203530) | Hot spring phototrophic mat microbial communities from Octopus Spring, Yellowstone National Park, Wyoming, United States -... | ecosystem: Environmental > Aquatic > Thermal springs >...
GGCGGTATGTGCCCGGATCGCCCTGTCGGCCGCAGCGGCCGCTGAGCTGACGGTCGATGCGGCTGGCGTCGTGCATTTCGGTCAGTATGACGTGCAAGCCGCCCAGTTCGGCTACGCCCTCGCCCAGGCGGATATCGGTACCCCGCCCGGCCATGTTGGTCGATACAGTGACCTTGCCGCGTTGGCCTGCCAGAGCGACGATCTCGGCTTCTTCGGCCAGTTTGTGGGCATTGAGCACGCGGTGTTCGATGCCCGCCTGGCTGAGCAAGCGCGACAAATGCTCCGACTTGTCGATCGAGCGCGTGCCGATGAGCACCGGACGGCCCAGCGCGTTCATCTGCCGCACTTCTTCGACCACCGCCGCCCAACGAGCCTCGGAAGTGCCGCAGACGACCGTGGGCAGCCGAACGCGAATGATTGGGCGGTTAGTGGGTATTCTGATCACCGGACAGCGGTATATCTTGCGCAGTTCTCGGGCTGCTGTGATTGCCGTTCCGGTCATGCCGGCCAGCTTCTCGTACCGCAAGAAGAAATCCTGGATGGTGATTCGAGCCGCCTGCCCCGTGGCGATGGTCACCGGGACGCCTTCCTTGGCTTCCACGGCCTGATGGATTCCTTCGCGCCACTTGCGTCCTTCGGCCAGCCGCCCGGTAAACTCGTCGACGATTACGATCTCCCCGTCGCGGACGACGTACTGGCGGTCGCGATGGTATTCGCGAGCAACCATTATCGCCTGCTCGATGTAGCGGTAGATGTTGACCATTCCCACTTTGTCGAGCACGGGCGGTTTAGGGAGCTGGCGGACTTTCTGCCGACCTTCGCGGGTCAGTTCTGCCTTGCGCTTCTCGTGGTCGTAATGATAGTCCACCTCTTCGGCGAACTGGTGGGCGACCGAGGCGCTCCATTTGTAGCATTCCACGGCCACCTTCTGTTCTTCGGTGGGCAGCGCGCTGATGATCAGCGGCGTTCGCGCTTCGTCGATGAGGATGCTGTCGGCCTCATCGACCAGGGCGAAAAACGGCTCGCGTTGCACCGGCTCTTCGCTGGCGGCCTGGCGCTGACCGAGCATCGCCCCCAGCAAGTCGGTCTGGCCCTCTGCGATCCGCCGCAGCAGGAGCCTGTCGCGAAGGAAGTCGAAACCGAACTCCTTGGCTGTGCCGTAGGTAATGTCGCAGTGGTACGCTTCGCGGCGTTGCGGGCGCGACATCTGTGTTTCGACCACGCCCACGCTCAGCCCTAGCGCTTCGTAAACCGGCCCCATCCACTGGCGGTCGCGGCGCGCCAGGTAATCGTTGACCGTGGCCAGGTGGCAACCGCGCCCGGTCAGCCCGTAAAGATACAGTGGCAAAGTGGCCGCCAGCGTCTTGCCTTCGCCGGTGTCCATTTCCACGATGAAGCCGTGGAACATGGCGATTCCGCCCAGGATTTGCACGTCGAAGTGCCGCATGTTGATGGTCCGCCGGGCGGCCTCGCGAACCAGCGCGAATCCTTCGACCAGCAACCGGCTGAGCGGCTCGCCAGCCTTCGCCCGATGACGCAGCGCCAGACTGCGCTTCTTCAGTTGCTGGTCGGTCAGCGTCTGCAACTCCGGCTCGACCGCTGCGATGCGACGGACAATCGCCGACCAGCGGCGCAGGCGCCATCGATTCAGATGATGTTGCAAGTAGCTGCTCGCCCAAAGCATGGCTGTTTTCCGTCACCGGAGCAGGTTGTGGCTTTCTGGCAACCTTTGGGAACCGCGCCACTGTGGAGAACTGGCGAAGCAATACCCTCTTGTTCAACATAGCATTATCGGCTGCCGGGCAACAACATTTGCCCGGCTCACCGGCAGCAGAACCTCGGAGGCAATGGCGATGTAAGAAACCTCGGCGGAGGGTTTGCTTTTTGCCGAGCCTTTGTGACAATGAATTATGGGCCGGCAATTTTTGCGCTTCTGGAAAATCGATGGCCACAGCGGGTACGACCTGCGGCACAGGCAGGCACGGCCAGACGATCGATCGTCCGGACGCAAGTACAGCGCAGTTTTGTGCACATGCCGTTTGCCGGGGCTGAAGTTCGTCTGGCCCTGTCCGCCTGGCGTAGTCGGCATCAGGCGTGAGCTTTATGTTTGTGTATGCTGAGCGTTATATTGGGGCATGTTGGCGGCCGAGCTAGCTGTTGGATCGGCAGCGGCGGTTTTCAGCAAGTTCGGCGGAACTGGCTGTCGGCCAGCCATTAAGAAGCGAGAGACTGGATGCGTGTTGCAATTGGTACCGACCATCGGGGTTATGATCTGCGGCCAAAAGTTATCGAGCTGGTCGAACGGCTCGGTCACGAAGTGGTCGATGTCGGCACTTTCAGCCCGGACCCGATCGATTATCCGGATATCGCCGCCATTGTCGCTCAAAAGGTGGTTAATGGAGAGGTAGACCGAGGGATTCTGATTTGCGGGACTGGCTTGGGGATGTGCATAGCGGCGAACAAGTTTCCCGGTGTTCGCGCCGCCCCTTGCCACGACGATCTGACGGTGGAAATGAGTCGGCGGCACAACGATGCCAACGTGCTGTGCTTGTCGGCCGATTTGCTCGGTGAACGGCTTATCCAGCGGATGGTAGAGCTTTGGTTGTCCACCCCTTTTGACGGCGGCCGGCACGCCCGCCGCGTCGACAAAATCGGCCAGTTAGAACAGCAATTGCACGCGGAGTGGCATTCGGGCGCCGAAGCGCACTGAAATGTAACGTTGCCGGAGCGAAAGGGGGCGGGACTTGTGCCTGGTCTCCGCGCCTGTTATTGGGTGATCTTGGGGGCCACGTGCCGTCGTGGCCGGGCACGCTGCGCCGACGAATGCGGCCGTAGCGCCACTGTCCGAAACCGCCATTTGGTGACTATGCTTCGCGCGGGATGAATTGACGGGTTTTCCGGTGCGAAAACCCGATATTCGGGTACCCCCGGTGTAAAGTCTTTGGGCAGCATTTGCTCTGCGGATGACAAGCCCGATGCGCCCGATGGTTGATCCCCGCAGGCCGGTCGATAATAAGCCGTCGGATACCGCCGATTACCTGATCAGGGGTTTGCTCCGTTGGTTGTTCGCGTCTGGCGGTCGATCCAGGGGCGGTCGGCCTGTCCACGTGGTTTCCGCCGTTGTCGCCTAATGGAAAGGTAGATAAACTTAGCGTCGATTTTGCTCGACCAGTATTCCACAGCAGCAGGCGGACGGCGCAGCGGAAAATGGCTGGCCAAAACAGTGACGAAAAAACGATGTCGCGGGAAGAGCGGATTTGGGCCCCGTGGAGGATCGGGTACATTGTGGGAGAGAATCGGGCTGCCGAGGAACTGCCCGCAGCCCAGTTGCTGCCCGGCGCCGAACCTGACTGCTTCCTTTGCCGCTGTGCCGCAACGACCGATCAGCGCAAGGCCTTGGTCGTGTACCGCGACGAGCTGGTGCTTACGGTTCTGAACCGATATCCGTACAACAATGGGCACTTGCTGGTGGCGCCGCTGCGTCACTGCGGACGGCTGGAAGCGCTTAGCCAGCAAGAGGATAGTGCTTTACTACAGGCGCTAAAGCGCTTCGTTGTGTTGCTTGAGAAACTATTGCGGCCGGAAGGTTTCAACGTGGGGCTGAACCTGGGGCGGGTGGCCGGCGCTGGGTTGCCGGGACACCTGCACTGGCACGTTGTTCCTCGATGGGGCGGCGATACAAACTTCATGCCGGTGCTGGCGGGCGTTCGCGTCGTTCCGCAGTCGCTCGAAGCGGTATGGGAACTGCTCCACGAGGAGCTTTCCAAGCAGCAACCAGGCGGTGGTTAGTCCCTTGCAACGTAACTTACAACGTAACGTCTGCGCGTTTTGCGCGCATGTTTTCAAGTGATCTGGAGCGCCTGTTTTGCGTGTCATCTGGAGGGCCACGCTCCGTCGTGGCCGTGTTTGGCGCTGGTGATTGGAGCGCCTGTTTTGTGTGTCATCTGGAGGGCCACGCTCCGTCGTGGCCGTGCTCCCAGGTCCAGCGGACGCGACCGCAGCGCGTCCCTCCACCTGAACGCAGCGCGTCCCTCCAATACCGCTATTTGGTTGCGGCAGTAAGCCGCCTTGGGCCGGCGGTTGTCGAGGGATGAGTTGCGTGTGGGCCGAAGGGAGAAGTTTCCCTTTAAGAATGTTCCACCCTTGACCGTGTGGATTTTGGCGCAGCCAGCCGACGTTTCGATAAGTCGCGGATGATTCGGGCGATGAACCAGCAGCAGCAACCTGTTGAACCGGTAGTCAAAGACAAGCCGTTTACAATCGAAGTGGCCGATCGCGTGCGTCGGCTGCCACCCTATCTTTTCGCGCAGATCAACCGTTTGTTGTACGAGAAGCGGCGGGCAGGGGACGATGTGATCGACTTGGGCATGGGCAATCCCTCCGACGCCCCCCAAGAGATCGTCGTGGAAAAGCTGGCCGAAGCTGCCCGCGACCCGAAGAACCACGGCTACTCGCCGGCGCAGGGGGTTCTCAGCCTGCGGCGCGAAGTGGCCAGCAAGTACCTCAGACAACATGGTGTGCGGCTGGATCCGCAGCGCGAGGTGCTGGTGACGCTCGGCTCCAAAGAGGGCTTTAGCCACATGTGCCTGGCGCTATTGGGGCCGGGCGATACGGCGATAGTGCCGAATCCCTATTACCCGGCTCACCTTTACGCAGTGGCACTGGCGGCAGCCAACGCGATCCTGTTGGAGGTCTCCGACAGCCAGAAGCTGCTGGCGAACATCGATTACACCTGTCGACACATTGTGCCGCGGCCAAAGGTGGTGATTCTCAACTTTCCCCACAACCCTTCCACGGCGGTGGTCGAGCCCGAGTTCTATGCCGAAGTGGTGAGGCTGGCCAAGCGGTACGGCTTCATGGTCATCAGCGATCTGGCGTATGCCGATGTTACCTTCGACGGGTATCAGGCCCCCAGCTTCCTGGCAGCGCCTGGCGCGATTGATGTGGGCGTAGAGTTCACCACCATGAGCAAAGGCTACAACATGGCCGGCTGGCGGGTCGGGTTTTGTGCAGGCAACGCGGAGATGATCCGGGCGCTGGCGACGATCAAGGGTTATTACGACTACGGCATGTTCCGCCCCATCCAGATAGCCGCTATTGTGGCACTGCGGCATACGCAGGCGGCCGTGGAAGCGCAGGCGGCAGTTTACCAGCGGCGCCGCGATGCGCTGTGCGAAGGACTGGAGCGACTCGGCTGGCCGATCACCCGGCCCAAGGCCACCATGTTCGTCTGGGCCAAAATGCCCGAACCCTGGGCCAGTCAGATGGGCAGCCTGGACTTCGCCATGAAACTGCTCAAGGAGGCCGATGTGGCGGTCAGTCCTGGGGCAGGCTTCGGGCCGGCTGGCGAAGGCTATCTGCGGATGGCTTTGGTGGAGAACGAGAACCGTTTGCGCCAGGCAGTGCGCAATATCGCCCGCTGCCTGAGCAAACAGACCTCAGATAGCGCCCGGTGAAATCTCGCCCGCCATTCCCACAACCCAGCCCCAAAGCGGCTTTCAGCCGCAACCAATTATTGACATTCGCAATACTTGGTGACACGAACAACTAGGAAAACCTTAAGGCGGCCTATGGCCGCAATCAAATGGAGGGACGCGCTGCGGTCGCGTCCGCTGGACCTGGTAGCACGGCCACGACGGAGCGTGGCCCTCCAAACCTTTCGGAAACATGCGCGCAAAACGCACGCATGTTCCGGCATAAAGGACTAAGCCATGCCCGAAAGCCGTTTGACCAGCGTGGCGTTCTCGGCGATTTCGTCGCGGTTTTTCTTGGGGAACACGCCCACGCACAGGCCGTCTTTCGGCCTGATCCGCCCTAGCAATCGTGGCAGCGCCTCTTTAGGCAGCACCCGTCCGGCCCCCAAGACTTTGTAGGCCACCACCGGCTTGTCCAGCTTGGCGATGGTAGCCAAGGCTTGTTCCAGGCACTCGTTGCTGTAGTTTTCTGGCTGATACACGCATTGATGGTAGAAGTCGGTGGGCAGCTTCTTGTCTTCTACCACCAGGTGTGTCTGGGGCCGATGCGTCGCCAGTCCGGCCGGCAAGTCGAAGCTCTTTATCAATTCCAGCCATTTCTTGAGCACATCGAACTTCTTGGCCGCGAACTGGCTATCGACGTGCTCGCCTTGTACGCAAATGGCCTTGGCGCCGCTTTTGGCAGCTTTGGCGATCTCATTTTCCATGGGAGAGCGGTCGGGCTGCGCGATCCAGATTTTCAGCTTCCCGCCTTTTTCCTGATACTCATGCCAGATGCGTATCCAATGATCGTAGCATGGCACCCAAACGGCAGTGATCCCCTGGGCAGCGGCTTCATCCAGCACGGCCTTGATCCGCTCGGCAGTGTAGTAATCGGTCATCTCCTTCGGTGTGGCCTGAGGATTCCCATGCGAGAATCCGAAAAACGGATTGCTGCCCAAGATCAACCGCGACACTTCCAACTTGCCCAGACGAATCTTGGGCATTTGCGCAGGAGTCTCTTCTGCGGCTGGCAGCAATGCAGAGGGCACCAGCGCAGGCGTCGCTGCTGCTGCGGCAGTGCAAACACTCACCCGCTTCAAGAAAACGCGCCGAGTGGAGGCTTGGTACATAGGTCAGCTCCTTGCCAAAAAACCGGTTGTACAAGCAGAAACTTTGCTTGTCGCCGCAGCGGAAGCAGTGGCTGATCGTCGAGTGCGCGTGTCCGGAATCGAGCTGCCGGCCGCGGTTGTCAGAATCCTTCGCGGTCGATGGTTGTGGTGGTTTCGATCCTGACCGGCCAGGACTTGCCCCTAGGCGTGCCAGGCCCCTCCATGGTCATCTTTCCTTCCAACTTCTGTTTGACCGTGCCGCGCAACGGCCAGCCGCTGGCCAGCTCGACCTCGGTGGTTCCTTCCTGATCGCCGGACAGGCTGACTTTGAGCTGAATCAGCCCGATGTCGATCGGTTTGGCCTCGGGATCGGAAGCCAGCTTGGAGCGCATGGCGATGACCGCAATGCCGTCGCGGCACTGTTGAAGCGTAGAAGTATTTTCCACCTGCAAGGGAACCAGTTGTCGGATCGTTTCTTTGCCGGTCCAAGACTCGCCAACTGCTACCGGGCGAGTGGGCATGAACGACGAAGCGACCGACATGGTGCTCTTGAGCGACTCGTCGCCGAGTTGTTCTTTGAGAGTCTTTTCAACCAGTTTCTTGGTCGCTTCATCGACATTGTCCATCGCCTTGATCAGCCGTGCGGCGATCTCGTCCACCCCTTTGATTTCCTTCGGTTCTCCCCTGGGCCCGAGCGTGGCCGACAAACTGGCCCCGGCCAGCGCGGCAAAACCCTTGGCTGCCGGGGGGACGGTTTCCGGCGGTTTGCGAGAGTCGTAGTCGATCTTGCCCATCGGGCCGTCCTGCTTGAACTCCACAAACTGATATGTGATCTTCACCTTCGCGTCGCCCGAGGGGTCTACCGACAAAACGTCCATCACAGTTCCGATGGTTATTGTCTGGCTGGTAGTGACCTCCTGTCGTTCTAATACCTGCACGATCTTCTGGTCGGTCACCACTCGTAGCTTGTACTGCTTGCCCGCTTCCAGTCGCATTTGCAGGTCGACCTTCTCTCCTGCTTGGGGCGAGTCTGCGGGCTGGCCAGCCGGCAGAGAATGCGGAAACACACAAGCAGCCGCCAAGACCAACAGCGACCATGTCAGGGCATTAATGCGTTGCATTTGTCTCTCCCATTTGGCAATCGAAGCCGAAGCAGCGGCCATTATTCTCGCATCTTTTTCTGGCGTCAACGAGCGATGTCCCTGCCGGCAACGTGTTTGCTGCCCAACTTATTGTCCGAACAGCGACTGTCCAAAAGGTCTGGGGTCCATCAGTCGCTCGAGCGCACTGGAGCCAGCCGCTGGGCTTTCGCGCAATCGCGGGCGACGCTTGCGGAGGATCAGTCCTGGCCGCTCGTCTTCTTCGCACTGTAGTCCGTAGTCGATCAGCTCCAGGGTGCTGCGCCGCACGATGCGCCCCTGGCTGTCCACCTCTTTCGAGGTCTGACTGACGACGCCGCCTGGGACTTCCGGCACGGTGACCATCCACGTGACTGCCGTCCCTTTGGCATGCTTTTGAGTCGACTTGACCAGCGCGGCGTTCTTCAAGCGGCCAAAAAGCCGCCACGGCATCTGCCGGGCTTGGATTTCCAGAGTCAACTCGCTGATGGTGTTGTTGCCTTCCAGATCAGTGGTTATCGAGTGCCGCTTGAGCACATACGGGGCGACGGTGTCGGAATAGAACACGCTGGTGACAGTCCTGCTGGTGGGATTGACCAGCTCCAGCTCCTGTACCAGGCAGGGAATTTTCTCGCCCTCGACAACCACATGGGCGGCCGCCGGCGGCTTGGTCTTCAACTGCGGCGACAAAGGTTCGCCGTGAAAACCCACGGTCAGCGTTTGCGGTTCGGAATCGAAGCGTTTGCCAGCAACCTCGATCGTGGCGTGTATCTCCAGCGTCAGTCCCTCTTTGCCCACTGCGGTAAGGATGGTCATGGTCTCGGTATTGCTGGTGTTGACCACCGTACCCTTCTCATCCAGCGACTCGGTGGTCACACGAACCAGCTTCCACGCACCAGGCTCGAATCGACCCCAGGGATGATGTTTGGCGGCAATGCCTGGCTGGGCATCGGCGGGCTGCTGGGGCTGAGCGGGCTTCGGCTGGGCCTCAGAACCTTTGGCTGGATCTGCACCTTTGGGTTGGGCCTTGGTGGGTTTCGATTCGGCTTCGGCGGGGGCGGGTTGGTTTTTGGCGGCTTTGGGCTGAGCTTCGGCGGGCGGCGGCGAGGCCTCGGCAGCAAGCATCATCAAGCAAACCAGTGCCGCGCTGTGCATCGCCGCGCTCCGGAAAGGCTCGGGCCAGTCTATAGTTCGCGCGGGCAATAGTGGAACGTTCTGGGAAGAAAAACGCGCCACTTCGGCCCGTGCAAAACCTATCGCCTTATAGCATTTACAATTATAGGGTGGTCCGATACAAATTGCGACATACCTGAGTACCCAAATGGCGGTATTTGGGACGTGGAACCGGAAAGATCGGCATACACCGAACCAGCAGGAAGGCCAGCCGAACTTGCAGTCCTAGCGCGGCGGCAGGTCGCGTTAATCTCTTACGGCGGAAATTGTGCGCGTTTTCCGCGTGTGTTTTCGGGCGATCCGGAGGGCCACGCGCCGTCGTGGCCGTGGGCCCAGTGCTAACAGACGCGGCCGCAGCGCGTCGCTGCCATCAACACCGTTTGGTTGCGGCCGCGGGCGGCGTTAGCTGCGACGTGCTGGTGTCTCCGGCCCCTTTTGACAAGGGCTTCTGACGGTCGTAGAATAGCTTTTCGAATAACTGCCTCGCCAGCAGTTGAGAATCGGTAGGTGGCGGCCTGCTGGGCGCGAGTTGTGTGCCGTGTAGGCAGCCCAGGAAAAGTTCATTGCACGTGGCTGTGGGCGGCCATGGACTGCCGCAGTCACACAGGCGCGTGCCGGTTGATGGGGCGGTAGCTCAGTTGGGAGAGCGCGACAATCGCACTGTCGAGGTCGGGAGTTCGAGCCTCCTCCGCTCCACATTGTTTGCGGCGTCTGATCGCGCGGGGCGCTTTCTGCCCGAGTTCGTGTATCTCCGAAGTTGCTTGCAAGCCTTTTGGCACCCTGTGGCAGGATCGGCCGAGACATGGCTCCCGACAAGCTTAGCAGGCGTGTGTTCTTCGTACATTCGGCTCATAGGACTATTGGCGTCTCGGCAGGTCTGGCCGTCTTGCACGGCTTGTCTCAGTCCCGTGCTCCGTCGTGGGCAGCGGATGAGGCTGCTCACCGCCGGGCCGCAACTGGCCCATTGAAAATCGTGCTGATTGCGGCGCGGAACGAGTATCATCCTGAAGAGAGTCTGGCCGCTTTTCATGAGTACCTGGATAAGCACTACCAGGTGCGATGTGTGCGTGTATTCTCCAAGGCGGCCGATGCATTGCCGGGACTGGAGGCTCTGGACGACTGCGACTGTGCGGTGTTCTTCACGCGGCGGATGCGGATTTCTGGCGAACCGCTGGAACGCATCAAACGTTTTTGCCAGCAGGAAGGGAAGGCTATTGTCGGCATCCGCACGGCCAGCCACGGTTTTCAGAATTGGCTGGAAATGGACAAAGAGGTCTTCGGCGGAGACTATGGCGGCCACTACGGCAACATACCGGTGGAGATCAAGATCGTCGATGCCCAGAAGCAGCATCCAGTTCTCCGCGGTGTTACACCTTTCGTGTCTAAAGGCAGCCTGTACAAGAACTTCAAACTGGCTGCCGACGCCACAGTCGTATTGACCGGCTCGATTCCTGCGGCCACACACCCGGTAGCTTGGGTAAGACCGCACAGGGGCGGGCGCGTGTTCTATACATCACTGGGGCATCCGACAGACTTCGAGGAGGAGTCTTTCCGGCGCTTGTTGACCAACGCGATCGACTGGACAACCGGCGGCCGGCTGCAAGGCCGACGCTGATACGGGTCAGCCCACGGTTGCCAGCACGATGATATCCAGCGACGCAAAGCCTAAGGCACCCGAGGGCCGCAACCACACGGCGCTGTTGGCGCAACGCGCTACGGTCGCCTCCGATGCGTTTTCTCCGATGGCTGTGACATCACGAACACCAAATGCGGCCACGACGGAGCGTGGCCCTCCAGATCACCCGAAAAGATTCGCACAAAACGGACAAGTTACTCCATCAGAGACTCTCGAACGCGATGGTCGGCAGAAGCCTGCAAAGCACGGCTTGCTGCTGGGCAGCAATGCTTACGGCAGCCGATGGCCCATCTTGTCGCGCTTGGTAGCCAGGTACCGCTCGTTGTGTTCGTGGACCGGGCCGACGATGGGCACTTGATCGACCACTTCCAGTTCGAAGCCGCCGTAAATGAAGGCGTCGGTTTTCTTGGGGTTGTTCGTCAACAGGCGGACCTTGCTCAGCCCGAGGTCTTTGAGAATTTGTATTCCCACGCCGTAATCGCGGGCATCCACCTGGTGTCCCAAGGCCAGGTTCGCCTCGACGGTGTCCATCCCTTGGTCTTGCAGGTGATAGGCCTTGATTTTCTCGATCAGCCCGATGCCCCGGCCTTCCTGGGGCAGATAGACCAGCACCCCGGCGCCTTCCCGGGCGATCATCTCCAGGGCCATATGCAACTGATCGCCGCAGTCGCAGCGCAGCGAGGCCAGCAAGTCGCCGGTAAAACAGGCCGAGTGCAATCGCACCAGCGGGTGTGCGGCTTTCTCCGGCGAACCGATGACAATCACAATCGGCTGCTGGTCTTCGTACTTCACGCCGTAAGCGATAATCTTTCCCGGACCGTAACGGGTGGGCAAATTGGCCTCGGCTATACGATAAACCAGCTTTTCTCGCCGTCGCCGGTAGCGGATCAATTCCTCGATGGTGATGATCGGCAGGCCAAAGCGCTCGGCCAACTGGTAAAGCTCCTCGCGCGAAGCACGATCGCCGCGGTCGTTGAGGATCTCGATAAGCACTCCGGCCGGGGTAAGCCCTGCCAGACGCGCCAAGTCGACGGCCGCCTCGGTATGTCCCGCCCTGCGCAATACCCCGCCTTCCTTGGCAATCAGCGGATCGACATGGCCGGGCCGATAGAAATCGCTTGGTTTGCTGTGCGGATTGACCAGTTCCTGGATGGTCTTAGCTCGCTCCTGAGCCGTGATGCCCGTGCGCGAAGTGCGATGATCGATCGATACCGTAAAGGCCGTTTGCAGCGGCGCGGTGTTGTGCTCGACGACCGGCGGCAGTTGCAACCGCTCAGCCACATCGGGCAGTATGGGCACACACAGCCTGCCGCGGCCGTAGGTGATCATGAAGTTGATTATCTCAGGGGTGACCTTCTCGGCGGCACAGATGAAGTCGCCCTCGTTTTCGCGGTCTTCGGCATCCATGACAATCACCACCCGGCCGGCGGCGATCGCCTCAACCGCTGCGTCGATGGTAGAAAGCCGCTTGGTCACGTCTGGTGCCTTATTACGGTTGTCAACGATAGTTGTGTTAAGGAAGGTGGGGCGGAGGGGGGGCCGATGCCCTTTTACTGTTTCCCCTTCGCGCCCCCAAAGTGGTTACCCACTCCGCAGCGGTTTAGTTTTTCCGCAGGGATTGAATGTTTGGTTTTTCCGCAGCACTTCGACCTGTTATTATATAACTTCGACCGGAGCGCTTGCCAGACGGTGGTATTCTGGGGTCGTAGACGGCCTTAGGTTACTTACATTGCCAAAGTCTGCGCGATTGAGTCAAGTTTTGTGCAGTCGTTGTACACTACCCCACATGCGTGAGTTGGTCTGAGGCGAAGCGTCGCTAGACTGTTACGGCGTATCATGTGTGCTGTGTGCATTGTGCGCGCATGTTTTAGGCATGTTGCAGGGCGATCTGGAGGGCCACGCTCCGTCGTGGCCGCACTGGCATAGGACATTGGACGGCCAACGACGAAACCACAACGGACGCGACAAAGCGCGTCCCTCCAATACGGCCATTTGGTTGCGGCCGTGGGCTGCGTTAGTTTGTCCTGATTGCATCGGCGGCGGATATTACTTGCTGTTTATTGCACTGCTGGAGCTTGCCAGCCATCGTTGGGGGCCGTGATTATGTGGCACAACAGCGGGGAATTAGGTGGCAGCGTGACCCGATGGCAGTGGCGGTTTGGGGCTGCTCTCGGGTTCTGTCGAGTATGGCTGATTGTCGCGCTAGCGGTTTCCGCCACCGCTGGGTGGCACGGCAGCGCATCGGCTGGCCAGCCTGCGTACGAAGTTACCCGCAATATCACCTACGCCACTTGCGACGGCGAGGAATTGAAGGCCGATGTTTACCAGCCGGTCGGCGCTGGGCCATTCCCGGCGGTGATTTGCATTCATGGCGGCGCGTGGTTCAGCGGCGGCAGATACCAGATGACCCTTGTGGCAAGCACGCTGGCTGAGCACGGTTATGTGGCCATCTCCATCAGCTATCGCTTGGCGCCCAAATACAAGTTCCCGGCACAGATCGAAGATTGCCGCCGGGCAGTACAATGGGCGACCAAGGTGGCCGGGCAGTACAAGATCGACCCCAACCGGATCGCCGCCTGGGGATACTCGGCCGGCGGACATCTGGCAGCATTGCTGGGGGTAAGCACCCCGGGCATCAAGGCTGTGGTGGCAGGCGGGGCGCCCTGCGATTTCCGGCAACTGCCGGCCGATGCACAAGCGCTGGCCTACTGGCTGGGCGGCACCCGGAGTGAGCTGCCTGATGTGTACCGCAACGCTTCGCCGGCAGCGCTGGTCGGCCCCAAATCGCCGCCGTTTTTCTTTTATCACGGCGAAAACGATTTGCTGGTTCCCATCGAGCAGCCGAAACAGATGCTCGCCGCGCTGAAGAAATCCGGCGTGCAAGCAGAGCTTTACATCGTACCCAAGACCGGCCACATCGCCGCTTTCCTCAACCGCCAGGCCATAGACGAAGCCATCAAGTTTCTCGACAAACACTTCAGCCAAGCCGCGTCGAAGCAATAGCTCCTCAACCGCGTGCCGCCTGGTGCTATCCGAGTGCCTCCACCGATCGCCGAGCCGGTCTTGCTCCAACTTGTGCTCGGAACACGAAAGGCGACAATTGCGGCCACGACGCCAATCGGCGGCAAGTTGACATCTATTCCGCGCCGGGTATCATCGGAGCGTCTGCCAGGTCGAACCTTGCCTGTGGCAAGATATGCGTTGTGCGACGGACTGATCCAAGCTACTTTCCACGTTTGCTTTCATCACGCCGAGGGATGCATATGACGCGAGCAACACTACGCACAGTCGGGTTGCTTGTAGCTTTTTCCGCAACCGTTTTGACGGCAGTGAGCACGGCCCCGGCACAACAGTGGAAACCGGCAGCCGCTCCGCTGATGACCCGCTGGGCGAAGGACGTCACGCCCCAGAACGTCCACAGCGAGTATCCCCGACCGCAAATGGTCCGCAGCCAGTGGTTGTGTCTGAACGGTCTGTGGCAGTTGGGCGAGGCCAAGCCGGGCGAAGCGCCGCCGGTGGGAAAGAATCTGCCGGGGCAGATACTGGTGCCGTTTCCGATCGAATCGGCGCTATCGGGCGTGATGGCGCAGGCCGAGCGTGTGTGGTACCGCAGGACATTCGAGGTTCCTGAACAGTGGCGCGGCCAGCGCGTGCTACTGCACTTTCAGGCGGTGGACTGGGAAGCGAATGTTTGGGTCAACGACAAGCACCTCGGCTCGCATCGCGGCGGCTACGATTCCTTCAGTTTCGACATTACCGACGCCCTGCGCGACGGCGGCCCGCAAGAGCTGATCGTCGGCGTGTTCGACCCCACTTCC
>Ga0308411_10001882_pt1 | contig 14274 bp, 10 predicted proteins | sample HotsprottomLayer_2_FD_203530 | JGI IMG/M metagenome (GOLD analysis project Ga0308411, IMG submission 203530) | Hot spring phototrophic mat microbial communities from Octopus Spring, Yellowstone National Park, Wyoming, United States -... | ecosystem: Environmental > Aquatic > Thermal springs >...
GACTACGACCGCATGGCCGCGGTCGCGACCCGGGAGGAGGAGATCGGCTGGGACGAGGGCCGGCACCTGGTCCTGGAGGCGTACGCGTCGTTCTCCGAGGAGCTGGCCGGCATCGCCGAGCGGTTCTTCACCGACCGTTGGATCGACGCGCCGGTCCGGCCGAACAAGCGGCCGGGCGCGTTCTGTGCCTACACCGTCCCGTCGGTGCATCCCTACCTGCTGCTCAACTGGACGAACCGCCGCCGAGACGTGCTCACCCTCGCCCACGAGCTCGGTCACGGGTTGCACGCCTACCTGGCCCGCCCTCAGGGGGTGTTCCACCAGTCGACCCCGCTCACCCTCGCCGAGACCGCCTCGGTGTTCGGGGAGACGGTCACCTTCGGTGCCCTGCTCGGCCGTACCCACGATCCTGCGGCCCGTCTCGCGCTCCTCGCCGAGGCGATCGAGGGGCAGATCGCCACGGTGTTCCGGCAGATCGCGATGAACCGGTTCGAGGACGCGGTGCACACCGAGCGTCGTGCGCGGGGGGAGCTCAGCCCCGACCGGTTCGGGGAACTGTGGATCGAGACCCAGGCGTCGATGCTCGGCGACGCGGTGGAGCTCACCGACGGGTACCGCCTCTGGTGGTCGTACATCCCGCACTTCATCGCCACCCCCGGCTACGTGTACGCCTACGCCTACGGGCAGCTTCTTGCGCTGGCGGTCTACCGGCGCTACGAGGAGGAGGGTGCCGGCTTCGTGCCGGCCTATCTGGAGCTGCTGCGCCGGGGCGGCTCCGCACCACCGGAGGAACTCGGCCACATCGTGGGGGTCGATGTCCGTGACCCGGCCTTCTGGGCGGGAGGCCTGGCGATCATCGAGCAGCAGCTCGACACCGCCCTCGAGGCGGCCCGAGCGGCCGGGCGGCTCGGCCCCGAGGTCGGGGATGACCCGGGTGGGTCCGGCTAGTCCCGTTCCGGGGGCGGGCCGGCCAGGGCGTCGGTGATACGGTCGAGCTCCCGCTCCAGCTGGTCCAGCCCCATGCTGCCCAACCCGAGCGCGCCGGCGTGCCAGTGCCGCAGGTCGAACCGGGGGCCGAGGCGGCGCCGGGCCCGGTCCCGGGCGGCGAGCCAGACCCGTTCCCCCACCTTGTAGGAGATCGCCTGGGCGGGCACACCCAGGTAGCGGTCGATCTCCGAGGCCATGAAGTCGCGGGGGAGGTGGGCGTGGGTCACCGCGAACTCCAGCGCCAGTTCGGGGCTCCAGCGCTCGCCGGGATGGAACCCCGCGTCCGGCGGGATCCGCAGGTCGAGGTGCAGCCCGAGGTCGACGACCACCCGCACCGCACGCAGCGCCTGCGCCCGCAGCATCCCCAGCTCGTAATCGGGCACGTCCAGGTACCCCAGCTCACCCATGAGCCGCTCGGCGTACAGCGCCCACCCTTCCCCGTGCCCGGCGACCCAGGCGAGGGTGCGCTGGTAGCGGCTGAGACGGTCACCGAGGGCCCGGACCTGCCCGAGTTGGAGGTGGTGGCCGGGAACCGCCTCGTGGTAGCAGGTCGACACCTCACCCCACAGGGGGAACCGCGTCCGGCCCAACGTCGGGTACCAGGTGCGACCCGGCCGGGTGAAGTCCTCCGACGGCGGGGTGTAGTACATCGCGGCGGCGCCACCCGGCGGGGCGAGGCAGGCCTCCACCCGCCGGACCGGTGCCGGGATGTCGAAGTGGCGGCCGTCGAGCTCCTCGATCGAACGGTCGATGAGGTCCTGCAGCCAGGCGACGAAGGCGTCCGGTCCCTCGATGCAGCGGGCCGGGTCCGTCTCGAGCAGGTCGATCACCTCTCCGAGGGTGGCACCGGGGCGGATCCGCTCGACCACCCGGCCGGTCGCCTCGTCGATGCGCCGCACCTCGTCCCAGCCCCACCGGTAGGTCTCCTCGAGGTCCAGTTCGGTGCCGCACCAGGAGCGCACCCAGCCTGCGTAGCGCTCGGCTCCCACCCCGTCACGCTCGGGGGCCCCGGGCGCCAGCTCGTCGAGCAGGAACCGCGCCAAGGCGGCATAGGCCTCGGTGGCCCGCCGCACGTGACGTTCGAGCGCCGAGCGCAGCGACCCCTCGCCGAGGCCGAGCCGGTCGTGGGCGTCGAGGAAGCGCAGGAAGTACGGACGGGTGCCGGCCGGGTCGGTGCCGGCCCACACCTCGGCCTGGCGTGCACAGCCCACCACCTGGCGCCGCGGGGCGACGAGGCCGGCGGCCTGTCCCGCCCGGTAGGCGTCCTCCAGGCCGGCGAGGGCCTCGGGCACCCGGGCCATGCGGGCCGCGACCACCTCGAGCTCGGCGGCGCTGCCGGTCGGCATGAGGTCGAACACCTGCCGGATCCCCTGCACCGGTGAGTGCAGGATGTTGCACCAGCGGAGGTGCTCGCGCTGCTCGTGGAGCGCGAGCTGCACCGCCAGGCGGTCGGCCATCACCGCGGCGGCGAGCCGGTCGGCCTCGTCGTCGGGTGGGATCCCGGTGAGCCGTTGCAGGGTCTCCCGGTCGTGCGCGGCCCGTTCGTCGGCCGCGTCCGGGGAGTAGTCGGTGAGCTCGGTGTCGTGCCCGCCGATCCCGTCCAGCGTCGCCGCCACCGGGTCGAGCGCTGCGAACCGGGCCACGTACCCCTCCGCGAGGGTGAACGTCGCCGACCCTGCTCCCATGCGGCTGCCCCCCCGAGGTCCCGACCGGTGCGCACGGATCATACGGCCGACCGGGCCTGCGGTAGGTTCGAGACGACCCGGCCTGCCCGGCCACCCGCGTTCGACGGAGGGGACGATGTCCGACCCGCCCACCGAGGGGGCACCCACCCGGACGGAGACCGACAGCATGGGCCCGGTCGAGGTGCCCGCCGACCGGTACTGGGGCGCCCAGACGCAACGCTCCCTGCATCACTTCTCGATCGGCACCGACCGGGTTCCCCTCCCGGTGGTGCGGGCGATGGCGTTGCTCAAGAAGGCGGCCGCGCTCACGAACCGCGACCTGGGCAAGCTGGGGGAGCGGGAGGCGGCGCTGATCGTCGAAGCCGCCGACGAGGTCATCGCCGGCCGGCTCGACGACCATTTCCCTCTGTACGTGTGGCAGACGGGCTCGGGCACGCAGACGAACATGAACGTGAACGAGGTGATCGCCAACCGGGCCAACGAGTTGGCCGGGGCACCGTTGGGCGCCAAGGCGCCGATCCACCCGAACGACCACGTGAACATGTCGCAGTCCTCCAACGACACCTTCCCGACGGCGATGAACATCGCCGCGGTCACCGAGATCACCCGACGGCTCCTGCCTGCGGTGCGGGACCTGCGGGATGCACTCGACCGCAAGGCGACGGCCTTCGCCGACATCACCAAGATCGGGCGGACCCACCTGCAGGACGCGGTGCCGCTCACCCTGGGCCAGGAGTTCTCCGGGTACGTGGCCCAGCTCGACGCCTCCATCCGCCGCCTCGAGCTGGCCCTCGACGGGCTCCACGACCTCGCCATCGGCGGCACCGCGGTGGGGACCGGTCTCAACACCCATCCGGAGTTCGCCACCCGGGTGGCGGACCGGATCGCCGAGCTCACCGGGTTCGGGTTCCGCAGCGCCCCGAACAAGTTCGCCGCGCTCGCCGCCCACGACGATCTCACCTTTGCCAGCGGAGCGCTGCGCACCCTGGCGGTGGCCCTGATGAAGATCGCCAACGACATCCGCTGGCTGGGCTCGGGGCCCCGGGCCGGGCTCGGCGAGCTGCTGCTGCCCGAGAACGAGCCCGGATCCTCGATCATGCCCGGCAAGGTGAACCCCACCCAGTCGGAGGCCATGACGATGGTCTGTGTGCAGGTGATGGGCAACGACGTCGCAGTGGGGATCGCCGGGTCGCAGGGGAACTTCGAGCTCAACGTGTTCAAACCGGTGATCATCCACAACGTGCTCCACAGCACCGGGCTCCTGGCCGATGCGTGCACCAACTTCCGGCGCTTCTGCGTGGAAGGCCTCGAGCCGAACCGGGAGCGGATCGCCGAGCACGTCCGGAACTCGCTCATGCTCGTCACCGCGCTCAACCCCGTCATCGGCTACGACAAGGCGGCGGAGATCGCCAAGAAGGCCCACCGCGAGGGAACCACACTGCGGGAAGCGGCCCTGGCGCTGGGCTATCTGAGCGCGGAGGAATTCGACGCCGCAATACGACCCGAGGAGATGACCCACCCATGAACGTGCACGACATCGAGATCCCGACGCTGGAGGGTGAGCCGGCCCGGCTCGGCGACTGGGCGGGCCAGGTGCTGCTGCTGGTGAACGTGGCCTCGCGCTGCGGCCTCACCCCCCAGTACGAGGGGCTGCAACGGCTGCAGGACCGCTACGGGGAGCGGGGCTTTGCCGTGCTGGGCTTCCCGTGCAACCAGTTCCTCGGCCAGGAGCCCGGCACCCCGGAGGAGATCCGTGAGTTCTGCTCCACCAACTACGGCGTCACCTTCCCGCTCTTCACGAAGATCGAGGTGAACGGGGAGGGCCGTCACCCCTTGTACGCCCGGCTCGTCACCCACCCCGACGGCGGCGGCTACGTGGGGGACGTGCGGTGGAACTTCGAGAAGTTCGTCGTCGACCGCCACGGCGAGGTGATCGCCCGGTTCGAACCGACCGTGACCCCGGAGGATCCCGCCCTCACCGAGGTGATCGAACAGGCCCTCACCGGCTGAGGGCCCGGGCGCGCCGGCGTGCCCAACCGTCTCGAGCGCCCCGAACGAGCTCGAGCCGTGGGCGGTGGCCCCTCAGCGGCTCCCGTCGGGGCCCGTGCCACCTCCGGCGAGCGGGAAGTGGCAGGCCACGTAGTGGCCGGGACCGACCGGCCGGATCTCCGGCTCCTCGGCCGCGCACCGGTCGGTGGCCCGGGGGCAGCGGGTGCGGAACCGGCAGCCCGACGGGGGGGCGAGGGGGGAGGGGATCTCACCGCCGATCCCTTCCACCGAACGGCGTGGCGCGTCGGGATCGGGGATCGGGATCGCCGCCAGCAGTGCCGCGCTGTAGGGGTGGGCCGGGTCGGTGTAGAGCGTGTCGGGTTCGGCGATCTCGCAGATCTTCCCGAGGTACATCACCACCACCCGGTCGCTCACGTTCTTCACCACCGCGAGGTCGTGGGCGATGAAGATGAGCGTGAGGCCGTAGCGGGCCTTCATGTCCCGGAGCAGGTTGAGGATCTGGGCCTGGACCGACACGTCGAGCGCCGAGACCGGTTCGTCGCAGATGAGCAGGCGAGGGTCGGTCATGACCGCCCGGGCGATGGAGATCCGCTGGCACTGGCCGCCGGAGAACTCGTGTGGGCGGCGCCCACCGGCCTGGTCGGGGTCGATGCCCACCGTCTCCAACATCTGCCGGGCCCGGGCGGCGCGTTCGGCCTTCGTGCCCTGCTTCCAGATGCTGAGCCCTTCGGCGACGATGTCACGCACGCGCCGCCGGGGGTTCAGCGACGAGATCGGGTCCTGGAGGATCATCTGCATCTTCGGGCGGACCCGCCGCAGGGCCTCCCCCCGCAGCCGGGTGAGCTCCTCGCCGTCGAAGACGACCCGGCCGGAGGTCGGCGGTGGGAGCTGCATCACCGCCCGCCCGGTGGTGCTCTTCCCGCAGCCGGACTCGCCGACCAGGCCGAGCGTCTCACCGGGCAGGACGTCGAAGCTCACGTCGCTCACCGCATGCACCCGCAGCCCCGACCGGCCGACGGGGAACTCCACCACGAGGTGCTCGACCCGCAGCAACACCTCGTCGGGATCGCGCAGGTGCGCGGTGCCCGAGCCCGCCATCAACGGACCTCCGGGCCGGGTCCGTCGGCCGCCACCCGAGCCCGTACCGACCCGGCCCGGGCCCGGTTGCGTTCCAGGGCCTCGGCGCCCTCGGGCGTGCCGACGGGGAACCAGCACCGGAACTCGTGGCCCGGCTCGGCCGCCGGGCGCAACGGCGGTTCCTCCTCCCGGCACCGGTCCTGCACGTACGGGCAGCGGGGACTGAACCGGCACCCCTTCGGCGGCGCGATGAGGTTCGGGGGCCGTCCGCCGATCGTGCGCAACCGGGTGTGGCTCGGGTCGGTGAGCTTGGGGATCGAGCGGATGAGCGCCTCGGTGTAGGGCATCTTCATGGCGGTGAACAGCGTGCGGGTCGGGGCCTTCTCGACGATCTGGCCGGCGTACATCACGGCGATGTGGTCGGTGCGGCCCGCCACCACCCCGAGGTCGTGGGTCACGAGGATCATCGCCATGTAGCGCTCACGCTGCTGCTGTTGCAGCAGGTCGAGGATCTGGGCCTGCACCGTCACGTCGAGCGCGGTGGTCGGCTCGTCGGCGAAGAGCAGCCTGGGGCCGCAGGCGATCGCGATCGCGATCATCACCCGCTGCCGCATCCCGCCGGACAGCTCGTGCGGGTACTGGCGGAGCCGGCGCTCGGGCTCGGGGATCCCCACCGAACGCAGCAACGCGACCGCGGTCTCCCGGGCGAACTCTTTCGAGATGTCGAGGTGGTGGAGCAGCGACTCGGTGATCTGGTTCCCGATGCGCATCACCGGGTTGAGGCTCGTCATCGGGTCCTGGAACACCATCGCCATCTGGGCGCCCCAGAGGTCCCGCAGCTCGTCGACCGGTGCGTCGATGAGCTCCCGGCCCTCGAACCGCACCGACCCCTGCCGGATCACGTTGTGCTTCGGCAGCAGGCCCATGATCGACCGGGACAGCACCGTCTTGCCCGAACCTGACTCACCCACGATGCCGAGGGTGCGGCCCTGCTCGAGGGAGAAGCTCACCCCGTCGACGGCACGCACCACGCCGCGGTCGGTGCGGAAGTGGGTACGGAGGTCGGTCACCTCGAGCAGCGGGCCGTCGAGGGTGGCGGCCGCGTAACGCTCCGCGGGAGCGGGGAGGCGCCGCCGACCGATCACAGCGCGCTCTCGCGCACGTCGAACCGGGCCCGGACGACGTCGCCGAGGTAGTTGAGGCTGAGCACGGTGAGGAAGATCACCAGTGAAGGGGCCAGCACGATGTGGGAGGCGTCACGCAGCTCCCCCTGCCCCCGGACGATGACGTTGCCCCAGGTGATGATGTCGGGCTTCACCCCCGCACCGATGATGGCGAGGCCACCCTCGGCGACGATCACCACCGCGACGCCGAGCAGTGCGATCGAGAACATGGCGGGCAGCACGTTGGGGAGGATCTCCCGCACCATGATCCGCAGGTGGCGAGCCCCCTGGGCCCGGGCCGCGAGCACGAACTCGCGCTCCGACCACGACAGCGTGGAGGCCCGGGCGATGCGGGCGAGGACCGGGGTGGCGACGATCGCCAGACCGAGGGTCACGTTGAACACCGTGCGACCGAGGAAGGTGACGATCGACAGCGCCAGGATGAGCTGCGGGAAGGCCAGGAACACGTCCATGGCCGAACCGAGGACGCCGCCGATCCGGCCCTTGAAGTAGCCGGCGACGATCCCGATCACGCCGCCGGCCACGAAGCCGGCCACGATCGAGGCCACCGCGATGAACAGCGACACGCGGGTGCCCCACAGCACGCTGGCGAACACGTCGCGGCCGGCGCCGTCCACCCCGAACGGGTGGGAGAGGCTCGGGCCCTGGCGGGCCAGCGCCGGCTCCGCGTCCACCGTGGGATCGGGCACGGGCAGCACCGGGACGGTCAGCGCCACCGCGCCCAGCAGCAGCAGCCACACCACCGCCAGCCACGCCGCGACGCCGAGGCCCCGACGCTCGGGGGTCGTCTCGGGCCCGGCCTCGACCGCCGCGAGGCGGAGGCTGATCGCGTCGGGAGGGACGTCCCGGGTGGCCTCGTCCGCCGCGAGGGTCCGGACGATCGCCTCGCCCGGAGGCACCGGGCGGCGCAGAGGCTCCTCCGACGTGGGCGGCGGAGCCGCGTCAGGCGATCGCTCGGGCATGACGGATGCGGGGATCGAGCACCGTGTAGAGCATGTCCACGGTGAAGTTGATGACGATGTAGAAGATCGCGATGAGCGCCACGTAGCTCTGCACCGCGACGTACTGCTGGCCGAGGATGGCCTCCGTGAGCCGGCTGCCCATCCCCGGCAGGGCGAAGATGCGTTCCACCACCACCGCACCGCCGATGAGGGCGCCGACGTTCAGGCCGGCGACGGTGAGCAGCGTGAGGCTCGAGGGCCGCAACGCGTGGCGGAACAGCACCCGGCGGGTGGGGATCCCCTTGGCCTTCGCGGTGGTGATGAAGTCCTCCTGCAGGGTGGCGATCATGTCGGAGCGCAGCAGGCGCATGTAGATGGCGATCTGACCCAGCGCCAGGCTCACGGTGGGCATGAGCATGTACCGCCAGTTCTCGAGCGGGTTGAGCGGGAACGGCACCTGGTTGCTCTGGGTCGGGAGCAGCTGCCACCGGGCACCGACGTAGATCGCCAGCAGCAGGGCCACGACGAAGTTCGGCAGGGCCAGCAGCCCGAACGCCATCGCGTTGGCGGAGCGGTCGAGGCGGGTTCCCGCCCGGTAGGCGGTGAACACCCCGACCGGGATCGCCACGGCCAGCGCGAGCGTCTGGGCGAACAGCATCAGCTCCAGCGAGACCGGCAGCGAGTCGGCGACCACCTCGGAGACCGGCCGGGGGTTCGGCAGGTAGTAGTTGCCGAAGTCGCCGGTGACGAAGTTCCCCAGCCAGCGCCGGTACTGGGTGAGGAAGGGATCCTTCAGGCCGAGGTCCTCACGCAGCTGCTCCTTCTGGGCCTCGCTCCCGAACGGGATGAGCTTGGTGACCAGGTCGTCGCTGCCGCCCACGAGCTTCGTGAGGGCGAAGGAGAAGAACGTGACGATCCAGAGGACGATGACGAGCCGGACGAGCTTGCCCAGCAGCGTGCGCACCCGTCACCGTCCTCCGCAATCGTCGCTCCGAGCCGGTCGGGCCATGCGCCGGCCCTAGCTCCGCCAGATGCCGAGCATCTGGTGGTAGCCGACGAAGAGGTCCACCGCCTTCTCGGAGCCCGGCTTGCCCGACTCATCGGGCAGGTTGGGGCCGATGAGCCCGTGCACGTTCGACTTGTGGCCCACGAACCACTGCGAGTACCAGAGCCACATGTTGTAGGCCTGCTCCGACATCCGGCGGTTGAACCGCTCGTACAGTTCCCGGCGCTTTTCCGGGTCGGGCTCCACCCGTCCCTGGTCCAACGCCTCGTTCATCACCGGGTCGTCGATCTTGTTGAAGTTCACCACCGACCCGCCCCGGAACCACACGTACATCGTGTCGGGGTCCTGACCCGGGTAGTTCCGCCAGCTGAACGCGTCGACCGCGTTGCCGATCGCCTTGTTGATGATGGTGGCCTGGTCGACCGGGGCCGGCAGGTTCACGGTGATGCCCACCTTGCCCAGCTGTCGCTTGATCTCCTGGGCGAGCTGCTGGACCGTCTGGTCGAAGGTGGTCTGGAGCTCGAACTCGAACTTCCCGCCGTGGGCGGCCTTGTACTTGGCGACGAGCTTGCGGGCCTCGTCGGGGTCGTACTTCGGGAAGCCGGGGTCGTCGAGGTAGCCCATGACCTCGGTGTCGAACACCTGGTCGGCGAGCCGGCCCTTGCCCCGGTTGGCGATCTGGTTCAGGGCCTGGCGGTCGAGGGCCATCACGATCGCCTTGCGGGCGTCGGGGTCGTCGAACGGCGGACGGGTGACGTTGGTGAGCCCGTGGGCCACCTCTTGGCGGCCCTCCGGCTCGGTGATCACCTCGACGCCGCCGAAGCCCTTCACCGTGTCGAGGTTCGCCCACCCGAAGTGGGTGACGTCGAACTCGCCGGACTGCAGGCCGTTGATCCGTTGGCTGGACTCGCCTTGGATCTTGAAGTCGATGCCGTCGAGGTAGGGGAAGCCCTTGCGCCAGTAGTTCTCGTTGCGGACGACGCTCACCTCGCCGGTGTTGGGGTCGAAGCGCTTGAGCTTGAACGGGCCGGTCCCGATCATGTTCGTGTCGCAGGTCTTGTTGTCGGCGAAGTTCTCGATCTGTGCCGGTGCCGCGATCCCGGTCCGGCCGGTCGCCCACAGGTAGGCCGGGAACGCCACCCAGGGCTGCTTCATCTTCACCACGACCGTGTCCGGGGCGGTGACCTGGGTGTCGGCGATGTTCTGGAAGACGAAGCCGAGCAGGATGCCGTTGCGCCAGGCGTCGATGTTCAGCTTCACGATCTCCGCGGTGAGCGGCGTGCCGTCGTGGAACGTCACCCCGTCCCGGATGACGATCGTCCACTCCGAGTAGTCGTCGTTGGGGGTCACCGACTTCGCCAGGTACGGGGCGTAGACGTTCGGGTCGCGCGTCGGTCGGGTCAGGGTGTCGTAGACCGCTTCGGCCACGAGGATGCCGGAGATCGCCAGCTGCGCCCTGGGGATGCAGAACTGGGTGGTGATGCCTTCGAGGCCGTAGACGATCTTCCCGCCGTACTTCGGCTTGCCCTCGTCGCCACCGTCGGCGCCCCCGCCGCCACCGCCCCCGCCGCCGCAGGCGGCGGCGATCAGTGACACGAGGACCACGGCGACGAGGTACCGACCGCTGCGTGACCAGCGCTGTGCTCGCATGCAACCCCCCAGGTTCCGCCGGCCGGGCCGGCCTTCGTCGTGCCACCACGAGACGACCGGCGCCGCCGGCCCACCGGATGAGGCAACGTAGGGAGGCGAACTCCCCGTGTCAACCATCGTTCCCCGCCTCCTTGTAGCCGATCCCGGCGCCCGGGTGGGCGCGGGCGCCGCCGGCGCCCATCTGTTCGACCCACTCGAGGAACAGGCGCACGCCGTGTACCGCGTTGGCGGTCCGCACCGAGTGGAACACGTCGAAGGCATGCGAGGCGCCCGGGATCTCCGCATAGCACACCGGCGCGGTGCCGGCGGCTCGCAGGGCGGCGACGAAGGCGCGGGCCTGCGCGACGGGCACCAGGTTGTCGGCGTCGCCGTGGATCACGAAGAACGGCGGCGCGTCCGGCCCCACGTGGGTGATCGGGGAGGCGTCGCGGAACCGCTCCGGGGCCTCGGCGAGGCTGGTCCCCATGAGCAGGCGCTGGAACCGCTCGGCGAGCCGGGCCGCCCGGCCGGTCCCCTCGAAGAGGGTGGTGAGGTCGTACACCCCGTAGAACGGCACGCAGGACCGCACCGAGGTGTCCACCTCCTCGAATGTGGGCTGGAACCGGGGGTCGCCGGCCGTGAGCGCCAGCATCGCCGCCAGGTGGCCGCCGGCGGACCCGCCGGTCACGTGCACCCGGGTGGGATCCCCGCCGAAGTCGGCGATGTGGGTGCGGATCCAGGCCAGGGCCCGTTTGAGGTCCACGAGGTGCTCGGGCCAGCGGACCCGGGGGCTGAGCCGGTAGTTCGCGGCCACGCACACCCAGCCCGAGGCGGCGAGCTCGAGCATGAGCGGCAGGCCCTGCTGGTCCTTGGAGCCCACCATCCAGGCCCCGCCGTGCACCTGCAGGAGCACCGGCGCCGGCCGGTCGGGACCGCCGGCCGGGCGGTACACGTCGCAGAGGTTGCGCCGCCCGGCCGGTCCGTAGCGCAGGTTGCGGACGCGCTCCACCCGCCGGTCCCGCAGGTACAGCGGCACCAGGAGCTGGCGGAGTGGGATCCGGCGCTCCAGCGGCTGGTTCCCGAGTCCCAGGTCGTCACGCAGCGTGGCATCGATGACCCCGGCGGCCTGCCGCGCCTCGACGGCCAGACGCACGAGGCCCACCCACGACGCCGCGGTGACCACCAGGCCGACCCAGCCCGGCCAGTGCTCCAGGGCCCCGGCGGCGACGAAGACCGCCACCCCCACGGCCTGCCACGCCAGGTGCCACAGGGCGAGCTCACCGGTGAACCAGGCGGCGAAGAACGACAGCGCCAGCAGGTGCCAGCGCCGGGAGGGCCGGTGGGCGTTCCAGGTGAACCACGCGCCCCACAGGCTCACCGCGCCGAACAGCCAGGCCGCGAGGTCATCCACGGGCGGATTCTGCCCCATGGTGGAAGAATGGGACCATGCAACGCCTCACCGGGCTGGACGCGGCGTTCCTGCGCCTCGAGACCCCCGCCGCCCACATGCACGTCATGGCGGTGGCGATCCTGGACCCGCGGCCGGCCCCGGAGCCGGTGGACGCCCACCGGATCCGCCGGCTGGTGGAGGATCGGCTGCACCTGATCCCGGCGTTCCGGCGCCGCCTCGTGGAGGTCCCGTTCCGGATCCACCACCCGCTGTGGGTGGAGGACCCGGCCTTCGACCTCGCCTTCCACGTGCGCGCCGCCGCGCTGCCCCGCCCGGGCGGGCCGGGCGAGCTGGCCGAGTTCGTCGGGGAGGTGGCCTCGCGACCCCTGAACCGGTCCCGTCCGCTCTGGCAGCTCTGGGTGGTGGAGGGCCTCAGTGACGGGCGGGTGGCGATCGTGGCGAAGGTGCATCACGCCGCGATCGACGGGGCGTCGGGGGTGGAGGTGCTGGCCCACCTCGTGGACCTCGAGCCCGACCCGCCCCGGGCCGCCACCGAACCGGTGCCGTGGCTGGCGGACCGGGTGCCCAGCGACGTCGAGCTGGTGGTCGCCTCGCTGGCGTCGCTCGCCCGTCAACCGCTGCTCGCGGCGCGGGCGGCGCGCAACCTGGCCCGGGCCGCCGTCCGGCTCGGGCGGCGCGCCCGCAGCGAACCGGTGGATTCCGGCGTGCCGTTCATGACCCCGCGCCTGCCCTGGAACGACCCGCTCACCCCCCATCGCCGGGTGGCGTTCGCCGACGTGGCCTTCGACGACGTGGTGCGGGTGAAGGACGCGTTCGGGGTCACCGTCAACGACGTGGTCCTCGCCGTCGTGACCGGTGCGTTGCGCCGCCACCTGGCGGAGCGGGACGCCCTGCCGGACCGGCCCCTCGTGGCCGCGGTCCCGGTGTCGGTGCGGGCCGCCCACCAGCGGGACGGCGGGAACCGGGTCTCGACGCTGTTCACCCGGCTCCCGACCGAGATCGACGACCCGACCGCGCGCCTGGCCGCGGTCGCGCAGGTCACCCGGGGCGCGAAGCGGGTCCACGAGGACGTGGGTGCCGAGACGCTGGCCGACCTCACCGAGGTGCTCGCCCCGGCGGTGCTCGCCGGCGGGGCCCGTCTCTACGCCCAGCTGGGGCTCGCCGGACGGGTCCGGCCCATCATCAACCTCATCGTCTCCAACGTGCCCGGTCCCCGGGTGCCCCTGTACCTGGCCGGTGCCCGCCTGGAGCGTCTGTACCCGATGGGCCCCGTCCTCGAGGGGGTCGGCCTGAACGTCACCGTGATGAGTTACCGCGACGCCATCGACGTGGGGTTCATGGCCTGCCGGGAGACCGTCGCCGACCTCGACCGGCTGGCCGCGGCGGTGCCGGACGCGCTCGCCGAGCTCACGAAGGCGGCCGCCGAACGGGACCCCACCTAGCCGCACCCCGGGCGACCGTGCGCCGCCCCGTGCCGTCGACCGGAGCCGTTCCTGACGTTAGAGTCAGGTTCGCGACGGCGCGAGGGCGCCGATCGCCGGGGAACGGGGGGTCGTGATGAGGCGAAGTGACCGGCGCCATCTTCGTCGGCTGGCGGGCGTGATGCTCGCGGCCCTGGTGGTCGGTGCGTGTGGGAACGCCGGCGACGACGAGGGGCGGGGCACCGCCCCGACCACCGGTACCCGCACCGACGGTGCCGTGCGCCCGGTGGACGAGCCCGGCGTGACCGACACCGAGATCCGGGTGGGCGGTGTGGCCTCCATCACCAACGTCATCAACGGGCCGTACGGGGATGCCTGCAAGGGGGTGCAGGCCTACTTCGACATGGTGAACGCCGAGGGCGGGATCCACGGCCGCCGGCTGCGCCACGTGGCGTGCCGCGACGACCAGATGGCGAACAACCAGCGCGAGGTGGAGGCACTCCTCGACCAGGACGGTGTGTTCGCGGTGATCCCGGTCGCCACCATCATCTCTTTCAGCGGCGCCAGGGTGGTGGCCGAGCGGGGCGTGCCCACCTTCGGCTGGAACATCAACAAGGAGTGGCAGGGACCGGAGAACCTGTTCGGCGACAAGGGCGCCCTGTGCTTCGGATGCCCGAGCGTGACCCTGGCCTGGTACCTGAAGCAGGAGGGCTTCCGCAAAGCGGGCCTGCTCGCCTACAACGTCGCCAGTTCGGCTGACTGCATGAAGGGTTACGAGAACACGTTCGACAAGTACCCCGTCCTCGACGTGGCGTTCGCGTCCAAGAGCATCTCGTTCGGGCAGACCGACTTCTCCGCCGAGGTGAAGCAGATGAAGGACCGCGGCGTCGACGTGGTCCTCACCTGCATGGACCAGGCCGCGG
>Ga0308411_10001887_pt1 | contig 14260 bp, 13 predicted proteins | sample HotsprottomLayer_2_FD_203530 | JGI IMG/M metagenome (GOLD analysis project Ga0308411, IMG submission 203530) | Hot spring phototrophic mat microbial communities from Octopus Spring, Yellowstone National Park, Wyoming, United States -... | ecosystem: Environmental > Aquatic > Thermal springs >...
GCCGTCGTGTTCAACCGCGCGACGCTGGGACTCGGTGAGGTTCATCACGCTCTACGGTGGTCGCAGCGCAGGCTAACTCGCAAGGACCAGCCGTCGTCAACGGCGACGACCCGCGGACCGTCGGACCGTGCCGGGGCGCGCAGCGCCGCCGCTCCTGGTCCGGCACGCGGCAGCGCAGCCGAAGCCGCATGTGCTGCCACCCCGTGGCGTACAACTCGCCCGGATATTCCGGCGGCGAAATGCCCGCCACGAGATCCACGCTGCTCGACGCGCTCCGTGACCGAGGCGATCTCGCAGGCGGCAAGCCTCCGCACGTCTGCCCCTCCCACCAGCCGACGCTCGAGCCGTCTCCCGACACCAGCGCGAACAAGCAGTCAGCGCACCCAGGCCGAGAACACCCCTCGGAACGCTTCTCCCGCGCACCGGAGATCTCCGGACGAGAGCTTGCCGATGCGCTTGTCGACCAGATCCTCGTCGATCGTCGCCACCTTAGCCAGACGCAGAAGGCTGGGGTGCAGGAGCCCTGCGGCCTTCCAGTCCTTCAGCTCCACGTCGCCGGGAAGCCGGAGGCCTTCTACCTGGCTCGTGATCATCGCCACCACGACGAGCCGATTGCGGCGTGAACGGATGATGCGCGCGAGAACGAGGGCAGGCCGCTTCTTGGTCGTGGCAAGATCGGCGAAAGGGAACCGAACGAGCGCGACCTCGCCCGGGCTCACAGACGATCGTAGTCCGCGTCGCGGGGATCGTCCCACTCGGAGAAGGAAGCTTCCGCGAGCCTGGCGAGCGCCTTGGTCTCGAGCCGATCCGCGAAATACGCCTCCAAGGCGCGTATAAGCACATCCTTGACCGTACTGTCGGTCTCGTTGGCCTCGGCTTTCAGGAGCTTCAAAAACCGCGGATCGCCGAGGTCCGTGGATATGCGCGAACCCATGGCTACTGGCTACTGTGTTTCTGTGAAAGCGTCAAGACGTCAGGACGAACTCTGCTCCGGAAGGAACCGGCCTACACCGTGTTGAACATCTTCTGGGTGGGGGTGGGAATCATCGGGATGTACCGGGCAACGGCCTTCGTGCACTGAAGGCACGGCGACCCCACGCACGGCGCGGGCAAGGCGCGAGATAGCTCCGGGGCACGCTTTCGCCTGTCGCCTCGAGCTGAGGGCCTTCGGCGGTCCGTGCCCCCTCGAGACGCCGGCCGGGCGGCAGCCGAACCTCGATCCCGTCTGGGTGGACGATCCGCTCGGTCCGTCAGCTTTCCGCGGACCTCGGGGAGCCCTCCGTCGTCGACAGGGAGGCCCCGACGCACAGGGGCATGGGGCCAGCCTCGAGGCAGCAGTACCAGTTGCCGTGCACCCGCGGACCGGCCTCGTGCCCGACCGCCACGCCCTGCGCCATGACCGGCAGCACACGGAAGCCCCGCTTGCGTTCCAGGCGGGGCTGGACAGGTTCAGGGTGGACGCCAACTGCTGCGCGCGCAGGGCCCGATCCGGCCAGGCGAAGGGCGACATCGCGCCAGGTCGGTGTAGCCGCCGTACGAGACGACGTCGAGCCACCGGCCCAGCCGCGCGACGCCCAGACACCACGGGCCGAATCCCCGACACAAAGGTGCATAGTGGGCGCAGCGGAAACCGAAGAGGTCGACCGCGTTCGACAGTCCGACGTCGCCACCGATGTTGAGCGGACCCGGCGCTCCAGGGGCCCGAGGGGCGGGGCAGCGACTCGGGAAGCCGGCCTGAGCATGGAGTTTCCGCAGTCAGTGCGCGGACACAGCGACAGCCGGAAAGGCGTTGGCGATGCTGCAGACACCGCCTCCTCGTCGGCGGGCCGCTCGCACGACCAGTCCGGTGAAGCACCGCCCAGAGCCGCGGTGTCCTCCGGAACGCTTCGGGCTACGCGTCCTCCTCGAGATCCGCGAGGTGCTCCGCGACATTGAAGCGGAGCAGTGCCGGCGCCGGTTCGAGGACGAGATCGCTCACCGCACAGTTGCCCATCACCCGATCCCATCGGGTGTAATCGCCGTCGAGCAGCGCGCCGAGCGCCATGCTGAGCCCCCCACCATGGGTCACCACCACCACCCGCTGTCCGCGATGCGCGCTCGCGATGCGCCGCAGGGCCGCGACCATGCGCTCGACCACGGCGCGTGGCGTCTCGCCGCCATGGGGCGCGAAGTGGGGATCCGCGCGCATACGATCCCAGAGCCGATACCGCTCCCACAGCTCGCGGAAGCTGAGCCCTTCCCAGGCGCCGAGATCGTACTCTCGCAGCGCCGGCTCGGCACGCGGCTCGAGTCCGAGCGTGGCAGCGATGGCGCGGGCCGTGTCGAGGGCACGGACGAGATCGCTCGTGTACACTGCCGCCACGTCCCGGTGATGGTCCGCGAGCCAGCGCGCGAGCGCGGCCGCCTGCCGCTGTCCGAGCGCAGTCAGTCGCGTATCGGTCGAGCCGTGCCAGACCCCGTCGAGATTCGCGCTCGTCTGGCCATGGCGCACGAGGGTCAAGATCGCTCGGTCGTCCATCGTGCCCAGCATAGCCCAGTCGGCGCCCTCGTGCCTTGCCTCCACCCCAAGCCGGTGGTAGGCGTGCGCCCCCGCGCCAGCTCCACCGGCGCCACGGCAAAGGGGGACCCTGTGGGATTCCTGTCCGCCTCGAGCACTGTCGTCCGCTTCGCAGCGCCGGTCCCGGGACGACTCGACCGGAACGCAATCGCCCGGTCCGTGGCGCGGCGGATGTTCCGGGACCTCGAGGGGACGGCCGCCGAGTCCTGGGGCTGGGTGCCGCTGCACGACCCCCTCGCCAGCGATCTCACGCCGGCGGATCTCTTCTTCCAACAGTGGCTGCTGCTCGGCTTTCGCTTCGATCGGCGCACCGTCCCCGCGAAGCTCCTCTGGCTCGAGCGCCGCCGGCTCGAGGAGGCGCGCAAGGTCGAGCAGGGTCTCGCGCGTCTCGGTGCCGGGCAACGGCGCGAGATCAAGGACGAGGTCCACCAGCGACTGCTCGCGCGCGGGCTCCCCAGTCCACGGCTCTTCGAGTGCGCATGGAACCTCGAGCGCGGGCAGCTGCTCTTCACCGGCAAGGCCCGTGCCCCTCGGGAAGCCTTCGTCGAGCTCTTCGCCCAGACCTTCGATGTCCGGCCGATCCCGATGATCCCGTACCTGGCGGTCGAGCACCTCGGCCTCTCGTCCGCGCAGGTGGAGGCCGTGCGGGCAGTCGAGCCAGCGAGCTTTGTCCCCCCGCGCGTGGCCGAGCGACCGGCGGCCCCACGCCTCGCCATCGAGAGCACCGGAGCACGGCCGTGAACGAACCCTTTCTCACCGTCGTCGAGAGCAAGCGCTTTCTCGGCCGCGAATTCCTCACCTGGCTCGTCCACTGTGCCGAAGACGGCGGCGCCCGTTTCGACACGGATGCCGATCCCGTGGAGATCAGCCTCGGCGATCGAGTCGTCCTGGCCGGCGGGACGGATCGGTCCTCGCTCGCCATTCGAGGGGCCGGGGATCTCGGACCCGAGCTGGGCGCAGGACTCCGCCGCGGCAAGCTCCTCGATCGTGCTCGCCTGGTCATCACCCGAGGCGAGCGCCGCTGGGAGCTCACGCTGGACGGAGGGCTGCTCACCTACGATGGGCTGCACTGCCCGCCGCTCGGAGAGCGCGACGCGGAGGCAGGGCGGAGCGACCCTCGGGCCCGCTTCGAGAACGACCTCTTCCTGCGGCTCGCGGACGTGGAGGAGGCGATCGCCATCCTCGATCGCTTGTTCGCCGAATTCTGTCGCCTGCGGGCGTCATCGACCTGGGCGGGCCACACCCTGCCCGCCCTGCGCAGCTGGGTCGACGGATTGCGCTGAGCGTCCGCGCCACCGCGCAGCGCTCACTCGCGTCGCCAACGCAGAGCCCGGTCGACGAGGCTGCGCAGGGCAGCAGCGGTCGGATGCTCCGGCTCGCAGGGGACTGCGCGCAGGGTCTCGATCCAGGCATCGGGCAATCCGTGCTCGAGCGCACCCTCGATCACGATGCGCATGTACCGACTCGAGGGACGACGCCGCGCATCGCGATGCTCCGAGCTCAGGGAAAACGCCTCGCGGGGAAAGCCCGTCAGCGGCGCGAGCGGTTCGACCGGGACGAGCACCGGCGAGTAATTGCCGACAAACACCCCCTCGGTGAGCTCGATGTGCGCCAGGTCCGCTGCGCTCACCTCGAACGCTACGCCGAAGCTCTCCGCCTCCGGGTCGGGCACGAGATTGGCAAACGCATGCGGGATGGGCACGAGAGGCGGCTTGTCGAAGACCACCCGCCAGCCCCGGGTGCGAGCAGCCACGGCGCGCGTCCACGCGACGCCACGCCGTCCGCGCAGCGTCGCGGTCTGCATGTTCGATCCGTATGCGAAATACCAGGGCACAACGGGCTCCTGCCGCAGGTGGAGTTGCCCCACCTGGCTGCTCCTACCATGATCCTGGATTCATGTCGGCCGAGTTCCGCAACTACGCGGCCACCGGCTTGCTCCGGGACGGCACCTCGGTTCTCGTCCGAGCCATCCGCCCCACGGACCGCGAGCTGCTCGCGCGACACTTCGCCGGGCTGAGTCCCGAGACCATCTATTACCGGTTCTTCCGCGCGAAGAAGCGCCTGACCGACGAGGAGCTCACGCAGCTCACCGACCTCGATTTCGTGCACAAGGCCGCCTTGCTCGTCACCGAGCTCCAGGATGGCGAAGAGGAGCGCATCATCGGCGTAGGCCGCTACGCCGTGACGAACGTCGACTCGGGCCCTCCCTGGCGGGCCGAGGTCGCGTTCACGGTGAGCGATGCCTGGCAGGGGCGCGGTGTCGGTTCGCTGCTGCTCGATCACCTGGCTCGGATCGCCCGGGCGAATGGCATCGTCGAGTTCGAGGCCGACGTGCTCGGCAGCAACAACCGGATGCTGCGGGTGTTCCAGAAGAGCGGCTTCGGCGTCACGCGGTCGCTGGAGGGCGGTGTGTTCCACGTGTCGTTTCCGACCGAGGAGAGCGCCGGTCATATCGAAGCTGCCGAACATCGCCTGCGCGTCGCCTCGGCGGCGAGCATCGCCCCGATCCTCTGCCCGCGCTCGATCGCGATCGTCGGCGCATCCCGCGACCCCGACTCGCTGGGAGCGATATTGCTCGCAAACGTGCTCGGCGCCGGGTTTTCCGGCAAGGTCCACCTCGTCAACCCGAACGCTTCTGCGGTGGCCGGGCTGCCCACCGTGCCGGCGGTCAGCGCGATCGGCGCCCCTGTGGACCTGGCGGTCGTGGCCGTGCCGACCGCGGCCGTGGAGGACGTGCTGCGCGACTGCGTCCGCGCTGATGTCCGGGCCGTGGTCGTGATCACCGCCGGCTTTGCGGAGCGCTCGCCCGCGGGGCGGGCGAGCGAGGCCCGCCTCGTCACGCTGGCGCGCGGCGCCGGCATGCGACTGGTCGGCCCCGCCTGCATGGGGGTGTGCAACACCGATCCCGCGGTCCGTCTGAACGCCACCGTCGCCCCCATTCCCGTGCTTCCCGGGAACGTCTCGATGCTGCTCCAGAGCGGAGCGCTCGGCCTGGCCGTACTGGACCATGCGCGCGCCCTCGGCATCGGCTTTGCCACCTTCGTGTCGGTCGGCAACAAGGCCGACGTCTCCGGCAATGACCTCCTCTCCTACTGGCTCGACGATCCGCGCACCGAGGTGATCCTCCTGTATCTCGAGAGCTTCGGAAACCCGCGGCGTTTCGCCCGCCTGGCCCCGGAGGTCGCGCGGCGCAAGCCGATCATCGCGGTCAAGGCCGGCCGCCGGACGAGCCCCGTCCCGAGCTCGGCGTCGGTGGCCCCCGTCCTTCCCCCTCCCGATGTGGCCACGGACGTGCTCTTCGAGCACGCCGGGGTGATCCGCACCGATACGCTGGAGCAGCTCTTCGACGTGGGTGCGCTCCTCGCCACGCAGCCTGCGCCCGCCGGCAACCGCATCGGCGTCGTCACCAATGCCAGCGGACCCGCCACGCTGCTCGCGGACGCCTGTGCGGCCCACGACCTCGTCCTGCCTCCGCTCGCCCCCACCACCGTGGCTGCGCTGCAGGCCTGCCTCGGATCCGCCACACCCGTCGCGAACCCCCTCGACCTCCCCACGCTCGTGCGCGCCGAGCACTACGAGCGCGCCATCGCGGCTGTCGGCGCCGATCCCGAGGTCGACGCGGTCGTCGTGATGCAGGTACCGACCCGACGCACGGCCGGCGACCACGCGGCAGCCATCGCCCGCGCCGCTGGGCAGTTGCCCACGAGCAAGCCCCTGGCGGTGGTGTTCCTCTCGGCCCAGAGCCCTCCGGCTGCCCTTCACGGCGGCCCCCGGGGTCGCCTGCCGCTGTACCGCTTTCCCGAGAGCGCGGCATCGGCGCTGGCCGCGGCCGAGCGCTGGGCGCGCTGGCGGTGCCGACCGCAAGGGAACATCGTCACCTTCGAGGGACTGCAACGGGACACCATCCGAGCGGTGGTCGAGCGGCTGCTGGAGAACGCTGCAGGTCCGGTGGAAGCGCCCTTCGGCGACGTCGTCACGCTCCTGCGCGCGGCCGGGATCGCTGTCGCCCCGGCCCTCGCCACCACCGTCGCAGGCGTTCGCGAGGCAGCGCTGGTCGTCGGGTTCCCCCTCGTGCTCAAGGCACTCCTTCCCGGCATCGCTTCGAAGAGCGCCATCGGCGGCGTGATCCTCGATATCGAGACCGAGGCTGACCTCGATGGCGCGATCGCGCGACTCGAGCGCAACGTCGCGGCCGCCGGGCATCGGCTCGAGAGCGTGCTCGTGCAACGCCAGCTTCGCGATGGCCTCGAGGCCGTCGTCGGCGTCGTCCATGAACAGACCTTCGGGCCGCTGGTCCTCTGCGGTCTCGGCGGCGTGCTCACGGAGATCCTGCGCGACGTCGGGTACCGCCTGCCGCCGGTCAGCGATCGCGAGGCGGAGAGCCTGCTCGACGGGCTGCGCGGGGCGAAGCTCCTCGAGGGCTGGCGCGGATTGCCCCCGGCCGACCGCCCTGCCCTCGTCACGGTGATCCAGCAGGTCTCGGCCCTGGTGGTTGCCGTGCCCGAGATCCACGAGCTCGCCCTCAACCCGGTCAAGGTGCTCCCGCCGGGCCAGGGCGCCGTCGTCGTCGATGCGCGCCTGCGCCTCGCGCCGGCTGCCCTCTGATGGGCGACCCCGACGGAGCGCTCAGCGCTCGCCGAGCCGCGCGAAGCGCGGGGGGCGCTTCTCGAGAAACGAGAGGACGCCCTCGCGGAAATCCGGGCGCTCGAAGCTCTCGAGCATGAGGCCGATCGCCTCGCGTTCGGCCGTTCCCAGATCCGCGGTCCAGTGCTGCCACACCTGCCGCTTGATGATCGCCATGGAGGTGGGCGAGCAGTGCGCTGCCAGGTCCTCCACATACTGGCGAACCGTGGGGAGCAGCTCGTCGTGCGGCACCACGCGGTTCACGAGGCCCAGGCGCTCGGCCTCGGCCGCGTCGATGGTGCGCGCCGAGAGCAGCAAGTCGAGGGCGTGCGCCGTGCCGCAGAGCCGCGTCAGCAGCCAGCTCACGCCCCATTCCGCGACGAGGCCGCGGCGCGCGAAGGCCGTCGTGAAGCGCGCCCGGTCGGAGGCGAAGCGCAGGTCACAGGCGAGGGCAATCGGAATGGCCATGCCCGCCGTGGGACCGTTGATCGCGGCAATGATCGGCTTGCGGATCGACGCGAGGTACGTGTAGGTCCCGCGAAAGGCCTCGCCGACCGCCGGGTCGCCCGGGTCCGCGGCCAGATCGGCAGGCACCTCGTCGCGGTAACGGCCCTCGGTCATCGTGCGTAGATCCTGCAGATCCGCGCCGGCGCAGAACCCGCGTCCCGCTCCGGTGAGCACGATGCCGACTACGCGCGTATCGCGCTCGGCCTCGGCGAGGGCGTGTTTCACCTCCGCCCCCATCCGGGCGGTCCAGGCATTCAGGGCCTGGGGACGGTTGAGGGTGACGATCGCCAGCGGATCGGTGATCTCGAACAGGATGTCCTGGTACATGCCGGGTGCCCGCCGCGCCGCTACTCGACCACCCAGGTATCGCCACCCGCGAGCAGCGCGGCGAGATCGGCCTGCTTGCGGCCCTGCGCCTGCGCGATTTGCGCTGCCACGCCCTCCTCGTAGCGCGGCTCGTCGACCGCGTAGAGCACGCCGACGGGCGTCGGGAATCGCGGCGGCCCCATGTGGGCCAGCACCCAGGCCAGGGCGCGATCCCGCTCGTTGTGCACGGTGCAGTCCGCCTCGCTCGTCCCGTTGCCCAGCGCGATCACCTCGGGCTCGTGGCCGCGCAGGCGAATACCCTTGTCGCGATTCGCCCCGAAGACCAGCGGGGCGCCATGCTCGAGCAGGAGCACGTGCTCGCTCTTGGTCGCCTTGTCGGTCAGAGCGTCGAACGCGCCGTCGTTGAAGACATTGCAGTTCTGGAGAATCTCGACGAAGGCCGTCCCCCGGTGCTCGTGCGCACGCCGCAGCAGGCCCTGGAGGAGCTTGGCCTCGACATCAATCCCTCGCGCCACGAAGGTCGCCCCCGCCCCCAACATCAGCGCCGGGGGCTCGAAGGGCCGGTCCACCGAGCCCATGGGGGTGCTCTTGGTGTGTTTGCCCAGCTCGGAGGTGGGAGAGTACTGCCCCTTGGTGAGGCCGTAGATGCGGTTGTTGAAGAGCAGGACGTTCACATCGAGATTGCGCCGGGCCAGATGGATGATGTGGTTGCCCCCGATCGACAGCGCATCACCGTCGCCGGTGACGATCCACACCGACAGGTCCGGCCGCGTGACCTTGAGGCCACTGGCAATCGCCGGTGCCCGCCCGTGGATCCCGTGCATGCCATAGGTATTCACGTAGTACGGAAACCGACTCGAGCAGCCGATCCCGGAGATGAACACGAAGTTCTCGCGAGGCACACCCAGCTCGGGCAGGACCTTCTGCACCTGGGCCAGGATGGCGTAATCCCCGCAGCCCGGGCACCAGCGCACCTCCTGGTCGCTGACGAAGTCCTTGCGCGTCAAGCCCGTGCTCATGCGGCCTCCTCCTGCTCGCCAGCCAGCAGCCGCTCGCTGCGGGCGACGATCTCGCTGACCTTGAATGGCCGTCCCTGTACCTTGTGGAATCCGACGGCGGGGACCAGGTATTCGGCGCGCACGAGGCGGACGAGCTGCCCGAGGTTGAGCTCGGGCACGAGCACGCGCCGGAATCGGGCCAGGATCTCCCCGAGATCGGGAGGCAATGGGTGGAGATGCCGCAGGTGCACGTGGGCCACCGCACGGCCTGCGGCGTGCAGCTCCTGGACCGCCTGTCGGATCGCCCCGAAGGTGCTCCCCCAGCCGAGGATGAGGAGATCGCCGCGCTCTGCCCCGAAGACCTCGAGCGGCGCATACTCGCGCGCGATTCCCGCCACCTTCCGGGCCCGCAGGCGCACCATCTGCTCGTTGTCCTGGGGCGCATAGCTGACGTTTCCTGTCGTCGGCGCCTTGGAAAGCCCGCCGACCCGATGCTCGAGGCCCGGCGTTCCCGGACGGACCCACGGTCGCGCCAGCGTCGCGGGGTCGCGGAGATACGGGAAGAAGCCCTGGGGATCGGTGCGGAAGGCCACCGGAATCGGCGGCAGATCTGCGGGATCGGGCACGAGCCACGGCTCGGAGCCGTTGGCGAGGTAGCCATCGCTCAACACGATGACCGGGGTCATATAGGTCGCGGCCAGACGCACTGCCTCGTACACGACGGCGAAGCAGTCGGCCGGCGTCGCCGGGGCGAGCACCGGCAGCGGCGCCTCGCCGTGACGGCCGTAGAGCGCCATCAACAGGTCGGCCTGCTCCGTCTTGGTGGGCATCCCCGTGGAGGGGCCGGCACGCTGGATATCGATGACGACCAGCGGGAGCTCGACGGCGACGGCCAGCCCGATCGTCTCAGCCTTGAGGTCCATGCCGGGGCCGCTGGTCGTCGTCACGCCGATCGCGCCGCCGAACGCGGCCCCGAGCGCCGCCCCGACCCCCGCGATCTCGTCTTCGGCCTGGAAGGTCACCACCCCGAAGTGCTTGAGCGCCGAGAGCTCGTGCAGGATATCGCTCGCCGGAGTGATTGGATAGCTGCCAAGAAAGAGCGGGAGTCCGGCCTTCTGCGATGCCGCGACCAGCGCGAGCGCCGCCGCGGCATTCCCGCTCACCGTGCGGTAGCGCCCCGGCGGGATCTTCGCGCGCGGCACCTCGTATGATACGGCGATCAGCTCGGAATTCTCGCCGAATGCCAGCCCGGCGCGGAGCGCGCGCAGGTTCGCCTCGACGAGCTTCGGCTGTCGGGCGAAGCGCTGCCGCACCCAGTCCTCCGCCACCTCGACCGGCCGATGAAAGAGCCAGGACACCACGCCCAGGCAGAAGAAGTTCCGGCAGCGGTTCGTCTCGCGCGCCGAGAGGCCGAGGTCCTTGAGCGCCGCCGTGGTGAGCCGGGTCACCTCGATGGGAAAGACCTGCCAGCGCGCGAGGCTGCCATCCTCGAGCGGGTTGCGCTCGTAGTCCGCCTTGCGCAGGTTGGCCTCGCTGAAGGCTTCCCGATCGACGATGAGGATCCCGCCAGGACGGAGGTCCTCGAGGTTCGCCCGCAGGGCGGCAGGATTCATCGCCACGAGGACATCGACCTCGTCGCCCGGCGTGAGCACGTCCCGCGCGCCAAACTGCAGCTGGAAGGCACTGACGCCAGCCGGCGTCCCGGCGGGTGCACGAATCTCGGCTGGAAAATCCGGCAGGGTCGCCAGGTCGTTTCCAGCCCTGGCCGACTCTCCGGTCAGCTGCGTCCCGGTTACCTGCATGCCGTCGCCTGAGTCGCCAGCCAGGCGAACGACCATCGATTCCCGGCGTTCGACCTGCTTCGGCGGACCCACACCTGCCTGTGCCATCCGATCTCCTCTCTTAAATCTGGACCAGCTTGGTCTGATTTAACAGCTTCGCCTGAGCCTTGCAAAGGCGACAAGAGGAGGCGCGGCAGATCGCGGCTCAGACCGCAGGCCGGCGACGAGGGTCCAAGAGGGGACGGCGCGGCGCGAGGCGCGCTCCAAGGGCGTCCGACCACCTCTTTGGCACAAGCCCCCTTCGCGGGGCGCCGCGCGCGCGACCGGCCACTCCGCTGACCGCGCGCCACAGCAGGGCCGACAAGGTGACCAAGGCAAAGCCCACCAGCAAAACCAGCACGATCTCGAAGGCCGTCTGCACGCCGCCATCGATCGGCAGGGCTTCGGGTGGCAGGAATGGGGTGCCGGGGAGCGTCATCGCAAGGATACCCACCCTCGTGCAGCGCACATGCCGCCAGAACCGCATCAGAAAATCGAGCGGTCGTTCGCACTATTGCAATGTGTTCGTCCTGCGGTTCCCGAGCCTGCGACGTCACGATTCACCCGCCGCGGCCCAGGAGGATGGCGACGGAGCCGTTCAGCGTGAAGGCCGCCGCCCCTCGCGGAACCAGGCCCGTTGGGCCTCCATGCGCCGGCGGTCGCCGGCCGGGGCGCGCCGCTGGCAGGTCGCGTATTCCGGGCTGCCTTCAGCGGCTCCCCAGCGAGCCTCGACGCAATCGTTGGGGTGGTAGGCGACTTCCAGCCGTTCGCGGCGGGCGAGCAGCTCGGCCACGGAGAGCACCCAGGGACTGCCGTCGCTTCGGCGATAGGTGATCGAGCGCTCCGCGGTGCGCAGCGCGTGCAGGCGCTCGATGGCGGCTCGTGCTTGCTTGGGAGATCTGCCCTCCAGGCGAAAGAGCTGCGGGTGACGGTCGATCCGCTCCGGCAGATCGAGAAGCACCCGCATGGCGATGAGCAGACGGAAGTCACGCGATGGCGTCGCGTAATCCTCCCAGGGGCCTGTCGTCTCGAAGATCGCTGCCCCTGTCGGCATCGACACCACCACGCCCGGATGGGCCCGGATCCACGCCTCGCCGTTCTCGACCGAGCGCACGCGGGCCTCGAGCTGCTCGATCAGCGCGTCCAGCATCGCCTCGTACGCCGCTTCCGGGCTCAGGCCCTCCGGATGGATCAGCGCCGTCACCCGAGCATAGAACGCGTCGGGCAGCATCTCGGCCTGCTGGAGATCGAAGCGAGCTGCGCCGGCACCGAGCCGCAGGTCGGTATTGCTCGCCTGCCGGACGGAGCCATCAGCGGCTCGGAGCAGTGGCCGCATGGCCTTGAAGCCCGGCCCGGCGCTCGGTGTGGCGGCAAAGAGGAAGGTCCCTTCCCAGAAGCGCTTGCGGCTCACCGTGTTGTCCGGCTGGGCATCGACGGCGAGCAGCATGCCCCCCTGCTCTGCGCTCGGCGGCACCCACTGGACGAGGACCAGCGTGTGACCGTAGGGGTCGGCAAAGACCGTCCCGGGGCGCAGCGCCGCGCGGTCCAGCGGCACCGGGTAGAAGTCCGTGGCCTCGTCGTCGAGCGCCGTCCGGCCATTGCCCGAGTGCACCGCATCCGCGATCCTGCGTGCCAGCGCGTCGAAACCGCGGGCATCGCGGGGCACCTCCACGACCGTCGGGGCGCCACAGCGGGGCGGAGCCGTGGCGCTGCCGCGGCTGCACTGGCGATAGGCCATGGGCAGGCCGAGCTTCCAGGCGAAATACGCGCGCAGCACGTAGGGCAGGTCAGCGCAGTCCGGGACGAGCGGTGCCCGGCGTCCCTCCTCGTCCTCGCCGAGACCCCAGGCATCGTGGAGAAAGTTGCGGTCGCGGTCTCGCAGCACCGGGTCGAGCGACGCGAACGCGAGCGGTTCGCCGGGCGGCGCCGCGAAGAGATGCTCGATCCATGCTGCGTACAACGCCTCGTGCGCCCTGTCCCACCCTCTCGGCTCCTGCGGGTCCTGCTCCGCGTCTTCCCACAGGACTCGGCACGCCACCATCGCGCCGTCCCGCCGGACTTCGAGGCGCGTCAACCCTGACGGCGCCTGCGGCAGCGTCACCACGACGCTCCATGGGGGACCGCCATGCCTCGTGACGAGGCCCGGCGGACGGCTGTTCCCGTCGCCGCCTCGCACGACCAGGTCACCCGGAGGTCCCGTCTCCGACACGACCACGAGGCGGACGGTGTCGCCGGGACCCGCACGCCGGGGGAAACGCCACACAACGACCTCGCCGTCCGCCCGACAGGGTTCTTCGGCCGCAGCGGCTCTCCCCATCCCGAGACACGCTGGCAGCACGAGCAGGCTTGCGAGCACCACCCGCACGGCCCCTCGCGCACGCAGTCGGCCAACCCGACGTGGTGCGTTCACGCCGCTCAGGCGATAGGGAAGGCGCCCGCCAGACGGTCGAGGACGGCCTGCTCCTTGGCAGAGATCTTGGACGTGAGACCGAGGAAGCCCCCGGCCGCTTCGGCGATGGCACGCGTGCGACCGAGGAGCTCGTCGCGGAACTCGCGCTGGCGGGCCGGCTCCAGCTCCGCGCACAGGCAGCGGACGTAGTCGGCCCACAACTCCAGCAGATGGGTATCTGGAGCGTGGGTAAGCCACCCCTCGATCAGCTGATAGGCCGGGCGGTTCTCGGGCAGTCCCGCGTCGCGTGCGGCGTGGAGAATGGCCTCGCGCTCGCGCTCGTGGATCTCGCCGTCGGCCCAGGCGACTGCCACGAGAGGCACCAACGCGAGGGCGGCCACCGCTTCCGCATCGATGCCCATATCGAGGAGACGTTCGCAGAGCGGCTCGCTGGTGATTCCTGCGATCCGCAAGGCCTCACGCGCGCTCTCGCGCTCGCGACGCGTCTGCAGCTCGCGTCGAAGCCGCGCGTTCTCCTTGGCGAAAAACTCCTCCTCGAGGGATTTCCGGCGCTTGGCCAGCAGTTCGGATTCCACCCTGTCCTCCCGAAGCTCGACGAGGTTCGTCAGGGTAGGAGTAGCATGGCCGCCGTGCCCGGTCGACGGCCACGGCAGGGCGGGCGATGGTCTCTCGGCACCCGATCACCCGTCGCTGTCGTCTGCGGATCGCGATCGGCGGCCCTTTCCTCGAGGCATGCCCGAGCGCTCGCCCTCCCGGCGCGGTCGGAGGGCACGCAAGCTCGCTTGCTGCTCGGGCGTCAGGTGATTCTTGAGCCGGATCAGCATCGAGAGCTGGGTGCGCTTCATTTGCCGCTCGAGCTCCATGACCCGGTCGGCCCGCTCGAGCGCCTGTCGCTCGTCCACGCGATCGGCGCCGAGCAGCGACGACAGCGCCGCCGTCTGCTCCTCGAGCTGCCAGCGAAGCTCGAGCAAGCGCTTGTGCGCTGCTCCCATCTCCCTGGTCATGGCCTGGCGCTGCT
>Ga0308411_10001890_pt1 | contig 14241 bp, 16 predicted proteins | sample HotsprottomLayer_2_FD_203530 | JGI IMG/M metagenome (GOLD analysis project Ga0308411, IMG submission 203530) | Hot spring phototrophic mat microbial communities from Octopus Spring, Yellowstone National Park, Wyoming, United States -... | ecosystem: Environmental > Aquatic > Thermal springs >...
CAGCCTAGGCCGTCCGCGCCCCGCGCGCGACGCATCGCCGCGCACACGCGGCGCAGGTCCGGCGCGGCAGCACCGCGCCGGCGTCAGGGAGCTCCTCGTATGCAACGACCCACCGCTTGGCGGGCGTGCGCGCTCGCCTCGTCCGTGGCCGCCCTGTTCGTGGGCGGCGCTCACGCCCAGGGCGCGGGCGAATCGGCCGCCCCGCTCGCCCCGCTCTTCGTCACCGCGAGCCCGCTCGGTTCGAACCTCTTCGAGCTCGCCGATCCGGTCAACGTGCTGGAGGGGCAGGGGCTGCGGCTGCGCCGCCAGCCGACCCTTGGGCAGACCGTCGACCAGGAGGTCGGCGTGAGCGCGACCTACTTCGGGCCCAACGCGAGCCGCCCGCTCATCCGCGGTCTCGGCGGCTTCGACATCCGCCTGCTGAACAACGGCATCGGCATCCTCGATGCTTCGGCGTCCAGTCCCGATCATGCGGTCGCGGTGTCGCCGTTCGCGACCGACCGCATCGAGATCGTGCGTGGCCCGGCCACCGTCATGTACGGCGGTACGGCGATCGGGGGCGTGGTGAATACGATCGACGGACGGATCGCCGAGACCGGGCTCAAACAGCCGGTGAGCGGTGCGGCGAGCTATCAGTTCGGCTCGGACAACAACCTGAACGCCGGCGGCGCGCGGATCGACGCGGGCAACGAGCGCTTCGTCCTGCACGGCGACATCTACAAGACGAACAACCACGACCTGCGGATCCCGGGCGACGCGTGGTCGCCGCAGGTCCAGGCGGCGCGCGGCGAGCCGGGGCCGTTCGGTCGACTGCCGAACAGCCAGGGCGATTCGGAGTCCTACGGCATCGGCGCGTCGGTCATCCTGGGCGAGCGGGGGCATCTCGGGGTGTCCTATGGCGAGTTCAAGTCGAACTACGGCACGGTCGCCGCCCCGGACGTGACGATCCGCCTCAAGCAGGACGCCTGGAACGTCGCCGGGGAGCTGCGCGACACGCTGCCGGGCCTGCAGGCGCTGCGGGTCAAGTACGCCTACACCGACTACACGCATACCGAGTTCGAGGGGCAGACCCCGGGCACCGTGTTCGACGCCAGGGGCTGGAACCTCCGGGTCGAAGGGCTGCACCGCAAGGTCGGCCCGTTCCAGGGCGCGATCGGGATCGAGGCGCTCGATTTCGACTTCTCCGCGCAGGGGGACGAGGCATTCGTGCCCTCGACGAGCACCCGCAGCATCGCCGGGTTCGTGTACGAGGAGCTGCGCTACGAGCAGTGGAAGTTCTCGTTCGGCGCGCGCGTCGCCGATAACAGGGTGGACGCGCAGGCGTTCGTCCAGGCCGGCCTGCCGGCCGATTCGCGGCGCTTCACGCCGTGGAGCGGCGCGGCCGGCGCGTTCTACGCCTTCGACCGCGAGTGGGGGCTCGGGGCGAACGTCCAGTACACGCAGCGCGCCCCGTCGTTCCAGGAGCTCTACGCCGACGGCCCGCATCTGGCCACCAACCAGTTCGAGGTGGGCAACCCGGCGCTCGGCAAGGTCGAGTCCACCTCCTTCGATCTCACTCTGCGCCAGCAGGGCGAAGCGATGAACAGCACGGTCAGCGCGTTCTACTCCGGGTTCTCGAGGTTCATCGGCCTGTTCCCCACCGGCGTCTTCCGCAACCCCGAGGACCGCAGCGTCGCCCCCAGCGCCGCCCCGATCGTGGACCCGGTCACCGGGGAGGAGATCATCCCGCTCGAGCAGTTCGATTACCGGCAGGTGAAGGCCCGGTTCTACGGCATCGAGGCGCAGACCGCCTTCCCGATCTGGCGGCAGGCCGGGACCGTCGTCGCGTTGAAGCTGCAGGCGGACTTCGTGCGGGCCACCGACCGCAGCACCGGCCAACCGCTGCCGTTCATTCCGCCGCTGCGCTTCGGCGCCGCCGTGGGGTACCAGCGGGAGCGGCTGAGCGCCAACCTCGGCGGGCTGTTCGCGGCGGCGCAGACGCGGGTGCCGGCGTTCCAGACCGAGACCCCCGGTTACGCGAACGTGTTCGCGAACCTCTCCTACCTCTGGAAGCTCGGGCGCGGGGCTTCGCTCGAGGCGTTCCTCCAGGGCAGCAACCTCCTCGACCAGACGATCCGCTACAGCACCTCCAACCTCAAGGACATCGCGCCGCTCGGACGATCGGCGGTGATGGTCGGCGTGCGTGGCGCCTTCTGAAGCCCGGCTGACCGCCCTCAGCGCTGCGGCGAGCGTGCTCCTGCACGCGGTCGTGCTGGTGCTCGCCCCTGGCTTCCGCGAGCAGCCGGTCGAGCCGCCGCGTGTGGTGAGCGTGCTGCTGCTCGAATCGTCGGCGTCGGTCCCGACCGCGACCCTGCCGCCCGCGCCCGCGCCGCCGCCCGCCGAGGCGCGGCGCGCGATGCCCGCGCAGCGTGCGCTTACCCCGCCGCTCCGGGAGGCGCCCGCACCGCAATCGCGAACCGCTGCCGAGGCGCGCCCGGACACCCCTACGCCTGCGCCATCCAGTCCCGAGGCGGAAGCCGTCGCGGCTGCGCCGCCGAGCGCTGCGCCGCCGGCCGCGGCGCTGCCGCAGGGCGAGGCGCCGGTGGCGCTCTCGCCACCCGAGTACGCTGCCGCTTACCTGAACAATCCCGCTCCCGGGTACCCGCGCAGCGCGCGGCGTGCGGGCGAGCAAGGCACCGTCGTGCTGCGGGTGCTGGTGGCGGCCGACGGTTCACCGGCACGCGTGGAGGTCGAGCGCTCGAGCGGCTCGGCAAGCCTGGATTCGGCCGCGCTCGAGGCAGTCCAGCGCTGGCGCTTCGTTCCTGCGCGGCGCGGTGCGGTACCGGTCGAGGCATGGGTGAAGGTGCCGGTGGTGTTCCGCCTCACGCCCGACGCCTGAGGGCGGTGCGTCGCGCGGCGCGACAGAGGTCGCGGTTTTGATGCGCCGGTTTGCCCGGAGTCGGCGCGGTGTGGTAGAACCTTTCGGCGGCTGGTCCGGCCGCTCTCCTAGACGCTGATCCGCCTTGGCTTTTTCCCTTTTCGGCAGGAAGCCGGAAAAAAAGCCGGAGAAGCCCCCGGTCAAACGAGTCGAGGCGCGGCAGGCCCCTGCCGTGCCCGGGGGGCGCGCGTCCGAGCCGCCGCCTACCGAGGAAGGCGAGTCGCTCGACTTCACGAACTACGTCCCGCCGCCGAACGCGCCCGCGCCGCGCCCCGCGACAGGGGGGGCACCCGCGGCGTCGGAGGCGGGGCTGAGCCTCGACTTTGCGTCGCTCGCCGCGGCCGCCGCGCCCCAGGCGCGCCAGCCCGAGGCCCCGCCGCCCCCACCGCCCCCACCGAAGTCGGTGCTGCCCTCGCTGCCGGGGCTGGACGCGCCGGCGACCAAGTCTCCCCCCGCGAAGGCGGCGGTGAAGAAGCCCGTGGACTCCAACCTCTCGATCGAGGTCGAAGAGGGCAGTCCCGAGCTGCCCGCCGCGATCGAGGAGGCCGCGGTGCTGTTCGCGAACGGCCAGACGGCCGAGGCGTACGCCCGGCTCAAGAAGGCGGTGGAGAGCGAGGAGCTCGGCGCCTGGAAGCTCCAGGTCTGGCTGATGCTGTTCGACGTGCTGCAGCAGCTCGGCAAGAAGGCCGAGTTCGAGGAGCGGTCGCTCGAGTTCGTGGTGAAGTTCGAGCGCTCGGCGCCGACGTGGGTCGATCCGCCGCCGGCGGTGAAGCCGAACCCCGCGCTGAAGACCGGCGGCGCGGCGACGGTGTCGCTGACCGGCACACTCGGGGCGCAGAGCGCGGCTGCGCTCGAGCAGCTGCGCAAGGCGGCCGAGCGCCAGCCGAGGCTGCGCCTGGACTTCGCCCGGCTGCAGGGCATCGACCCCGCCGGGTGCAAGCTGCTCCTCGACACGCTGCGCGCGTTCAAGAGCGGGAAGAAGGAAGTCTGGCTCACCGGCGAGGCGACGCTGCTGCGGCTGCTGCGAGCGGCAGCGAAGGCCGGCGACGCAGCGGTGGACGCGAACGCGTGGCTGCTCCTCCTCGAGCTCTACCAGATGCTCGGGTTGCACGACGAGTTCGAGGAGGCGGCGGTCGATTACGCGGTGACCTACGAGGTCTCGCCTCCGTCCTGGGAGGCGCCGCCCCCGCGGCCGCGTTTCGAGCCGATGGAGTTCTCGCAGCCGGTGGCGACGCAGACCGCCGACGACGCCTTCGGGCTCGCCGGCGACATCGCCGGGCAGACCGAGCAGCTCTTCACTGGGCTCGCGGCGTACGCCGCGGCCGCGAACCCGGTCGTGCTCGACTTCGCGGCGGTGCGACGCATCGACTTCGTCAACGCCGGCCGGCTCCTCAACCTGCTGGAGAAGCTCAAGGCCGAGGGGCGGACGCTGGTGATCCGCGGCGCCGGGCAGATGATCATCGCGCTGTTCGCCGTGATGGGCATCCCGAAGATCGCGCGTATCATCCCGCGCAAGTAGCAGCGCGGGCCCTGGCGATGGAGCGGTTTCACGGCACCACCGTCCTGTCGGTCCGGCGCGGGCGCCGCGTCGCGCTGGGCGGCGACGGCCAGGTCACGCTCGGCAACGTGGTGATCAAGGCCGGGGCGCGCAAGGTGCGGCGGCTGTATCACGACCGGATCCTCGCCGGGTTCGCCGGCGGCACCGCCGATGCGTTCACGCTGTTCGAGCGCTTCGAGGCGAAGCTCGAGAAACACCAGGGCAACCTGCTGCGCTCGGCGGTGGAGCTCGCGAAGGACTGGCGCACCGACCGGGCGCTGCGGCGGCTCGAGGCGATGCTCGGCGTCGCCGACCGCGACGCATCGCTGGTGATCACCGGCAGCGGCGACGTGCTCGAGCCGGAGCAGGGTGTGATCGCGATCGGCTCCGGCGGCCCGTACGCGCAAGCCGCAGCGCGCGCGCTGCTCGACAACACCGAGCTCGACGCCGAGGCGATCGTGCGCAAGAGCCTCGCCATCGCCGGCGAGCTCTGCATCTACACCAACCAGAACGTCGTCGTCGAAGTCCTCGAGTAGAGTCGCGCGGCCCATGTCCGGCATGACGCCCCAGGAGATCGTCCACGAGCTGGACAAGCACATCATCGGCCAGCAGCGAGCCAAGCGCGCGGTCGCGATCGCGCTGCGCAACCGCTGGCGACGGCAGCAGGTCGCCGAGCCGCTGCGCCAGGAGATCACGCCGAAGAACATCCTGATGATCGGCCCGACCGGAGTGGGCAAGACCGAGATCGCCCGCCGGCTCGCCAAGCTCGCCGACGCGCCGTTCGTCAAGGTCGAGGCGACCAAGTTCACCGAGGTGGGCTACGTCGGCCGCGACGTCGACACGATCGTGCGCGACCTGGTCGAGATCGCGATCAAGAACGCGCGCGAGGCGGCGACGCGCCAAGTGCGCACGCGCGCCCAGGACGCGGCCGAGGAGCGGATCCTCGACGCGCTGCTGCCGCCGCCGCGCGAGTTCGGGTTCGGCGCGCGGGCCGAGCCGGCGGCCGAGGAATCGGCGACGCGGCAGAAGTTCCGCAAGCGGCTGCGCGAGGGCGAGCTCGACGACAAGGAGATCGAGATCGAGCTGGCCGCGGTGCAGCCCTCGATGGAGATCCTCGCGCCGCCGGGCATGGAAGAGCTCACCCAGCAGATCCAGGGGATGTTCCAGAACCTCGCCGGGGGGCGCAAGAAGCTGCGCAAGCTCAAGGTCAAGGAGGCGATGCGCCTGCTGGTGGAGGAGGAGGCGGCGCGGCTGGTTAACGACGAGGAGCTGAAGACCCGCGCACTCGCCAACGTCGAGCAGAACGGCATCGTCTTCCTGGACGAGATCGACAAGATCGCCAGCCGTTCGGAGCTGCACGGCGCCGACGTCTCGCGCCAGGGCGTGCAGCGCGACCTGCTGCCGCTGGTCGAGGGCACCACCGTATCGACCAAGTACGGGATGGTGAAGACCGACCACGTGCTGTTCATCGCCAGCGGCGCGTTCCACCTGTCGAAGCCGTCCGACCTGATCCCGGAGCTGCAGGGCCGGTTCCCGATCCGCGTGGAGCTCGAGTCGCTCACCGCCGCCGACTTCGAGCAGATCCTCACCAATACCGACGCCTGCCTGGTGCGCCAGTACCAGGCGCTGCTCGCCACCGAGAACGTCGCGCTCGAGTTCCGGCCCGACGCGATCAAGCGCATCGCCGAGATCGCGTTCGCGGTCAACGAGAAGACCGAGAACATCGGCGCGCGGCGCCTCTACACGGTGATGGAGAAGCTGCTGGAAGACATCTCGTTCGAGGCCGGGCGGGGCGGCGCGCGATCGGTGACGATCGACGCCGCCTACGTCGACGCCCGGCTCAAGGACCTCGCCGCGAGCGAGGATCTCGCCCGGTACGTCCTGTAGACTCGCGGCCGATGCTGCTTCGCAACCGACGCCGCCGTGCGCTGATCGCGCTCCTCGCCGCATTCCTCACGGCGGCGGCGCCGCTGCTCTCGCGCGCGCATCTCGCGCCGCCGGGCGAGGCGGAGGTCTGCACCGATCGGGGTTTGGTGCGCGTGCCGACCGGCGACGGACAGCATCGGGACGGGAGTCATCTCGCCGCGCTCGCGCACTGCGCCGCGTGCGTCTCGACCGGCGGCGATCAGGCGCTTGCCAACGACGGTCCGCGAGCGCTCGTGCGCGATCGGCGCGCGGGGCGGTTCGTCGCCGGCGCCGAGCGGGCCGATCTTGGCGATCCCGTCCGCGCCCCCCGCTCCCGCGGGCCGCCGCGCTCGCGTTCGAGGCCTCGCTAACACCCGGTCAGCGCGAGCCCCGCGGCGCAGCAAAGCCGCGGCGCGTGGTACCGGACCTTTGGCGCTCGCGCCAGCTCGGATGGCGCTCGCCTCGGTCGCCGAATCGGCCCCAGTGCCGATCGACGACTTCCAACCGGAGAAGGCAATGAAGGCAATGAAGTTCGCATCAAACCTCCTGCTCGCAGCCGTGTTGCTGGCTGGCAGCGTCACCGGCCCGGTGCTGGCCGGCGCGAGCGACCCGCTCTTCGTGAATCTGACGACCGACGATCCGCATCGTGCCAGCATGGGGATCACGTTCGGCCGGAATCAGCTGGAGCGCGGCCATCCGCTGACGATCTTCCTGAACGACAAGGCCGTGCTGATCGCTGCCAAGACGAATGCCAACAAATACGGCGAGCATCAGAGGTCGCTCGGGGAACTCGCAGGCAAGGGCGCGTCGTTGTTGATCTGCCCGATGTGCATGAAGCACTACGGGGTGAACGAAGCTGACCTGCTTCCGGGGCTGAAAGTCGGCAATCCGGATCTCGTCGGCGACGCCTTGTTCCGAGACCGCACGAAGACGCTGACTTGGTAGCACCAGTCGCTGACTCGATTCGACTATGGCATCGAACCCGAAAAGGACAACCGAAATGAACAGACTCGTCCTCCCTGCCGCGCTCGTCGCGGCGATGCTCGTTGCTCCGGGATGGGCACAGGTCGTCGTGAGCGCGCCGTGGGTGCGCGGCACCGTGCAGGGCCAGACGGCCACCGGCGCGTTCATGCAGCTCAAGAGCGCCGAGGGCGTCGCGCTCGTCGCTGCGGAGAGCCCGGTCGCCGGGACCGTGGAGATCCACGAGATGGCGATGGAAGGCAACGTGATGAAGATGCGCGCGATCCCGAAGCTCGACCTGCCCGCCGGACGGGCCGTCGACCTGAAGCCCGGCGGCTATCACGTCATGCTGATGGACCTCAAGCGCCCGCTCAAGAAGGGTGAAACGGTACCGATCAAGCTGAGGTTCCAGGGCAAGGACGGCAAGCCGCAGGAGGTCGAGGTCATGGCCGAGGTGCGCGACCTGACCGCGGCGCCGAAGGACGCCGGCCACGGCGGTGGCATGAAGCACTGAGCGCTGCCGCCGCGGCGTTACGCCCGCGCTGCGTCAAGGCAGCGCGGGCACAGGCAGCCGGCGAGCGCCGGGTCGATCGGTACAGCCGGCGCACCCGCGCACCAGCAGTGCGCCAGCCCTGCGGCCATGCCGCACTCGAACGTGGCGCCGCAGCGCGCACAAGCCGTCCCGGAGAGCGCCGCGAGCGGGGCGTAGTGGAACCCGCCGCGGGTGAAGGGCGCGCCGCGCTCGAACCGCACCGGATAGGCGAAGCCAGGCCCGTCGTAGACGAAACTGTGAAACTCGCCGTTCTCGCCGCACGGGTCGACGGTGGCGGGCAGCTCGGCGACGAAGCCGGCGTCGAGCTCGCGCCCGGCCCATTCGGCGCCGAGCTTTGCGGCATCGACGCACACGGTCACCGCCCGGAAACCCTGGTCCACGAAGCGCGCGGCCAAGTCGCGGGTGTCGAGGCCCCATAGCGGATAGACCGCTTCGAAGCCGAGGCGTCGCAGGAGCGCGTCGCGGTAGGCGCGGACATCGGTCAGGAAGAGATCGCCAAAGGCCACGTGGCGGACACCCATGGCGGCGAACGGCTCGAGCGCTGCGGCGAGTCCTGCCTCGTAGGCGGCGTTCGACGGGTCGCGCGGCAGCTCGACGCGCGCGAGCGGCAGCCGCAGGCTGGCCGCCTGCAGCGCGACGAGCCGCTCCGGCACCTCGTGCATCACCAGCACGCGATCGGGCGCGACGAAGCTCGAGACGAGCGCGCGCACCGACCACGCGCCGTGCGCTTGGAGCGCACGCAGCGCGAGGACGCTGTCCTTGCCTGCGCTCGACGACAGGACGAGCGGGGTCGGCAAGGCGCGGTCAGGCGTTCGGCCCGTCTTCCGGGCCGGGGTAGGCGCGCGCCGCGCGGCGCAGGAATTCGAGCTGCCGGGACAGCCGCGTGCACGCGGTGCAGATGGCGAGGTGCAGCCGCAGCCGCGCCCGGTCGGCGACCGGCAGGTCGCGATCCAGTCCTTCGGACACCAGCCGCGACGCCTCGCGGCAGCTGATCATCAACGTCATCGGCCCCCACCCGCCGCGAACCAGCGGCCCTCGAGACACGCCCGCAGCGCCATCCTTGCGCGGTACAGGAGCACCCAGCAGTTGGACGCGGTGATCCCCAATTCCTTACAGACCTCCTCGGTCTCGAGGCCCATCACCTCGCGTAGCGCGAACGCCCGCGCGGTCTTCCTCGGCAGCAGCGCCATGCATTGCTCCAGCACCTCGAAGAAGCGGCGCTCGGCGAGCGCGGCCTCGGGGTTGCCCCAGTCTGCCGGGCGCTCGCGGAAGTGTCCGTCGCGCGCGTAGATCGCGTCCTGGAACTCCTCGAGCTCGGTCTCCTCGTCGGCGCGCTCGAGCGGCTGCTCGCGCGCCTGTTTGCGAACGAGATCGATGATCTTGTGCTTCAGGATGCCGACCAGCCAGGTCTTCACCGACGACTGCCCCGCGAACGGGGCGCCGGGCTGCAGCGCGGCGAGCAGCGTCTCCTGGACGACGTCCTCGGCCGCGGCCGCGTTGCGCAGGTGCAGCAGCGCGAACTTCACCAGCTGCGGCCGATGTCGCTCGAGCTCGAGCGGGTCGATGCCGGGATGGGGTGGCGCTGCCATCGGGGGATGCGGAACGGGCGGTCGGGATCGATCTTACCCCTTGAAACGGCGCGGCCGCTCCCCATGTCGCAGGAATCGGGCCGCGGCCCGACTCATACCCCCAAGCGAGGAGGATGCGATGGCCAAGTTGACCCGTTACGATCCGTTCGGCGAGCTGATGGACGATTTCCTGAAGGGTTTCTTCGTGCGCCCGGTCTCCGCCGAGGCGGGCGGCACCGCGCCCCGGATCAGGATCGAGGTGTCCGAGCAGCCCGAGGCGTTCAAGGTGCACGCCGAGCTCCCCGGCGTGAAGAAGGACGACATCCAGGTGGCGATCGACGGCGACCAGGTTTCGATCACCGCCGAGGTGCGCAAGGACGGTGAACAGAAGCAAGGCGAGCGCGTCATCCACAGCGAGCGCTACTACGGCAAGGTTTCGCGCGCGTTCCGGCTCGGCCACGAGATCGACGAGGCGAAGGCGGCGGCGAGATACGCCGACGGCGTGCTCGAGCTCTCGCTGCCGAAGCGCTCGGCGCCGAGCGCGCGTCGGATCAGCGTGCAGTAACGCGCGGCTGCGCCGCACGCGCGGGGCGGCCGGCTGGCCGCCCTCCTTCCCCGTCCGATTAGAATGGCGTGATGTCCGTCGCCCCATCCGCCGCCGCCCAGAAGGCACAGATCCTCGCCGAGGCGTTGCCCTACATCCGCCGCTTCCACGGCAAGACGATCGTGGTGAAGTACGGCGGCAACGCGATGACCGACGAGCGGCTGCGGCGCAGCTTCGCGCACGATGTGGTGCTGTTGAAGCTGGTCGGCATGGATCCGGTGGTGGTGCACGGCGGCGGTCCGCAGATCGAGAACCTGCTCAACCGGCTCGGCAAGAAGGGCGAGTTCGTGCAGGGGATGCGGGTGACCGACGCCGAGACGATGGACGTCGTCGAGATGGTGCTCGGCGGGACGGTCAACAAGGAAATCGTCACCCTGATCAACCAGGCCGGCGGCAAGGCGGTCGGCCTCACCGGCAAGGACGGCGACCTGATCCGCGCCCGCAAGCTCCTGGTCGCCGGGCAGGACGGCGAGAAGATCGACATCGGCCAGGTGGGCGAGATCGAGTCGATCGACCCCGGCGTGATCGAGGCGCTCGAGGCGGGCGGGTTCATCCCGGTGGTCGCGCCGGTCGGGGCCGGCCGCAACGGGGAGACCTACAACATCAACGCCGACCTGGTCGCCGGCAAGCTCGCCGAGGTGCTGCGCGCGGAGAAGCTCGTCTTGCTGACCAACACTCCGGGCGTGCTGGACGAGCAGGGCCGGCTCCTCACCGGCCTCACGCCCAAGCGGATCGACGAGTTGGTCGCCGAAGGCACGCTTTCCGGGGGGATGCTGCCGAAGATCGGCTCGGCGCTCGAGGCGGCCCGCAGCGGCGTCAAGAGCGTGCACATCATCGACGGCCGGGTCGAGCACGCCTTGCTGCTCGAGATCCTCACCGACGAGGGCGTCGGAACGCTGATCCGCAGCAAGTGACCGGCGTTCGCGCGCCGCGACCCTAAACCGGCCGCCGCCGCTCGTCGAGCAGCCCTTCCAGATAACCTTCCGCGGCGCTGTAGATCGTGAGCACCCTGCGCCGCGGCGACTCGCTGAAGCTCAGGTGGATCCACTCGGCGAACTCGTAGATGCACTGGTCGAATGCGATCGTCGAGTCGCGGATCGCGCGCGCCACCGCGAGCGGCGGCCCGAATCCCGGGCAGGTGAAGTCCGCGGCGAGGCCCGCGACGTGCTGCGAGCGCGGCGCGCCGCCGACGATCGCATTGAGGGCGCTGGAGCGGTAGGCGCTGGTGATGACCAGCGGATGCCCGAGCAGGCGGCGCACGCGGTCGAGCCCGCGCGCGAGCAGGCGCAGGTTCGGCAGCAGGTCGGGCGGCGGCGTGTTGTCGAGCCCCCGGGCGCGCGCGGTGTCGGAGTGCGCAAGCCGCGCGAGCGTGTAGTAGCGCGACAGCCGCGGGCTGCGGGCACGGCGGTGCATCGCGCGATTGTAGTGCCGTGCTGACCTGGGTCTTCGACCTCGACAACACGCTGCACGACGCGTCGCCGCACATCTTTCCGCACATCAACCGCAGCATGACCGCCTACCTCCAGGCGTACCTCGGGCTCGAGGAGGCGGCGGCCGCGGCGCTGCGCGTGCACTACTGGCGCACCTACGGGGCGACTCTGCTCGGTCTGGTGCGCCACCACGCGGCCGATCCGCACCACTTCCTGTGGCATACGCACCAGTTCGCCGACCTGCGGCGCATGGTCGTCGCCGACCGCGCCGCGCTGGCGGTCGTGCGCCGGCTGCCCGGACGCAAGATCCTGTTCTCCAACTCGCCCGCACACTACGCCCACGCGGTGCTCGACATCCTCGGGATCGCCCCGCTGTTCGACGCGGTGTACGCGATCGAGCAGGTCGGCTTCCGGCCCAAGCCCCAGCCAGGCGGGTTCCGGCGGCTGCTGCGCGCCGAACGGCTGGTGCCGCACCGCGCGGTGATGGTGGACGACAGCCTGCCCAATCTGCGCGCCGCGGCGCGGCTCGGCATGCAGACGGTCTGGGTCAGCCGCGATCCGCGCTCGCCCGCTTTCCTCAGCGCGCGGGTCGGCTCGGTGCGCGCGCTGCCGCGCCTGCTCGACCGGTTGACCGGGGTCGCGGGCGCCCACCGGTAGCGCTGCCCGAAGCTAGAATCGGCTTCGCCGGTCCGGGCGAGGGGGGCGCATGGCGACGAAACCGGGCGAGCGGCGCCTGCAGATCCTGCAGACGCTCGCCGCGATGCTGGAGGACCCGAAGGGCGAGAAAGTGACCACCGCGGCCCTCGCCCGCAGGCTCGACGTCTCCGAGGCGGCGCTGTACCGGCACTTCGCGAGCAAGGCCCAGATGTTCGAGGGCCTGATCGAGTTCATCGAGTCGAGCCTGTTCGGGCTGATCAACAAGATCACCGGCGAGGAGCCCGACGGCGTCAAGCAGGCGCACGCGATCCTCGCCTCGCTGCTCGGCTTCGCCGAGAAGAATCCCGGGATGACGCGTGTACTGATCGGCGACGCGCTGGTGAACGAGGATCCTCGGCTCCAGGCGCGCATGAACCAGCTCCTCGACCGGCTCGAGGCGGCGCTGCGGCAGTCCCTGCGCGTGGCCGCGACGCAGGCCGTCGAGGCGGGCGGCGCGACGCCCGAGGACGACAGCGGGCCGCGCGCCAACGCGGCGCTGTGCTACGTGGTCGGGCGCTGGCACCAGTTCGCCCGCAGCGGCTTCAAGCGCCTGCCGGGCGCCGGTTTCGACCGCCAGGCGGCGCTGCTCCTCGGTTAGCCGCTCGCGCAGGCGGCGCAGCGCGGGTCGCGCCGCAGCCGGATCGACCGCCACGTCATGTGCAGCGCGTCGAGCAGCAGCAGCCGCCCGCACAACGTCTCCCCGATCCCGGCGATCACCTTGAGCGCTTCGGCCGCCTGGGTGGTGCCGATGATGCCGGTGAGCGGCGCGAACACGCCGGTCACGGCGCAGCGCATCTCCTCGGGCTCGGCGTCCTCGGGGAACAGGCAGCCGTAGCAGGGCGAGTCGGCGCGGCGCAGGTCGAAGACGCTCACCTGCCCGTCGAAGCGCACCGCGGCGCCGGAGACGAGCGGCCGGCGGTGGCGCACGCAGGCGCGGTTCACCGCGTGCCGCGTCGCGAAATTGTCCGAACAGTCGAGCACCACGGTCGCACCGGCGACGAGGGCGTCCAGGCGCGCGCCATCCAGCCGCGACTCGAGCGCGGCGACCTCGACCTCTGGATTGAGGCGCAGCAGCGCGTCGCGTCCGGAGGCCGCCTTCGGCCGCCCGATCGACGCGGTCGCGTGCAGCACCTGGCGCTGGAGGTTGGTGAGGTCCACGGTGTCGCCATCGGCGAGCGTGATCCGGCCGACGCCGGCCGAGGCGAGGTAGAGCGCGGCCGGCGAGCCGAGGCCGCCGGCGCCGATCACGAGCGCGTGGGCGGCGAGCAGCCGCGCCTGCCCCTCGACGCCGAGCTCCGGCAGGAGGATGTGGCGCGAGTACCGCAGCAGCTGCTCGTCGGTCATCTGCGGCCGGAAAGCAAAAGGGCCGGCGGCGCCGGCCCCGTCGAGATCGCTGGCGGGCTCAGTTCTTCTTCTCGGCGACCGCGGGCGGCTCAGCCGGCTTGTCGGCTCGTGCGAGCACCGGCAGCCCCTTGAGGTGGTTGATCGCCTGCTGCAGCTGGAAGTCGTCGGGTCCGCCGAGCTCGATCGGCTTGTCTTCGCGCGGCTCGGCCGGCGCCGGCGTGGCCGGCCGCGGCTCCGGTTTGGCGGTGCCCCCCCGCTCGCCGCCCCGTTCGCCGGCGAGGTGCCTGTCGAGGTCGGCCTCGCGCACGCGCGCGAGCGGCGCGCCCGGTTCCTCCACCAGGATGTCGGGGGTGATGCCCTTCGCCTGGATCGACCGGCCGTTCGGAGTGAAGTAGCGCGCGGTGGTGAGCTTGATGGCGGTGTTGTTTCCGAGCGGTATGATCGTCTGCACCGAGCCCTTGCCGAAGGTCTGCGTGCCCATGATCGTGGCCCGCTTGTAGTCCTGCAGCGCGCCGGCGACGATTTCGGACGCCGACGCCGACCCGCCGTTCACCAGCACCACCATCGGCACCGACTTGACCTGCGGCGGCAGGTTGCGCAAATAGTCCTCGCGGGTGCCGCGCAGATAGTCCTCGGGGCTGGCGATGTACTTGCGCTTGGCGTCCTCGGTGCGCCCGTCGGTGCTCACCACGGTGACCCGCGGCGGAAGAAACGCCGCCGAGATCCC
>Ga0308411_10001891_pt1 | contig 14240 bp, 9 predicted proteins | sample HotsprottomLayer_2_FD_203530 | JGI IMG/M metagenome (GOLD analysis project Ga0308411, IMG submission 203530) | Hot spring phototrophic mat microbial communities from Octopus Spring, Yellowstone National Park, Wyoming, United States -... | ecosystem: Environmental > Aquatic > Thermal springs >...
ACTGCTCTTTTCAAAGATTCAAAACCAATTTTATTTAATACAGATTATCTCGGCTTCAAAGAAATTGTTAAGAAAGAAAGGCTATTAAAAAATTCAAGAATTTTAGTAATTGGCGCAGGAGGCTCGGCAAGAACTGTAATTTATACATTAAAAAAATTCAAAAATGAAATCTTCATAATAAACAGAACTTTTGAACGAGCTTTAAACTTAGCAAATGAAATGGAAGTAACAGCCATCCATCAAAGAAAAAAATTTGATTATGAATTTGATGTTGTGGTCAATACAACACCAGGAAATAATTTATTTCTTCTAAATCTTTTTAAGAGAATTGTAGGTCAAAGCAAACCAAAGTTGGTTGTAGACTTTGATTTGAATTTTAAAGAGTCGAGATTACTTTCAATTTGTAAGTCTAACAAAATCAAAACGATAAGTGGTTTTGAATTTTTCATTGCTCAAGCTGTTCATCAATTCAAGATTTTTACAGGTAAAAATATTTCATTGAGAAAAGTGAAAAAGTTTGTATTGGAGAATTACGAAAAACAGTTTTAAATATGTTTGTCTTTACTCCACCCCCATCGAAAAGTCATACTAATCGTGCTTTAGTTTTAGCTGCTTTAGCAGATGGAATTTCCTTAATTAAGAATTACGCCATTTGTGAAGATACTATTTATATGATTAGAGCATTAAAAAAACTCGGAGTTAAAATCGAACATCAAGAAAACAAATTGATAGTTCATGGAACAGGTGGAAAGTTCAACAAGAAAAATATTTCTCTATACTGTGGAAACGCTGGGACAACTTTCAGATTTTTAACCGCTCTTTCAATTCTAAATAATGGTGAAGTGATTCTAACTGGTTCAAAAAGAATGCTTGAAAGACCAATTGGCGATTTAGTCGATGCACTAAAACAACTCGATATAAAAATTGAATCCAATAACGGTTATCCGCCTGTCAAGATTTACGGTGGAAGTTTTATTCCTAAATCAATTGAAATCAATGCAAAGAAAAGCAGTCAATTTCTTTCGGCGCTTTTACTCATAATGCCAATACTCGGTAAAGAATTTTCTATCGAAGTCGAAAGTGAGTTACCATCTTTACCTTATGTTAAAATGACAATTCAAACTTTAAAAAATTTCGGTGTAAAGGTTCATCATTCAGAATTCAAAAAATTTTTTCTTAAAGACAACTTGAAACTAAAACCTGCAGAAATTATAATTGAAAGTGATTCATCATCAGCAACTTATTTTTTTGGTTCAGCCGCAGTTTTAAGAAAAAGCATAAAGACTTATGGACTTAAGAAAAATTCAACTCAAGCTGATATCAAATTCATTAGAATATTACAAAAAATGGGATGCAGAGTTGAATGGGAAAGAGATTTTGTCAAACTTACTGGACAAAAACTAAAAGGCGTTACAGTTGATATGAACGATGCACCTGATTCAGTTCCAGCTCTTGCAATAGTATCCCTTTTTGCAGAAGGTAAAACATTAATCAAAAATATAGAAAACCTTAGATACAAAGAGTCTGATAGAATTCAAGCTCTTGCAAACGAATTATCGAAACTCGGAGCAAAGATAATTTTTGGAAAAGATTTTTTTGAAATCAGTCCAGTCAAAAATTACAAGCCTGCATTAATTGAAACATACAACGACCACCGAGTAGCAATGTCTTTTGCTATTGTTCAGTTGAAAATTCCTGAAATAAAAATTAAAAACCCTGAATGCGTAAAAAAATCATATCCTAATTTCTGGCAAGAGTTCAACAAAATGAGAGTAAGTTACAAACTATGAATATTGTTCTAATTGGATTTCGTGGTGCCGGCAAAACAGCACTGGCAAAAATTTTAGCAGAAAAATTAAATATGCCTCTTTACAATGTTGATAAAATGATTGAAGAAAGAGAAGGCAAACGCATCAGAGAAATTGTATCGGAAAAAGGCTGGCAATATTTTCGTGAATTAGAATCAAATATCATTGAACAACTTTCAAATGTCGATAACGCAATAATTGATACTGGCGGCGGTGTGGTTGAAAATTCCACAAACATCGACAACTTGAAAAAGAATGGATATATAATTTATGTCCAATCGTCGCTGAAAGATATTAAACAAAGAATATTAAATGACCCTGATAGACCTAAATTAAATCCTACATTAGATATGGAAGATGATTTAAATGTAACCTATAACCGTCGCCTTCCACTTTACGAAGAGTATAGTGATTTTAGAGTGAACACTTCGATTAAATCTCTTGAGCAATGTGCAAACGAAATTGTGAAATTTTTGAGTGGATAAAAGTAACCTAAAAAGCAATTATTAATCTTCTTTCAAACGAAAATGTTTTAAAGAATTTTGAAATGTTAAATGATAAAATATCATAAACTAAAGCACATTTTTTAATCAATAATTTTTAAGAAGTTACAGAATGGAGTTACATGCTTAAAAATGAAATGATGTGATATGAAATAAAGAATCATCACAAATCTCAAAAATATCCCATATCACAAATTAGAAATTTAAAGTCCATAACAAAAATCTGAGGTGACTATGAAAAAATTAATATCAATTCTAATTCTTTCATTCATTTTTACACTTGAGCTTTCTGCACAAACATTAAAATCACCAGAAGAATTTCTTGGTTTCAAAGTTGGTGAAGATTACAAGGTCGCTAACTACGAAACCATTCAAAAATATTTCAAACATCTTGCAGAAAATTCTGACATGCTTGTTTATGAAGAAATTGGTAAGACTGTTCAAAAACGAGATATGTTTATGGCAATAATCAGCACGGAAGAGAATATCAAAAATCTTGAGAAGTATAGAGAAATTTCACGCAAGCTTGCTGACCCAAGAAAACTTAATGATGAAGAAGCAAAAGAATTAATTAAAGAAGGAAAAATTGTTGTGTTAGTTACTTGTAATATTCATTCGACAGAGATTGCATCTGCTCAAATGTCAATGGAATTAGCTTATAAATTGATTACCAGAACTGCATCTGAAAAAACTAACAAAGCTCTAAATGATGTGATTTTCATTTTAATGCCTTCAATTAATCCTGATGGCTTAACAATGATTGTCGACTGGTACAATAAATACTTAGGTACTGAATATGAAGGAAGCCCTATGCCCTGGTTATATCATGTTTATGCTGGACACGATAACAATCGCGATTGGTTTATGTTCAATCTTCCAGAAACCAGAAATGTAATTGAAATTGCTTACAGAAAATGGATTCCACAAATCTGGCTAGACCAACATCAAATGGGAAGTAGTGGTGCAAGATTATTTTTAGTTCCATATAAAGACCCAATCAATCCAAATGTTCATCCTTTTATATGGCGATGGCAAAAAGTCATCGGTTCAATTACAGCTCTCGATTTAGAAAAACAAGGATACAATGGAATTATCGACCAAGCAATATTTGAAGCCTGGTGGCAAGGTCCAGCGAGTGATTGCGGTTTATGGCATAATCAAATCTCTCTACTTTCAGAAATGGCAAGTTGTAATATTGCAAGTCCAATTTATATTGACCCATCAGAAATAAAAGCAACTCCAGAAATTACGACTTATGACATACGAACTAATTACCCTAATCCATGGCGTGGTGGTTGGTGGAGACTGAGAGATATCGTTAACTACGAATTAGCTCTAACTTATAGCTTGATTGAAATTGCATCTCATTTCAAAGAAGATATTTTGTTTGATTATTACTTAATGGGAAAAGATGCAGTTGAAAAAGGTTTGAAAGGCAATCCATTTGCGTTCATAATTCCAAGAGAACAAAATGACCCTGTAACAGTTTCTAAAATGATTGAAGTGCTCCAACTTGGTGGTGTTGAAGTTCATTTTATGGATAGACAATTTCAGATTGATAATGTCATTTATCCCGCAAATAGTTATGTGATTTATTTAGCCCAACCCTATGGAAGATATGTAAAAGATTTATTTGAAGAACAAATATATCCCGATTTAAGAAAATCAAAGAAAGAATCACCAATTCAACCTTATGACATTGCAGGTTGGACTTTACCCTATATGATGGGAGTAAAATTTTTCCAGATTGATAAATCATTTTCAATTGATGCCAGATTAATTTCAAATCCAAATTATCCAGAAGGAAAAGTCACATCCACAATTGGCAAATTTTTCATATCTCAAGCTGGTCCTAATATTAATTCAACTTTGATAAATAGACTTCACAAAGAAAAAATTCCTGTTTATTGGTTGACTGAATCAATTCGAGCAAATGAAAAAACTTATCGTGAAGGTTCGGTTGTATTTCCAATCAATGAAAAATCAATTGAACTGGCAAAAAAATTTTCAAAGGACTTACATTTAACAATCGATGCAATTCAAGATATTGAGAAAAATAAATTAAAGAATTTGAAGAAAGTTCGTGTTGGATTATACAAACCATTTACAGCAAATATGGATGAAGGCTGGACAAGATTACTTTTAGAAAATTTTGAGTTCGATTTTATTTCTTTGGAAAATAAAGACTTTAAACAGAAAAGATTAAAAGACCGATTTGATGTAATCATAATTCCTGATATGAGTGGAGATTTAATCAAAGAAGGAAAATTCACTGGTGAGATAGCGAGATTTAATCGCCCAAAACCACCAGAATATGACAGTGGAATTGGAAAAGTTGGAGTTGAAAACTTGAAAAACTTTGTTGAGAAAGATGGTGGCTATGTTATAACAATTGGTGAAGCATGCAACTTCGCAATTGAAGATTTAGGTCTAAGAATTACAAATGTTTTGAAGAATTTAAAAAGTGATGAATTCTACTGTCCTGGTTCGCTTCTCAGAATTTTAGTGGACAGCAAAAATCCAATTGGTTATGGTTTTGAGAATGAAGTCATTGGTTTTGTCAAACAAAGTATTGCATTTGCAACTACAATTCCATTCGGACAATACGATAGAAGTATAGTTGCTCGTTACCCAACAAAGGATATTTTCAAATCTGGCTTCATACAAGGAGAAGATTATTTATACAATCGTGCTGCAATCGTGAATGTTAAACAGAAAAAAGGAAATGTAATTTTACTTGGATTTAAAGTTCAAAACAGACATCAAACATTTGGAACATTTAAGTTTTTATTCAATGCAATTCATCTAGCTGGTGCTGAATGGTAATCTTTTTGGTAATGAAGAGTCAAAATAATTCTAAATAAAAAAATTTAATGCTTCGTGTAAAGGAAACATTTTTTCATTCAGAATATCATGAAAATAAGTTTCACATCTCTCAACTAATCAAACTAAAATCATTCATCTCATCAATCATTTTCAATTAATTAAATTTGTATGATTAAAGGAAAGTTAAATTGACAAAGATGAAGAAGTTTATAATTGGAATTGATGTTGGCGGAACATCAATCAAATTCGGGCTTGTAAAAAATAACAAAATTTATCACGAATTTTCTTTGCCAACTTTCGCTTTTGAGAATCCAAAAAAAGTTTTAAGTCAAGTACAACTTGGAATTAGTCAATTCCTTAAACAAGTTTCATCAAATCAAATTGAAGGAATTGGAATCGGTTTCCCTGGCAAAGTAGATGCTGAGAAAGGAATTGTAACTTCCGCACCAAATTTTAATAACTGGAAAAATGTTCAAGTAAGCAAAAAACTTCTCAAATTTGGTTATCCAGTTTTTATTGATAATGATGCGAATTGTGCTGCTCTTGGAGAATTATTCTTTGGTCGTGGAAGAAAAATTAAAAGTTTTGTTATGGTTACATTAGGAACTGGAGTTGGAGGCGGGCTTATTCTAAATGGAAAACTCTTTCGAGGTGAAAGTGGCGGTGCCGGCGAAATTGGCCACATAACAATTGATTATTCCGGTCCTTATTGTAAGTGCGGCAAAAGAGGTTGTATTGAAGCTTATGCTGGAAATAATTACATCAAACAAAGAACGATTCAAAAACTCCACGAATATCCAGATTCATTAATTCTCCAACTTGTTGAGCATAATCTTGAAAACATTGAACCAAAAATAATTAATGAAGCTGCTAAAAAAGGAGATGAACTTGCAATAAAAATTCTTAGAGAAACAGGATATTATATTGGAATTGGTCTAGCGAATATTGCCAATATTCTTGATGTTAAACATTTCATAATTGGTGGTGGTGTTTCAAATGCTGGACCCGTTTTGCTTAAGGCAATTGAAAATTCGATTAAAGAACATGGAATAAAAGAAATTGTAAAAGATGTGAAAGTCATTTCTGCTCAATTGAAAAACAAAGCGGGTATTTTGGGAGCTTCATCTTTGGTCTTAAGTAATCAGAAAAGAAAATGAAAAAAGTTCTAATTGTTTTCGTTTTTCTATTTGTTGTTGTTGATTTACTTTCTCAACAAGATACTACTATCATTTCAGATACAACTAGAAAAAAATCTTCGGTTGATGATGTAATATTTTATTCTTCGTCCGATTCAATTATTTACAACATTAAGAACCGTAAAATGTTTTTGTATGGAAATTCTGAAATCAAATACAAAACAATGGACTTAAAATCTGCTCAAATTGATATTGATTGGAACCTGAGCATTTTGAGAGCTTACGGTAAGTATGGAAGAGATACTGTAGATACAAATAAGCAAGTCATAATAAATCCACCAATCTTAAAAGATGCAGGGGAAGAATACAAAGGGACAGAGATTAGATATAATTTCAGAACTCAACAAGGTTCAATTTCACACGCTCAGTCTGAAAGCGACGGACAAGTTTACTACGGTGAAAGAATTAAAAAGATTGAAAGCAAAGTATATTTAGTAAGAGATGGAATTTATACAACTTGCGACGCTGAAGAACCTCATTTTCATTTCTTCAGCCCTGAGATGAAAATAATTCACCAAAATCAAATTATAGCGAAATGGATATGGTTTTATGTAGAGAACATTCCATTTCCTATTCCACTTCCTTTTGCTGTATTTCCTAATCAATCTGGCAGAAGAAGTGGAATAATTACACCAGCATTTGGTTATCGTGAAGATTTAGGAAGGTATCTTTCAAATCTCGGATATTTCTGGGCAATTAGTGATTATATGGACTTTGCTGTCTTTGGTGATTTTTATACAAAAGGTGGATACGCAATTAATTCGAGATACCGTTACATTAAACGATATGATTTTAATGGGCAACTCGAACTTTCTTATGTTGATAACGATTATGGCGAACCATCTGATCCAGATTACAACAGAAGAAAAGAATATAGAATTTACTTTGGCCATAATCAGGAAATTGACCCAACATCAAAAATTAACATCAATCTTAATTTTTTATCAAATAGTTATTTTCAAAATAAAAGTTCAACATTATATGAAATCTTAAACGATCAGGTTAATTCATCAGCAAGTTATTCTAAAAGCTTTGAAGATGAAGGAATTAACCTCTCTCTTTATTATAACAGAAATCAAAATCTTAGAACTGGCGACATTAGAGAGAACATCCCTGATCTAAGAGTTTCGTTTCAGCCATTTTATCCATTCAAAAAAGACATTAAGAAAAAAATCAAAGAAGGGAAATTGCTCGAAGAAGCTTGGTATGAGAAAATTGGAATTAACTATGGACTTCAATTTTCAAATAGAAGGGAAGTTATAAATCGAAATATTAAAATTCGTGGCGGAGTTAATCATAATGCATCTGCCTTCATATCGAACAAATGGGGATACTTTAATATCACAAATTCTATAAGCTACACTGAAAATTGGTATAACAAACGGATTGAAAAAATTGCTTATGTAAGTTCAACAGGTCAGGATTCTATAGTTACAAACGATGTAAAAAAATTAAGTGCGGTAAGAACATTTAGAATCAGCACTGGCATTAATACAAAAATTTATGGAATAATGAGACCTAATATTTTTGGAATAACAGCTTTCAGGCATACTTTTACTCCATCATTAAATTATTCATATCAACCAGATTTCTCCAAGCCACAATGGGGATATTTTGGGACATACACCAATTCAAAAGGACAAGTTGTAAAATACAGTTACTATGAAAGAGAAATCTTTGGTGGCCCAGGCATTGGTGAAGTGCAAAGCATGGGACTTAACATCGGAAACAACTTCGAGATGAAAATTAAACCATCAAAATCTGATACAGTACAACAAGATAGAAAAATTCAATTAATGAACTTAAATGCCAGTGTTGCCTATAACTTTGCTGCAAGCGAATTTCGTCTTTCAAATATCAATATCAGTTTTTATTCAAATGTAGGGACTTTTCTTAGCGTAAATGGTGGATTAACTTATGACCCTTATGTTTATGATTTAAATTTAAGACAAAGAGTTAACAAGCTAATGATTAGTGAAGGTTTTGGTCTCGCTCGATTAACGAATATGAATTTGAGCTTAAATCTAAATCTTAGTGGCGAACAACTTAAAACAAAAGAAAAAGTTGCGCAAGAAGATACAACAGATGTTGCAGAAAATGTTCCTGCTGGATTTATTACACAAATCAGAAGAGAAGAAATACCTGATTATTCAATTCCCTGGAATCTATCTCTCGGTTTTTCTTATTCGATTAACAAGCCCACCCCTAACTTTGTTTACAGAACAGCTAATATGAATTTTGCTCTTAGTTTTAATTTGACTACTCAATGGAAATTTTCAGTAAATGGTGGATATGATTTTGAACAGAAAAAATTAACAGCACCGACTGTAAGAATTTCCAGGGATTTACATTGTTGGAATATGAATTTCGATTGGTATCCGACGGGATTTTATCGTGGTTATAGATTAGAAATTCGAGTTAAAGCTCCACAACTACAAGATTTGAAAGTCACAAAACAGGGCGGCGTATTTGCTCGATAAGGAAAAATAAAATGAAAACTTACTTAATTGACGGTAACAATGTACTTAGAGCTGAAAAAAATTGGGATAAGTTATTTAAAGAAGACCCAGAAAGAGCAAAAGACTTATTAGTTCAGAAAGTAATTGATTTTTTGAGAGATAGGGATAATCGGGCAATTATTTTCCTCGATGGATTTAATTTTGTTCATTCTCACCAAAAGGTAAGTAAGAATGTTGAAGTAAAATATGCAAAGAACAAAACAGCCGATGAAACAATTTTAATTACAATTGAGAAACAAAAGAATAAAAGAAATTTGATTATCGTAACCAATGACATTGAATTAAAGAATAAAGCAAAGTTAAATGAATGTCAGGTTATGAGTTCAAAAGATTTTATACAAAAATTAGATAAAACAAAATTTCCTTCAAAAAATTCTGAAAAGCCAGATCCCATAAATGACGACATAAATTATTGGTTAAATGAGTTTAATAGACACGATTAGAAAAAAATCCGTTCCATAATTATTTAATTCTTTTAAATCTAAGTTTATCATTTTGAATGTAGTGACAAATCTTGTTTTATAATAAAATGTTTTCCATTGATTGTATTTTTTATGAGAAAGGCAAACAAATCAACTAGGAGCTGTCTAAAAAATTATAAATTGTCAGGCTGAGATAGTTTATACCGAGCTTTATGAGAGATCGAAGTTTGACATTTTAGCGATAAATCAAACACTTTAAATCTAAGTTTTATATCAAAGATTATTTTTAGTCAGCCACTCAATCGGGAAATTTCAAAATCTTATAATGTACTGTTCTTATCTAATTACAAGCTAAGGATTACGGATAATTAACGATAGAGAATACTAAAGATTAATAATCAGTTGTAACATCTCTTCCAGTCACTGGATCATAAAATCTGAACTCATCAACTTTTAAAGAAACATCTAATTCAACATAAAGACGAATACGGAATTTGATACGCCAGCGAATGTATCTAGGAAAGAAGCCCTTCAAAATTACATTTTCAAGAAATGGATTAATTTTCAAAACAACCTTTGGTAAGATCTTGCCCAGCTTAAATCTTCTTAACCAGTGTTCAATATCTTTTAACAGGCTCTCTTTTGAAATCAAAATACCAGTTCCACCACAAGTTGGGCAAACATCCCTTGTCCTTTGAAAGATGCTTTTTCTAACCCGTTGCCTTGTAATCTGTATCAATCCAAATTCAGTCATTGGAAGGATAGAAACTTTTGCTCGATCTTTTCTAAATTCTTTTTTTAATTCATCAAAAACTTTCTTTTTATTTTTTTCTTCTTCAAGATCAATGAAATCAATAATTATTATTCCACCAATGTCTCTTAATCTCACCTGTCGGCAAATTTCCCTCGCCGCTTCGAGATTAATTTTTAGCGAATTTATTTCCTGATGCATTGATGCAGCATATTTTCCGGTATTAACATCAATTACAGTCATAGCTTCAGTTTGATCAATCACAATGTGCCCACCACTTGGCAAAGAAACTTTTCGAGACATTGCAATTCTCAGTTGAGGCTCAATCCCAAATACATTAAAAATTGGTTCTTTTCCTTTGTAGAGCTCAATTCTATCTTCCAGATTGGGATGAACTTGATTTAAGTAATCTCTCAACTGCTTATATATTTTCTTCGAATCAACTATAATTTTAGAAACTTCATAATTGAATAAATCACGAATTACACTCGATGTTGTGCTTGCATCTTTGTAAACAAGTGCTGGTGCTTTCTCGTTTTTAATCGTTTGCTCAATTTCCTTCCAAGTATCTAACAAACGATTGAGTTCTTCTCTAATTGTTCCTTCATCTTCATTAGCAGCAACTGTTCTAACAACAACACCAAACCCAGCTGGAATTATTGAGCGAACAATTTTTCTTAATCTTTTTCGCTTTCTCGGATCATGAATTTTTTTCGATACACCAATTTTGTTATCAAAAGGAAGAAGAACTAAAAATCTTCCTGGTAAAGTAATTCTTGTAGTTACACGAAACCCCTTATTTCCAACAGGTTCTTTTGTAACCTGAACGATAATTTCTTTCCCTTTTTCTAGCTTCGGAATATTTTGAATTGATCGCTGATAACTCGATTGAGTTGTAACCGAATTTTTATCGTGATTGTTTTCTTCATCTTCATCATCTATATCAAGATCAGAGTCTTCATCGCCAATCAATGTATTAAGCTCTTCAATCTTTGGATCAATGTCAGAGAAATGGAGAAACGCATCTTGTTTATGCCCGACATCAATAAATGCAGCCTTAATACCGGGAATTACTTTAGCAACACGACCGAGATAAATATTTCCAACCGACCGTTGTGAATCGGACTGTTCGACAAAGTATTCTGTCAGCAATCCACCTTCTGTAATTGCTATGCGAGTTTCGTCGCCAATTGTGTTGATAATAATTTCTTTGTTCATAAATTAACAAAAACCTTTTTCTTGTTTGAACCTTTAGTAATTTTTGAAAAATCCATTTTGATCGTTTTAAGGAAAGATAAAAACTCTTTTTCAGAAAATTTTTTTGCCTTCGAATAGTTGAAAACTTTTTTGTTTTTTTAAATGGTAAAAATTTGTATAAAATTTTATATGAAAAATCAAAGAAGTTCAGTTTAAAAATTTTCTTTTTAGAGTGTTCTGTAAAACTTTTTCTAAGGAAACCTCTCTTCATTAAATAAGCCAAAGAATTAAAAATGAAAGAGATACAACCCACAAACTCTTTCTTCATTTGATGAATTTTACTCTCGGCACTTAACCTTACTAAATCTATTAAGCTTTTGAAAAAATCAAATGTTCTTAATTCATTTCCAAACATAAAGTGAATTCATTTTTTTACCTTTTTGGAGGTTGTGGCGACACAGGTGGTGGAATTAAAATCTTTCTACTGAAGGCTAATCTTCCGTTATCTTCAATTTTAATTAGTTTGACTTCAATTTTCTCACCAACCTTAAAGTAATCTTCAATCTTGTTTACTTTTTTATGGTCAATTTGTGAGATATGAAGTAATCCTTCCACACCAGGAGCAATTTCCACAAACGCACCAAATTCGACAATTCTTTTCACAGTTGCTTTATAAACCTTGCCAATCTGTGGTGGCTCAGTCAATAATCTAATTCTTGAAATTGCTTCTTCAATTCCTTCTTCACTAGTTGAAGCAATGTTTACAACACCATCTTCCTCAATTGCAATTTCGGTCTTAGTATCTCTTTGAATTGCTTGAATGATTTTTCCACTTGGTCCAATCACAGCACCAATCTTGTCAATTGGTATCTTGATTTGAACAAGGTGTGGTGCATACTTTGAAATTTGTGATCTTGGAGCAGAAAGAGTTTCATTCATTTTAGAGAGAATAAACAATCTTCCTTCTTTTGCCTGTGCTAGAGCCTCAGCCATTATTTGATAAGAAATACCTTTGACTTTTATATCCATCTGGAAGCCAGTAATTCCATCCTCAGTTCCAGCAACTTTGAAGTCCATATCTCCAAGATGATCTTCATCACCGAGAATATCGCTCAAGATTTTATATTGGTCATTTTCAAGAATTAATCCCATTGCAATGCCTGCAACAGGTTTTTTAAGTGGAACACCTCCATCCATCAAAGCTAATGAACCAGCGCATACAGTCGCCATCGATGAAGAACCATTTGATTCAAGAATATCAGACACGATTCTAATCGTATAAGGAAATTCTTCATCTTTGGGCAAAAGATTTTTTAATGATCTTTCAGCAAGATTCCCGTGTCCAATTTCCCTTCTTCCAGGTCCAGTATATCTTCCAACTTCACCAACACTAAAGGCAGGGAAATTATAATGAAGCATAAATCTTTTAGTTGTCTCTTCCGGTAATAAGCCTTCGACAAGTTGTTCATCTAATTTTGTTCCAAGTGTGAGTGTCGTTAAACTTTGTGTTTCTCCTCTTGTAAATAAAGATGAACCGTGTGTTCTGGGCAACAATCCTACTTCGCAATGAATTGGTCTAATATCTCTTGTACTCCGACCATCAAGTCTTAAACCTTCTTCTAAAATCATTTTTCTCATCAATTCACGCTCAAGGTCATGAATTGCGGATTTAATAAGAAATTCTCTCTCAGGAAATTTTTCTTTAAGTGCTTCGATAGTTTCAAGATTGATTTGCTTAAGATTATCTCTTCTAACTTCCTTAGAAGAAGGTGTGTGAATTACTTGATTTATTCTATCATAACAAAGTTCACGAACAGATTTAACTATTTCCTCTTCTTCAGGAAATACTTGGACATCTCTCTTTGGTTTTCCTATTTCTTCTACCAATTCTTTTTGCAAAGCAACAAGTTGCTTGATATACTCGTGTCCGAATTTAATCGCTTCCAACATAGTTTCTTCTGATACTTCACGGGCTTCGCCTTCAACCATAAGTATTGAATCTTCAGTTCCAGCGACGACAATTTCGAGTTTCGCATCTTCAATTTCTTTGTATGTTGGATTTACAATGAATTGGTCATCAAGCAAACAAACACGAACTTCACCAATTGGCCCTTCGAAAGGAATATCTGAAATTGCAAGAGCAGCTGAGGCACCAACTGCGCCAATTACATCAGGATCGTGTTCTTGATCTGATGAATAAACTTGAACAACGACCTGAGTTTCGGTCATATATCCTTTGGGGAAGAGTGGTCGAATTGGTCTATCAATTAATCGTGCGGAAAGAATTTCCTTTTCAGTTGGTTTTCCTTCTCTTTTGATAAAACCACCCGGAATTTTTCCAATCGCTGAATACTTTTCTCTGTATTCAACTGAAAGTGGTAGAAAATCCTGTCCAATGACTTGCTCATCAGCAGCAACTGCAACGGCGAGAACTTTTGTATCTCCAAAACTTGCCATCACAGCGCCATTTGCCTGACGAGCAAACCTTCCTACTTCAAGTGAGAATGTTTTGCCATTTAATTCAATTTCTTTTAGAACAATCATTTTTGTAACCATTTTACTTTCTTAAATTTAATTCTTCGACTATCTTTCGATACCTTTCAATGTCTTTGTTCATCAGATATCTAAGAAGTCTTCTTCTTTTACCAACCATTTTGATTAATCCCATTCGGGAGTGTTTATCTTTCTTATGTTCTTCAAAATGTTGAGTTAATTCATTAATTCTTGCAGTAAGAATTGCAATTTGAACTTCTGGTGCGCCAGTGTTTTTTTCACTTCCACCATATTTCAAAATGATTTCCTTTTTTTGCTCTTTTGTTAACATAGACTTACTCCTTTCTTTTAATATAATACCAGACTTAACCAGTATTAATTGTTAATGATTCATTTACTACTTGAGTGAATGTATTGCATCAATTCGTTTGAAACACTCTTGTTTATCAATCTGAAGTTGATTTTTTAATTCGTCAATTGAATTAAATTTTTTCTCATCTCTCAATTTCTCAATAAATCTAATTG
>Ga0308411_10001892_pt1 | contig 14224 bp, 6 predicted proteins | sample HotsprottomLayer_2_FD_203530 | JGI IMG/M metagenome (GOLD analysis project Ga0308411, IMG submission 203530) | Hot spring phototrophic mat microbial communities from Octopus Spring, Yellowstone National Park, Wyoming, United States -... | ecosystem: Environmental > Aquatic > Thermal springs >...
GTCGAGCAAATGCTTCCCCGGCTCGGCATCGAACTCGGTCGGCAAACCATCATCACCTTCAAAGAAGAGGAAGCGATTGCCGAGCGGCAAAACGAGACTCTCGGCGTGCCGGTGCAAGTTCCCCCCCTGGAACTGCCACCGCTTCCGGATCCGGAAGCAGCCCGACCCGCGAATCCAGTCACGACGGCGTTGCAGGTGACCACCCGATCCATCGACCGCCCCCTGGAAATCCGCCGCAGTGGCTTCCGTCCAGTCTACCTCGCCCCCGGATTCGCCGATCGACTGCCATTCGCAGCCGAGGTCTTACAAACCACACATCTTGCCTGGAATGAATCCCGGCCGCTGGCCTTCGACGATTACATGCCGAAATTCGAACCGCCAAAGCCTGATGATCCTCGGGTCGGAACTCGCGACGAGGAGCGGCGGGGTCCATTTCCAGTCGGGGTCGCCGTGGAAGTACCGGTACCGGCCGAGTGGATCATTCCTCCACCGTACCCCGAACAGCAGCAACTGGCAGCTATCTTGCCCGTTTTCGACGGCGGATTGTCCGCACTTGGTATAACCCTTGTCGCCGAGCAAACGTCCCGGCCCACCGTGCGAATTCTTGTCTACGGCCACGGCGGCTTATTCACGGGCAAACAGTTGTCTCCCGGAGCAAAAACCTTGCTGTTGCATTCTGTGAACTGGCTCCTCCGCCGCGACGATCGGCTGCCGCAAGATGCCCCGGAAGCCAAAAAATGGCGTTATCCCCGCGTCGAATTAAGCGAACGAGAGTATGTTGCCTGGCGCTGGGGAACATTCCTCGGCATGCCGCTCCTGTGCATTTACCTCGGGTTGATCGTACTGATGCTGCGAAAAATCCGTTGATAATCCCTGGCCCCGGGGTGCAAGTCGCCCTCTGCATCCCCTAGCCGAACTTCTACGAACACGGGACCTCTCATGCGCTGGTTTATCACTTTCCTGCTACTTCTGCTCGTCGCCACTTGCGGTGCCTGGCTGTTTTACGGCGATCAACTGCTGCAACAAACCGGTTGGCGGCCGGCCGCCCAGAATTCCCCCGCCGACTCCCAAGCAATCCGGCTCTTGGAAGCATTACGGCCGGAAGCGATTCAAAAGCTGGAATTGATGCCACCGGGGGCGGCTCCCCTGACCCTCACCCGCTCGAGTGATGGCCGCTGGAATCAAGATGGCAACTGGCCCGTCCGCACCACCGAGGTGTCGGCGTTGCTGAATCTGCTGTGCAGCTTACAAACCCGCTTCATCCCGATATCGATCACGGCTGAAACCACCGACTTGTCCCCTTACGGCCTGGCCCCGGAACAGAAATTTGCTCGCGTCATCGTTCACCTCGACAATCGAGCCATGACTTTACGCTTCGGTCAGCCGCCGGTGAGTGACAAAAAGCCGAATCGTGAGGAATCCCAGTTCTCCCGACCAACTTTTGTCCAGATTGATAATCTCCCGGAAGTGCTGCAACTCGGCCCAGATGTTTATCCGCTGGTATCCCGTTCCCCCGAGGTCTATCGACGCCGGCAGCTATTCCCCGATGCGACCCGTCTTCGCCTCACCGGCGGCAAGTCCAGCGATCCTTTCACCGGCACCACTCCCGACAGTGGCCGAGTTCTCGTTCTTGGCGATGCCTTTCAGGCCATTCACATTCATGCCGACAAGCCGCAACACACTTCGTTCCTGGTAAAGCGGGTGGCCCCGACACCCTTACCCCGCCGCGATCCCAGCCGCCCGACCGCAGAACCCGCCGTTTCCGCCGACGATCTGGCGCTAGCCTGGGAACTGGAACTTTCAGAAACCCGCGACAATAAACCGTTGTCGATCCGCGATGCGATTGAACCCAGCAAGCTCCGCACCGTGCTGACAGCCGTTGCTGATCTCTGGGTCGAAAAATTTGTCAGCCAGCCGCCAGTTGACTCCGGCCTCGGTGCTGGCCAAACCCCTGCCTTCACGATCCGGGTGCAGCACAGTGACGGCCGGGCGACCACCTTGTTGCTGGGGAAGGTCTCTCGAACCGTGACCCGGACCAGCAATCCTCCTCCGGCACAGCCGTTCGCGCCGCCGCCACCGGCAAGAATTACGACCGAAGAATACCGTTACGCAAAACTGGAAGGAAATGATCTCGTCTTTGAAATCCGGACCGATCGGCTTTCAGACTGGCTCAGCAACCCAGAGACATTACGAGATCCTCGAGTGGCTCGCTTTGACACCGCTGCCGTGCAATCGCTTACGATCCAACGGCCAGGCCAAGCACCGTTTGTCTTGACACGCAAACCCGGCAATCCGCAAGCTGAAAATTTCGACGCTCGACAGGATCGCTGGTACGTCGGCGACATGCTTGCCGAAGCCAGCACGGTCTCAGAACTTGTCGAAGACATGAGCCGCTGGCAGACCGAAGGAGAACAACGCCTCGATGCTCCGGACGAAGCCAAACTCAAGGAGCTCGGGCTGCTCCCTCCGTCCGGCTTTACGATCACGGTCAAACTGCAAGCCAAAACGGTTGAAGGCGATCCCCCCGCCCCGGAACGCACCATCATCTACGAGCTTGGCCGGGACTCCCCCGAAAGCCCCCGCTTCGCGGTCCGAGTCACAGGCCGGTCCCGAGTCAATTTGCTCGAGGATGCCATCTACAAAAAACTTGACCGGCCGGCTCTCGCTTATCGCGGCCGTAGACTCTTCGATACCGCCGATACTCGACTCGAACGAGTGGCAGTCCGCCCTGCCGGACACCCCGGGTTCACCCTCCGTCAACCGGCAAGCGGCAAATCCTGGGAATTAACCGAGCCGATCACAAGCCCCACGGACTCCACCAAGGCAGAACAATTCACGGGCACGTTCGCTCGGCTCGAAGCCACGGAATATATCGACGAGACTCCCTCCGCGGAAAATCTAGCCGGGAAGTACGGGCTTTCCGCCCCCCGCTACACCGTCGATCTCTTGTTCTCCGGCGATCCTCCCCGGAATCGCTCCCTGGCCATCGGTGCTGTTCGTGATCAAAGCGAAACTTCATATGCCCGGCTGGATGGTCAAGGAAGCGTCTTCACCATCCCGAATTCTCTCGTGCAATCGCTGGAGGCTGGAGCCCTCGCTTTGTTGCCCACTGAACTCTGGTCCACGCTCTCTGATCGCATCACCGCAATTGAAATTCGCCGCGGCCCTCAAGGGAATAACGACTCTTACCGAATTGCCCGCGACGGCACCGCCTGGAAATTAACAGGCCCGTTTGATGCCAGCGTCAGTTTCCCCGAACTTCAGCCGTTACTGGCCGCCATCAGCACGGTGAAAGCCGAGAAAGCTGAGTCGCTTACGGTCAGCGACCCCGCCACCTACGGTTTTGATCGTCCTAGCCTCCGATTGGCCGTGACCTTCACCCTTCCTCCTCCGATCGATAGCGATGTCGAGCCGGCTAAGCCAGAAACCCCACAAACACAAACCTTGCTGATCGGAAAACCGACCACCGATGCAGCGAGCAGTTATTATGCCCGTCTCGATGATCCAGCCCGGCCCTCGGTGTATGTGATCAGCAACAACTTGCTGCGCCAAGTCGATCAACCGGCTTTGCACTGGCTCGATCGGAATTTACTGTCTCTTGAACCCGAACAAATTACCCGCGTTCAACTTCTCGATGCGAAACAAACCGAGGTGATTACGCTCGTCCGGAACGACGCCGGGAACTGGATCGTCGAGGGGAACCCGTTTGCCCTCGATGCTCCTACCATGGATGCCCTGCTTGCCACCGCGGCACGCCCACCCCTCAGCCGACTCGCTGCCTACGGCAACAGTATCGACTGGAACCGCTACGGTCTGAACACTCCGGAATTGACGATCCGCCTGACCCGGAAGCCGTCGCAGCCCGGCGCTGAGGCGAAAACTCACACCCTCAAGCTGGGGAAAAGCGAACCCGGGGGCGAACGCAGCCTCCGCGTTGATGACACGCCCGCTGTCGGCATGCTTTCCGCCCAAGCCGCGGCGCAACTGATGCGGCAGCGTCTCGACTTCGTTGATCGTACACTGTTCAATTTCGATCCCGCGATGCTCACCAGCATCCGCAGATCCCGCGAGCAAGAAACCTTAACGCTGGAGCAAACCGGTCTGAACTGGGAACTGACCCAGCCGGTCAAGCAAAAAGCCGATCAGCCAACGCTTGAAGATCTCGCCAACCGGCTCAGCCGACTCCGGGGCGACGCCATCGCCGCCTACGATCCGAAACCCGCTGATCTGGAAAAATTCGGTCTGGCCAAGCCAGTCGCAACGATCACGCTGACGGTCGGTCTTGACACGCCCAAGGAATATCTTCTGAAGCTTGGTGCTGCGGTCGACCCGAAAGCCACGGACTCCGGCCGCTATGCGATCGCAGTGCCCCCTGGCGCAAAGTCGCCCACATCGGTAGCGATTCTCCCAGCCAGCTTAGCCAATCAACTCCTCGCCGAGCCGCTGCGTTTCCGAGACAAAACCCTGGCTCGATTCGTCGATGCTGACCGGATTTTCCTTCAACGGGGTGACCGGAAAATCACCTTCGCCAAAGTCGGCGGTTTATGGAAGGTGACCGACCCGATCAGTGCGGATGCCGAGCAAGGCGAACTCGATGAACTGATTAACACCGTGGCCCGTCTCCGCGCCGAGGAACTCGTTGCCGAGAATCCGAACGACAAAAAACCATTCCGCCTGGACCCTCCCGAATTGACCTGGAAATTCTTCGCCGACGGCAAGGAAGTTCTGGCGCTCTCCGTCAGTTCTCCGGATCCAACAACAGCAACCGTCTTCGTGCAAGCCGCCGGCTCAAACTTGATTGCCCGTCTCGATCGCATGAGCAGCGATCGTCTGCTGGCTGAATATCGCCGGCGGGAAGTGTTTACGGACCTCGATGCCTCCGTGATGAGTTCACTGGCGGTCAGCGGAACCAGCGGTCATTTTGTGCTGCAACGACAAGAAGATGGCACCTGGATCGATCGCGAACGCCCGAACGATCCGATCAACATGGAAAAACTGAATGAAACCCTTTCGGCAATTGCCCTTTTGAAGGCCTCTCCTTATGTCGTTGATACCGGAGCACAGCTGGAACTCTACGGCCTGAAGGAGCCAAAACGAGTGATCGTGGTCACGCAACGCAACGGTGTCAGCAAGACCTTGCACCTGGGAGGACCGGTAGCTGGTTCGAACGGGAAACAGATCTACGGCCGCGTCGTAGAACCCGGTCGAAGCGATGTTTTCGTGCTCAGCCCCGATGCGACCGAAAAACTGAGCCGTGAACGCAACGCCTTCCGAAAATAGCCCGGGGCAATCGCGACCGCCACTGTCAATGCATGCGCATATAATGCAGTTGCGGAAGCATAAAGCCAATTCGATACCAATACACACGGTATCAATCCGCAACAGGAACTATTCCCACGACTGAACTGAGATGAGACACGAATGTCGTCACCGTCGAATGACCAGGTCTCTCGCAGCGATGCGGAGACTACTCGCACCACCACGCAGGAGAAACGCCGCCTACCATCGGGGCTTCCTGGTGGCTGGCTGATTCTTTTGCTGCTGGCCTTACTTGTCCTCGGGCTGGCATTTTTCCCCAATACGCCCACCATCCCCTTCACTCCGACATTCGAAACCCTGGCCGCAAAAGGCCAAATCAAACGCCTGGTCTTGATCGGCAAAGAACGGGCTGTCGGCGAAGTCCGGGACAAAGACTCGCCGGTCCTCAAGGAACTCGAATTAAAATTGCCGAGCGGCCATTTTGAAGTCAAGCTTCCCTCCGCAGAGAATCAGTTCGCCATCATTGAGCTAGTCAAGTCCGGCGACGAAGCGTTTCGCAAAGAGCGAAAGACTGCCGATCCGAATGCCGAGCCGATCCCCCCGGTGGTGATCCTCAAAGAGGAAGAGCCATTCCCGTTTGTCAGTCAGATTCTGATTCCGCTTCTGATTCTCAGCCTCTTTGCCGGCTTATTTTTCTTCTTGATTTTGCCGAGAGTCCGAGATTCCGCGGGCGGTGGCTTTCTCAACAGCTACATCCGCAGCCCGGCACGTCGGTACGAAAAAAGCCGAGGCCGGGTTACCTTCGACGATGTCGCCGGCATGGAAGGTTGCAAGCGCGAGTTGCAAGAAATCGTGGATTTTCTTCGAAATCCCGAGAAATTCACCCGGCTCGGAGCCCAGGTGCCGAAAGGCGTCTTGCTAGTCGGTCCGCCGGGAACCGGAAAAACCTTGCTGGCGAAAGCGGTCGCCGGCGAAGCAAACGTCCCATTTTATTCCATCAACGGCTCGGAATTTATTCAAATGTTTGTCGGAGTCGGTGCCAGCCGCGTGCGTGATCTCTTCAAAACCGCTAAGGAAAATGCCCCCTGTGTCATCTTCATCGACGAAATCGACGCGGTCGGGCGGATGCGTGGTGCCGGTGTCGGCGGCGGCTCCGACGAACGCGAACAAACTCTCAACCAGATTCTCTCGGAAATGGATGGCTTCACCCCGAATGAAACCGTGATTGTGCTCGCCGCCACTAATCGCCCGGACGTGCTGGACGCCGCACTCCTCCGACCGGGACGCTTTGATCGCCATGTCACGGTTGATCGCCCAACCTGGCAAGGGCGGCTGGCAATCTTGAAAGTGCATACCCGGAATAAACCCCTTGCCGACAACGTGGACTTGGAAAAAATTGCCCGCAGCATGATCGGAATGAGCGGAGCCGATTTGCGGAATCTTTGCAACGAAGCTGCGCTGAATGCCACCCGCGAGGGGAAAAATGTCATCGATCAGTCCGATTTCGATGCGGCCAGCGACCGCGTCCGTCTCGGTGCCAAACGGGAGGAGGTGCTCAGCGATGAGGAGAAACAGCGGACAGCGGTTCATGAAGCTGGCCATGCCCTCTGCGCCTGGCTTGAACCAAAAGCCGACCCACTCAGCCGAGTCAGCATCGTCCCCCGCGGGCAAAGTGGCGGGGTAACCCTGTTTGAAGCGAAAGAAGACCGCATCGACATTTCCGAAAGTGAAATTAAAGCGAAACTGGTGGTGATGATGGGCGGACGAGCCGCCGATCAACTGGTTTTCGGAGAGCCGATGTCCGGTGCCCTCCAGGATCTCAAACAAGCGACCCGCTTGGCCCGCATGATGGTGATGCAATTCGGGATGAGCGAGCGGGTCGGTCCGGTGTCGTACCGCGGTGCCGGCGAAGAACACATCTTCCTTGGCAAAGAAATTCATGAAGGCCGTGATTTCAGCGAGGGCACGGCCAGGATTATTGATGAGGAAATCCAGCGAATTATTACCGAGGCCCTGAATCGGGCAAAAACGATCCTCGGTGAGAATCGGGACCATCTTGATCGGCTCGCCCAGGCTTTGCTCGCCAATGAAGAACTCGATCGGGAGGATGTGGAACGGATTTTAAACCGTCCCCCCGCCACTGCTCCATCTCGGTCGCTTTCTGTTCAAGTGGGTTAGCCCATCCCGGAATCATTCGCATAAGCGGCTTTAACACTCCTCAGCATAAGGATTTAAACTCGTGATCCCTCTCCCGCTGGGACATTGGCGATCACGATGAACCGATTTTCCGGGTAGTAACAACAAAACGGATGTCGGTTTCTTGATCAACACGGTTCTGAAATGCTGTCGAGAACTTCGACAGTGCGGAAAACTCCTCGTCAGAAAATTGGGAACTCAGTTGCCAGCCGTTAATCTGTCATTTACGATGATAATGTCCCGTCGGGGGGATGCTTTGGTGAATGGGCGACATCGAAGCGTTCACCGGCGGGACATTTTTAGACAAACCTTCACTTTCGTTTCGGTCTCCCCCTGTCATCTGCACTAAGTTTCACCTGCACCAAGTCAATTCTTCATAGATACCCCAATTATCACGCTTTGAAAATTCATCTGCACGGCAGTTGCGTCCTATTTTTTCCCTGCTAACGCTCGGCACGATTGCGGTCAGCTGCATGATGGCTGTTGCCCGTTTGCCGGGGCAAAGGCAAATCACCGTCCTGCGTGAGCCAGCCAGTCTTTTAATTGCGACCACAGGCGCGTCTCTGATGATTCGTGAATCCACCAGGCACCGTCTCGCTGAGTTAACGGCAGCAGCGTGGTGATTTCTGCGGGGAAAACTGTCGTCAGGGGATCCGCAGCATCTGCATCAGCGGCTTCGACGGCCAAATACAGTTTCCGATTCGCAGACACTGAGAGTGCTGCAGCGACGCTACGGATTTGAGAGAGCGCGGATTCCGGCCATTCGCGTTGCAGCAGCCGGAAGGCGAATTTCAAAGACGGTTTTCGCCGCCAGTCAACCGGGGCGGTGGCCAGCCAAGCCAAGCTGTCCGTCGGCAAACGGCGAATCGCTTCGTAACAGCGGAATTTCGGCAATTCCTTAAGATCTTGTGGCCCACCTCGTACGGGCGTCAACGACGAGGCCTCTGACGCTATCAAGTACGTTGTATCATCACAGGCAAGCAGTTCCAAAGGCACCCCCGCGATAAGCACGGCATACTGTTCATTCGCATCGAAGGTATTGAAACGTTGCCGGGTCGCTTGAATAGCCCGGTAAAATGCTTGGCGATCTGCCAGAGGTTCCTTCAACTGCATCACAACCACAATTTTCGGAATCGCTGAATCCTCGGGAAGTTCGAGGGCGGCCAGGACAAGCGCGATCTGGCTGATGGATAGATGAGCATTCTGGACGAATTCCTCGAGCCGCGATTTGAATCCGATGAGATCGAGTGCATTCCAGGCATTTTCCGACTCGGCACTTCCCGGTTTCCAGCCGATGATCAGGTCTGCAGCCGGCGGGAGAAAGCCGAGAGCGGGGATTGCGGCCGGTTCTGACGGTAATGATGTCGCGGTCCCGCTTGGTGGCGATGTCGTCGGCCGGGTGGAACGCTCGGGCGACGCGGTCAACAAATAATAGCTGATTGCCGCCGACACGATCAGTGTCAGAGTCGCAGCAATGATCAGCAGTGGCTTCAATCCATGAAGGATGCCGATCGAGTCGGCTGGTGTTGGCGAATAAGCACCGTTCACCGAAATTTGCGAGTAAACGACTGCATGGCTGCTGGAGCGAGCCACGGTGGGCGCCGTGGTTACACTGCTGCCTCCGCGGGGCACAAATGATTCGCCACAACGAGGGCAAGTCACTCGCCCACTCCGGCTGAGGGTTGTCGGTACGAATTGACTATTGCAATAAGGACACGATTGCCTTTCAATCATTCGCGTTCTCGATCTGAACTCTCTGGGCTTCTTGCTGTCAAATTTCGGGAATATTTTGATCCAGCAGGAGTCATCGACGCAAAAGACTCAGCCAGCTTGTCCGGGGCTCAGTCGTCATGATCTTCCGGGAGCTCGCCACGATTGATCGCCTCGAGCAGTCGCTGGATGGCAGGGTCCGGTCGGCGTCTGCTGACCGCGTGTGATGCGGGCGGTGGTGAGGTCACTGTCAGGGGCGGTGCCGCGAATGGCGCGGATTCATGATTCAAAATCAGATCGATAACCCAGCATCCGCGAATATGCGTGAGCCCGTCCAGAGCATGAAGTTCCTGGCCGCGGCAGTGACGGAGAATCGCTTCTTCGTCGCAATCCGCGTCAAGTAAGGCATCGGCAAGGATCGGCATTCGATCAAAGGCGCGATCCTCGTAAATTCCTCGCGCAAGGCCAAGCACGGTACTGGTCCGCCAGCGTGATTCAAAGCGGTAAGGGCGAAACGGGTTGCCGATTAAATCGTGGAGGAAGCGGGCTATCGCTTTGCGATCGGCTCGCTGTTTGGCTACGGCGATGTCGCTGATCCGGTAACCGAGGTGTTCTTCGGCTCGCGTCACCATACCCTCGGCAACGGCGAGTTGAATCCGGGCATTTTTACCCGAGTTGCGGTCCGCCGCTTCGTCGCCGCGAGCCTTCAAATCCAAAGCGGTACTCGCCTGCAGCGAGGCGCAAGCCTGGAGGCGGGTCGCTTCGACAATTGATTCGCGAACCCGCGTCAGAAGATCAGCATTCGCAGTGTCGCTGACTAGGGCCATGACAGCGGCAACTGCATGCTCGGCCGCTTCTTCGGCCAGTTTAATCGCAGCGGCCCCCATCTCACAGGCCGATCGGAATAACGGAGCGCTCGGATTGGTACGACCTTCGGCTGTGACGCGAAACTCGTTCGGATCCGCATCCGGATCGACGGAGCATACAATCTGACGTTGTGCTTCCCGGGCCTTTTGAATTGCTTCATGACGAATCGAGCGAAGGTGTTCCAGGATTTTTGGCTGTTCAGCAACTGTCGTTCCGGCATTTCGCTCGACCCAGTCGATCGCTTCACGAAACCTGACATCGGCAAAGCTGTCAGCCGCGCGGCGGACCACGGCACAACACAGGAGTTGCCAGCGGCGGGGTGTCATCCGCGAACTGATCAACCGCAACATGGCGTCCGAGTTTTTCCCTTTGAGCCAGTCTTCTTCCGTCATGCCGCGCTCCCGCTCAAAGGTGCCCAAGGGGGCTTACCCTGCACGCTCCTCAAAATTACCGCCATCATACTGTCTGCCAGGCGGGTTTGTGGAGAGCAGAGGTGATGATCGGGGTGGTTTTTGAAAAATTTCTTCCACCGTATTCCTCGGACAGCACTTGATTTGTCCCTCGCAAGCTGAGGCAACAAAGCCAGTGTGCGGCATGTGAACGGATCACCTTCGCTGACCTCAAACCTTGCCTCTCCTTGAGAGGTATGCTCAGGCGTTGAACCTGAAAAGCAATTTTCTAAGGTGACAGTTAAGAACTTCCCTTTTTGCTGACGCGAGAATTGGATCATGCCGCCTCTTCCTGAAACGATATTGCAATTCGGAACCGGACGGTTTTTGCGAGCCTTTGCCGATCTGATGATTCATCAGGGCAACGCCGAAGGTCAGGGGATCGGTCGAGTTGTCATGGTGCAGTCGACGGGGTCGGATCGTGCCGGCGGGCTGAACCAGCAGGGGGGGCGATATCACGTGATCATCCGCGGCTACGAAAACGGTGAAGTCGTCGACCGAGTGGAATCGTGTGAGAGTATCAGCCGGGCGTTACATGCTGGGAGTCAGTGGGACGAAGTTCTGAGCGTGGCGCGGTCGGCAGAATTACACACGATTCTGTCAAACACCACAGAAGCTGGCTACACGCTCGACGCAGCGGATCAGCCGACGGATGCCCCGCCTCGGTCGTTTCCGGCCAAGCTTCTGGCAGTGCTGCGAGCACGCTGGCAAGCCGGGCAAGCCGGTGTATCAATCATCCCTTGTGAATTGCTGGAAGGGAATGCTCGTTTACTGCGGGAATCGCTGGTGAATCTGGCTCGGCAATGGCACGATCCGGAAGAGTTTGTGACCTGGATGGTCGGCGAATGTGTCTGGCAGCACACGCTCGTTGACCGGATTGTGACCGGAACTCCGGCCGAGCATCCGATCCTCGCCGAGGATCCCCTGGCAATTGTTGCCGAGCCGTTCGCATTCTGGGCTCTGGAAGATTCCCCACGTTCCCGATTCTTGCTTCAGCATCCGGCCATTACCCGAACTCGCGATGTGGAACCGTATTTTTTGCGGAAAGTGCGGATTCTGAATGCTGCACACACAGCGTTGTTGATCAAGGCTCGGCCGCGGGGATTTGCCATCGTTCGCGATGCCGTGAACGACCCGGAGTTAAGTACGTGGTTGTGGCGGTTGCTTGCCGAGGAGATTGTGCCGACACTGGAGGGTCGAGTCGATCAGCCGCTCCGATTTGCCGAGCAAACGATTGAACGCTTCAAGAATCCATTTTTGGATCATAAATTTGCCGACATTGCCCTTCAACACGAAAATAAGATGAAAGTTCGGCTTTTGCCCACCCGTGACGAATTTCAGGCTCGATTCGGCACGTCCCCGCCGTTGTTAAGCCAGGTGATCGAGGAAGGATTTGAGCAACTGGCCACGGCTGCCCCCTGAGGTGAACCACGGCCGACTGTCGCGGCACCACCTGCCCCCAGTTGGATCGTGAGGCAATCCAACTTACTGACGGCCGTAGAGAAAGTCGAATTTTGCCTGAAGAGTGAATTGACCCAGGGGGTCTGACCTGATTATGCTGGAGGCTAATCTTAACAGATGCATGCCCAGTTCATTCACCCCTTTACAGCCTTTCCCGGCAGGAGATGTTCGGATGTCAGTGTTCAATCGCCGCGAATTTTTGCATCGTTCCGCAATTCTTTCCGCCGCCGCGGCTGGAGCAGAGACGGCAGCCAACTCGGCGCGAGCTGCGGAAGCCGCTGCCGCCGCTCGCAAAGGCAGCGTGAACGATCGGCTGCGAGTCGCTGTAGTCGGGGTTCGTAGCCGGGGAATGAGTCACGTCGCCGGTTTCCTGGGCAAAAACAACTGCGAGATTGTCGCCATTTGCGATGTCGATGAGGCCGTCATCGGCAAAGCGATGACCCGTGTCGAATCGGTCCAGAAGCAAACACCGCTGTATGTCAAGGACTTCCGAAAACTGCTTGATGACAAAAGCATTGATATCATCAGCGTGGCCACGCCGAATCATTGGCATGCGCTCATGGCCGTCTGGGCCATGCGGGCCGGAAAAGATGTGTATTGTGAAAAACCACTGACACATAATGTCCATGAAGGTCGGTTGATTGTCGAAGCGGCGAAAAAATACGGCCGCATTTGCCAGACGGGTACACAAAGTCGCAGCAATCCGGGCATGCGCGAAGCGATTGACTATCTGCTGTCCGGGAAAGCGGGAACCGTTGAACTGGCTTACGGTACCTGCTACAAACTGCGCGAGAGTATCGGCAAAGTCGATGGCCCTCAAGCCCCGCCGGCGACCATGGACTACGATCTCTGGTGTGGCCCGGCTCGGGTTATTCCACCACACCGCAAGACGAAGAACGGCACCGTCCATTACGACTGGCACTGGATCTGGGAATACGGCAACGGCGACTTCGGCAATCAAGGCGTGCATGAAGCCGACAAGGCTCGCTGGGGCCTCGGTCAGGCCGGCTTTCCCAGCACCCTTGTCAGTGTCGGTGGTCGGCTCGGCTACATCGATGATGGCGAAACGCCAAATACGCAACTTGCCCTCTTCACCTACCCAGATGGCCGGCACCTGATGTTCGAAGTCCGTGGCCTCAAAACCGAACCGTACATGAGTTCAAAGGTCGGCAACATCTGGTTTGGTACTGAAGGCTATGTCGTCTGCCCCAGTTACGCTGGCGGCTTTGCCTACGATCGGGATGGCAAGAAGGTCGCGGAATTTAAGGGCGGCGGCGACCAGTACCACTTTGATAACTTCGTCAACGCGGTTCGCAGTCGCAAGCCGGAAAGCCTGAATTGCCCCGCCGAAGAAGGGCATCAATCGTCGGCCCTTTGTCATCTGGCCAACATCAGTTACCGGCTGGGTAACGAGGCTCCGCTAAGTAAGGCTGACGCTGCTTTCGCCGGGTACAAACCCGCGATCGAAGCACTTGCCCGGATGCGGGAACATCTTATGAGCAACAAAGTCGATGTTTCTCGAGAACTCGGCCGCATCGGTACCGTACTGACGCTCGATCCGAAAACAGAAAAGATTACCGACGCCGGAACCGCGGACCTGGCCAAGGCCAACGCGATGCTGTTCCGGGAGTACCGCAAAGGCTTTGACATCACCGAAGCGGTATGAACTTGCCCTCAGGCCGGCAGAACTTCGCCACGGGCACCGCTGCCGGCCGCTATTTTCCTCGCAACGATGCCGATCTTCTGTGCTGTTGATTCCTTGACATTCCCTCATTCACGGGTGTTGCGATGCGTGTTCCTTGCCTTTTGCTGATCACCTTGCTGATGGCACCGAAAGTTCAGGCGGCCGACTACCCGATTCCGGAGAAAACCTCGGCATCAGAGCCGCTGGCCAAAACCTTCTCTCTGGAAAAAGCAGCCGCTTACCTTGACGCCGTCGCGATTCACTGGACCCGGGATCGGCAATGCATCACTTGTCACACAAATCTCCCGTACCTGATGGCCAGGCCGCGCATTCCAGGGAATTCCGAGGGATGGAAAGAAGTCCAGCAGTTCCTCCGCGAGGATGTTGCTCGCTGGCAAGCGGGGGGTAAACCGCGGGGCGATGCCTACGTCGTGGCCACCGCCGCCGCCCTCGCCTTCACCGACGCAGTCGAGGGCAAGCTTAGTCCCAGTACCCGAGCGGCATTTGACCGCATGTGGCAAGTGCAGAAGCCAACCGGCGAATGGAATTGGCTGAAGTGCAATTGGCCACCAATGGAACATGATGATTATTACGGTGC
>Ga0308411_10001893_pt1 | contig 14219 bp, 13 predicted proteins | sample HotsprottomLayer_2_FD_203530 | JGI IMG/M metagenome (GOLD analysis project Ga0308411, IMG submission 203530) | Hot spring phototrophic mat microbial communities from Octopus Spring, Yellowstone National Park, Wyoming, United States -... | ecosystem: Environmental > Aquatic > Thermal springs >...
CCGGCGCGCGACATGCGGCGCGGATGATAGTATCTTTCGGCCCGACCGTCAAAAGACCGTCAAAAGAATCAGGGAGCTAGCAAGTCGCAACGACGCTCCCATAGCCGCGCCCGCCGCGCCGCGATGGCCCCTCCGAAACTGCTCCTCGCTTCCACCTCGCCGTATCGGCGCGAGCTGCTCGCGCGCCTTCGGCTGCCGTTCGAAGTGGTCGCGCCCGGCGTGGACGAGACGCCGCGCGACGGCGAGGCCCCGGCAGCGCTGGTGCTGCGCCTCGCCCGCGAAAAGGCGGCCGCGGTGAGCGGTCGTTACGCCGACGCGGTGGTGATCGGCGCCGACCAGGTCGCCGTCCTCGACGGCGCGGCCCTGTCGAAGCCCGGCACCCGCGACAACGCGACGCGGCAACTGCGCGCGCTGCGGGGCCGGGCGATCACCTTTCTCACCGCCGTCGCCGTGGCGCAGGGCGTGCCGGCGCGGATCGCCGCGCGCGTCGTGCCGACTCAGGTGCAATTTCGCAACCTCGCGGACGCGGTGATCGACGCCTACCTGGACGCCGACCATCCCTACGATTGCGCGGGTGCGGCGAAGATCGAGAGCCTCGGCATCGCGCTCGTCGAACGCGTGGAGAGCCCGGACCCGACCGCGCTCATCGGGCTGCCGCTGATTGCGCTCGTCGACCTCCTTGCCGAGTTCCAGGTGCCGGTGCTCCCCGGCTAGCTAGCGCAGGCGAGGCGCCGACCCTGCCGCCAGGCCCAGGGCCTCGGCGAGCGTCGCACCGAACCTGCGGGCGAGCCGCTCGGCGATGTTCTCGCGACGCGTGTATTCCACGATGTCCTCGGCCTTGATCACTTCGCGCGCCACGTAATCCACGCTGCCGAGGGCGTCCGACAGGCCGAGCTCGATCGACCGCGTGCCGGTCCACAGGAAGCCGCTGAACAGTTCCGGCGACTCCTTGAGACGATCGCCGCGGCCCTTGCGCACGACCTCGATGAACTGGCGGTGGATGTCCGCGAGGAGGGCCTTCGCGTGCTCGACGTGCGCCGGCTGCAGCGGCAAGAAGGGATCGAGGAAGGCCTTGTTCTCGCCGGCCGTCAGGACGCGCCGCTCCACGCCGAGCTTGTCGAGCGACTCGACGAAGCCGAACTGGTCCATCAGCACACCGATCGAGCCGACCAGGCTCGCCTTGTCGACGTAGATCCGCTCGGCGGCGGAGGCGACGTAGTAGCCGCCGGACGCGCAGATGTCCTCGACCACGGCGTACATCGGTACGTCGGGATGCTTCTTGCGCAGCCGAACGATCTCGTCGTAGATGATGCCCGCCTGAACCGGGCTGCCGCCCGGCGAGTTGACCCGCAGGATCACTCCCTGGGTGTTCTTGTCCTTGAACGCGCTCTGCAGCGCCGCGGTCACCTGGTCGGCGCTCGCGTTGCCCTTGGCGTCGATCACGCCGTTGATCTCGACCAGAGCGGTATGTTTGCCCGCCGCCAGCCGTTCGCCGTCGAAGCGCCACTGCAGGAACATCACCAGCAGCACGCCCAGATAGGCGAACGTGAGCAGCTTGAAGAAGATCCCCCACCGACGGGAGCGGCGCTGCTCCCTGATCGCTTCCGTGGCGAGTTTCTCGATCACGCTTCGTTCCCAGCTCGCGCCTTCAGCCATTGCCCTGCCACCTCATTCCACTAGCACCACTTGACCGTCGATCTCGGCCACCGCGACCGGCTCCAGCCCGCGCCCTACGCACGGCCCGCCGATGCACCGGCCGGTCGCCGGGTCGTATTCGGCACCGTGCGTCGAGCATAGCAAAACGATGCCGTCGGCATCGAAGAAGCGGTTGGGTTGCCAATCGAGCTCGACCGGCACGTGCGCGCAGCGGTTCAGATAGGCGCGCACCCGGCCCTGCCACCGGATCGCGAACGCGGCGTGCACCCGGCCGCCGCGCCGGACTTCGAAGCGCACCCCATCGCCCGCCTCGGCCAGCGCGGCCGCGGCGCAGATGATCATGCGTTCGCCGCGAGCCACCGGTCGAGCGCCGCTACCGAATCGACGAGCGCGAGCGGCGCGCAGGCGGCGAGGCTCGCCGCAGGATGCGCCCCGTAGCTCACTCCGACCGCGGCCACCCCCGCGCTCGCGGCCATGCGCAGGTCGTGCGAGGTGTCGCCGATCATCACCGTGCGCGGCGCCTCGACCCCGAGCTCCGCCATCAGCTCGAGCAGCATGTCCGGTGCCGGCTTCGGGGCGGTCTGGTCGGCGCAGCGGGTGGCGTCGAACAGCGCGCCGAGCGCCGCGTGCCCGAGTGCGCGCGCGAGCCCGGCGCGGCTCTTCCCGGTGGCGATCGCGAGCGCGTGGCCGCGCGCGCGCAGCCGCTCGAGCAGGTCGCGCGCGCCGGGGAACAACGGCAGGGCCGCGTCGCGGGCCAGGAAATGGGCCCGGTAGCGCTCGGCGAGCCGGGGGTACTCGGCCGGCGGGAGCGTCGGAACGGCGTGCGCGAGCGCGTCGGCGAGTCCGAGTCCGATCACGTGCCGCGCGCGCGCCGGGTCCGGCACCGGCAGACCGAGGTCGCGGCACGCGGCCTGGATGCACGCGACGATCGCGCCCGCCGAGTCGATCAGCGTCCCGTCCCAGTCGAACACGATCAGGTCAAAGCGGCGCGCCATGCCCGGCCTCGAGTTGCGCGAGGAAGCGCCGCAGCTCCTCGGGCAGCGGCGCCTCGAACGACACCGGCTGCCCGGTGGCGGGATGGTCGAACGCGAGCTCCGCCGCGTGCAGGAACATCCGCCGCAGCCCCTGCCGCGCGAGCGCGCGGTTGAGCTCGAAGTCGCCATACTTGTCGTCGCCGACGACCGGGAAGCCGAGGTGGGCGAGCTGCACGCGGATCTGGTGCGTGCGACCCGTATCGAGCTCGGCAGCGAGCAGCGTGAAGCGATCCCAGACGCGCACCGGCGCGAAGCGGGTGCGCGACGCCTGGCCGCCCGGCTCGACGCTCACCCGCCGCTCGCCGGCGGCGCTCAGATGCCGGCGCAACGGCAGGACCACGTCGCGCGCGCCGCGACGCCAGCTGCCCTTGACGAGCACCAGATAGCGCTTGTCCACCCGTCCGGCACGCAGCGCCGCGTGGAGTGCGGTGAGCGCGGAACGCTTCTTCGCCACGAGGAGCAGCCCCGAGGTCTCGCGGTCGAGCCGGTGCACCAGCTCGAGGAACGCCGCCTGCGGCCGCGCGTGGCGCAGCCGCTCGATCACCCCGAAGCTCACGCCGCTGCCGCCGTGCACCGCCACGCCAGCCGGCTTGTCGACCACGAGCAGCGCCGCATCCTCGAACACGATCGGCAGGCCCGGGTCCCGTGGCGGCCGGGTCCTCGCCGCCGACGGCCGCGCCACGCGCACCGGCGGGATCCGGACCCGGTCGCCGGCGGCGAGCCGGGCGGTCGCGGCGACCCGCCGGCTGTTCACCCGGACCTCGCCACCCCGCAGTAACCGGTACACGTGGCTGCGCGGCACCCCCTTCAGCTCGCGCAGCAGGAAGTTGTCGATCCGCTGTCCGGCGCTCGCCTCGTCCACCACCGCGACCCGGCTTCGCGCCGGGGCGGCCGCGCCCCCGGCGCGTTGCCTAAACCCTTCATTCTCCATATACTCCCGACGCTGCCTTCGTTTGCGGGACAGTGGCCGCGCCAGCGGTTCCGACCGTTGCGGTTGTCCGGCCGCCCTCACGTCCCCGGCTGCACGCGCCAATCCTGTCTCGGGCGCCACGAAGCGGGCCGGATGTCGGGAAAACCGAAATTCCCTTTCAAGAGCCCTCCAGCTGGTTGTCATCGCTCACCATGAGCGGCGATGGTAAATGACGAGCGCGCCACAATCACCGCCCGTTTCCTTCCGCCGGGTCCGTTCTGCGGGCAGCGGGCGCGACCGGAACCGGGCGCGACACGCCCTCACCCGACTGTCCACCTGAACCCGTCCAGAGTGTGCTCCACGATGCGTTAGCAGGGGATCAACCAGTCACGCGTGTTGTGCGGCGGCGCGCCAGGAGAAGAATTAAATGAAGCGCATGCTGTTCAACGCGACACAGGCCGAGGAACTCCGTGTCGCGATCGTCGACGGTCAGAAGCTGATCGACCTCGACATCGAATCGGCCAGCAAGGAACAACGCAAAGGCAACATCTACAAGGGGGTCATCACCCGCGTCGAACCCAGCCTCGAGGCCGCCTTCGTCGATTACGGCACCGAGCGCCACGGGTTCCTGCCGTTCAAGGAGATCGCCCGCAGCTTCTTCCGCCCCGACGTCGAGCCGGGGCGTGCCCGCATCCAGGACGCGGTCGCCGAAGGCACCGAGGTGATCGTCCAGGTCGAGAAGGACGAGCGCGGCAACAAGGGTGCCGCGCTGACCACTTACGTGAGCCTGGCCGGCCGCTACCTGGTCCTGATGCCGAACAACCCGCGCGGCGGCGGGGTGTCGCGGCGCGTCGAGGGCGACGAGCGCAACGAGCTGCGCGAGATGATGGAGCGGCTGCCGGTGCCGCAGGGCATGAGCATCATCGTGCGCACCGCCGGCATCGGGCGCTCCTTCGAGGAGCTCGAGTGGGACCTCAAGTACCTGCTCAAGCTGTGGGAGAAGATCGAGGAGGCCGCCGCGCCGCAGCGCGACGAGTCCGGGCGCATCGCCAACCCGGCGCCCTATCTGATCTACCAGGAATCGAGCCTGGTGATCCGCGCGATCCGCGACTACTACCAGCCCGACATCGGCGAGATCCTGATCGACACCGATTCGATCTACGAGCAGACGGTCGCCTTCATGGGCAACGTCATGCCCGAGAACGTGCACCGGGTGAAGCGCTATCGCGACGACATCCCGCTGTTCTCGCGCTTCCAGATCGAGCACCAGATCGAGTCGGCCTACGCGCGCCAGGTCTCGCTGCCCTCCGGCGGCGCGGTGGTGATCGACCACACCGAGGCCCTGGTCGCGATCGACGTCAACTCGGCCCGCGCGACCAAGGGCGGCGACATCGAGGAGACGGCGCTGCGCACCAACCTCGAGGCCGCCGACGAGGTTGCGCGCCAGCTCAGGCTGCGCGACCTCGGCGGGCTGATCGTCATCGACTTCATCGACATGGAGAGCGCGCGCAACCAGCGCGAGGTCGAGAACCGCCTGCGCGAGGCGCTGCGCTTCGACCGGGCGCGGGTGCAGATGGGCAAGATCTCCCGCTTCGGGCTGATGGAGCTCTCGCGCCAGCGGCTGCGGCCGTCGCTGGAGGAAACCGCGCACCAGCCCTGCCCGCGCTGCGGCGGCACCGGATTCATCCGCGGCATCGAGTCGACCGCCCTGCACATCCTGCGCATCATCCAGGAAGAGGCGATGAAGGAGAACAGCGCGGCGGTGCACGCCCAGGTGCCGGTGGACGTCGCCACCTTCCTGCTGAACGAGAAGCGGCCCGACATCCACGCCCTGGAAGCGCGCCTCAAGGTCAACATCGTCCTGATCCCCAACATCCACCTCGAGACCCCGCACTACAAGATCGAGCGCCTGCGCCATGACGATCTCAACCAGGAGGGCGTGCTGCCGCCGAGCTACAACCTGGTCGAGGTCCCGGCCGAGGAGAAGCGCGAACATGCCGCAGCGGCCGAAGCGCGTCCACCCCGCCAGCAGGCCGCGGTCCAGGGCGTCACGCCGGAGCAGCCGGCGCCGATCGTTCCGCCCAAGCCGGCGCCCGAGGCGGCGCCTGCGGCGAGCGCCCCGGTGCCGGCCCCGGCGCCGGCGCCCCGGGTGGGCTTCATCGACAGGCTGTTCGGCTGGCTTCGTGGCAGCGAGCCCGCGCCGGCGCAGGCGCCTCAGCCGGCGGTGGCGGCGCCCGCCGCGCCCCGTCCGGAGCGCGAGCCGCGCCGCGACCGGGGCGAGCGGCGCGACCGGGGCCACCGTGAAGGCCGCGACCAGCGACGCGACGAGCGTGGACCGCGGCCCGACCGCGCCGCGGCGCCGGCGCAGGGTCGCGGCGGCGAACCGCAACGCCCCGGGCGAGGCGAGCGCGAGGGGCAGCGGGACGCCCAGCGTGAGCAACAGCGCGGCCCGCGCGAGGCGCGCGAGGCGCGTTCCGACCGCGGCCCGCGGCCGGAGCAGCGTCCGCGCGACCGCGAGCAGGGCGAGCAGCGGGCCGGTCCGCCCCCCGCCGGGGACGCGCAACCGGCCGCCCGCGACCAGCAGAACGGCGAGCGCCGGCGCGGCCGCCGTGACCGCGGCAACCGCGGCGATCGGCGTGACGGCGCGCGGCGGCCCGAACAAGTGGCGCCAGCGGCCGAGCGTGACACCGCGACGGCGGCCGCGCCGATCGTGGTCGCCCCTGCGGCCGCCGAGGCGACGCGCCCCACGACCGAGCCGGTTCCCGACCGCGCGCAAGCGACGCCCGAGGTCGCGGTCGCCGCACCCACGCCGCCCGTGGCCGGCGCACCGGTCGCCAGCCCAGCGACGCCCCCGGTCCAGCCGCCTGCCGGGCCGCAGTTGGACCTCGAGACCGTGCTCCGGGACAGTGGTCTCGTGCTGGTGCAGACCCGACCCGACCGGGTCGCCCCTGGAGTGCAGGAGGCCGAGGAACCGCCCGTCCCGCGGCCGCGCCGCGAGCGCCGGCCGCCGCCCCCGGACCTCGGCGCCCCGCTTGTGCAGGTCGAGACTCAGCGCCGCCCCGACGGCGAGCCGCCGCCGCAGTGAAGTCGCCGGCTCAGCGGCCGGCGGGGGAGAGCTCGCGCCGCAGGTGCTCGAGCAGGCCTTCCGCGGCGTCCTCGAGCAGGTCGAGAACGAGCTCGAAGCCACCGGGCCCGCCGTAGTACGGGTCCGGCACTTCGTCGTGCACCGACCGACGCGCGTAGGACATCACCAAGCCGATCTTGTGGCCGGTCGCGGGCGGTGCGAGCCGCCCGAGGAGGCGCTCGTGCTCCCGGTCCATCGCGAGCAGCAGATCGAAGCGCTGAAAGTCTTCCGGCGCGACGCGGCGCGCCCGCAGCCGGGACAGGTCGTATCCGCGCCGCAATGCCGCGGCCTGGGTCCGCGCGTCGGGCGGCTGCCCGACGTGGTAGCCGTGCGTGCCGGCGGAGTCCACGACGATCAGCTCGGCCAGACCGGATTCGGCCACGCGCTTGCGCAGGATCCCCTCGGCAGTGGGCGACCGGCAGATGTTGCCGGTGCAGACGAACAGCACGCTCCTCACCGCGCCGCCTCCCGCGCGCGCGCCGGCTCGCCCTCGGCACCGAACACCGCCCGCTTCAGCGTCGCGAGGCGGTCGCGCGCCGCAGCGGCCTGTTCGAACTCGAGGTTGCGCGCGTGCTCGAGCATCTGCTTCTCGAGCCGCTTGATCTCGCGGCCGAGATCCTTCTCGGTCATCGCCTCGTAGCGCGCCTGCTCCTCGGCCGCCTTGAGCCCGGCGCGCGCCTCGTCGGCGTCGTAGACGCCGTCGATCAGGTCCTTGATCCGCTTCGACACGCCCCGCGGCTCGATGCCGCGGGCGAGGTTGAACGCGAGCTGCTTGGCGCGCCGCCGCTCGGTCTCGCCGATCGCGCGCCGCATCGAGTCGGTGACCGAATCGGCGTAGAGGATCGCGGTGCCGTGGATGTGCCGCGCGGCCCGGCCGATCGTCTGGATCAGCGAGCGCTCGGAGCGCAGGAACCCCTCCTTGTCGGCGTCCAGGATCGCGACCAGGGACACCTCTGGCAGGTCGAGCCCCTCGCGCAGCAGGTTGATCCCCACCAGCACGTCGAACTCCCCCAGGCGCAGGTCGCGGATGATCTCCACGCGCTCGACCGTCTCGACCTCGGAGTGCAGGTAGCGCACCTTCACGCCGTGCTCCCCGAGGTATTCGGTGAGGTCCTCGGCCATCCGTTTGGTGAGCGTCGTGACCAGCACGCGCTCGGCGCGGGCCACCCGCAGCGTGATCTCCGACAGCAGATCGTCCACCTGCGTCGAGGCCGGACGCACCTCGACCGCCGGGTCCACTAGGCCGGTCGGCCGCACCACCTGCTCCACGATCTGGCCCGAGCGCTCGAGCTCGTATTCGGCCGGGGTGGCGGAGACGAATATCGTCTGCCGCATCAGCCGCTCGAACTCCTCGAACTTGAGCGGCCGGTTGTCCAGCGCCGACGGCAGCCGGAAACCGTAGTCGACGAGGTTCTCCTTGCGCGCGCGGTCGCCCCGGTACATGCCGCCGATCTGCGGGATCGTTACGTGACTCTCGTCGATGATCATCAGTGCGTCGGCCGGCAGGTAATCGAGCAGCGTCGGCGGGGGCTCGCCCGGTTTGCGGCCGGAGAGGTGCCGCGAGTAGTTCTCGATGCCCTTGCAGAACCCCATCTCGTTGAGCATCTCCAGGTCGAAGCGGGTGCGGCTCTCGATGCGCTGCGCCTCGACCAGCTTCCCGGCGGAGTGGAAGAACTCGATGCGCTCGGCGAGCTCCGCCTTGATCGCCTCGATCGCGCGCAGCGTCGTCGCACGCGGCGTGACGTAGTGGCTGGACGGGTAGACGGTGAACCGCGACACGCGCTGGATCGATCGCCCGGTCAATGGGTCGAACAGGATCAGGCTGTCGACCTCGTCGTCGAACAGCGTGACGCGGATCGCCGTTTCCGAGTGCTCGGCAGGGAAGACGTCGATCACGTCCCCCCTCACCCGGAAGGTGCCGCGGCGGAAGTCGAGCTCGGAGCGCTCGTACTGCATCGCCACCAGCCGCGCGATCACCTCGCGCTGGCTCGCCCGCTCGCGCTCGCGCAGGTGCAGGATCATCCCGTGGTAGTCGACCGGATCGCCGATGCCGTATATGCAAGACACCGTGCAGACGATCACCGCGTCCTCGCGCTCGAGCAGCGATTTCGTCGCCGACAGCCGCATCTGCTCGATGTGCTCGTTGATGCTCGAGTCCTTCTCGATGTAGAGGTCGCGCGCCGGGACGTACGCCTCCGGCTGGTAGTAGTCGTAGTAGGAGACGAAGTACTCGACCGCGTTCTCGGGAAAGAATTCGCGAAACTCGGCGTAGAGCTGCGCGGCGAGCGTCTTGTTCGGCGCAAGGACCAGCGCCGGCCGGCCGATCCGGGCGATGACGTTCGCCATCGTGTAGGTCTTCCCCGATCCGGTGACGCCGAGCAGCGTCTGGAACGCGAGTCCGTCGCGCAGCCCTTCGGTGAGCTTCTCGATCGCCTCGGGCTGATCCCCCGCGGGCGGGAACGGCTGATGCAGCCGGAACGCGCTCCCTGGAAAGGTGGCTACACGGCTGTCGCCGGACGCGCGAGCAGAATGCGAAAGGTTCGACATGACCGCACGATTTTCTCACAGCGCGCCATGCCGACGGCATCGCGCGCATCGCGGCGGTAGAATCGGCCACCTTCCTCTGTTGATCGGCCCACCCATGAGCCCATCGCTGCTGTCGGCCGTCGAGATGGCACCACGCGACCCGATTCTCGGCATGTCGGAGCTGTTCAACGCCGATCCCAATCCGAACAAGGTGAACCTCGGCATCGGGGTGTACACCGACGACGACGGTAAGGTGCCGCTGCTAGAGTGCGTACGGCGGTCCGACGCGGCCATCCTCGCGGATCCCGCTCCCTGGAGCTACCTGCCGATCGACGGCCTGCCCGCCTACGATCGGGCGGTCCAGCAGCTCGTCTTCGGAGCCGACTCGGCCATCGTGCGCGACGGCCGCGGCGTGACGGTGCAGGCGCTCGGCGGCACCGGCGCGCTCAGGGTCGGCGCCGACTTCCTGCAGCGTCTGAACCCGCGCGCCACGGTGTGGATCAGCGATCCGAGCTGGGAGAACCATCGCGCCCTGTTCGAGGGGGCCGGATTCGCAGTGCAGTCTTACCCGTACTACGACCCGGTCGCGCGCGGCGTGGACTTCGACGCCATGTGCCAGACGCTCGAACGAGTCGCGCCGGGATCGATCGTGGTCCTGCACGCGTGCTGCCACAACCCGACCGGCTACGACCTCGCCGCCGACCAGTGGACGCGCGTGATCGAGATCGTCCGCACGCGCGAGCTCGTGCCCTTCCTCGACATCGCCTATCAGGGCTTCGCCGAGGGCATCGATGCCGACGGCGAGGCGGTGCGGCGCTTCGCCGCGGCGATGACCCCGGTGTTCGTCGCGAGCTCGTTCTCGAAGTCCTTCTCGCTCTACGGCGAACGGGTGGGCGCGCTCAGCGTTGCGACCGCGAGCGCCGAGGAGGCCGCTCGGGTCCTCAGCCAGATCAAGCGCGTGGTGCGGGCGAACTACTCGAACCCGCCCACCCACGGCGGCAAGGTGGTGGCCAACGTGCTCAACACGCCGGAGCTGCGCGCACTGTGGGAGCGCGAGCTCGGGCAGATGCGCGACCGGATCAAGTCGATGCGCAGGGCGCTGGTCGAGGGGATCCACGCCCGGGTGCCGGGGTTCGACTTCTCGTTCGTCCTGCGCCAGCGGGGCATGTTCTCCTACTCCGGGCTGTCCAAGGCGCAGGTGCTGCGGCTGCGCGAGGAGTTCTCGGTCTATGCGATCGAGTCCGGACGCATCTGCGTCGCGGCGCTGAATTCGCGCAACATCGAGTACGCGATCGATGCCATCGCCAGGGTGATCCGAGGTTGACGCCGGTTGAGGGCAGCCAAGGGGCTCCGCTATAATCTCGCGCTCTTCCCCGATAGCTCAGTCGGTAGAGCGACGGACTGTTAATCCGCAGGTCGTAGGTTCGAGCCCTACTCGGGGAGCCAGTTTCGAAAGCGGCTTGGCGCGCCGCCAAGCCGTCTCCCCCCACCCGCTGCCACCCCCGGGTTGCGCCCTTGACGCCGGTCAAGGGTCGGCTCGCGCCGGCGGCTACCTTGTCGCAGTGACGACCGATTCGAGCGGCGCTGAACCCGGGGCGGACCGCGCCGCGCCGTGCGCACCCGACGACTACCCGCTGGAAGCGAAGGTCGCACACCTTCGCCGGCCGGAGAGCTATACCCCGCCGGCAGCGCGCGTGGAAGCGCTGGAGACCCACATGTCCTGGGTGTTCCTCACCGACACCCATGCGTGGAAGCTCAAGAAGCCGGTGCGCCGCGACTTCCTGGACTACGCCACGGTCGAGGCGCGCCGGGCGAATTGCGAAGCCGAAGTGCGGCTCAACCGCCGGCTGGCTCCAGCCGTGTATCTCGGTGCGGTGCCGCTCGCGGTTGCGGCCGACGGCTCGCTCGCGCTCGGCGGATCGGGCCGGCCGGTCGACTGGCTCGTCCAGATGCAACGGCTGCCGCGCGAGCGCATGCTCGACGCGCTGATCGCGGCCGGAGCCGTGACCGAGGCGGACTTGGCCGCGGTCGTGCGGGTCCTCGCCGCGTTCTACCGCTCCGCCAGCCGGGTCCCGATCTCCCCCGGCGACTACTGCGAGCGCCTGCGCTCGGACATCGAATCGACTGGCCGCGCGCTCGCCGCGCTGCCGGGCGCGTGGTCGGGGACTGCGGCGTCGCGGATCGCCGCCATCCTCCAGCGGTTCGTCGACGACCACACGAGCACGCTCGCCGTGCGCGTGAGCGCCGGCCGGGTGATCGAGGGCCATGGCGACCTCCGGCCGGAACACGTATGTCTGATCGAGCCCCCGGCGGTGATCGACTGTCTCGAGTTCAACGAGCGCTTCCGCTGGCTCGACGTGGCCGACGAGCTGGCCTTCCTGGCGCTCGAGTGCGAACGGCTCGGCGCCACCGCGGTCGGCGAGCGGCTGTTCGCCGACTGCACGGCTGCGGTCGAGGACCGGGTGCCGGCGCCGCTGTTCGACTTCTACGCCGCCGGCAGGGCGCTGCTGCGTGCCAAGCTCGCCGCCTGGCATCTCGCCGACGTTCCGCTCGCGCTACACGAGAAGTGGTCTGCGCGCGTGCGCGAGTACCTCGAACTCGCCGCCCGGCACGCCGAGACCGCGGCCGCCGGGGCGCGCGCGCCGCTCGTTTGAGCCTGCGCGTTCAGTGTTCCTCGAGCCGGGTGACGGTCTCCTCGGCCGGCTCACCGGTCTCGGGATCGACCCAGTCTGCGATGCCGAGCTCGCTCTCGGCCTCGGCGACCGCCTCGGCGGTCTCGCTCGCCAGATCATCGCTCGCCTGCATGTCCTGCACTGCCTCGAGCAGCGTGGCGAACGGACCGTACTCGCGCTCGTCTTCCTTCGACTGCCAGTAGAACCCGTTCGGTCGCTCGATGATGCGGGCGCGATCGTAGTCGGGCGGGGTTTCGGGGACGACTTGTCTCATTGGGGCACCTCTGGCAAGGACTCCACGGTAGCGGCCGCGCCCGGGCGGCGGTTTGAGGTGCGTCAAGCGATCGCGACGGCACGGCGCAGGCGCCGCGGTCCTGCTGCCGCGCCCGCCCGGTCACGGCGGCGCCGCGGCCAGATCGACGAGCGACCCACCCTCGTGCATGCGGCGGATCGCCTCGGCGAGGAGCGGCGCGACGTCGAGCACCGCGAGCTTCGGCGCGGCCAAGGCATCGCCGATCCGCAACGGCGGCACACTGTTGGTGACGATCACCCGGTCGAGCGGGGCATCGGCGAGGGTGCGCGCCGCCGCTCCGGTGAACAGGCCGTGGGTCGCGACAGCGATCGCGCCGCTCGCGCCGCGCGCCCGGCAAGCGGCCGCCGCGCGCGCGACCGTGCCCCCGGTGCTGATCATATCGTCCACGATCAGCGCGACCTTCCCGGCCACCTCGCCGACCACCGCTTGCCCGCTCACCACCCCGGCGGCCCGGTACTTCTCGACGAATGCGTTCCCGACAGCGCGGCCGAGCGCGTCAGCGAGACTCGCGCGGAGCTGCTCGGCCCGCTTCGCGCCCCCGACGTCGGGCGACACCACCACCACCTCCTCCCCGGCGAGCGCGGCTGCGAGGTGTCGCGCGAACAGCCCGCGCGCCTCGAGGTGCTCGGCCGGGCAGCGGAACGCGTTCTGGAACGCGGCCGGGTTGTGCACGTCGAGAGTGACGACGCGGTCGACGCCGACCGCCTCGTAGAGCGCCGCGACGTACCGGGTATTCACCGGGTCGCGCGGCTGCGTGCGGCGGTCCTTGCGCGAGTAGGCGAGATAAGGAACGACCGCCGTCACCCGCGCGGCCGAGGCGTCCTTCAGCGCGCCGATGAGGAACAGCTGGCGGCACAGCTTGTCGGCGGCGCTCCAGCCCGGCTCCCCGTGGAGCGACTGGACGACGTAGACGTCGGCACCGCGCACGCTCGCCAGCGGACGAGCCTTGTGCTCGCCGTCCTCGAACTCCCGCTCCTCGAGCGGCGCGAGGCGCACGCCGAGGCGATCGGCGACGGCGGCGCCGAGCGCCTGGCCGGCGGCGGGCGCGAAAATGCACAACTCGGCGGTCATTCGGCGACCCCTCGTGGCCTCGTGGGGTGGGCGGCGTAACCCGCGAATTCTACGCGCGGCGCCGCCTTGACTTGCGACAAAGCCCGCGCTCCGGCTTGCGTCAGACTGCTCGATGCGATGCACCTCTTCGACTCGCGAGTGGATGCCGCGCGCCGCCTGGCCGTCGCGCTCGAGCGGTTCCGCGGCCGGCGTCCGCTCGTGCTCGCGATCCCGCGTGGGGCGGTCGAGATGGGCCGGGTGCTCGCCGACGCGCTCGACGGCGATCTCGACGTGGTCCTGGTACGCAAGCTGCGCGCCCCCGACAGCCCGGAGCTCGCCGTGGGAGCGATCGACGAGACCGGCTGGAGTTACATCGCCCCGCATGCCGCGAGCGCCGGCGCCGACGCCGCCTACCTCGAGCGCGAACGGCGGCTACAGCTCGAGACCCTGCGGCGGCGCCGCGCGCAGTACACGCCCGCCCGGGCGCCGCTCGACCCAGCGGGTCGGGTCGCGATCGTGGTCGACGACGGTCTGGCGACCGGCGCCACGATGATCGCGGCATTGCACACGGTGCGCGCGAAATCGCCCGGATGGCTGGTGTGCGCGGTCCCGGTCGCCTCGCCCGATAGCCTCGAGCTCGTCCGGCCTCATGCCGACGAGGTCGTCTGCCTCGCCGCGCCCGCGAGCTTCCACGCCGTGGGGCAGTTCTTCCGCGATTTCCGACAGGTCGAGGACGACGAGGTCATCGCCCTGCTCCACGGCCGTCGCACTCGCAACGGCGGCCCGCAGGCCTGAGAACCGGCTCGATGCGCGCGGGCGAGCGCGGTTTCAGCCGGCCTTCCTCACCGGTAGCGCGTGCACGTTCGGCGGCTCGCTGGCGGCGCGCTCCCGGAGCTGCCGGCGGCGCACACGCGCGAACGTCTTGGCGAGATCG
>Ga0308411_10001895_pt1 | contig 14215 bp, 10 predicted proteins | sample HotsprottomLayer_2_FD_203530 | JGI IMG/M metagenome (GOLD analysis project Ga0308411, IMG submission 203530) | Hot spring phototrophic mat microbial communities from Octopus Spring, Yellowstone National Park, Wyoming, United States -... | ecosystem: Environmental > Aquatic > Thermal springs >...
CCCGAGGTCGAAGCGCTTCCCGTGGTTGCTCCGGCTCGCCCGCGACACCCGTCTCGGGGCCTGGCTGGTTCTCAAGCACAACGCCTTCTGCCGGGCCGCCCTGCGCTGGTGCGTGACCCGGACGACCTTGCCGGCCCCGGTTCGCCGGATGTACCTCAAGCCGTATGACGCCCCCGAGCACCGCCTGGCAGTTCTCAAGTTCGTGCAAACGATCCCCTTGAAAGCGACTGACCCGGGTTACGACATCGTCCGTGACACCGCGATGTCACTGACCAAGTTCTCGCACGTCCCGGTCCTTCTTCTCTGGGGACTGCGGGATTTCGTCTTCGATCGACACTTCCTGACCGAGTGGTGTCGCTATTTTCCCCGGGCGGAAACCCACACCTGGGCCGATTGCGGCCACTTCCTCCTCGAGGACGCCGCCGACGAGGTGATCGCTACCATCCGCGAGTTCCTGATGAAGCCCCCGATGCCCTGAAAGCCGATTTTCTTGAGCTGAGCCGAGACGGTTTCGTTTAGTCTTGAGCCATGACGACACCGATCGTGAACGTAGCGATGCACCTGTGCCGCCAGGCGGCGGCGGACCCGACCCGGGTAGCGATTTATGTGCCCGGCCGGCCGCCGAAGCCGGGGGACGACTGGCAGCACCGGGCCGTCACTTTCGCGGAACTCGATGCCGACTCGAGTGCCCTCGCTCATGGTCTGGTGGCCACAGGCATCACCCGGGGCACCCGTACCGTGCTCATGGTCCCGCCGGGGATCGACTTCTTCGCTCTGACGTTCGCGTTGCTTAAGGTCGCCGCCGTGCCGGTGTTGGTCGACCCCGGTATGGGACTGAGTAACCTCGGCCGCTGCCTCGCCGAGGCCGAACCGGAGGCGTTCGTCGGCATCGCACAGGCCCATTTGGCACGCCTGATCTGCGGTTGGGGTCGTAAGACCATACGCACGACGGTCAATGTCGGCCGCGGAAGGCTGTTCTGCGACACTTCCAGTGCCCGGCTACGACGTGGGGGGGCCGGACGCGGTCCTTTCCCGGTGGCCGAGGTGAGCCGTGACGAGTTGGCCGCGATCCTCTTCACCAGCGGCAGCACCGGGGTGGCCAAGGGGGCCGAATACACCCACGGCGTCTTCGCCGCCCAGATCGATATTCTCAAATCGACCTACGGCATCGAACCCGGGGAAATCGACCTGTGTACGTTTCCTTTGTTCGCACTGTTCGGCCCGGCGCTGGGCATGTCCTGCGTCGTACCGGACATGGACCCCACGCGGCCGGCACGGATCGACCCGGTCAAGGCCGTCGCCCAGATCAACCGCTTCGGCGTGACCAACTTGTTCGGCTCGCCGGCGGTCATCCGCCGTCTCGGTGACTATGGCGTGTCCTTGCCCAGCCTCCGCCGGGCGATCTCGGCGGGAGCGCCGGCCTCCGCCGCGGCCGTCGAGAAGTTCTCCCGGCTTCTCTCGCCCGGTGTCGAACTTTACACCCCTTACGGCGCGACCGAGGCACTGCCGGTCAGCAACATCGGCAGCGCCGAGATCCTCGGCGAAACCCGTCCACTGACCGAGCAGGGCAGGGGGGTCTGTGTCGGTCGGCCCGTCCCGGGAGTGACCGTTCGCGTCGTCCGCATCACCGACGAGCCGATCCCGGAATGGGACGATTCTCTGGAGTTGCCCCCGGGTGAGGTGGGTGAGTTCGTCGTCGGCGGGCCGGTCGTCACGAGACGGTACTTCAACCGACCCGATGCGACCCGACTCGCCAAAATTCGCGACCCCCGCACCGGAGAAATCCTCCACCGGATGGGTGATGTGGGTTACCGGGACGACCGGGGCCGGCTGTGGTTTTGTGGTCGCAAGTCCCACCGCGTCGTGACGCCGTTCGGCACACTCTACACGGACATCGTCGAGCCGATCCTCAACAGCGTTCCCGGGGTGGCCCGAACCGCACTCGTGGGCGTGACCCGACACGGCACGACCTACCCCGTGGTGTGTGTCGAACTTACCGCGGCGGGCAAGAAGATGCCGGGGGCAGGTGCCGGGGAACGTCACAGGCTTCTGAACGAAGTACTGCCACGGCATGCCCGGTGCTTCGAGGCGACCCGTTCGATCGCAACCTTCCTTCATTACCCCGACAGCTTTCCGGTGGACGTGCGGCACAACTCGAAGATCTCCCGGGAGAAACTGGCCGCGTGGGCCGACCGGAAGTTGGGACCGGAGTGGCGACCGGGAGGCGGCACATGAAGGCCCTCGTGACCGGGGGGGGCGGCTTCCTCGGCGGAGCGATCGTGCGGCTGCTCTGCGGTCGTGGTGACACCGTTCGCTCCCTCACGCGATCGGTCTACCCCTGGCTCGATGAACTCGGTGTCCAGCAGGTGCTCGGGAACGTGTGCGATCCCCTGGCGGTCGAACGGGCGGTCGCCGGGTGCGATGTGGTCTTTCACGTGGCCGCCAAGGCGGGGGTGTGGGGCCTCCGTCGTGACTTCTTCGACACCAACGTCAAGGGCACCGAGAACGTGATCGCCGCGTGCCGCAGACACGGCGTGCGGCGTCTGGTATACACATCAACCCCGAGCGTCGTTCACGGCGGCGGGGACATCGAGGCCGGCACGGAAGCGTTGCCATACCCGGAGCATTTTGACGCCTACTACCCGGAGTCGAAGGCGCGGGCCGAGCAAGCCGTCCTGGCCGCGAACGGCCCCGACCTGGCCACCGTCGCCTTGCGCCCGCACCTGATATTCGGCCCCGGCGATCCCCACCTGATCCCCCGGCTCATCGCCGCCGCCCGGGCCGGGCGGTTGAAGCGGATCGGTTCCCGACCGGTGAAAGTCGACGTGACCTACATCGACAACGCCGCCGAGGCCCACCTCGCGGCCGGCGACCGGCTCGCGGTCAGTGCCCCGTGTGCCGGTAGGGCCTACTTCATCTCGAACGGCGAGCCGGTGGAGCTCTGGTCCTTCATCGACCGCGTCCTGGCCCTGGCCGGGCTTCCCCCGGTCAGCCGCTCGGTCAGTGCCTGGAAGGCCCGCTTGGTCGGTCGGCTCCTGGAATGGCTCTACTGGCTCCTTCGCATCAGGAGCGAGCCGCCCATCACGCGCTTCGTGGCCGTCCAGATGTCCACGTCACACTGGTTCGACATCTCGGCCGCAAGACGCGACCTGGGTTACAAGCCCCGCGTGACCGTTGAGGAGGGGCTGAAGCGTCTCGGCCAGTACCTCGGGGCTAGCACGTCATGAGGCAGAATGGGGAAGCATCCCCGCAGGTGCCACGCGACGGTAGCCGGAGCGATCCGCGCGGCGGTCCGTGTCTGAATCGCTGGCCCAGGCAACAAAGGTACCCGGAGCGAGGACTCCGCGCCGTGGGCTTCATTCTCGGCCGACCCGTTCATTCTCGGCCGACCCGCGTGAGCCGGGGGGAGATTGCCCCGACGGTAAGATAGTGCTTGAGGCTTGTCGCTCGGCTGACAAGCGTGGCGACCGTCAGGGGTGTCTGCGTCTGCGAGCGATTTGCCGGCGCGGGCGGGATTTGCCAGCCCGGGTTCATCAGACCCGCCGCTATCACCGGTGGGGCAGGTTCGTGAAAGGCGTGCCGCCCGCGTCATTGCGTGCGGCCCAGCCGCGGAAGCCGTCCACCTGCTGACGTGACAGAGTCCTCCCGCTGCCTTGGCCGTTGTCGAACTCCCGCGAGGTTTCAGTGCCGGCTCGCAAAGTCGCGGTTTATACGGGTAGCTTCGACCCTCCGACGACCTACCACCGGAGGGTGGCGATGTTGCTCCGGGAGCGGGGCTTTGCGGAGGTCATCGTGCGGCCGACGGTGCAGCGTCCTGACCGGCCGGGCGGCGAGCATGCCCTGCCGGTCCACCGGGCGGCGATGGTCGACCTGGCGTTCCGCGACCTGCCGGGCGTCTCCGTCGATCTGGGCGACCTGGACGACGGCAGCAGTCTCGACAACTGCGAGTTCGACACACTCTATGCCGGGCGGGGGGAAGTCTGGCACGCGGTCGCGGCCGACTTCCTGAGCGGCGGGCGGGACGGGAAGTCGCTGATCCAGACCCGTTGGGAGTCCGGGGAGCGGCTGTGGAAGCAGGGCCGTTTTGTGGTCCTGCACCCGTCACATGCCGCGCCCGCGGCTGCCGACCTGCCGCCGCGATCCGAGTTGCTCGTGGTCGACGGTCATGTCCCCACCGCCGACATCCGCTTACGGGTCTTCCAAGGGGGCCAAGCCTCCCCGGATGTGACCCCCGAAGTGGCCGCCTACATCGAACGCTATCGACTCTTCACGGCGATCCCCTCGCCGCGGGAGACCCGCATCCGCCTTCAGGAACCCCGGCTACTCCTGGTAGCCAACGAACACAGTGAGAAGGCCCGGGCCGCCCTGGAGAAGTTCCGCAGGTATGAACACCCCGACCCGAACGCCGTGCTCGTCATCGGCGGTGACGGGACGATGCTGGCGGCGATCCGCCGGCACTGGCGGTTACGACTCCCGTTCCTGGGCCTCAATGCCGGTACGCTGGGGTTCCTCATGAACGAGGAACTGCCCGACGAGTTGGCCGGCAGCGAGCTGGTGGTCTATCAGATGCCGATGCTGCGGGTCGATACGGTCGGTCTGGACGGCGGGGTGACCCGCGGCCTGGCCTATGTCGATGCCTGGGTGGAGCGTGACAGCGGTCAGGCTGCGTGGCTACGGGTCGATGTGGACGGCCGAACGCAGGTCCCGCGGGTGGTGGGCGACGGTCTGTTGATCGCCACCCCCGCCGGGTCGAGTGCTTATGCCCGGGCCATGGGGGCGACCCCGGTCCCGCTGACTGCTCCGGTGCTGACGCTCGCCGGCTCGAACGTCTTCCTGCCCCGTTTCTGGAAACCGGTCGCCCTGCCCGAGACGGCCGTGGTACGCCTCACGAGCCTGGACGAGTCGGGCCTGCGTCCGGTGCGAGCGTTCCTTGACGGGCAACTCGTCGGACGGGTGCGATCATTGGAGGCCCGCTTGAGTTCCGTGGCTTCGGTCGAGTTGGCGTTCACCCCGCAATTCGACCTGTCGGCACGATTACTCCGCTCGCTCTTCCCGCCCCGTGAGTCGTAGGAGGCCCGCAACCGGCTGACCAGGCTCCGCGCCCTAGCCGTCGCCCGTCCTCCGAGCAGGCTCCGCGCCGTCACCGTCACCCATTCACAGTCGTGACTCCCGAGCCTCTTGCGTGGCCCCGGCGGTCGTCCCGGCACCGTCGGTCGCGCCACGCTGTGCCGTCGTCCTCACCCCTCTTATGAGGCTCGTCTCTTATGGGACTCGTCGTCAGCCTGACTTCTTCTTCGCGGCCGGTTTTTTCGCTGTGGTCTTCTTGGCGTTAGTCTTCTTGGCGGCCGGTTTTTTAGCCGCGGTTTTCTTGGCGGCCGACTTCTTCGCGGTTTGCTTCCCGAAGATCGCGTCGTAGCCTTCGCCGAATTTGCTGTCCTCCGACATACCGACACGCACGATGCTCACGGCTGACTCCTGTGAAATAGGGGTTGGGTTAGGGGTTGGGTTACCTACAAGACACTGTAATTGATCCCGGGCCGATCGTCACTTCCCGCAGGCGAAGCGGAAGAGGATCTCGGCGGCCGGCTCGAGCTGGGCCAGATCGATCCACTCGTCTTCGGTATGAGCCTGGGCGATGTCACCCGGGCCGAAGACGATCGCCGGTATCCCCCCGGCGGCGATCCGTGACGCATCGGTTCCGAACGGGACCGCCTGTACACTATGCCGACCGACGACCGCATCGATCACGGCACCGAACCGCTTCACCAGAGCGAGCGCTGGCTCGGGGTCCAGTGGCGCACAACCGGACGAGCCAGGGCTGAAAGTAAAAGGGAGGTCCGGCCCCAGGCGGTCGCGCAGGAAGCGTTCGAGGTCGGCAACGGCACTCTCGTAGGTCTCCCCGGGTAGTAACCGGCGGTCGATGTCGGCCCAGCACCGGTCGGGCACGGTGTTCGGCGAGATGCCCCCCCCGATCCGGCCGACCGAGATCGTGCGACCGCCGAGCACCGGGTGGTCACCTCGGGACCGCAGCAGGGCCGCGTAGGACTCGACACCGCTCAGGACGCGGGCCATGGCGTAGGCGGCGTTGACGCCGTCCTCCGGTCGTGAACTGTGACACGCCCGCCCGAACGTCTCGACCCGGAAGCGGGCCACGCCCTTGTGGGCGTTGACGATGTTCAACAGCGTCGGCTCGGCGACGATGGCATAATCGGCACGTAGGCCGCTTTTCATGAGTTCCGACACCCCGAGTCCGCCGTTCTCCTCGTCCACGGTGAAGGCGAGTGTGACGCGGGCGCTGCCGGCCGGACGCTCCCGCACCAGGCGCGCGAAGGCCGACAACATCACCGCCCCGCCCGCCTTCACGTCACAAGCCCCTCGTCCGTACAACCGACCGCCCTGGACGTTCGCGGCGAACGGCTCGATCACCATGCCGTCGACGGGTACCGTGTCGGTGTGGGCCTCGAAGAGGACCGAAAACGGTGCCGGTGTCGGGGGCGTGTAAGTGGCGATCAGGTTATCTCGGCCGGGCTGCACCGGTTGCCTGTGGGTCGGGCAACCTAGATCGCGGAGTTGAGCTTCCAGGAAATCGACGACGCGTGACTCGTAAAGAATATCACCCGGAAGGTCGGTCCGGCCCATCGGGTTGACCGAGGGCCGACGCACGAGTTCGGTGAGGAGTTGGGTGATCGGCAGCATGCGGCTATTCAACCAGAAATCGGCCGGTCAGGCCACCAGGCGGTGTCGTCTCAGGGTTGCCTAGTTGGCCGCTCGGCTCGAGTTGGGCCTTGGCCAAGGCCGACTCGAGGTCCACACGCCGCTTCAGCGACTTGTCTCGGCACCCCCTGTGAAGTTCGTAGATGCCGGGCGGCTCGAGGCTCTCTCCCGGAGCGAGTCGGCAGCCGGCTCGCCTCACCTGCGCCGCGGCGAATAGCTCGGCGAGGCATTCGGCACAGGCGAGGGAGTACGTCTTCAGCTCGTCGGTCAAACCATCGCTCCAGCGAGCCGCGATCTTGTAGACCGCCTCTCGTGTGCAGCCGGGGGCGGTACACCGCACGACGTAGAACGACAGTGGCATGACCTTGGGCGTAGACGAGGGAACGACAGAGGGACTGAACGGATGACCCGAGCCTGGCCCGGTGCCTGGCGCAACCCAAGGAACCTCGCGAAGCTTGGCAACAGCATACCAGAGAACTTGCCGGGAAATATCCAGCTCTTCGCTCGCAACCTTAAAGCGTGTTAAAATTAAAAACGCCAATTTCTAAACTCCGCGGTTGCGACCGGCCGATCGTGAGGGAATTCACCCCGAGGTGGTTGTGAAAAGGACCATCCGTCTCCGCGGTATCAGCAAAGAGATCAAGGGTCGCGTCTGGGAGTCGGACACCCTGCTCAGGGCCGGTCGCCTCGGCAGCCTGGAGATCGTTCTCGACGACAGTTCCGTGAGTCGTCGCCACGCCGAGCTTCGCTGCACCGAAGAGGGCTGGTTCGTTCGCGACCTGGGGAGCACTAATGGAACGTATGTGAACGGGGTGCGGATCTACGCCCCCTCGGAACAGCCGATCCGTCCCCGGGACATCATCCAGTTCGGCAAGATCGCCCTGGCCGTCGAGGCCTACGAAGCCGTTCCCGAAAACCCGCCGTCCGATCAGAACATCCTGGCCACCGTCGCCTCGACCTTCGACGAAGGCATCCGCCGGATGGCATACGACCGTAACCAGATGCCGCGGGCCGGCGAACAGCTCTATGCCTTGCTGCGGGCCGGGCAACACTTTGTCAATATGCAGAGTGAGGAGGCCCTCCTCAAGGCGGTGCTCGACGACGCCGTCAGCGTCCTGGAGGCCCAGCGTGGAGCCATCGTCCTGGCGGATGGGGACGAGAACGAGCCGAAGCTCCGGCTACGCGCCCTGGCGGTGGGGCAGGGGGAGGCCCCCGGCCGCTTCCACTACTCGAAAAAACTGGCCCACCGCTGCTTTGCCGGCGGCGAATCGCTGCTTTATAGCAGCCTCAACGGCGATGACGAGACGCGCTTGAGCCAGAGCATCGCCGACGGTGCCATGACGAGTGTGTTGTGCGTTCTGCTGCGAACGCCGCGAAAGCGCCTCGGTGTCCTGCACCTGGACCGTGGCCTGGACCAGAAGCCTTTTACCGAGTCCGACCTGCTCCTGGCGGACGCCTTGGCCGCCCACGTCTCGGCCGCCATCGAGTGTGCCCAACTCCTCAGGAACCAACGGGAACTGTTCCTGAAAACGATCACGATCCTGGCCCAGGCGGTCGAACTCCGCGACGGCTATACCGGTGGGCACACCCAACGGGTCACCCGCTACGCCACTCTGATAGCGGAACGGCTAAAACTCCCGAGCGACCAGATCGAACTGGTGAAACTTGGCGGACCGCTCCACGACATCGGCAAGATCGGCATAGATGACGCCATCCTTCGCAAGCCGGGAAAACTTACCCCCCAAGAGTTCGCCAAGATGCAACGGCATACGACGATGGGGGCCGAGATCCTGCAGACCATTCCCGAGATGCACCCGATCATCCCCATCGTGCGCAGCCACCACGAGCGCTGGGACGGGACCGGTTACCCCGACCGGTTAGCCGGGGAGGACATCCCCTTGCTGGCGCGGATCGTGGCCGTGGCCGACGCCTTCGACGCCATGACCTCGAACCGCCCTTACCACGAGAACAAGAGGGGGATGCCCCCGTCCTATGCGTTCGGGGAGGTCGAGCGTCAAGCGGGCCGGCAGTTCGATCCCCGTTGTGCGGCCGCCTTCCTCAACATCCGCGATCAGGTCTTGCAGACCATGAATGAGTTGATGCCGGATGAGTGTGACGTACTCAATGGCCTCCGAACGGACCCGGGAACCGCCACGAGGCTACCCACTTTGAAGATCGACCCCCTCGACCCAGATACGAGTGTATGAGCCACGCTCGCGGGATGTTTGACCGCTGGAAGCCCGCGCGGGCCACAGGAAACGCGGCCTCTCCCGATCCCCGGTACGCCGGCCGCCGGGTGTCTGTTACCGCCCAATCCCTCGCCGCTTGATTCCCGGCTCGTATCGTCTCAGACCAAGGTCTCCCCAGCTTCCCCATCTGGGACTCGGGCCTAACGATCAGGGGCTGATGCTCTCGACCAGCCACTGGCCCGGTGTCGGGCCTTTCGCCAGCTTCAAGGTGTAGCTCGCTTTCTCTCCGCTGGTGCGGGTGACCTCCATTTGGAAAGTCGCGGGGCCGGTCGGGGTCATTGCCACGGATTGGCAGAGGTTGCCGATCCCACCCACTTTCACGCCGAGCTTGGCCGGGCTATGGTCATAACCTTTGAGCTTATCACCGTCGAACGGCTCGGCCCAATTCTGACGGAAGGCCGGGGTCAGGCCGGCCGCGATCACCGTTAGACGTTCCTCACGGGGCATCGCATCCTTGTCGCAGAGGGCGGTGGCGACGGCCGTGGCCGCGAAACTCTGCAGGTGCGTCTCGGCGCTGGCCGAGCCGGCGGGACTCGTTCCTGTAGTCTCTACCGACGAGAGGGAGAGCCAATCGGCCTTCCACGCACCGGCTTCTTTTACCATCCGCAGCCAGTAGGTTCCGCCGGTGAACCGCCCCCGGAATACGGCCACGTCCCCGGCCTGGAACGACTCGGTCATCGGTCCCATGCCGGTGAGCTTCGCTCCGACCCGTCTGAGCCAACTCTCGGCCGCGTCCGGGCTATATCCCCTCGCCTTGTCCCCGGGTAGTTCGACCGGTAGTCCGATGAGCCTGACGAAACCGGACGAGAGTTGGTCGGCCCTGGCCGTTCCGGCACCGACTGCCGTCAGGAAGTGGATCGCCTCCTGACCGACAGCGGAGTTGCTCTCGATCCGCTCCGGGGGTCTGGTGGGATCGAGTGCCGGAGTCGGCGGGGGAGACGATTGAGCTGCTCCGGTCGTTCCCGTGCTCGGCGACGGTTTCGCCTGACCGTCCTTCTTGACGGTCTTCGGCTGTTCACCGGTGCCGCAGCCGGTCAAGGCGATAAACACCGCAGCCGTCAGGACCGAAGGCCAGGCGGCGGACGGCCGAGAGGTCGAGAGTCGGCTCATCGGCGGGTTCCTTTTCGGGCAACTGTGGGACGAACCCGTAGGTGACACCAGAGACGGTACACCAGTGGACCGGACGCGACCCGGCACTATACACCGGGCCAAGCCCCTGAAGGGCTAGGTTTTTTCGCTCGGGCACCAGCCCCGTCAGGCCGAGTTGTTCGGTCAGGCCGAGTTGCTCAGCTCGACGATCAGCTTGGCGGCGGCGGTCAGGTCGGCGGCCGTCTTAAGAGTCGGCAGGTCGGCGGCGGCCCGGGCCAGGACCTCGCGGGCCTTCTCGACCTCGTTCCCTTCCAGACGAACGACGACCGGTACCTGGAAGCCTACTTCCTTGCCCGCCTTGACCAGGGCCTCGGCGATCGTCGCACAACTGGCGATGCCACCGAACACGTTCACCAGGATGCCCTTCACCTTGGGGTCCGAGAGGATGATTCGGAACGCTTCGATCGCCCCCTCGGCGGTCACGCCACCACCTACGTCCAGGAAGTTGGCCGGGTTCCCGCCGTGGTACTTCACGATGTCCATGGTACCCATCGCCAGGCCCGCGCCGTTCACCAGGCAGCCGATGTTCCCGTCGAGTTGGATGAAATTCAGGTTGGCCTTGCCGGCCCGCACCTCGGCCGGGTTCTCCTCGTTCAAGTCCCGAAGGGCCGCCACGTCCGGGTGGCGAAACAGGGCGTTGTCGTCGAAGTCGATCTTGGCATCGAGCACCACCACATCGCCTTTCTTGGTGATCGCCAAGGGGTTGATCTCGGCGAGGCTGGCGTCCTTGTCCAGATAAACCCTCGCCAGGGCGTGAATGATCTTCTCGGCTTTGACCGCCTGATCTCCCGTGAAGCCGAGTTCATAGGCGAGCCGCCGGCCCTGGAACGGCAGCAGTCCGGTCTCGGGAAATACGGGAACCTTGATGATCTTCTCCGGGCTGCGGACGGCCACCTCCTCGATGTCCATGCCGCCCTCGGCGCTGGCCATGAGTACCGGTAGTCCCTTCGCCCGGTCGAGGACCAGGCCGAGGTAAAACTCCTTTTCCGGTTCGGCGTCGGCCTGGACGATGAGGGTGTGAATCCTGACCCCGTCCGGCCCGGTCTGTTTGGTCTTCAAGCGGTGCCGGAGCATCGCCTCTGCGACGCTGCGTGTCTTCTCCCGGGTGGGGCAGAACTTCACCCCCCCGAGCTTGTCGGGGTAACCCAGGAGTTGGCCCGCCCCGCGACCCCCGGCATGGACTTGGGCCTTGACCACCACCCCGCCGCCGCAGGCCAGTCGGTCGAAGGCTTCGGCCGCCTCCTCGGCCGTCTTCACGACGATGTGTTTCGGGATGTTCGCACCGGCCGCCGCCAGTAACTCCTTGGCCTGGTACTCGTGGATCTTCATCAGGTGGCTCCGGCTGGGGGGAACGGTGTGGCTGTTATAGTGGCTCGGGAACGACGTGAAAGGGTGCCCCGATTAGTCCCGGATGGTAGGCGGTCCGGGCACGTGGTCAGTCCCGGATGGTAAGCGGTTCGGGCAGGCGTTCGGCACCGGGCGGCTCGTTGCCCTCGCCCCCGGAACCAAGTAGGGTATTGGCATCGCCCGGAGGACGTGTTCGTGCCCCGACTGATCGTTACCCGTGGCGTCGATGAGGGCAAGCAGTTCGACCTGAACGGCCCGGTCATCTCGGTCGGTCGCCACTCGTCGAACTCGGTCGCCCTCCACGACACCCAGGTCTCCCGCCGCCAGCTGGAGCTGCGGGCCTTGGCGGGCGGCGGTTACAAGCTCATCGACCTCGGCAGCGGCAACGGCACCCTGCTCAACGGGCAAGCCGTTCAGGAAGCCGTCCTCCGCAGCGGGGACACGATCACCATCGGTCAATCGGTCCTCATGTACACGGTCGCCCGGAGCGACCCCCCGGATCACGGGAACGACCTGACCGAGCGGGTGAGGTTGGTCAGCAATCCCGGTTCGAGTTCATTCCCCTCCGGGATCGTTCGTAGCGTCTCGGCCGACCTCGGTAGCCAGATCCTGGCACGCCCCACGACGGCCGGCAGCGACTGGCTCCGCACCCGGCTCGCCAGCCTCGCCGCCCTCTACGAGACGGCCGAGGCCGTCAGCCACATCCTCGATGTCGATCAGCTTCTGGCCAAGGTAATGGACCTCGTGCTCAAGTCGATCGAGGCCGACCACGGCTGCTTCATGCTCCGCGACGAGCGGGGCGTACTCGTCCCGCGACTGGCCCGCTACCGGGACGGGGTGAACCGCACGGACGAATTCGCCGTCAGCCGGACCGTCGTCGATCATGTGCTGAAGGAGGGCCAAGGGGTCCTGGTGTCCGACGTGTTCGCCGACAGCCGCTTCCGAACGGTCGAGAGCCTGCACAAGCACAACATCCGCGAGGCCATCTGCGTGCCGCTACGGGGCCGTCGCGAGACGGTGGGCGTGCTGTTCCTCGATACGCAACTGTCCTTGAAGCAGTTCGCCAACCGTGGCCTGGAGACGGGCAAGTTCACGGAAGACCACCTGCACCTGGCCAGTGCCATTGCCCACCAGGCGGCGATCGCCATCGAGGAGAGTCGCTACCACCAGGCCCTGGTGAATGCGGAGCGGCTCGCCGCCGTCGGCCAGACCATCGCCGCCATGTCCCACCACATCAAGAACATCATGCAAGGCGTGCGGTTCGGGGCGGACATGGTCCGCGCGGCCCTGAAGCAGCGCGACATCGAACTTCTCGAAAAGGGTTGGCGGCTCGTGGAACGCAACCAGGAGCGGATCGATCAACTCATCCTGGACATGCTGTCCTACTCCAAGGAACGGGAGCCGGCCGTCGAGCCGACGGACCTGAACCAGCTCTGTGAGGACGCCCTGGAACTGGTCCGAGGACGGGCCGGCGAACGCGGCGTGACGATCGAATGGCGTCCCGGCCCCGGCGTCGAGGCCGTCCCATGCGACCCCGAGGGGATCCATCGGGCCGTTCTCAACATCCTGAGTAATGCCATCGACGCCGTCGAGGAGCGGCCGGGGGCACGGGTGGCCGTTCAGACCCTACTGGAGCCGAGCGGCGACTGGGCCAAGATCATCGTCGTCGATAACGGGCCGGGTATACCCCCGGAGAATCTCGAACAGGTCTTCAAGCCGTTCTTCAGCACCAAGGCGAGTCGCGGCACCGGTCTGGGTTTGCCCGTCAGCCGCAAGATCCTGCGGGAGCACGGCGGGGACATTCTGCTCCAGAGCGTGCTCGACAAGGGGAGTAAATTCACGCTGCTTATCCCGATGAAGTCCGCCTTCGCACACGACTCCGCGGCAGGCACTCCGGTCTCGCCGTCCCCCCCGCCTTCGGAGTGAGCCTCAGTCCCTATCATCGCGCCGCCTCGCCGCCACGCTCCGCCTCCCGTTTCCGATTCTGCCTCCCGCTTCCGCTCCCGCCATCGATTCCGGTTTCGGCGACCGCCCTGTGAGCTTGGCAGTCGATTCGCGACCGGCCGTGCGCGTCTCAGTTCAGTATGCGTGTCGGTTCAGTGTGCATGTCGGTTCAGTCTCGTCCCGCTCACTCGTGGAGCCAACCCCGTGTGCATTTTTGTTTTGTCGGGGCGGAAGATCTGCCGTCTCGATGGCCGACTGCTGACCCGACAGAGCTTACCCGACCGGAACACCTTCGCCGATCGGAGGTCATTACCCGCGCGACACAGGCGGTAAGGGAGGCCCGTTTTGTTTTGTAAATTTGACTCAAGGCCCGTGCCCCGCCGCGTTTCCTGAACGAGAATACTGACAGCACATGCGGACGGACCCGACGAATCGTGACGGTTGCTCCGTGGCCCCCCTGTTCGCGAAACCGGCGATGACTCAAAAAATGCTCAAGACACCTCACGGCTCGCTCTGGAGGTCGGCGTGCCGCCCCCTCCGGGCGATCACCCTCGCGGGCGGTTGGGGGCTGACCGGGCTGGCCTACCCCGCGGAACCGGCGCAGTCGCCTCCCCCCGTCGAGACCGCGGCCACGGTGACCGACGCCCGGGCCGCGCCGGCTCACCCGGATGTGCTGCTGGCCCGCGCCGCCCTGCTGGCACTGGACAGCGAGCCGGAGCTACGCGGCGTGAACCTGATCGTCAGCGTGGTCGATCGCGTTGCGCTGATCGGGGGTGCGGTCGGTAATAGCCGACAATCGCTCCGGCCCGGAC
>Ga0308411_10001899_pt1 | contig 14208 bp, 10 predicted proteins | sample HotsprottomLayer_2_FD_203530 | JGI IMG/M metagenome (GOLD analysis project Ga0308411, IMG submission 203530) | Hot spring phototrophic mat microbial communities from Octopus Spring, Yellowstone National Park, Wyoming, United States -... | ecosystem: Environmental > Aquatic > Thermal springs >...
CGCGATCTGAAGATCGCGGAAATTCTGGCTTTGGTCCGTCAAAATTCACCGAGTCCAGCAGCTTCAATGGGGCCGCGATCTGAAGATCGCGGAAATGCAGCTCATCCCGCTGACTCATGCGTCACCCCCGGGCTTCAATGGGGCCGCGATCTGAAGATCGCGGAAATAGAAGGGCCTGGTTAAAGGGCTGTCAATCGGATTTGCTTCAATGGGGCCGCGATCTGAAGATCGCGGAAATATCGCAAGAGAGCCGTGGCCCGCGTGGCAATACGCGCTTCAATGGGGCCGCGATCTGAAGATCGCGGAAATCCGTGGAGTGGCTCAGCATACTCATCCAATCACCTAGCTTCAATGGGGCCGCGATCTGAAGATCGCGGAAATCCAGGCATCCGGGTCGTGGACGGACTCTTTCAATGTGCTTCAATGGGGCCGCGATCTGAAGATCGCGGAAATGCCAATGCCGTGGGCGCGGGCATCAAGCCCCAATCAGCTTCAATGGGGCCGCGATCTGAAGATCGCGGAAATGGCTGCCTGCTGCCATCGCCAGATACATGGAGACGTGGCTTCAATGGGGCCGCGATCTGAAGATCGCGGAAATCAAGTTTTGTTTCGTCGTCACAGCTGTGCAGCCGCTGCTTCAATGGGGCCGCGATCTGAAGATCGCGGAAATCGCGGCAGGTCGCATTCAAGACCACGGTCCTCGCCTTGCTTCAATGGGGCCGCGATCTGAAGATCGCGGAAATCCGCCGTCCGCTCTCCAGAGCCTCCGCGTGGCACAAGCTTCAATGGGGCCGCGATCTGAAGATCGCGGAAATGAAATGGCTTTCGCATCAGCGCGTCGCCGGAGGCAGGCTTCAATGGGGCCGCGATCTGAAGATCGCGGAAATTCTCGAAGCTGCCTACGCATGAGGCGCGGAAGCTCATGCTTCAATGGGGCCGCGATCTGAAGATCGCGGAAATGCCTCCTCCGCCTCCGGCCAGCGGGCGCGGATCACCTGCTTCAATGGGGCCGCGATCTGAAGATCGCGGAAATAGTCTCTCCTGCAACTCATTCAATTGTCAAACACCTTTGGCCTCGCTTGCGAGCGCCCCGCCGGCCGGAGGCCAACCGGTAGGCTGCCGCTCTCTCGGTCCCGCCACAAGATATTGTTACCACAAAAGTTTGCGTTCTGCGAGCGGCCCCGGGGGTTCCCGCCCCACCTCGCCACTCGCGTTCCTGGAGCATGCTGGTCACCGGGTCACGAAGACCGGATAACTTCCGATCTCCCCCTCCAGAACCCGCGCCAGCAGCCGCGCCTGAATTTCGAGCAAGCGCCGGTAGCTGACGCGGTAATCGAACAGCGGGTGGGTCACCATCGCATCCATGCGGAGCTCATAGGCGCGGTAAAAGTTTTTGCGTCCCTCGGGGGTGAGGGAGACAGCGGGGCCGGCCTGGATGAAGTCTTTGGGGGTGACCATTCGGGTGTTGATGGCGCTAAGAACGGCGGAGTCGGCGATCAGGGGGCGGAAGGGTTCCATCAGATCGAGGGCCAGGGCGGGCCGTCCGAAGCGGGGCTGATGGTAGAAACCCATATGGGGATCGAAGCCGACGGCGTAGCAAGCGATGGTCAAGTCCTTGACGAGGAGGCTGTAAGCGAGAGAGAGGAGGGCATTGACCGGGTCGCGGGGAGGCCGGCGGTTGCGGCCGTGGAAGTCGAAGGCGAAGCGGGGGGCCTCTTCCTGGCCTGGTTCAGCCTTGATCATGCCGCCGAAATTCTGGAAGTAGATGCGGGCGGCGTTGCCCTCGATCCCGAGCAGCTCTTCCAGGCCGGAGGCGCGCTCGGCGGCTTCGGCCATATCCTTCAATTCACGCAAAGCCTGGGGTGGTGGCTCGACGTGGTTGCGCTGGAGGAGGGTGCGCTGGTTGCGGATTTTTCCGGCCACGAGGCGGCGGGCCAGTTGGCGGGCGAACCATTCCTCTTCGGCGAGGCGGTATTGAGCGCGGCGCAGGAAGACGTTCTTGGTGTTGAGACCGGTGGTGATGCCGTAGAACCATCCGCCCATGGAGAAGTAGCAGATGGGGATGCCGTGGCTGCACAAGCTCTGGATGGCCTGAGTGGTGAGCTGGATATTGCCCATGAGGTTGACCTGACAGATTTCCGTCAGTCGGACCTCCTGGAGCAGAGAGTTGTTGTCGCGGACCTGGAGCACATCGCCCGAGCGTCCGACGCGCAGTCCCTGGGAATTGAGGTAGAGGGGGCGCAAGTCGTCGCGGGGGGCCACGAGGAGGCGGACCTCACCGGGCTGCGGGGACGGGGCCGGCTGGACGGTGTCGAACAGGGAGAGCTGCTGAGGGGCGGGGGCGGGGCCGGCCGGCAGGCGCTGGAGGGTTCTGGTTTCATCGGGCAAGCAAATGCCGGCCAAGGAGCAGCCGACGCATTTAGGGGAGTTGTCCAGCGGAGGTGGGATCTGGCCGGAGGCGGCGACGGCCCAAGCCTCGGCCGCCAGGCGCGCGGTCGAATCGAGCAGTTCCTGGGTGAAGGAGACGCGCACGCGCTGGCGGGTTTTGACGTAGTAGACGATGCCTTCCTGGCACTGGTAGCCGTTCTCGCGGAGGATGAGGGCCTGGACTGCGAGCTGGGCCTGGTCAGGGGGCCAGAGTTCGATTCCGGCTTCGGTTTCGCGGGGGCGGCCGTGTTTGTAATCGACCGGCGTGACCAGGCCGCCGCTGAGCTCCAGCAGGTCCATGCGGGCGATGAGCCTATGGGCGTCGCTGCTGAGGGTGACCGAGCGGGAATGGATCTCCACCGCTTCAGCCTCCTGCGGGCCGGGCAGGGGAGTGGGTCCGGAGTCGACGCGGGCGTGCTGGAGCTTGCCTTCGACGGTGTCGGCGCTCTCCTGGAAGACGCCTTCGACCCATTCGTAGAAGAACAAGCGCGGGCAATAGACGTACTCGTTGAGCATGCGCGCGGGGAGGTAGTCGGGCAGCGGGGCGCGAGAGGCGCCTTGGCGGGCGGGCTGGGAGGCGAGGGGATTGGGGGAGGCGGTCATGGGCGAAGCTCCGGGTGCGGATCAGACGACGATACAAGGGCTGTCGATGTTGGTGTACGGTTTGCCGAGGGCGGTGATGACGCGATCGCCGCGGCCTTCGGCGGGGCCCAGGTTGACGAAGAGGACCTGGTCTTGGGTGTGGTGGATGATGGCGGCCAGTTCGGCGCGGCAGCGGGCGAGGTCGGCGGGGGTGAACTGGCATTCGAAGATGGAGTACTGGAGGTGGTCGCCGTAGTTGCGCATGGTTTTGAAGACCTGGCGGAGGCGTTTGTCGTCAGCGATGTCGTAGCATACCAGGTAAGAGGAGCGCATGGGTTATTCCGGCCGGGCGGCAAACAATCCGATGCCGTAGTGTCTTCCCAGTCCCGCCAGAACGGGACCTGCAAGGGGCTCGGCGAACTCAACCCGGACATGAAGGCGCGGCCAGCGGCTCAGATGAAGAGGAACCCGCATCCTGGCCGATGCTCCGGAGCCCGGCCAAAACGGGGCTGTCTGGAAGGCGAGATTGCGCAGCATCCCCAGTGGGCAGCCAGCAGACGCCAGGGCTTGCTGGAGAAGCCGCTCTGTCTTCTCGACCGAGATGGTCCGGCGAACTGTGTTATGGCCGGGCAGAATCACCGGGGTCACCGTGGACCAGATCCTGGCGGAACGCGTATAGAAAGGCAGCACAGGACCACTATGAGGTGCGGCAACAAGAAAACCCCGCGGTGATGAATCGCCCGGCGCGGTCAAAGGCGAGCCGGAAAGCTTACCGCCCAACAAGTCCAACGCCTCGGCGTCCTGCTCAAGGACCGACGAAGGCTCAACGACCAAGACTCTTCGAATTGAGCCATCCGAATGCTGGTGGCCGATGGACGGCAGCGGGACAAAGGAAAGCCGGTAGCCCGGATCCCCATCTCCGGTGTGCCCCAGCACATAAGAGTTGACAAAACCCTCGCTGAGTTCCTCCTGCCGGAGCGCCTCGGCCGCAGCGTGGCGGAGCCAAGCCGCCACTACTTGGACCTGTTCCCACAGGATCGCCAGCGGACCGCCGAGCGGATCGCGGAGTTCGAAGGCCAGCCAGCGGCGGCGGTGGGGCGTGTTGGCCATGCGATATCGAGCTTGGCCGAATTCGGACGGGCGCGTATCCGCGCGGATGCCGCGGGCAGAGATGCGCGTCCGGAAATGCGAGTAGCACTGGGTGAGATGATCGAGGAAGCCCGCCTTCGGCTGTGGCAACAGGACAGGGCCGCGCGCGTCGGGGACCAAGGCTTCAAATCCCGGGGGCGGGTCTACGGTTTCGGCCAGGTTGACGCCGGCCGAAGCGAAGTCGACGCCCCATCCGACCGCGCGGACGCGGGCCGCGAGGCGGTCAAGCTGGTCCGCGTGTTTTTGCGTTTCGGGATTCTCCCCAACCGCCCAGGCGTAGATCACGTCTGGCTGGCCCAGGCTGTGCGAGGCGAGAATCGTAGGGGAAACAGCCTTTGAGGTCTTGGTGCTCTTCGCCGTCTTGCCATCCAGGCTGTTGTTGGGGACGAAGATCGTGTAACCGGCGGCGGCAAGGCCGGGACGAAAGAAGATCTGGGGCGGCGGGAGTCTTTCCATCCACTCCAGAGCGCCCCGATATTCCACGGTCCAATCCGGAACCGAGGAAGCCGCCCCTGCGACCATGGCCTGGAACAGGCGCGCAGGAGAAGGAGGCCATTCCGCGCCGTGGTAACGGCCGCCTGGGTAACGGAGGGTTAATTGCAGGAACACGGCGTCTAAGCCTCCGGCCGGTCTTTTTCCTTGCTCGCCTTCTTAACCAAGTCTTGGGCGAGCTTTGGGTTGAAGTCCACGGTGCGGCCTTCACCGACTTGGAAGGCTGAGGCGGCGGCGCGTGCAAAGGCTTCCACCTGATCAAGACTCGGCGAGAGTTCCTCCCTCCGGCCGTTTCTGTAAACCAGCGTCCATTGGGGCTGCTTACCGGGACTTTCGACCAATGAACATCCCTGGCGGAGGAAGAAGTCCTGGGGCGCGAGGACGGCCACCAGCGCGAGTCCAAGGATGTATCGGCGCAGGGCGGTTTGTTCGTCCTGGTTCGGGGCCCGGATGGAGCGCAGGGCAACCAAGTTCACGATCGTATTGCGCACAATGCCGCCGCTGGCGATGATGCCCCCGTGGGTGGTTCCGGAGGGGGCATCGAGAAAGCCGGCCTTGCTCAACACCTTGCGGTTTTTGCCCGCGGCGGGCGAGATGAGCTCTTCGACTTCTGCGGGTTCCAGGGAAGCAAAGTACTGCGCCGCGCGGGTGAGCCGGCGCACGCCATAGGCGCGGATGGTCGAATCGATCAGGCGTGGAACCTTCACTTGGGAACCGCGGGAATCCCAAGCGCCGAAGACGAGGCTGGTCGGAGCCATCTTGGCCAAGGGAACCGCATTCCCGTTTTCGTATTGGAGAAAGGCTGTTTCGATCTGTTCCGCGAGCGCCGTGGAGCGCACCAGGGCATCGGCGGCGCGGTGCCCAACTTGGAGCAGGTTGATGGCCCTCTCTTTCACGCGCACCTCGATTTGAGGAACGAGGCTGGAGTAACGGGCGTCGAGGAAAAGCGGCTCCATGCGGTTCGCCTGTGATCCCACCGAGTCGATCAGACAGACCGCCTGGTCTCCCTCACCGTCTATGACATAGGTGGCTCCGGCTTCGTTGCTATCCTCGGGAGGCGCGAAAGTGGGCGGGAATATGACCTCGCCGGGACCCGAGGCCGGCTCCAGATACTGCTTGCAGACAAGGGCGCTTGGACCGCTGTCGGCGATCCAGGCGTCGTAATGTGACAAAAGTTCAGACATGATTTTCTCCTTGAGCAAACTGAAATGTCTTGTAGCCTTGACCCCGAAGCGCGATTTGAAATGTGTACGAACGGTGCGGCAGTCCTTGCCAGGGGGCCGCGGCGGCGGCCCGGGCGGAGGGCAGGGTCAAAGGAGCGAGCCACAGGGAGTAGCGCAGTTGGTTCCGGCCGGCACTTGCCGGACGGAATCCCTGCATCCCGATGACAGCGAGCACCTCAACCCACGGGTAAGTGGCCGCAGGCTGGCCGAGGTCATTCGGGGAGTATCCTGCGTCGATTGCCGACCAAGCAGAGCGGGCGTCTACTCCGAAGCGCGTCTTGGTGTACTCCGCGTAATCGAAGAGCTGGTGTGGAAAGGCCCGCTGGTCCAATAGGCTTAGGAGTTCCTGAAGCATCCGTCTTGGTGTTTGCTGGCCTCCCCAGGTCTTCAATGTGCTCTTGTCGGTCCACGTTTCATTCAGCCACCAGTCCAGCACGAAGCGGGAACCCGCGGCCGAAAGAACCAGCGGTTCGAGGGCGGCGCTCGGGCGTGGATCGACCGTCTCGTCTTCCAGGGCGAGCGGGATGGGAAGGGCAGCCGCGCTCCGCACGCGGAAGCGCCGGCCTTGATCCGAGAAATCCGCTTCACCACCTGGTTGGAGCAGTTCGCAAAGCTCGAACAGCCCGCAGCAAGCGAAAAACTGACCTGGGTTGTGAGGGTCGAGCCGGATGTTGTATTCAGGCATAAACGGGCAGCTCCAAGAAACCTTCGGATGCTAGCGCGTCGGCACAACGAAGAAGCGCTTCGAGGTAGGCGAGGCGCCATGCCCCCAGGCTTTGCTGAAGGCGCCCGAAGCGCCGGGCTACTTCCAGCGCCTCCCGCGCGCTACGCCGCAAGCTCAAGCGGTCAAATCCGCGGGTCGTGAAGTGGGGCCGGGCCCAACCGTGATGGGCGGCGATCAAATGCAGGGCCAGGGCGCATTCCTCCGGCGTGAAATCAGCGGGAAGCGAAGCGGCAGCGTCGAGAACCGAACCAAATTCGTGCCGGAACCCGTCGAGAATCCGGGGGTTGAAGCGCTGGCTTTTGGCAAGGGGCACCGTTGGGTCAGGATTGCCTGCTGCGAGTTGCCACAGCGGCCTGGCCTTGCCGGCGTCATGCCACTTTGCGGCCCATTCGAGGATTTGCGCAGTTCTCGCATCCAGGCCCAGGCGGCGGGCCAAGTCTAAAGCCACCCGAGCGGCTTGCTCTTGATGAGCGGACAGAGTCGTCTTTTGGACCGTTGTCCGGAGACGGCTGGGTTGGGCGCTATAGTACAGCCATCGCGCTGACGGCTCGTCCTGGTCTTCGCCGAAGATTTCCAGCTCGAAGCGAAGCGACAGAGTGGTTTCGGGCGGCGGTTCAGCGGGCCCGAGGCGGATCCGCATCCTCCCGCCGTCCGCGGACACATCGTAGCGGCTGAGATCTTCACTCGTGCGGGTCCAGTCAACCATCCCGTACTCGTCGAGGTGGCCAGTTCCCGGCGGCAAGACCAGGATGCCGTAGCGGATCAGGACGGGATTTTCCAGAATCTCACCGATGGTCCGGGCCTGCGCCTCACCGTCGGATGTGATTACCACAGCGTGGGCGCCGTGCAGACGGGCCTGGTCCAATTGCCGGCACAGAACGGGGGTGTATTGGCGCAAGCGTTCCCGCGCAAGAATCGGGTAACATTCGAACACCTCCTCCAAGTCCCGCGGGGAAGCCCGGAACAGGTCCGGCACGTCTTCGCGCCAAGCCACATAGGTTTCAGGCGGGGAGCCTTCCTCATCATCTCCGCGGAGCCAGAATTCGACAGGCGGACGGGCAGGCCATTCAAGGGTGGTGATGGAGGTGGCCGACCAGGCATCCACCAGCCAAGGCTCGAGCGTGGAGAAGCGAGGGGGTGGAGAAATGGACTCCGGGGGCGGCGGGTGCTCGGCGAGGGTAGCGGGCGAGACGTCCGGAAGAGTCTTCAAGTAAGCGATGGTTGCCTTCAGCGCGGGACTGGCGCGTTCTTCCAACGTTTTTGTGGGGCTGTAGACCACATAAGCATGCCCTTCCGTTTCACCAAACCGGTTCAATCTGCCAAAACGCTGCAACATGTGTTCGGCGGAATCCAAGTCTGTAATCAGCCGGTCGCAGGATAGATCGACGCCGACCTCACCCGCCGAGGTAGCCAGCAGCCAGCAAGGCTCCCTGGACGGGGCGGAATCTCTGCAAAGGAACGGCTGCATGGCGGGCCGGAGCAACAGTTCGTCACGCTCCTTACCTCGTTGCATCCCAGTCAACAAGGAGATGGGTAGGCCTGGGTTGGCCTTGTTGACGGCGGCGGCCAGGCGGCGTGCTTCGTCAGGGCTTCGAACAAAAACGGCCGTCCTGCCGGATGGTGAACAAGCAAGCCTCTGGATCTTGTCCTGCACGTTCTGAGCATCCACCAGATGCAAATGTTTTATGGCGCGGTAGGGCTTCTGAAAGAACCGATTTTCCTTGTCGGGCTCAATCCGGAAGGCGGCAGGCATGTTTTCCCGGGGAGTTGCAGAAAGCAACATCACGCGCAGTCCGCGTGCGCCGGAGCAGAAGCCGGCAACTTGTTCGAGCAAGCGGGCGAATGCTGGGGTGAGGTGGGCTTCGTCATTGACGATGAGGGAGTCTTGCGCCATTAGCCCCGCATGGTGCGGCCGCCGCCGCCGGCTGTCGCCGTAGCCCGAAAACAGGAGGCGGCTGCCGATCATATCCACGGTTCCTACGACGATGGCAGGACGAGAGGGGTCACGGCTCCAGGCGCGGTTGTCGGCGTGCTCTCCCCGCAGCGTGCTCACGGCGACTGCACTGTCCTGCGCCCCTGCGACGGAGAGGCGGCGGAGTGAATCCCGCACCACGGCCAGTCCGGGTTCGTTTTCCAGCCGCTGCACCAGAGCCTCCGCCTCGGAGGTGGCCTGGTCCACCACCACCCGCCGGGCGACGACCCAAAAAAGCCGGAGAGGAACATGGCGCTGATCCGGCCGCCGCTCCGCTTGCCATGCGAGCGCCAAGAGCCAGATGTGCATCAGCGATGTCTTGCCCAGCCCTGTGGGGACACAACACTGCGGGGGCAATGAATCGGAAAGAAACAAGCGAAACATCTCGGACTGCCAGTGATACGGCTCGTGGCCGGTCAATTCCTTGAATTTCCGCGAGAAATCAACATGATCTATGTGGAGAGGATTCCCGTTCATGCTGTCTTACGTCTGTGGCTGCCGCGCCGCCTGTCCCATCGCCTTCAACGTGGTTGAAAGGACGTCGTCAACGCGTTTTTCAACTCTGTTGATTATGTTGCAAAACAGGCAAAGTGGTCAAGACTCTTTAGAGTCTACTGCATCTAGCAGCAGCCTGCCCATAAGGCGAAGACCGCAGGAGAGGAGAAGCGAGAGCCTGCTTGGTGCGAGCAACGGGTGGGGCGGGGCGGGCGGTCTGATTCTTGGCCGGATTGTGATCGGCAGGGTGCCCCATGTGTGTTCCTTCGATGCTTATGAGCGGGCTGCGGACCGCCGTCCGTTTTCCGTCCACGGGGATATACTTAGAAAATGAGGAACTTCCGGATGCAGCTCGCCCGCCGTCTGATATTCGCTGTTCTGTTAGTTTCCGCGCTGGGCCTCGCGCAGCGTGGGCCGATCCCACAGCAGCTGGTTTTCACGCCGGACCGCCCGAGCGGAATTTACAATCTCGGGGATAAGGTCGGCTGGACCGTGACGCCGGGGCCGGCGCCGGTCACTTATGCCTACAAGTGGACCGTTCGCCTCAACAACGCCGTCGTGCTCAAGGAAGGAAAGCTGGACCTATCCAAGGGCAGCGATCGCATTGAGATCACCGGCGAACAGCCCGGGATGCTCTATGTCGCCGTAGAGCCGTATGCGGAGCTTATACCCAGCGCCTCAGGGCCGGAGACCGCAGCCAATACGCCCGCCGGGCCTGGCCGCGGGGCCGCGCCGCGCTTCGTGGGAGGCAACACCGGGCGTAATAACGGACTCTACGCGGTGGGGGCCGCAGTGGCGCCGGAGAAAATTGGCCTGTCCGTGCCCCGTCCTGCCGACTTCGACGAATTCTGGGAGGCTAAACTCGCGGCGCAGGCGAAGATCCCGATCAACCCGGTCCTCACGCCAGTCGAGACGGATGTGCCGGGCGTGGAACTAAACATGTTCGAACTCGATGCGCTGGGCTCGAAAGTGCACGGATATGTGGCCAAACCCGCCAAGGAGGGCAAGTTTCCCGGGCTGATTCAATTGCAATATGCCGGAGTCTATGCCTTGAACCCCCGGGCCGTGGCGCAGCGCGCCGCCGAAGGCTGGCTTGTGATCAACGTCGATGCGCACGACAAGCTGCCCTCGGATCCTTCGGGAAACGTGCCGCGCAACTACCAGACGATCGGAAACACGGACCGGGAGAAGTCGTACTTCCTTAACATGTACCTGCGGGATTCGCGCGCTCTCGATTACTTACTCACCCGGTCCGATTGGGACGGCAAGACCGTCGTGCTGATCGGAGGCAGCATGGGCGGCCAGCAGAGTCTGGCCCTCGCCGGCCTGCGGCCCGAGAAGATCGCCGCGGTGCTGGTTTGCGTGCCGTCGGGGGCGGACACGAACGGCGACCTGCACGGGCGCAAAGCCGGTTATCCGAACTGGCCGCCGGACAACCCCGATGCCATGCGCACTGCGCTTTACTTCGACCCGGCCAATTTCGCGGCGCGCATCCGGGCCCCGGTGATGGCAGGCATGGGCTTCATCGATACGATTTCGCCGCCGGCCGGCATCTGGGCGACGCTCAATCAGATTCCCGGTCCCAAGGAGCCGTTGCCTATGATCGAGTCCGAACACGATAACTTGACGCCCGACAAGGGGCGCGCTTGCCCCGTAAGGCAAAGAGAAATCCTCGACCTGTTGGTGAAAGGCGGCGAGTACAAGACGCGCGCGCTCAGGCCGTAGCCGGATTGCGGCAAGGCTGGAGGATTGCTGCACTGGGGGCGGCGTAGCAAGCTCCACAGCGGGCGGACACGCCGGTCCGCCCCTACAGGTGAGACGGTTGCGTTGAAGAGAGGGCGGTGGGTAGAGGGGGCCAAGGCCGACAGGAATGTCGGCCGCAGGCTTGGAGACCTGCCCCACAATAACAGCGTTCCCCATAGCAAGGCGGAAAAAGGCTACGAAGCCAACCACCGGCAGGACTGCCGGTGTGGCAAGCCTGGCGGCTTGCTCCACATGAGCTGCCGGTGTGGCAAGGCTGGAGGATTGCTGCACTGGGGGCGGCGGAAGGGGTTTGGAAGTCCCGGACGGGTGGGGAGTGTGTTGCTCTGCCGGCGCGACCGCCGGCATGGCAAGCCTGGCGGCTTGCTCCACGAGGAATGCCGGCCGCAGACAAGAACGTCTGCCCCACAAAGAGAGCATGCCCCACAAGACTCGGCCGCAGGCTTGGAGACCTGCCCCACAATAACAGCGTTCCCCATAGCAAGGCGGAAAAAAGGCTACGAAGTCAACCACCGGCAGGACCGCCGGCATGGCAAGCCTGGCGGCTTGCTCCACTTATAGCCTGGCGGCTTGGTCCCCAGGGCTGGCCGCCGGTCGTTTTTCGGGAGGGACTCAGAAGCCGCAGAGAGTCACTTATCCTGCGGGATCAGCGTCACGGTGAAGTCTTTGACCGGCCGGTCTTGTTCGTCCAGGAAGCGGGCGCAGAAGTCAGTCGCTCCACCGGCGTTGACGATGGCGGCGCGCAGGATGTTGGGTCCCTTGTTCAAAGTGAGGCGCTTGGAGACGCCGTCGTCGATGACGGTTTGGCGGTCGCCGTAAATGCCGATGACTTCCTTGCCGTTCAGCCACCAGACGGAAGCGGCGTTGGAGCCGATCGCCAGCCGGACATTACGGAGTTCTCGCGGGCACTGGATGATGGTGACGGCCCAAAACAGAACGTTCGAGGTCGGTTTATTCAGGGCGTAGGCAAAATGATAGAGGTTGACGTTATAGAGCTTCGTGTCCACGGCATGCCAAGCCAGTTCCGTATCACCGACTTTGACTTTCTCCCCATCGCGCGGAATGGCCGTGAACTGGCCGGGGAAGTACTCCTTCTTAACGATGGCCTGGACCTGGCTGTCAGTGAGGCCGTTGGCGGGGATTGGTTCCAGCAACAACCACCGCTGGATGAAACCTTCCGGGCTGGGGGCCTTCGAAGGAGTGTTTGGGGCAGTGAGAGTGGGCGCGGGGCCGCGGCCTGGCTTGGCGGCGGCTGCGGCCGGCTGGTTGGGGGCGGCGCCGCGGGTCTGACCGGAAGAAGCGGCGACGAAGCTAAGAAGCGCCAGTCCGGCCAGCAGGGCCGGCGCGCAGCGGGATGAGCGGCGAAGCGCAAGCATAAGTAGCATGTCCTGGAATCCTTGTCTCCTAATCGTTGCGAGTTTGTGCCTGATCGTCACGGCGTCTTGAGCAACCAGCGTTGTTTGTCGCTCTTGGGGTCAAACTTCGCCAGCGTTGCGAAGCTGGCGCCGACCGCGGACAAAGCCAGCGGGTGATTGGAACCGGGGACGGCTTTGGGCATGATCCGCCAAGTGCCGTCGGTAAGCTGGTCGAGCCGCCACAGTTGTTCGGGCGCTCCGGTGAACGCGGGCAGGACGACCAACTCGGCGTCCTCCGTGGCTGCCAGCGTCCGGTCCGTGCCCGCGATGGTGATCTTGAAATACGGCGAGCCGAGGTAGCCGCCCGCGTTGGGCACGGGCGTCAGGGTCCATTTTTGCTGTGCTTGACACAGATAGTTGGCCATGCGGGCATCCACCGGCCCCGCGGGCCAGTTCACCGAGACCTTCGCGACATCCTGGTCCGGGATGACGCCGCCAATGCCGCCGAACATCCCGCGGCCGGCCGGTGGTTGAGCTCCGCCGGGGGCAGCTCCGGCTTGGGGTGCTTGCGCGCCGCGTCCTGCGCCGGGCGTTGCGGGAGCTCCCGCCGGAGGCCCGCCCCTTCCGGCCCGGCGTCCGCCCACGGGCACTCCTTCCACGGCGAGCTCGAGCACCGTTCCGGTGCGTACGGACTCGATCACGTAGGTTCCCGGCTTAGCGTTTTCCCCGGCCACGGGCCAACCGTCTTTCCATAGCAGCGGGCGGATGTCGAGAACGCTGGCGCCGCCGCGGTCGAGATCCGCTTCCCAGTGCATGGAGAATTTCTGCACGCCGTCGCCGAGATCGATCAGCCCAAAATGGCCGGCGCCGATGACGCGGCCGCCCGAGCCGATGAGCAGCTTGCCCCCGCCTTGGAGCATATCCAAACCTGTGTGGTCGAGGTAGGGTCCGGTCACTTTTTTAGCCCGGCCCACGCGGATGTTGTAGCCCGAGTCGGCGCCACGGCAGCAGCTGCCGCGGGTGCCCAGCAAGTAGTACCACCCATCGTGGTAGATCAGGGTGGTGGCTTCGAGGTTAATGCCGATGTTGACGGGGGGAACATTGGGGTTGAGGCGCTTGCCTGTCTTGGGGTCGAGCTCGATGAGCCGGATATAGCCGAAGTAGGAGCCGTAGGTCAGCCACAGGCGGCCGTCGGTGGGGTCGAGGAAAGCGCCCGGGTCGATGGCGTTGCAATCTTCGACGCCATCGGAAGAGGCCACGATTCCGCCCTCCTCCCATTTGTAGTCCGGGGACTCAGGGTCCAGGGACTTGCTCCAGATCATGTTGATTTCGGCCCGAGGCTGTGCTCCGACATTGCGGGAGATGTACATGTAGTAGCGGTCGCCGACCTTGATGACGTCGGGGGCCATTCCGCTGCGCGGCGGTCTGGTTCCGGCCCGCCAGGTCCAGCCGTCGTCGGAGACCAACGCGGTTCCGCCGGTGCCATAGGTGTAATACTTGCCGTTGCAGAACATGATGGTGGACGGGTCGTGGATCCCGATTTGGCCGTCCAGCGCCCAGATCAGAGAAGCCAAGGGGAGGATGGTGGCGAGCAGAGCCCAAGGTAGCAAGCGCTTTCTTTCGTTCCTCATGGAGTTCACAGTATATCACCAGGCTGTGGGCAGTCAACTTGGCGTTCGGCGGGAGAGGATCCGCCTTGGAGGCGGCCCAGAGCCGGCTGTTTCGCTTGATCCCGTGGCAAATTGCAGTTCTTTGGCGTGGTTCCGGCTGAGGCCCGACGCGGGAATCGGGACAGTTCCATTTCGTAAACTGACTCTGGAATCGTTTACACTAGATGTCCGAAGTCTCATTGGCTACCTTTGGCGGCGCAGGGCAAGACAGGCGCCGTCCGAGCCGGGGGCCGGCTGAGGAGACGTTATTTGGATACCGGGAGAACAAGACGACAATGGTCAAGATCAAAGGGCTTCGCTGGTGGATGATCAGCCTGGTCATGCTCGGCTCGGTCATCAACTACTTGACGCGCAGCAC
>Ga0308411_10001901_pt1 | contig 14186 bp, 12 predicted proteins | sample HotsprottomLayer_2_FD_203530 | JGI IMG/M metagenome (GOLD analysis project Ga0308411, IMG submission 203530) | Hot spring phototrophic mat microbial communities from Octopus Spring, Yellowstone National Park, Wyoming, United States -... | ecosystem: Environmental > Aquatic > Thermal springs >...
TGCGAAATAGGCTGCCAGGAAGGCGATCATCAACAGGCGCAGCAGCTCCGACGGTTGCACGAAGAAGTCACCGATGCTCAGCCACAACCGCGCGCCTGTGCCGGAGGGATTGACGCCGAAGGCCAGCGATGCAAGCAGCAAGGCCAGGCCGGCGATCAGCCAGGTGTATTTGAACCGGCGCAGCCAGCGCAAGCGGTCGCGCCTGGTAGCGATGGCCAGCATGATGGCGAAGGCGATGGCCAGCGCGAACGTTTGTCGTGCCAGGAAGTTGGGCGCGGTGCGCGCGATGGAGAGCAGGCCGAGCGACGTGAGCATGGCGACGGCCGGCAAGAGGTAAGCATCGCGGGCCGGTGCGACGCGCTCCAGCCACAGGTGAGCGATCGCGGACAGCGCGCCTAGCACGGCCAGGGCGGATAGAGGTGCAAGATCGCCTCGTTGCAATGCCAGCGATCCCGCGCCGATCCAACCGGGCAACACGGCGAGCGCCAAGACGGCGGCCGACTGCACACGTCCTTTGTGCACGGGGGCATTCTATTGCACCCGACGCGCCGGGCTTGACATGGCTTGGGCCTTGCCTTTAGCATGCGCGCCACTATGGCAAAGGACTTGGTGTTGGTGCTAGGCGCATCCGGCCGCACCGGCCGGCGGGTGGTTCAGGCGTTGCGCCGGCACGGCTTCCCGGTGCGGGCGATGGTGCGCGATGAATCCAAGCGCGGTCTGGTGGATGCGGAGGGGGTCGAGGTGATCGTCGGTGATGTGACCAACGAGGAGGACGCCCGTCGCGCGCTGGACGGTGCGCGCTACGTGGTGAGCGCCCTGGGCAGCAAGGGGACGGCGGACTCGGCTCACATCGAGCTGATCGAGTTCACCACCATTGCCGAGCTGGCCCAATTGGCGCAGGAGATGGGCGTGCGCCATTTCGTGTTGTGTTCTTCGATGGGCGTGGAGATCCCCGACATGATCCCGCCGCTGGCGGAGATTTTGCGCCAGAAGCGGCGCGGCGAGCTGGCGTTGGAGGGCAGCGGTGTATCGTTCACCATCGTGCGGCCGGGCGGTCTGACCGACGAGCCGGGTGGGGGCGGGGTAGCCATCGCGCGCACATTGCCCGGCTTCGGCATGATCTCGCGCGACGACGTGGCCGAGGTGATGGCCCAGGCGCTGCTGCAGCCAGAGGCCAGGAACAAAATCGTCGAGATCGTCAACGCGCCGGACGCCGGCCCGGCGGATCGGCCGGGGCTGTTCGCCACGGTGCAATACGAGTGAAACCCGGGCACTGCCTATCTCGCGCCGGTGAACGATGTGCCCAACATGCGGGTGAAGACGATCGGCTTGGAGGATGACCGGCCGGTCACACATGACACCGTGCGCGGCATCCGCATGTATTCGTGGGCGCACGACAACCGGCACATCCTCTACCCGCAGGACGTGGGCGGCGACGAGAGCTGGCGCATCTATGCCACCGATCTGAGCACTGGCCGGACGCGCGACCTGACGCCGTTCGATGGCGTGCAGGCCCACATCATCCGGCTCGATACGCACCCTCCGGATGATGAAGTGCTCATCGCGCTGAACAAGGACAACCCTCAGGTACACGATGCCTCTCGCCTGAACATCGCTACCGGTGCGTTGCACAAAGCTGCTACCAATCCCAGCAACGTGCTTGCCTAGATGGGCGACGCGAACTTCGCTGTGCGCGCTACGATGGCCTCGTTGCTGGATGGAGGCCAGCAGTTGCTTGTTCGCACTGACGAGCGCGAGACCTGGCGTTCGCTGTGCAAGTGGGATTCCGACGATGCGCTGACCAACGAGCTGATCGGCTTCACTCGAGATGGCTACGCTCTGTGTAACTGCTCAGCCATAGCAGCGAGTTGAGGCACAATAGTTGAGGCACAATAATTGAAAGTGGTGCTGGCGACGCTTGACCCACTGGGGATGCCGCTGGTCACGCAGGTGGTAGCCGGCCACCAGGCCGATGACCCGCAATATATCCCAGCCATTGGCCAGGTGCGCGCCGGGGTGGAACGGCGCGGCTTGTTGTATGTGGGCGACAGCCTGCGCCGCCAACCCCAACGTCAGCGTGCACCTGGAAGACGGCGGGAAGGTGGTGATCTTCGAGGGCGTCGTGCACGCCATCGCCAAACCTGACCGCGCACTGGCCGAGCGCGTGGCTGAGGGCTATCGCGCCAAGTATGCCGATTCAGGTTACGCGCCCAAGCCCGACCAATGGGACAACGGCGGCCTGTACGTTATCAAGCCCACGCGCGCCATCGCCTGGACGCAGTTTCCCAAGGACGCGACGCGCTGGACGTTTGAAGCATGAGCCTGGATGCCAACGTCACATTAACGCCAGCGCCCAGGCCGCCGTCATTTCTGGGCCCGGCCAATCGCGCTCGCCGCCGTCCTCCAACGTCCATGCATCACTGACGATGCCTTGCACCACGGCCCAACCAAGCACACGCTGCCGATCCAACTTCGTGCGCTCGACGATGATGTCAACGCGCCGCTGGATCAGGCGCGATCCGTCCACTTGAGTGTGCCACTCGCCTACCGGGTTGTAGAACAGCGGCGCTGGCTCGTAAGCTGGGTCGCCGGCGACGCCCTTGGGGTCAATCGCCAGCCAAGGCTGACGCTCGGCCCTCAGGATGTTGTGGTGGTGCAGATCGCCATGCAGCAGCACCGGCGTGGGCGCGCTGGCAAGCAGTTCTTTGCGCAGTTCAATCGCCGCGTCGGCGACGTCCTTGTCCAGCGGCCCGGTTGTGCCGTCGAACATGTCGTAAAGCCAATCCAGCACGCTCGTGTATTCGGCAAGCGTTGGAAAGGGATGGGATGTCGGCAGCGACAGCCACAACTGCCTCATCACGTCGGCGGCGACCGCGCTCGCCTCGTCATCGCGGTCGGGAAATAGCGTCGCCAGCTCTGTGCCGGGCAGGCAGCGTTCCAGCAACATCACGCCGCGCGCCTGCTCACGTTCGATCACCTTGATCGCGCCACGGCCATCGAACAGCAACAGTGCGTCAGCTTCGACGTCGGCATCGAGATAGGGCGCAATGGCCTTGAGCACAAGCTGCTCGCCGTCATTGCGAGTCGCCGGCGCGGCGAAGTTGTAGCTCAAGCCAAACGGCGCGCCGACCGTGATGTTCCAGCGGCTTTCGAACTCAGCGATGAGTGTTGGGAGCGACTCGACCCAGGCTCGGCCGCGCTCGCCGTTCAGGGTGATCTGATGTTGAATGAAGGCGGGTGGGAACTGCCTCACGTCCATGCCTGTGCGTAGGCCACTGCCTCGACGAGTGGCATGCGCCGCCCCTGCGAAAGTAACGCTTCGAATCGGTCGGCGCCAAGTTCATCCATCGCTCGTTGGCGATAGCGCCCGAATTCTTCATCGTTGTAGCTGCCGCGCACACGAAGACCCAGCATCAGGTCGGCGTCGGCGGCGCCAAACAGCACAGCGGCGCGCGACGGATCGCTGCTGAGGATCGCGCTGCAGGCGAGCACGTCAAAGAGGTAAGCGAATGCCCCCGGGGGCATGCCCTCCTCGGCCAACGTATCTTCGATCAGATTCAAGATCACGGCGCGAGCGCGGTCGGGTTGCCTGAGGTCGTTCAGTGACTTCGCCAGGAAGATTTTGGGGTAGCGCAAGGTCATGCGCGCTGCGGATATGCGTGCCGCGGCGATGAGTTCTTCGAGCATCTGCAATGCCGCTTGCGCATCCCCCGACAGGCGCATGCATTCGGCAACGTTGCCCCGGGCAGTCATGAACGTATACAGGTCGTGAATCTGTTCTGCGTATGCGGCGGCGCGTTCTGCGGCCTCGCGCGCTTCTTCGAACCGCCGCTTCGCCATGAATTGCATCACCAGTATAAGCAAGACGCGGCACAAGTTCGCTACGTCGCCGGTTCGTTCGCACGAGCGAATGGCTTCATGCGCGGCTGCGAGAGCGCGCTCATCCTGACCGGACAGCATGAGGTGGTCAATGTGAGTTTCAAACAGGCAGTGCTCGATCAGCGCATACCCCGAATCGCGCGCCAGTTGGATCGCACGATGTAACTGATCCAGCGCGCGCACGTCACTCGGGTCTGACTGAAATGCGCAGGCTGCCACTGCACCCATCGCGTCCGCGATGCCTGCCTGATCAGTCGTCTGTTCGTAATGCCGAAGGGCTGTCTGAGCAGCGCCAACCGCGTCTGACCAGGATGAGGAAAGGTTGAACTGGGCCATGCCCTGATACACGCCGCCCAGCACGGCCGGCGGCATATCTGGCGTCAGCGCCTGCTGCGCGAGCGTGATCCACCTGCGTATGGCGGGCATTTGGGCGACATCGGTGCGCCAGGGTAGTTGCATCGCCGCGACCAGCCTGCATCCGATGAGTGGATCGCCGCCGTCCACCAAGCCCCAATCGAGGGCATTCTGAATGTTGAGACGATCCCTTTCCAACCACGTGAAATGCACCTGGCGACCGGTGCGGGCGAAGCTCTCACGGATCCGCTCGGCATAGTCGGCGAAGATTTCGGCATGGCAACGTCGCGCGGCTGGCAATTCGCCGCGTTCGTGCAGCTTCTCCAGCGCAAACTGCCGGATGAGCGACAGCATGTCATAGCGCAGCGACTCATCGGCCTGCTCGATCGTGACAACCAGACTTTTGTCAATCAGCGAGCCGAGCGCGTCTACGCAGCTGCTGTGAGGCCCGAACGCCGCCGGCGAAAGTCTCTGGTAGAGCGCCTCGATCTGCTCGAACTGGGCCCCGCCGGTGAAAATCGCCACATGGCGTAACAGCCATTGCTCATCATCGGTGAGCAGCCCATAGCTCCAGCCGATCGCAGTCCGCACCGATTCATGACGTGCTGGGCCGTCGCGCCGCGCGTTCGACAGCAGGCCAAGCGCCTCAAATGCGTCGTGGGGCGATCCATCCGCTTCGGCGATGCGCGCCAGGAGCGCGGCGGGCGTAAATTGGCGACAGCGCGCCGCAGCGATCTCGATTGCCAGCGGCAAGCGATCCAGCCGCTGGCAAATGGCATCAATGTCGCGTCGCGCCGAGGCGTTGGTTGCGACAAGCCGGCTGTGCGCCTGAGCGCGTTGGACGAAAAGGTCTGTCGCTGCGTCGGGCGAGAGTGGGTCCAGCACGAGCAAGTGCTCGCCGCCTATCTTCAACGCCTCCCGGCTGGTCGCCAGGACTTTGACGCGTGGCGACCCAGAGAGGATGCTGGCGATGAAAGATGCGGCTTCGAGCACGTGTTCGCAGTTGTCAAAAACGATGAGCAGATGCTTGTCGCGCAGGTAGCTCGCCGCCGCGTCAGCCTCAGTCTGGGTAGGCGAGGCGCGAATTTCCAATGCGCGCAACAGCGCACCCGGCGCTTCATGCCAGGACGCCAGCGTGGCGAATGGCACGAAGCAGGAGCCGTGAGAGAAGGCGCCCGCAACGCGATTGGCGACTTCGATGCCAAGTTGGGTCTTGCCGACGCCGCCAGGGCCGGTGAGCGTCACCAGGCGGGTGTGCGTCAACGCCTGAATGGCCGCGGCTACCTCTGTCTCGCGTCCCACCAGGTTTGTCAGCGCGGCTGGCGGGTGATAGCGCGTCGCCATGGGCAAGGCCGTACCGGCGTCTTGCAGGCGGTCGAGCAGTGATTTCTCGACCGGAGTACCCTGGTAGAGCGGCGGCTGCCCTGCGGCTGCAAGCAGGCCGTTTGCCTCCGACCGCAGACTCAGCACCCCCATGTCTTGCAATACCGCGATGATGCGCACGATGCGGTCGCGACCGGAAGGGCCGGTCAAGTCTTTTTTGCCCTGACACATGCGCACCAGGATGGCCTGGTCGTAGCCGGCGAGTTCCGCCAAACGAGTCTGTGTGAGGCCGGCCTTGCGGACGCGGATCTGTGTCAATAGGGCGCTGAAAGGATGGCGTTCCCGATTGGCCAATGATGCGGGTTTCGTTGACATGTTTCCCCAATGTGCGCACGGCGGATGTGTCAGAAATTCTGACAACGTTGTCCGCCGCTGTCGCCGGCGCGGACCTTACAGTGAGCGCAGAGTTTACAGCAGGTTTATCGCCCGCGGAGGCAAGACATGAACAGCGAATTCAACAGTGATAGGCAGAAGGCCGAACTTACAGCTCGCGATAACCGGCAGCAAATGCAGGACTTCATTGCGCGCGAACGCCTGGCCCGCAGCGCGCGGGTTGCTCGCCCAAATCCTCTGATCCGCGCGTTCAAGGCATTACTCGCCAAGGCGCGTCGAGACACTGGGCAAGCTCAACAGGCTTCGGCTAGCGCCGCCTGGCGGACGATTACGAGCGCGAGGGAGTCTACTGAATGAAGGCCGGCGGCAGGTTCATGCAATCACCAGCGAGTCCAGGACCTGCACGTTCAAGTCGGAGGTTGGAGGGTAGACGATGCGATGTGCACACCTCGGAGGATCTGCACCGCTGGAGCAGGCATGAATCGCGACCGGTAGACCGTGAGGGTTCCAGAAACCCTCACGGTCTATGGTCACCACTCAACGCACCCGCTGATCTCGCGTCGCTCGCCGTTGGCGACGAGCGTGCCGGTCACGCCCTCTGGCAAACGCACCGACCCGCGCAGCCGGCCATCTTCCTCAAGGACATCAACCACAATCTCGCCTCCATCTGGGTGCACCAATCGGCCGCTGGCGTGCGCCAATCCACCCAACTGCGGCCGGATCTCGGCCGTCTTGAAACCGAGCGACGCCGGGCGGATGCCGAGGATCGTGGCGAAGTAGTGAAACAAAGGGTGCGAGCCCCAGCCGTGACAATCGCTGCGCGCCGGCTCGGGGCTTTCGATGGGCGTCTTTAGGCCGTTTGTCTTCAGGTCGAACCACAGTTGCAGCTTGTCGAGCATCGCGTCCACGCGGCCAAGCTCGCGCAGCGCCTCGAACAGGTAGAAGCTGAAGTAGATCGTGCAGCGGTCGAGGTCGGGGTCATTGAGCAGGCCGTGCGCGATGCGCTTGCGTTGCCGCGCGCTGATCAACCCGCTTAGCACGGCCATGCACTGCGTATGCTCGGAGAAACGGTCGCGCGCCAGCGTGTCGGCCATCAGCCCGCGCCCTTCATCCCAGAACGCCGCGCTGGCCGCCTGCGCCATGCGCCTGGCCAACGCGCGATAGCGCGCCGCCTGACCGCGCTCGCCCAGCATCGCTTCCAGATCGGCCGCCTGCGTGAGCACGTAGACGAAGTGCCAGTTGATCAGCCCGCTCACGCCGGTCACGCCGTCGGGCGGCGTGCCTGCATCTTCGCTCCAGGCCGGCACCCAGTCGAAGCAGTTCCAGCCCTCGTGCGCGCGCAACATCCCGTCGTCGCCCAGTGTGCGGGCATAGCCCTCAATGTTGGCGCGCAGGCCGGGCATCAGGCTGCGCACGAACGTTTCGTCGCCGCGCCACAAAGCGTAATCGCGCACCATCAGCACCCACCACAACGAGAACGGCGGGATGATCTGCAACAGGCTGCACGGGTAACGCGATTGCGTCAGGCTGCTGGGCAGGCGCGAGGCGTCGAAGGTGCGCAGCGCCTTGCGCGGCAGCCGGTCGTCGCGACTCATGACGTAGGTGCACAGCGCCTCCAGCCGTGTGTCGCCCAGATACATGATCTCTTCCCAGTGCGGCCCGTCGAAATACGTCTCGTTGGCCGTGCACTGGATGCCGCGGACGAGGATGGGCGTGATGGCGTTCAGCCGTTCAGCCTGCCCTGCCGAAGGTGTCGAAGGGTCGCTCGCCTCGAACGCGCTCGCCATCTCCAGCGGATAGCGCGTCTCACGAATGGCGAATGACTCGATCGTCAGCGGCTCGTCCCGTGTTTGGATGGCGACTTCGACGTAGCGGCCGGCCGACCACCACAGCGGCGCGAAGTCGCGGTGCGTTCCACCATCGGTGATGTATTCGTCGCCGTTGCCCAGCATGAACTTGCCGTCGATCTCGTCGCGATTGCCCTTGTCGCCGCGCCAGTGATTCGTGCCCCGGTTGAGCGCTTCGGCCCAGCGCACGCGAATGATCGCGTTTGCGCCGCCGCTGGTCGTCAGCTCGGCATAGGCCAGATAGTAATTCTCCAAGTCAATCAGCACGCGCTTGATCGCATGCGGCGCGATGACGACGCTGCCCTTGCCGCGCAACAGGTGCTGCCACGTCGCGGCCTCATTGGCGTTGCTGTCGGCCTGGTGGATTGGAATATCGTGTGTGTCTAGCGATGCTACATCGCATGCAAAGCGCACCATGCCGACGCGGCGCACGTCATCCGTCATCGGCGGCAAGGTTGCGGGATGAAGGATGTGTTGCGGCGGCAGCTCCCAGTCAATCCGCTTCGCCATCGCGCGGCGCAAGGTGCGCACCGGTTGCCAGCCATCGCCTTCGCCGTGTTCAACGCCCCAGGGATAGACGCGACCGTCGAGATAGGTGTTGCCGCCCTTCCATGGGATGCGATCGTATTGGCCGAAGGCATAACCGTCGAGCAGCTTGCAATCCCACGCGCTCAAGCCGGTGCTCAGCGCGTTCATCCATTCGCCCTCGGCCGCCAGCAGGAAGCCCGGCGCCACGCTCATCTGCGCCTGCGGCGAATGTTCGCCCCAGTGCCAGACGCGCGCGACGATCATGTGCTCGCCTGCCTCGAGCGACAAGTCATACGACTCGTAGAACCACAGCTCGGGCGCGCCGCGCTCCGGCCCCCGGCCGATGTGCAGGCCGTCGAGGTAGAGCTGATAGCGCTGGTCGGCGGTGACGTGAATGCGGATCGTCGCCGGCCGATCGAGTGCGAAGCGTCGGCGCAAGGCAGCCACGAACGGCGGCCGGGCGTCGGGATGAGTGATCCACGAGGCGGGCCACAGCCCACGCTCGCGCCAGGGTTTGCCGGCGTTCAGGTGGAGGAAGGGATCCGCGTCAATGAGGATGCGCATGGGCGACAGCATCATACTGCGCAGCGGACTCGCGCACGACGAGTTCGGTCTTGAGCAGCGCATCGTCGAATTGCTCGCCTGGTCGCTCGATCTGGCCGATCAACAGACGGGCGGCGGTGACACCGATGTCGTAGATGGGTTGGCGCACGGTCGTCAGCGGCGGGTCGAAGAACTGGGCGACATTCGAATCGTCAAAGCCGGCGACGGAAATATCCTGGGGCACGCGCAGCCCAGCCTCACGCAAGGCACGAATCGCGCCGATGGCCATCTCGTCGTTCTGAGCGAATACAGCGCTGAATTCGAGCCCGCGCGCCAGCAGGTTCTGCATGCACTGATAGCCAGTGTCCATCGTCCATCCGCCCTCGCACATCAACCCTGAATCAAGCGGCATGCTGGCTTCGATGTGGGCCAGCCGGTAGCCTTCGGTGCGATCTGTAGCCGCCTTGTAACGCAGCGATCCGGTGATCGTGGCGATGCGGCGGTGGCCTAACGCGAACAGATGGCGCATGATCTGCATCGCGCCATCCACATTGTCCACATCCACCACGCGCAGCGACGAGTGGGGAAGGCGGTAGCCGGTGGTGACGATGGGCAGGTCCACATCCATCAGCCGGACGAGTGGATCGTGATCAATTTGGACAGAGTCGTGCACCAACAACACGCCGTCCACGCGCTGATCGTTCAGCATATGGACGAAGTCAGGCTCGCCGTCTGGGTCGGTGTCCATGGTGCTCAGCAGCACGCGGTAGTTATGTCGTCGCAACTCGTGCACAGCCCCCACGCTCATCTGCACGTAGAACCAGTTGTCCAACCCACCCGTAATCAGACCGATAGTGTAGGTGCGCTGCAGCTTGAGGCTGCGGGCGATAGCGTTGGGGCGATAACCCAGTTGGGCGATCACACTCAGCACCCGGTCGCGCGTCGCGGGAGCAACGGCTTCGGGATGGTTCAACACGCGCGAGACGGTCATCGCTGACACGCCGGCTTCTTCGGCCACACGTTTGATGCTGACGGGTTTCTTCATGTGAGCCTCGATGCGTCGCTTATATCTTCGGAGGGAAAGGCTGCGCGGGGTGCATTCGCCACAAGGGGCCATCCTCCCGAAGGCTCGTCACCCCGAGTGCGTCGGTGCGGAGAAGCCTTCGGGAGGATGCCTTCGCCCCTGCGAGAAAATGCACCCGCTGCGCGGGTTGCACTGGCAGTGGCGCGCTACTTCAGTCCACGGATGCGAATGCCTTTCATCAGGTATTCGCGGCAGATGATGAACATGATGAAGATGGGAAGAGTCTGCAGGATGCCAAGCACCATCAGCCCATTCCACGATAACCCCGCCTCCAAGATCTCGCGCATCTGCGGATCTTGGCTCATCAGCGCCGCCTGATCGGCATTGGTAGAGCCGGCGCGGGTGAAGGCATTCATCAGGTTGACGATGGCGACTGAGGCCGGGATCTTCTCCGGGCTCTGGAAGACGACGATCGGCCACAGATACGCATCCCATAAGCCGCTGAACTGCAACCAGGCGGCGACGGCGAACACGGGGATGCTCATCGGGAAGACGATGCGGCGGAAAATGTTGAATTCCGATCCGCCATCCACGCGCGCAGCCTGGATGATCGAGTCGGGGATGGTGTCGAAGAAGCCCTTGAACAGTAAGAAGTTGAAAGCGCTGAACACAGCCGGCAGGATCACCGCCCAGGGCGTGTCCCAGATGCGGAGGACGGGGAAGGGCGTGTTCGTGCCGGGGATGAGGGGCGGGTTGGGCAGGGCGAAGGGGAAGTTGCGCGTGAGCAGAAAAGATGGAATCAGGGTTACCACGCCCGGCACCATCAGCGTGCCGATGAAGAAGAGGAACGACCAGCGCGCGATCGGGCCGCGCTGCAGCTTGCTGTTGGCATAAGCAGCGAAGGCGGTGATGGGCAGCGAGAGGGCCAACGCCGTAAACACCATGAACAGCGAGTTGCCGATGTAGACCGAGAGCGGATACTTCATCAAGTCGCGCGCCGCCTGATTGGTCGAGCTGCGCGTGGCCACGTCGAACACCAGGCGCCAGGCTGCCAGCGTCGGTGATTCCGGCCACAGCGTCGGCGTGGTCGAAAGCGTCTCGCGCGCCGGCGTGATGGATAGCACCAACATGTAATAGAAGGGGAACAAGTGCAGCAGCACACCCAGGCACAGGAAAGCGGTCAGCAGCCACCAGGCGATCTTTAGCCTGGGTTGATTACGGCCGACTTTAGGAAAGAGAGACATTGTTCCGATTTGCGATTGGTGAACGATGCACTGGCGCTTCGCACTTCCGAAAGGGAGGCTTGAGCCGATGGTCGGCTAAAGCCTCCCTTCCAGATACCCGATCATGAATCATCAGTCATTGGTCGTCAGTCGTTTGTCATCACACATCCGGATCCTCTTTGAAGAAGGTGCGATACACGATGGTGATGGCCATGATAAGCGCGAACAGCATGATGGCCAGCGCGGTGGCGTCGGCGAAACGCAGGTTGCCCCAGATCGAGTACATGTACATGACCACAGTGCGGCTGGCTCCGCCTGGCTCGCCGCCGGTCATGATCTGCGGCCAGGTGAACTCTTGCAGTGTGCCGATAATGGCGAACGTGAGCAGCATCGAGATCACCGGGCGTAGGCGCGGCAGCGAGATCGTCCAGATCTTGCGCCAGAAGCTAGCGCCCTCCACCTCCGCAGCTTCGTAGTACGAGGCCGGGATGCCCTGCAGCGCCGCCATGTAGATCAGTCCGGGGCCGAACAGCAGGATGCCTGGGAAGATCAGCCAGAACAACACTTGGCCGGGATCGTTGAGGAAGCGTTGTGGCGGCAGGCCAAGGATTTGGGTGGCGATGTATTGCATCAACCCGTACTGCGCGTTGTAGATGTAGCGCCACAGGATGGTGCTGGCAATGCTGCTGAGCGGCAGGAACCACAGCAGCATCATCCAGCGCATGCGGCGGGGCGGCATTTCCATCAGGAAGATGGCCACCAGAATCGGAATCACAAACGTGAGCACGATGGACATCACCGCGTAGGTGATGGTGACTTGAAAGGCTCTGGCGACGAGCGGGTCGTTCGCCATGCGCAGGTAGCTCTCCAATCCGGTGAATGAGAGTGGCCCGCGCACGCGGGCGTTGGTGAAGCTCAAGACGAATGCGACGACCAGGGGATACCAGCCCCACACGAGCTGAAAGATGAACGCCGGCAGCAGGAAGAGCACCATCTCCACGCGGCTACGGCGGCTGAGTGGCCGCGTCGCGGCAGTAGGCGCGGCTGGTTTGGCCGCTGCAACTTCGCCGATGCCGGTAGGTGCCGTCTGTTCGATTGCCATAGGCGTAGGCAGTGCTGCTCCCGCCGCAGTTTAACTGCGGCGGGAGCACGGATCAGCACTCTCACTCAACCGAGCGCAGGCTTAACCTTGGCATCGTACCACGGCTTGAACATGCTCTCGTAGTAGATGGGCATCTTCTCTTTGAAGTAGGTGTCCAGGTCGGCATAGTAGCGCAGCGCTGCCGCGGTGAAGTCTTCGGCGCTGACGCTGGATGTAAAGCTCTCGGCCTGCTTGTTCCACGTCTGTTCGGCTTTCTTCAGTTCGGCGGCGATATCCACATTGTCGGCGACGTAGGTGAATGTGGACCAGGCATCATTGATCGCTTTGTCGTCGGGCGCGGGGTTCTTCTCCGCTGGGAAGTATAAGCCGGGATCGGGCTCCGCGGAAAGCCTGGCGATGTACTCGATCGCCTCCAAAGTCTTCTTGCCCCAGGCATCAGCGAACGACCCGGGCACGCCCTCGTAGGTGTACTTGCCGTCAATGGGCAACGGGTAGTTGAACACGGCTTGCAGATCTTTTGTCGCTTCCCACTGCCCGGCTTTCTGGATGTCCCAGCCCTTGCCCAGGAACATGTAGTCCACCACACCCACGCCTTTGTCCAGCACGTCAGCCGACGAGTCAGGGCTGTAGGAGACGCCGCCAACGTAGATCTGACCTTCGTAGAAGTCGGTGTCACCTTTGGGCGGCGGCAGGAAAAGGAACACCTCTTCGTAAGGCTTGTCCAGCCGTTTGGCCAGCGCAGCCAGGCTGCTCTCCTGCGCCGCCGAGCCGAAGGCGCCGAGGATGTTGGTGAAGCGGATCGCGGCGCTGCCCTGCGCGAACGCTGCCGTGTACTGATTCTCATCCGCCGACGCATCCGAGAACACGCTCTGGTCTTCGAAGATCATGGCTCGATAGTTCTGGATGAGTGGCACACGCTTGGGATCGCTGAGGTCAACACGCCAGTGCCAGCCAGTACTGGGCGAAGGGATGTTCTGCAGCAAGTTCAGGCCGTGATGGCCTTGCATCCCGCCCACCATCCACCATTGCAAGGCGGCACCTTTGCGCTTGTCTTTCTCCGAGGTGAGCGCCTTGGCAATGGTGCGGAAGTCGGTCCACGTCCAATCGGGCGTCGGTTCAGGCAGGCCAGCTTCCTTGATCAGGTCGCGGCGAATCCAAGGAATGTTGCCCGTGCCTGCGTCAATCGGGTAATTGTAGTACTTGCCGTCAACGTTGACTTGCGGCTCCCAAAAGGCCAGAAAGGCCGGCGTCAGCTTGCCCTTCACACCGTACTTCTCGACAAAGGGTGTGATGTCGGCGACCAGATTCTGCACGAACGCCGCGCGCGCTCCGGCCAGCGACCAGCCGCCGATGGCCGGGGCATAGACAAAGGTCGGCGCGGTGCCGCCGGAGATGGCAGTCACGATGGCCTGCTGATCCCAGATATTGGCTTCGATCTGCTTGATCGTCACACCCGGATTGGCATCCAGCCAAGTCTTGAGGGCCTCGGCGTAGCCGGCTCTGGCCCGGTCGGCTTTGATGTCGTCTTCGGTGGGCAGCGGCCTGATTGGCCAGCCGCTGGTGGTGATGACGACTTCCGTCACCGGCGCAGCAACAGGTTCGGGTGTTGCAGTTGCTTCAGTTGCTGGCGCGGCTGGTGCAGCCGGCGCGGCTGGCGCGGACGGCGCAGCGCATGCGCCAAGCGTGACGGCGCCTGCGCCCATCACAGCGAACTTGAGGAAGCGTCGTCGCGTAAAAGCGGTCTTCTCTGCACTCATTACACGGACCTCCTGAAATACGTGAAAGGGAGAATTCGTTCACCCAAGAAGGACGGACCTCATGCGAGGTCAGCGGTAGGGGATTAACCGTCGTGGGCTGAGTAGCTAACACTTTCGCCAAGCGGGGGCGAGTTGGAATGGGCTGAGGCGCAAGGTCAAGACTGGCAGGGTAGAACTTTGACAAGTGATCCAACGGCGCAATTTGCGCCAACC
>Ga0308411_10001903_pt1 | contig 14183 bp, 10 predicted proteins | sample HotsprottomLayer_2_FD_203530 | JGI IMG/M metagenome (GOLD analysis project Ga0308411, IMG submission 203530) | Hot spring phototrophic mat microbial communities from Octopus Spring, Yellowstone National Park, Wyoming, United States -... | ecosystem: Environmental > Aquatic > Thermal springs >...
GCGGCTGTCCGTCGCCGCCCATGCTGCCGTACACCATCGTGCGGCCATCCCTCAGCAGCGCGAGCGCCGGGTTGAGCGTGTGGAAGGGCTTGCGGCCCGGTTGCAGCGCATTCAGCGCGCGCTCGTCCAGGCTGAACGAGCAGCCGCGGTTCTGCCAGCACACGCCGCTCGTGCGCAGCACCACGCCCGAGCCGAACTCGTGGTAGACGCTCTGGATGAAGCTCACCGCCCGGCCCGCGCCATCGATCACGCCCATCCAGACGGTGTCGGCCGGTCCCCGGCCGCCGCCCCACGGCGCGGCGCGGGCGCGGTCGATCCTCGCCGCCAGCGCGTCTAGCGCCGCGGGCGCGAGCAGCTCCTGCGGGTCGATCGTCATGTAGGCCGGATCGGTGATGTGGCGGTCGCGGATCACGAACGCGCGCTTGACCGCTTCCACGCAGAGGTGCACGTAATCGGCCCCGACCGGGTCGAGGCCGCCGAGCCCGAGCCGGTCGAGCTGGCCGAGGATCAGAAGGCTCACCGCGCCTTGCGTCGGCGGCGGCATGTTGTACACGCGGCCGAGCGAGTGCTCGAGCACGAGCGGCGCGCGCCACTGCGCGCGGTGCGCCTCGAGGTCGGAGAGGGCGACCGGCGAGTCGGCGGCCGCGAGATCGGCGGCGAGCGAGCGCGCCAGCTCGCCGCGATAGAAGTCGTCCAGCCCCGCGCTCGCGAGCCGCTCCAGCGTCGCGCCTAGACGTTCCTGGACGAACCTCGCGCCGGTCGCCGGCACCTCGCCGCCGGGGAGGAACGCGGCCGCGAAGCCTGGTTGCGGCGCGAGCTCCGCGCGCTTGGCGGCGGTGTTGACGTGCTGGCTGCGGGTGACCGGAATGCCGGTCTGCGCGTAATGGATCGCGTCGCCGAGCAAGCGCGTGAGCGGCAGTCGGCCGCCCGCCGCGCGCGCCGCGTCGAGCGCGAGCGCCCAGCCCGAGATCGTGCCGGCGACGGTGTTCGCCGCGACCCCGCCGCGGAACGGAATCGCGCCGGTGATGCCCCGCTCGCGATACCAGTCGATCGAGGCGGCGCGCGCGGCCGCGCCGCAGGCGTCGATGCCGCGCACCGCGCCGCCCGGCTCGTGCACGAGCCAGAACGAATCGCCGCCGATCGAGTTCATGTGCGGATAGACGACCGCGATCGTCGCCGCCGCGGCGATCATCGCCTCGAGCGCGTTGCCGCCTTCGCGCAGCACGGCCAGGGCCGACTGCGCGGCCAGCGCGTGCGGCGCGACGGCCATGCCGCGGGTACCGCGAATCGGGTTGAGCATCCGGGGTTGGGTCGGGCGAGGGCTGCCGATTGTAGGACTCGGCCGGCGGCGGCGTGCGCGGCTTCCTCAGCTCTGCACCCAGGGCAGCCCGGCGACCTTCCAGCCACCGACCGTGCCGCGATGGCCGCGGTCGTCCTTGTCGCCCTCGAAGCCCTCGAGGATGTTGAAGGCGAGCCGATACCCGAGCTCGGTGGCGCGCGCCGCGGCATGATGCGACCGGCCGCCGCTGCGGCACAGGAACAGTACCGGCGCGGTCTTGTCGGGCACGCGCCGGAGCAGCGTCTGCTCGAACTCGGGATTGCGTTCCCCGCCGGGCCAGCGGTTCCACTCGATCAGCTCGGCGCCGGGGGGCCGCCCCACCCATTCCCATTCCGCACGCGTGCGCACGTCCACCAGTCTGCTTGTCGGGTCGAGCTCCAAGAGCTGGAAGGCCTCTCGCGGCGTCAATGCACCAGCATAGGGCAGGCCCAGGGGCCGGCCCCGCTCGACGGCGGTCTGAATGAGCTCATCACGCATCGACATCTGTGGTCTCCTGTCCCGAGATGTCAGGTTTTAAAGCTCCAACCATTTGATTCGTAGACTTTTAATGCCTGAGCGCCGAGGCAGGCCACGGTGATGCATCAAAAAGGTGCATTGACAGGTGCTTTGCTCTATAGTGGTGCATCCAATTAAGCGATCTCCGTCATATCGCCAATCGGCACAAGCATCTAGATCGATTCTGGTGCATGGCATGGTTTTCGCAGACCGGTCGAGCGCTTGGCTCCGCGCAGGGCCACGCCGCCTCTCACTGAACCCGTATCGTCAATTGGAGAACAAGATGGCCACCACCGCGGCCGACGTCATCAAGCTGATCAAGGAGAAAGAGGTCAAGTTCGTGGACCTCCGCTTCACCGACACCCGGGGCAAGGAGCAGCACGTCTCGGTGCCGGCCAAGTACTTCACCACGGACAAGTTTACCGACGGCCACGCCTTCGACGGCTCGTCGATCGCCGGCTGGAAGGGGATCGAGGCGTCCGACATGCTGCTGCTGCCCGACCCCACCTCCGCGCGCATGGATCCGTTCACCGACGAGCCGGTCCTGAACATCAGCTGCGACGTCCTCGAGCCCTCCGACATGAAGCCGTACGAGCGCGACCCGCGGTCGATCGCAAAGAAGGCCGAGGCGTACCTCAAGTCCACCGGGCTCGGCGACGTCGCCTACTTCGGGCCCGAGCCGGAGTTCTTCATCTTCGACGGAGTGACCTGGCACGTGGACATGTCCGGCTGCTCGGTCAAGATCAAGTCCGAGGAGGCGCCGTGGTCCTCGGGCGAGGAGTACGAAGGCGGCAACCCGGGGCACCGCGCGCCGGTCAAGGGCGGCTATTTCCCGGTGCCGCCGGCCGACACGCTGCAGGACATCCGCAACGCGATCTCGCTCGCGCTCGAGCAGCAGGGGGTGGAGGTCGAGGTGCACCACCACGAGGTGGCCGCACCGGGCCAGTGCGAGATCGGCACGCGCTTCGCACCGCTGGTGCAGCGCGCCGACTGGATGCAGATCCTCAAGTACACCGTATGGATGACCGCGGCTTCATACGGCAAGACGGCGACCTTCATGCCGAAGCCGGTGGTCGGCGACAACGGCTCTGGGATGCACGTGCATCAGTCGGTGTGGAAGGACGGCAAGAACCTGTTCGCCGGCAACGGCTACGCCGGGCTGTCCGACTTCGCCCTATACTACATCGGCGGGATCATCAAGCACGCGAAGGCGCTCAACGCGATCACCAATCCCGGCACCAACAGCTACAAGCGCCTGGTGCCCGGATTCGAGGCGCCGATCAACCTCGCCTACTCGGCACGCAACCGCTCCGCGGCCTGCCGCATCCCGTTCGTGGCGAGCGACAAGGCGCGCCGGGTGGAGGTGCGCTTCCCCGACCCGACCGCCAACCCTTACCTCGCGTTCGCGGCGATGCTGATGGCCGGCCTCGACGGCGTGCAGAACAAGATCCACCCGGGCGAGCCGCTCGACAAGGACCTGTACCACCTGCCGCCGGAAGAGGCGAAGAAGGTCCCCAATGTCTGCTCCTCGCTCGACATGGCGCTCGAGCACCTCGACAAGGACCGCGAGTTCCTGACCCGCGGCGGCGTGTTCTCGAATGACATGCTCGACGCGTACATCGCGCTCAAGATGGACGAGGTCACCCGTTTCCGCATGACCACCCATCCGCTCGAGTTCGAGATGTACTACAGCTCCTGACTCGGAGTCGCGGTGCGCGGGCGCAAGACGGGGGCGCGGCCCCCGTTTCGCTTTCTGCCGGCCGTGGCCGGGGCCGGCCCGGGGCGTGACAAAAGGCCCCTGCACGCCGGGAAAGCCATTTGTAATCAGTGCGCTCATGACCTAGACTGCAAGCCCGTTCTCAGCTCCGGTGCGCGCCATGAGATCCACTGCGCTTCTGTTCGCCGCGTTCGTTGCCGGTCCGGCGCTGGCGCAGGACACTGTCTGGCGCTGCAGCGACGGCGACGGCCGCCAGCACTACACCAACATCAAGAAGGAAACCGAGGGCAAGGCCTGCCAGGTGGTGACCAAGGAGGTGTCGGTGGTGCCGGCGCCGGCGCCGCCGACCGCGCGCGGCCGTGGGGCGGCCCCGCCGGCAGCCACCGCCTCGGCAGCGACCACGCCGCCTGGTTTCCCGCGGGTCGATGCCGACACGCAGCGCGCCCGCGACGAGACGCGCCGCAAGATTCTGCAGGACGAGCTCGCGACCGAGGAGAAGAGCCTCGCCGAGGCGCGGGCGAAGCTCACCGAGCAGGAGTCGGTGCGCCACGGCGACGAGCGCAACTATCAGCGCGTGCTCGACCGGCTGAAGCCGTTCCAGGAAGCGGTCGAGCGCCACGAGCGCAACGTGGCCGCGCTGAAGAAGGAGCTCGGCGCGCTGCGCTAGCGCGCGGCCGGCGGGGGCGCCGGTGAGCGCCCCCGAGAGCGGCTTCGCCGGACTGGAGCTGCTCGCCACCGCGGTGTTCGTGCTCGACGGCGAGCTGCGGGTGGTCTATGCCAACCCCTCGGCGGAGAACCTGGTGGCGGCGAGCAGCCGGGTGCTGGCCGGCCAGCCCTTCTGCGCGCTGTTCACCGACGCCCAGTCGCTGGCGGCGAAGCTCGCCGAGGCAGTCGAGCGCAACTGGGGCTTCTGGGACCAGTCGCTCACGCTGACCCGCCCCGGGGCGGAGCCGCTCGCCCTCAACTGTCTGGTCAGCCCGGTCGACGGCCAGCGCAGCGCGCGCGTGCTGGTCGAGCTGCGCGCGATCGACCAGCGGCTGCGCATCGAGCGCGAGGAGCAGCAGCTCACGCACGCCTTCGCCAACCGCGAGCTGATCCGCAACCTCGCCCACGAGATCAAGAACCCGCTCGGCGGGCTGCGCGGGTCGGCGCAGCTGCTGGAGCGCGAGCTCGACCGGCCGGAGCTGCGCGAGTACACCCAGGTGATCATCAAGGAGGCCGACCGGCTGCAGCAGCTCATGGACCGCCTGCTCACGCCGCACCGGCCGCCCCACATCGGCCCGGTGAACATCCACGAGGTGTGCGAGCGGGTGCGCAGCCTCATTCTGGCCGAGTTCCCCGAGGGGGTGCGCATCGTGCGCGATTACGACGCGAGCCTGCCCGATCGCCGGGGCGACCGCGAGCAGCTGATCCAGGCGTTGCTCAACGTGGTGCGCAACGCCGCCCAGGCGGTCGTCGCGGCGCGCCGCCGCCCCGACGATCCGCCCGGCGAGATCACGCTGCGCACCCGCGTCGCCCGGTTCGCGACGATCGCGCGGCGGATGCACCGCCTGGCACTGGAATTGCAAGTGATCGACAACGGACCCGGGATTCCGCCCGAGCTGCGCGAGCGCGTGTTCTATCCACTGGTGTCGGGTCGCGAGGGCGGCACCGGGCTCGGGCTGACGCTCGCGCAGAGTTACGTGCAGCAGCACGGCGGGACGATCGAGTGTGAATCGCAGCCCGGGCGGACGCTGTTCCGGATCCTCCTCCCGGTGGACGACAAGAAGGCAGACGCATGAAGCCAGTATGGGTGATCGACGACGACCGTTCCATCCGCTGGGTGTTCGAGAAGGCGCTCGGGCGCGAGGGCATCCCGTTCAGGACCTTCGGCGTCGCCCAGGAAGCGCTCGCCGAGCTCGAGCGCGACGCGCCGCAGGTGCTGGTGTCGGACATCCGGATGCCCGGCACGAGCGGGCTCGAGCTGCTGCAGAGCGTGAAGCAGAAGCATCCGCAGCTGCCGGTGATCATCATGACCGCCTACTCCGACCTCGAGAGCGCGGTCGCGGCCTTCCAGGGCGGAGCGTTCGAATACCTGCCCAAGCCGTTCGACGTCGATCAGGCGGTGGCGCTGATCCGGCGCGCCCTCGACGAGAGCATGCGCGAGGCGGGCGGCGAGGAGGCGCTTCCCGCCTCGCCGGAGATCCTCGGCCAGGCGCCGGCGATGCAGGAGGTGTTCCGCGCGATCGGCCGGCTGTCCAACTCGAACGCCACGGTGCTGATCACCGGCGAGTCGGGCAGCGGCAAGGAGCTGGTGGCGCGCGCGCTGCACCGGCACAGCCCGCGGGCGGCGCAGCCGTTCGTGGCGATCAACACCGCCGCGATGCCCAAGGACCTGCTCGAGTCGGAGCTCTTCGGCCACGAGCGGGGCGCCTTCACCGGCGCGCAGGCGATGCGCCGCGGCCGTTTCGAGCAGGCCGAGGGCGGGACGCTGTTCCTCGACGAGATCGGCGACATGGCCGCCGACCTGCAGACCCGGCTGCTGCGGGTGCTGTCCGACGGCCAGTTCTATCGCGTCGGCGGCCACCAGCCGCTCAAGGCGAACGTGCGCGTGATCGCTGCCACCCATCAGGACCTCGAGGCGCGCGTGCGCGAGGGCACCTTCCGCGAGGACCTGTATCACCGGTTGAACGTGATCCGGCTGCGGCTGCCCAGCTTGCGCGACCGGCGCGAGGACATCCCGCTGCTCGCGCGCCACTTCCTCGCCAAGAGCGCGCGCGAGCTGGGCGTCGAGGCGAAGCGGCTGTCCGAAGCGGCGATGAACTACCTGGTCGCGCAGGACTGGCCGGGCAACGTGCGCCAGCTCGAGAACGTCTGCCACTGGCTCACCGTGATGGCCCCGGCGCAGACCGTCGGCGTCGGCGACCTGCCGCCGGAGCTGCGCGAAGAGGCCGCCGGCGGCGGCGAGCCGGACTGGACGGCCGCCCTGCGCCGCCAGGCCGAGAAGGCGCTGATGCGCGGGGAGTCCGGAATCATGGACGCGCTGGCGCGCGAGTTCGAGAAGACGCTGATCGTCAAGGCGCTCCAGCACACCGGCGGGCGGCGGATCGAGGCGGCGACGCTGCTCGGCATCGGCCGCAACACGATCACGCGCAAGATCGCGGAGCTCGGCATCGAGGGCAAGGACGAGCCGCCGAGAGACGCGGCCTGAGCGGGCGCACGGCGCGCTAGAATCGCGGCGGTCGTCGCGCCGGTCCGCCGGCATGAGGAGAATCGCTTTCTACGCCGTCGCGGGCGCGCTGGGTCTCGCGCTCGCCTCCCCCGCCTTCCCCGCCGACCCGCCGCCCAAGCCGCGGGCGTTGCCGCTCGAGCACAAGCCGTGGCAGGGCGACTTCGACGCGATGGTCGAGCGCCGGATCGTGCGCGTGGTGGTGCCCTACAGCCGCTCGCTCTACTTCAACGACAAGGGGCGCGAGCGCGGCCTCACCGCCGATTTCGTGCGCGACTTCGAGCGCTACGTCAACCGGAAGCTCGGGCAGAAGCTCGGCAAGCGCCCGATCACCGTGTACATCATCCCGGTCACGCGCGACGCCCTGCTCGAAGCGGTGGTCGCGGGCAAGGCCGACATCGCCGCCGGCAACCTCACCGCGACCGAGACGCGCCGCAAGATCGTCGATTTCGTCGTGTTGGACGACGGCAAGCCGACCACCGAGCTCGTCCTCACCGGCCCGAAGTCGGCGCCGGTCGCGAGCGCCGAGGACCTCTCCGGTCGGACAGTGCACGTGCGCAAGGCGTCGAGCTATTACGAAAGCCTGCTCGCCCTCAACGAGCGGCTCGCCAAGGCGGGCAGGGCGCCGGCGAAGCTCGTGCTCGTTCCCGACGCGCTCGAGGACGAGGACATTATGGAGATGCTGAACGCCGGGCTGCTGGAAGCCATCGTCGTCGACGCCTGGAAGGCGCGGATGTGGGCGCAGGTGCTGCCCAAGATCACGGTGAACGAGGGCGCGGCAGTGCGCGCCGAAGGCCACGTCGGCTGGGCGTTCCGCAAGGGCAGCCCGCAGCTCGAGACGATGCTCACCGAGTTCTTGCACGAGTTCGTCAAGAAGCAGAACCTGCGCGTCGCGCGGCTCCGGCAGTATCACGCGCGGGTGAAGCAGCTGAAGGACCCGACCGGCTCGGCCGAATGGAAGCGCTTCGAGGAGATGCTCGCGCTGTTCGAGCGCTATGGCGCGAAGTACCAGTTCGACCCCCTGATGCTCGCCACCCAGGGCTATCAGGAGTCGCAGCTCAACCAGGCCGCGAAGAGCCACGTCGGCGCGATCGGGGTGATGCAGGTCATGCCGGCGACCGGCGCCGCGCTGAAGGTGGGCGACATCACGCAGGTCGAGCCGAACATCCACGCCGGGGCGAAGTACATGGACCAGCTGATGACCCGGTACTTCAAGGACGCCAATTTCACCGACGCGAACCGGACGCTGTTCGCGTTCGCGTCCTACAACGCCGGCCCGGGCCGCATAGCGGGGCTGCGCAAGGAGGCCGCCGCCCGCGGGCTCGATCCGGACAAGTGGTTCAACAACGTCGAGCTGGTCGCCGCCGAGAAGGTGGGGATGGAAGTCACCACCTACGTGCGCAACATCTACAAGTACTACGCGGCCTACCGGCTGGCGCTCGAGGTCCGGGACGCCCAGCGCAAGGCGGCGGAAACGGTGCAGCCGGCGTCCAAATGAGCGGCCGGCCGCACTGGCCCTCCCCGTTCGCCGGCCGAAGTGCTACAGTGCGCGCACGGCCGATGGCCGCGATGGGAGAGCGTGGCGCAGCGCCCGATGGGCCTGCGGCACCGCCGAAGGCGCAAACGCCCGTGAACCGCTCAGGCTGAACACCATCGCAGGCGGGCCGCTCTGGAGAGCGCCGGCACCGCGCGCGACGCGGGGTGCCGGCCACCGAAGGGGCAGGCAGGGGCGACCCTGTAATCTCTCAGGTACCGAGGACAGAGGGGCGAGGCGATCCGGTCGCCTCGCCCTTGTTCGTTGCGGAGGATGGACGTGCTCCAGCGGACGGTCCTGAGCGAGGCGCACCGGGCGGCGGGCGCGAAGATGGTGGCGTTCGCCGGCTGGGAGATGCCGCTCCACTACGGCTCGCAGCTCGAGGAGCACCATGCGGTGCGCCGCTTCGCCGGCATGTTCGACGTCTCGCACATGCGCGCGGTCGAGGTGCTCGGGCCGGACGCGCGCGCGTTCCTCCGCCACGCGCTCGCCAACGACGTCGCCAAGCTCGACGCACCGGGCCGCGCGCTCTATTCGTGCATGCTGAACGAAGGCGGTGGCGTGGTGGACGACCTGATCGCCTACCGCTTCGACGATACCGCTTACCGGCTGGTGGTCAACGCTGGTACCGCGGCGAAGGACATCGCGTGGCTGCGCGCGCTCGCGGGCGGGCGAGCAGTCGAGCTGGTCGAGCGCGTCGACCTCGCCCTCATCGCCGTGCAGGGCCCACAGGCGCGCGCGCTCGCCGGTGCGGCGTTGCCGGATCTCGCGGCCGCCGTCACCGGGCTGCGCCGCTTCCAGGGCGCCTCGTGCCGCGACTGGTTCGTCGCGTGCACCGGGTACACCGGCGAGGACGGCCTCGAGCTGATGCTGCCGGCGGCGGTCGCGCCGTGGGTCTGGGACCGCCTCGCGCAGGCCGGCGTGCGGCCCTGCGGACTCGGCGCTCGCGACACGCTGCGGCTCGAAGCGGGCCTGAATCTCTACGGCCAGGACATGGACGAGACGACGAGCCCGCTCGAGTCCGGGCTCGGCTGGACGGTCGACCGGTCGACCGGGCGCGAGTTCGTCGGCCGCGCGGCGCTCGCGCCGCCGGCGCGCGCGCTCGTCGGCCTGGCGCTGCTCGATCCGGGCGTCCTGCGCGCGCGGCAGCCGGTGCACACCGCGCACGGGCCGGGCGAGACCACCAGCGGCTCGTACGCGCCGACGCTCGAGCGCTCGGTCGCGCTCGCGCGCGTGCCGATCGCGGTCAAGCTCGGCGATCCGGCCGAGGTGGAGATTCGCGGCCGTCGGCTGCGCGCCCTCGTCGTGCCGCTGCCGTTCGTGCGCGACGGGCGAAGCCGCATCGATCGATTCCTCTCCCACCCACACTGGACCACGCCGCGATGATCAAGACGCCGCAAGACCTCAAGTACACGCCGACTCACGAGTGGGTGCGCGCCGAGCCGGACGGCACGCTCGCGGTCGGCATCACCGACTTCGCGCAGGAGGCGCTCGGCGACATCGTCTTCGTCGAGTTGCCGAAGCCGGGGGCGAAGGTGAGTGCCGGCGCCGCGGTCGGGGTGGTCGAGTCGGTCAAGGCGGCCTCCGACATCTACGCGCCGGTTTCTGGCGAGGTCACCGCGGTGAACGAGGCGTTGGCCGATCACTGGGAGGCGATCAACCGCGACGCCTTCGCCGCGTGGCTCTACCGCCTCAGGCCGGACGACCCCGGCGACCTCGCTCGTCTCCTCGACGCGGCCGCCTACGCCGCGGCGGCGGAGCGGTCGCGATGACTCCGCTCCCGGCGTTCGCTGCCCGGCATATCGGTCCGCGCGCGGACGAGCAACGGGCGATGCTCGCCGAGCTCGGCTTCGCTTCGCTCGAAGCGATGATCGAGCGGCTGATTCCGGCGGCGATCCGCGACCCCGGGCGGCTCGACTTCGCGCCGCTCGGCGACGAACCGGAGGTGCTCGCGCACCTGCGGCGGCTGGCCGGCAAGAATCGGGTGATGCGCTCGTTCATCGGCATGGGCTACCACGCCACGCATACGCCGGCGGTCATCCTGCGCGACGTGCTCGAAAACCCCGCCTGGTACACGTCGTACACGCCGTATCAGCCGGAGATCTCGCAGGGGCGGCTGGAGGCGCTGATGAACTTCCAGACGATGGTCGCCGATCTCACCGCGCTCGACGTGGCGAACGCGTCGCTGCTCGACGAAGGCACCGCGGCGGCCGAGGCGATGGCGCTCGCCCTGCGCGCGACCGCCTCGGCGAGCCGGACCTTCTTCGTCGCCGCCGACTGCCACCCGCAGACGATCGCGGTGGTGCGCACCCGTGCCGCCGCCGCCGGGATCGCGATCGCGGTCGGCCAGCCGGAGGAGGCGCTCGCGCTCGATTGCTTCGGCGCGCTGCTGCAATATCCGGGCACGACCGGCGAGGTGGCCGATCACCGCGCGCTGATCGCGCGGCTGCGCGAGCGCGGGGCGCACGTCGCGATCGCCGCCGATCTGCTCGCGCTCACGCTCCTCGTGCCGCCGGGCGAGCTCGGCGCCGACATCGCGGTCGGCACGACTCAGCGCTTCGGCGTGCCGCTCGGCTACGGTGGCCCGCATGCGGCGTACCTCGCGTGCACCGACGCGCTGAAGCGCGCGATCCCCGGGCGGCTGGTCGGTGCCACAGTGGACAGCCACGGCGACACCGCCTATCGCCTCGCCCTGCAGACGCGCGAGCAGCACATCCGCCGCGAGAAGGCGACCAGCAACATCTGCACCTCGCAGGTCCTGCTCGCGGTGATGGCGAGCATGTACGCCGTCTACCACGGGCCGGAGGGGCTGGCCACGATCGCTCGCCGGGTCCACCGACGCGCCGCGGTCCTGGCCCACGGCCTCGGCGAGCTCGGACACGCGGTGCTGACGCGCCACTTCTTCGACACGCTGGTGGTGCGCACCGGTGCCGAGACCGCGGCGATCCATGCGCGGGCGCGCGACGCGGGCTTCAATCTGCGGCCGGTCGCCTCCGATGCGATCGGCATCGCGCTCGACGAGCCGACGACCGAAGGCGAGGTCGAGGCGCTCTGGCGCGCGTTCGCGACGCGCGGGCAGACCACCCCCGCGTACGGTGAGATCGACGCGGCCGCGCCCGACCGGCTGCCGGATGCGCTGCGCCGGTCGAGCGCCTTCCTCACCCACCCGGTGTTCCACCGCTACCGCTCGGAGACCGCGCTGCAGCGCTACCTACGCGCGCTCGCCGACAAGGACCTCGCGCTCGACCGTACGATGATCCCGCTCGGCTCGTGCACGATGAAGCTGAATGCGGCGGCCGAGATGCTCGCGATCTCGTGGCCGGAGTTCGCGCAGCTGCACCCCTTCGCGCCGGAGGAGCAGGCGGTCGGCTACCACGAGCTCGCGCGCGACCTCGAGCGCTGGCTGTGCGCGATCACTGGCTACGACGCGGTGTCGCTGCAGCCGAACTCCGGCGCGCAGGGCGAGTTCGCAGGGCTGCTGGCGATCCGCGCCTACCACGCGAGCCGGGGCGAGGGGCAGCGCCACGTCGTGCTGGTGCCCGGATCGGCGCACGGCACCAACCCGGCCTCGGCGCACATGGCCGGCTGCGAGGTGGTGGTGGTGGCGACCGACGGGCGCGGCAACGTCGATCTGGACGACCTCGCGGCCAAGGCTGCGCAGCACGCGCACGCGCTGGCGGCGATCATGGTCACCTATCCGTCGACGCACGGCGTGTTCGAGCCGAACATCCGCGAGGTGTGCGCGATCGTGCACGAGCACGGCGGACAGGTCTATCTCGACGGCGCGAACCTGAACGCCCTGATGGGCAGCGCCTCGCCCGGGCGGTTCGGCGCCGACGTGTCGCACCTGAACCTGCACAAGACCTTCTGCATTCCGCACGGCGGCGGCGGGCCCGGCGTCGGGCCGGTCGCGGTGAAGGCGCACCTCGCCCCGTTCCTGCCGGGGCATCCGCTGCGGCCGCCGGCGCCCGGCGCGGTCGGCCCGGTCGCCTCGGCTCCGCTCGGCAGCGCCGGCATCCTGCCGATCTCCTGGGCGTTCATCGCGCTGATGGGCGGGCGGGGACTCACCGAGGCCGCGCGCGTGGCGGTGCTCAACGCCAACTACGTCGCCAAGCGCCTCGCGCCCCACTACCCGATCCTGTACACCGGCGAGAGCGGCGGGGTCGCGCACGAGTGCATCGTCGATCCGCGGCCGTTCAAGGAGTCGGCCGGCGTGACCGCCGAGGACATCGCCAAACGGCTGATCGACTTCGGCATTCACGCGCCGACCATGTCGTTCCCGGTCGCCGGCACGCTGATGATCGAGCCGACCGAGAGCGAGGACAAGCGCGAGCTCGACCGCTTCTGCGACGCGATGATCGCGATTCGCGCCGAGATCGCCGAGATCGAGGCCGGCCGCTGGCCGCGCGACGACAACCCGCTGAAGCACGCGCCGCACACCGCGCGCACGGTGTGCGCCGACGAGTGGACGCATCCGTATTCTCGCACCCGCGCGGCCTTCCCGGTGCCCGCACTGCGCGCGGCGAAGTACTGGTCGCCGGTCGGGCGGGTGGACAACGCCTACGGCGACCGGCACCTGGTGTGCACCTGTCCGCCGGTCGCCGCCTACGCCGCCGCCGGGAGCTGACGGACGACGCGGGAATGCTCGTGAAGCCGGGCGTGGCGCGGCAGCGACTGGACCGCGACCCTCCTGGTGGTGGAGGTCCTGAAGCAGGCGCTGGCGCCGTGCAGCCGAGTGGTAGCGGGACGGGAGGCGCCAACCACCGTGACGCGCCAGGGCGGCGCGCGCCGCGTGGTGCGTTGCCGAAGCGCCCGAAGCGCCATCACGGCTCGGTCACGCTCGGCGCCGAGCGCGTTGGACGCGATGGCGCGCAGATCGCCAGCGAAGTCTTCGCCCAGCTGAGCGGACTCGTCGGATCCGCGCTGCGCGTCACTGTGGAAATCGACGCCGAGATTCCAAACGGCGTACCGGAGAACCTGTCGCGCGTCGTCACCGAGAACGGGCGGGCGTCGCAGTTCGACAGTCAAGGCTCCGAAGCCGTGTAGGCGAAGTCCGGACACAGGGACTGCCTGAAGGCAGCGAGGGCGCATTGCACATGCACATCGCGTTCGTGAACGGCCATCGCGTCGAGCCCTGAGCGGGCCGGCAAGGACCTCGAGCGGATGCGCGAGAACCCCGTCGCGCGGGAAAGACGTCGAACCATGCCCCCCGAGCACCGCTTCAACGCACCTGCCAACGGCTTTCCGAGCCTGCGTTTGCCCCGCTCCGGTCGGAGTGATCCGAACGTCCGGTGCCACGGCACGTCGTCGATTCACCAGCATTCGATCGGGCGCGATCGTCTGCTTCCCGGGGGCGTCGCTGGTCACTTCGTCAGGAACTGAAGGCAATCGCCGCATCGTCCCACAGCATCCGCTGGACGAGCCCTCGAGCCCTGTTGCCGCTCTCGAATCGAAACATGGCTCCCGGACGCCGTTCTACTTCGACCCCGATGTCGGTCGAATCGCTCACTGTGCTGTCGCGGGCGCTTCGCGGACCTCGCGGTCGAGGCGAGGCCACGGCGGAGGATCGGCTGCGCTTGAGGAGCGATCCGGCCCGGATCGCGGCGGAGGCGGCGGTGGCCACGGTGGCGGCGTCATCTCTGCGTTCTGCATCACGCTGTCAGTCCGTTCGGACTAGGCCGTTCGGTCGAGGGACCGACGGCCGCTCGACATCCGCACTCGTTTCAATTGTCAACATTTGTCACAGCGGCTGTCGATCAGGGGGACGAGTAATTACCATGCAGACGCTCGGCACGCTCGGGCGTGTACGGCGCGCGGCAGAAGCAACTGCCTCGCGCCGCCCCCAAGTCCCACCCGCACGCGCTGAGGCCGAGCCGACGAAAAACAACCC
>Ga0308411_10001907_pt1 | contig 14175 bp, 15 predicted proteins | sample HotsprottomLayer_2_FD_203530 | JGI IMG/M metagenome (GOLD analysis project Ga0308411, IMG submission 203530) | Hot spring phototrophic mat microbial communities from Octopus Spring, Yellowstone National Park, Wyoming, United States -... | ecosystem: Environmental > Aquatic > Thermal springs >...
GGTCGCTCGCGCTCGGCGCCACCCGATGGCAGACCGCGCTCCGCGTGATCCTGCCGACGGCCAGCCCCGGCATCTTCTCCGCGGTCATGATCGGCTTTGGCCGTGCGGTCGGCGAGACGATGATCGTCTTGATGGCGACCGGCAACACGCCCGTCATGGATTGGTCGATCTTCAACGGCTTCCGTGCCCTGTCCGCGAACGTCGCGGTCGAGCTGCCGGAGGCTCCGGTGGGACAGACGCTCTACCGGGTGCTGTTCCTCGCCGCGCTCCTCCTGTTCGCGCTCACGTTCGTGGTGAACACCGCCGCCGAGATCGTGCGGCTGCGTCTGCGGAGGCGCTACCAGGCGATATGAGGGACTTCTGGCGCAGCGGTGATCCGTTCGTGTGGCTGACCGGGGCGGCGCTCGCGTTCGCGCTGCTGATGGTGCTCGGGCTCGTGGGCCTGGTGGCGATCCACGGGCTGGGGTTCTTCTGGCCGCGGGAGGTCGCGCGGATCACCCTGGTCGACGGCGGCGTCGTCGTGGGCGAGGTCGTCGAGCGCGAGCCGATCCCGGGCCCGCTCCCCCCAGGTGGCGCGCGCCCGTTCCGCATCAAGGTGAAGCAGGGGAACCGGGACCTCTTCGGCGCCGACTTCGTGTGGGTCGAGGAGTCCAGGATCGCCGGCCTGGACCGGCCGGCTGGCCTGGTGATGGTCGAGCGCCGCGAGTGGGGCAACGCCTACGGTGCCATCCGCGATGTCCGCGAGGGCGACCGCGTGGTCGCCGCCGGCGGCGAGGCCGGGTTCGCCGCGGTCACCGAGCGGCTGCCGGGGGCGCTGGCGCTCGCGCGGCAGATCCGGCGCATCGAGCGGGACGAGGTCGGGCGCATCAACTACGGACAGGAGCGCATCCGCTTGCAGCTCCGGCGCCTGGAGCTGCGGGGGGTGCGCGAAGGGCCGCAGGTGGAGGCACTGCGCGCCGAGCTCGCTGAGCTCCAGGCCCAGTACGACGCCCGGGTCAAGGAGCTGGATGCCCTCAAGGCCCGGCAGACGGGCGCACTCACGCTCGAGGTGGCGGACGGGCGGGCGATGACCATCCCGATCGCCCAGATCGTGCGCGTGGTCCGGCCGAACGCCATGGGGACAGCCGCCCGGATCGGCTTCTACATCGCCAAAGTGTGGGAGTTCGTGACCGGCGACCCCCGCGAGGCGAACACCGAGGGCGGCGTCTTTCCCGCGATGTTCGGCACGGTGATGATGGTCGTGCTGATGAGCCTGGTGGTGGCGCCGTTCGGCGTGCTCGCCGCCTTCTACCTTCGCGAGTATGCGCAGCAGGGGCCGTTCGTCAGCGCGGTGCGAATCGCGGTCAACAACCTGGCCGGCGTGCCGTCGATCGTCTTCGGCGTCTTCGGGTTGGGGTTCTTCGTCTACTTCGTGGGCGGGACGATCGACCGCGTGTTCTTTCCCGAGGCGTTGCCGACGCCCACGTTCGGCACGGGGGGCATCCTGTGGGCTTCGCTCACGCTCGCGCTGCTGACCGTGCCCGTGGTCATCGTGGCCACCGAGGAGGGGCTGGCGGCGATTCCACGGTCGTTGCGCGAGGGCTCCCTCGCGCTCGGTGCGACCAAGCTGGAGACGACGGTCCGGGTCGTGCTGCCGGCCGTGCTGCCGTCGATCCTCACCGGCCTGATCCTGGCGATGGCGCGGGCCGCGGGCGAGGTGGCGCCGCTGATGATCACCGGCGTGGTCAAGCTGGCGCCAGCCCTGCCGATCGACGGGTTCCCGCCCTACGTGCACCTCGAGCGCAAGTTCATGCACCTGGGGTTCCACATCTACGACGTGGGCTTCCAGTCGCCGAACGTGGACGCGGCGCGACCGATGGTGTTCGCGACCACGCTGCTGCTGCTGGTCATCGTGCTGGTGCTCAACCTGTTCGCCATCGCGCTGCGCAACCGGCTGCGGCGTCGGTACGCCGCCGCGGCAGTCTAGATCTGGGAGGGAGCGATGCTGGTCAACGTGCAGGTGCAGGCACCACCCGACGGACAGGGGCGGCTCGAGACGCCCCCCCCGGCGCCCGCGGTCGAGGCGCACCAGCTCTCGATGTGGTACGGGCAGGCACAGGCGCTGTTCGGCATCACGATGGCCGTGCCCCGGCACCACGTCACGGCGCTGATCGGACCGTCGGGATGCGGCAAGAGCACGCTGCTGCGGTGCATCAACCGGCTCAACGATCTGATCGACGGCGTGAAGGTCGCGGGGCGGCTCCGGGTGGCGGGCACGGACGTCTACGACCCCGCGACCGACGTCGTCACCCTGCGCCGGCGGGTCGGCATGGTGTTCCAGAAGTCGAATCCGTTCCCCAAGACCATTTACGAGAACGTCGCCTACGGGCCGCGCATCCTGGGGGTCACCCGGCGTGTCGAGTTGGACGAGATCGTCGAGCGGAGCCTGCGCAGCGCGGCGTTGTGGGACGAGGTGCGCGACCGCCTGCACGAGAGCGCGCTCAGCCTCTCCGGAGGCCAGCAGCAGCGGTTGTGCATCGCCCGTGCCATCGCGGTGGAACCCGAGGTGTTGCTGATGGACGAGCCGTGCTCGGCCCTCGACCCGGCGGCCACCGCGAAGATCGAGGACTTGATGACCGGGCTCAAGGAGCGCTACACGATCGTGATCGTGACGCACAACATGCAGCAGGCGGCCCGGGTCTCGGACTTCACCGGGTTCATGCTGCTGGGCGAGCTCGTGGAGTTCGGGCTGACACGGGACCTGTTCACGACCCCGCGCGACCGCCGCACCGAGGACTACATCACCGGGCGCTTCGGGTGAGGCGGCGATGAGCGCGGAGCCCCGGCACACCCGGGTGGCGTTCGACGAGGCCCTGCGCAGCCTGGAGGACGAGGTGCTCCGCATGGGCGGCATGGTGAGCGGCCTGCTCCAGCGGGCGGTGGAGGCCCTGCAGGCCGCCGACCGGACGGCCGCGGCTTCCGTGGTGGCCGAGGACGAGCAGGTGGATGCGCTCCACCTGACCATCGAGCAGCGGGTCGTGGCCTTGCTCGCGACCCAGCAGCCCATGGCCGGCGACCTGCGCGTCGTGACGTCGGTGCTGGGCATTGCGATCGACCTGGAGCGCCTGGGCGACCACGCCGAGGGGATCGCGAGGCTGGCGCCGCGGCCCGGGCGGGCCCCGCTCGCGCGGTCGGTGGTGGACCTGTCGTACATGGCCGGCATCGTCCGCGGCATGCTGCACGACGCGTTGGAAGCGTTCGCCCGGCGCGACCCGGTGCTGGCGCAGGCGGTGGCCACCCGGGACGTCACCGTGGACGCCCTCAACGAGCAGATCTTTCGGGTGCTGTTGACCCACATGGCCGAGCAGCCCCGGCGCCTCTCCGAGGCGATCGATCTGGTCATGGCGGCGATGCGCCTGGAACGCGCGGGCGATCACGTGACCAACATCGCCGAGCGCGTGGTCTACGCGGCGACGGGTGTGCTCCGACCCCTCGACGGGTCACGGGCGTCGGCATAGCACGGAAGGAGGAGGGCGATGGCGCCATCTCTCGGGACGGCGGTCGACCGCGGGAACGCGGCCCGGCCGCGCGCGGTCCTGCGATTGTGGGGCGTAGAGGACATCCCCGCGGCGACCCTGCTGGAAGCGGCGGGCGCGGTCCGGCGGGCGCTCGAGGCGCTGGGGATCACCGAGGTCTCCGTGGAGGTGGCCCCGGCGGAGGACGAGACGCGGCCCCCGGCCCCGGTCCTGGTATCATAGCGCACCGCGGCTCCCGGGGGCGGGGAGGGAGAGGCGGCGCGGCCGCCGAACCCCCCTGCATCTCAGGCCAAGAGGGCGCGCATGGCGGACCCGGTTTCACCCGTTCAGCAGCTGATGAACGTGCCGATCTTCAAGGACCTGCCCGCACGGTCGCTCGAGTCGCTCGCGCGGTCGATGCGCGAGCGGACCTACGAGCCGGGCGCCGTCATCGTCCGCCAGGGCGACCCCGGCGTGGGCTTCTTCCTGATCACCGACGGCGTCGTCGAGGTGAGCCACGACGGCCACCACGTCCGCGATCTGGGGCCGGGCGAGTTCTTCGGCGAGATGGCCCTCATGGAAGAGCGGCCGCGCAGCGCGACCGTGACCGCCAAGGAGCGCACACGCTGCCTCCAGCTCGTCCGGTGGGACTTCCGCGCGGTCCTCAAGGAGAACCCCGACCTGGCCGTCCGGATGCTCGAGGTCGTCGTCCAGCGGCTGCGGGAACACGCCGGGTCCCACGAACTCGACTAGCAGCGGACCTGCCTACGCGAGGCCGACCAGGCGGGGCGGGGAGGCCGCCGCTTCGTGGCCTCCCCCAGGGGTGCTCGGACGGCGTGCCTAGCTCATGATCTTGACGTTCGCGGCCTGCGGGCCCTTCTGACCCTGCACGACCTCGTACTCGACCTTCTGGCCTTCGTTCAGACTCCGGTATCCCTCGGCCTGAATCGCTGAGTAGTGGACGAAGACATCCTTGCCGCCTTCGTCGGGGGTAATGAAGCCGTACCCCTTCTCCGCGCTGAACCACTTCACAGTACCAATCGGCATGCCCTACCCACCCTCTTCTCGTCTGTACTCGCCGTCGATGGTCGCCGCCCGACGGCTGTTCGCTACCGCCTTACGCACGACAACTATTGGCACCCCGGCGGAAGAATCCTCCTGCGTGCCGCCGACACCCCCTCTGCCGGCTCCCGGCGATCGTGTCATCGGCCACACCCGCGGCGGCGTTCGGTGGGAACGAGGACGTGGTCGCGATCCGGCCCCGTGGCATGGACTGGCGCGTGGGGGTTCGGCACCCGCCGCCCGGTTCCTGCGACGCCGAAGGACGGAGGCCGTCCGTCTGGGCCCCTGCGTGGCGGGCCGGGCGCCCGCACTCGCCGCGGGGCCGCGGCTACTCCACGATGAACACCCCGATCATGCCACGATCCGCGTGGTCGACCACGTGGCAGTGGAACAGCCAGATGCCCGGATTCTTGAACCGGATCTGGAGGGTATCGAGGGCTCCGCTGAGCAGCGGGACGACCTGGGCCGGCCACGGCCGACCGTTCAGCACGGCCAGGGAGATCAGGGGAATCTCGTGGACATGCAGCGAGTGGTCCAGGTTCCCGATGTTGACCACGTGCAGCTTCATCGTCTCGCCGACCTTCATTTTGAAGAACGGCACGGTCTTGCCGAGCTGCGCGACGACCCCGTTCAGCCCTTCCTTCTTGTAGATCTCCTCGAGCGCCAGCTCGCCGCCCGGTACGCCCATGCCGTTCATCACATAGGGCGGCACGGTGCCCTTGCGCAGCCGCGTGGTCTCGGCCATGAACAGGATCTCCTCGCGCATCGCCGGCGCGTTCGGATCCTCCACGAGGATCATGCCGTAGAGGCCCTGGAGGATGTGCTGGTTGATGGGGAACTCCCTGTCCGCCGAGTGGCAGTGGTAGTACGTGGCGCCGGGCGTCTCGGGCCGGTACTCGTACGTGTACTCCTTGCCGGGCGCGATCATGGCGCCGGTGCTTTTGTTCATGATGGTGTTGGCCTGGGATCCGTCGTTCTCGATGGCGTAATGGGCGAGGTGCGTGTGGAGGCTGTGCACCCGGTTGTGCCGGTTGATTACCCGCACACGGAGAATCTCGCCCACCTTGACCCTCAGCGTGGGTCCGGGAACCGTCCCATTGTAGGTCCACACCGTCCAGGTGTTCCCGCCGCCGAAGTCGATGGTCTTCTCGCTGATCTCCAGGGTGTACTCTCGGACGGTCGTGGCGCCCCGCTTCGACACTTTGGGTTGCAGCGCGGGCTGCATGCTCTGCACCGCCGCCGCCACCTGCCGCGCGGCCTCCGCGGCCTGGGGACCGCCGTGCAGCAGGTCCATGAACATGCCCGAGACCCCCCGCGCGTCGGGCGGCGAGGCCGCGGGTGAGCCGCCTCCCGCCAGGGGCTGGAGATGGTCGTGGTGGGCGGCCAGGTGCGGCTGCCAGAGCGGTCGGCCGACGAGCACGCCGGTCGTGACCAGGACCACGATCGCGCCCAAGGTCAGCGACAGCCTCAGCGTATCTCTGTTCATCATCGTCCTCCTCCTCGTGGGCGTATATCTGCCGTCTCGCGCTGGCTGAGCGACGCGATGGTGGCACCGTCGAGCTCCCGGATCACCAGATCCTGAATGCGCCGCCAGACCGGGTGCACCGGGCACTTCCGATGGAGGGGGCAGGCGCCGGGCTCCATCACGCACCGATTGAGCGAGAGCGGTCCTTCGATCGCCTCGATGACCGCCCGCAGCGTGATCGCCCGCGGGTCACGAGCCAGCGCGATACCACCACCGGTGCCGCGGTGTGTGTTGACGTAGCCGCCTCGGGCCAGCGCCGCCACCACCTTGCGGAGGAACGGTTTGGGCACCACCTGCCGGCGGGCGACATCCGCGGAGCGCACCGGTCCGTCCACCTGGTGCGCCGCCAGGTCGAGCACGACGCGCACCGCGTAGTCGGCTTCGCGTGTCAGTCGCATCGGCATCCCGCAAGTGGACCGAAAACGTCCACTTGGTACGATGATGCCTGAGGGCCGGCGCTATGGCATCGGGTGTGGGCCTGATTTTCCGTCCTGACGTCGGAGGGCGCGTGACCGCGGGGTGGTGGGAGCGCGCGGGGCTATGGCCCCCAGGTCAGGACGGCGGCCGCCCACGTGAAGCCCCCACCGAACGCCACGAGCGCGACATGGTCGCGGTCCCTGAGGCGGCCGTCCCGGCGAGCCTCGTACAGCGAGATCGGGATCGACGCGGATGACGTGTTGCCGTAGTGCTCGATCGTGCTGACGAACCGCTCGAGCGGCAGGTTCGACGCCCGGGCGACCGCCTCGATGATCCGCTGGTTGGCCTGATGGGGGACGATCCAGTCGATCTCCTCGAGGCGGAGTCCGGCCGCCGCGGCGACCCGCGCGATCGCCTCGGGCACGATCCGCACGGCGAGCCGGAAGACCGCCTGCCCGTCCATGCGCGCGCGGTGCTGCCCCAGCGCGATCATCTCGCGCGTGGCCGGGATGCGGCTGCCGGGTGCGGGCAGCTTGAGGATGTCGCCGGCGGACCCGTCGGCGCCCACCACGCTGGCCAGCAGCCCGCCGCCGCGGGACGGTCCCAGCACCGCCGCACCCGCGCCGTCGCCGATGAGCACGCACGTCGTGCGGTCGGTCCAGTCCACCAGCCGGGTGAGCACCTCCGCGCCGACGACGAGCACGTGGCGGGCCAGCCCGGCCTCGATCGCCTGCGCGGCCGAGATCACGCCGTACACGAAGCTCGAGCACGCGGCCAGCAGGTCGAACGCGCCCGCGCGGCGTGCTCCGAGGCGCTCGCCGATCAGGCAGGCCGTCGCCGGGAACAGCATGTCCGGGGTCGTGGTCGCGCAGACGATGAGGTCGAGCTCCTCGGGCGCGACGCCCGCGTCCGCGAGGGCCGCCCGGGCGGCCGGCACCGCGAGGTCCGACGAGGCCTCACCGTCCTCGACAACCCGGCGCGTGCGGATCCCGGTGCGGGCGACGATCCACTCGTCGGTCGTGTCGACCATGCGCTCGAGGTCGGCGTTGGTGAGCACCCGCCTCGGGACGTGCATGCCGAGGCCGAGCACCGCCGCGCGCTCGACGGCTGGCGCGGCGCGCCCTGTGGCGCGCGAACGATGGAGTTGCTGCACGGTCAGCCGGCTTCGGTGGGCGGTCGAAGGTTCCTGCCCGCCCAGGCCGCCGGCAGCCACGAGTACGCCAGCAACGCCCCGATGCCCGTGGCGCCGAGCGCGAACAGCGCGCCGCCGAGCGCCGCAACCGGGGGGCGCGCGAGCAGCACGCCGGCGGCGATCAGCGGGGGGCCGGCGGCCAGGACCGCGAGGATGGCCCCGCCGCCGCGCGGCCAGTAGGGCGCCTCCAGCCTGGGGATCTCGTACGCCCTCAGGCCGCGGTGGTAGCGGTAGTACCACATCAGGAACGGCGTCACCTTGAATGTCTGGCCGGTGATCGCCAGCGTCACCCATCCGAGCAGGAACAGCACCACCGCGGCCACGCCCCAGCGCACGCCGGCACCGGGCAGCAGGCCCAACGCCCAGGCCGCCGCGCCCGCGGACAGCACCACGGTTTCCACGATCATGATGATCCAGTGCACCCGCGTGAGATCCGGCGGCCGAGGCGGCCAGGCTCGGACCAGACGGAGCAGGTCGACCGCGTACAGCAGTCCGCTCGCGCCAGCGAGCAGCACCCCGGCACGGGCGAGCGCAGACCAGGTCGCGACCCCGGCGACCGTCAGCACGACGCTCGCGGCCAGGCCCACGCCGACCGCCGCCGGGTGCAGCTCGCGCGGCTCGCGGAGCCCGGCGAAGCGCGGGACCAGGTAGTAGGACATCCCGACGACGAGTAGGCCGAACCAGCCGATCATCCCGAGGACCACGTGAGTCGCCAGACCCATGGGGCCCACCAGCGCGAGCAAGAACAGGTGGCGGCGGTTCTCGGCCAGGATCACGCCCCAGGTGACGGTCGCGGCCAGGCAGGCCAGCGCGCCGGCCACGAAGGGCAGCACGGGCAGGGTGCGCGTGCGCCGGCGCAGCACCGCCGCGGCGTCGACCAGGAAGAGGGCGAGGCCGCCCGCGACGACCAGGCCGCCCGCGGCCACCGTCTGGTGCGCGCCCTGCACGAACCCGACCACCATCGCGGCGAGGCCGCCGAGGTGCACGGCGAGGCGGAGGCCCGGCCGGCGTGTCGGCTCGCGGCGCACGCCCGCCGCGGCCGGGAGCAGCTGGTCCAGCACGCCGACCGCGATCGTGGTGGCCCACCCCAGGGTGATCAGATGGTTGGCCGCCAACGGCACGGGGCCGCGGTGGCGCAGCGCCGCGACCTCGGGCGCGGCCAGCGCTGCGGCCAGGGCGGCCAGAGGGAAGAGGCCGATCGCGGCCGCGGGCAGGAGGCTCGCCCGCAGCGCGCGCGCCGGAAAGAGGTCGGCCACCATCGGCGTTGTCGGAGCTGAACGATTCATCGAGGAGGGCTGGTATGGCTGCAACGTTGAGTCCCGGCGCGCTCGCGCTGCTCTCCGAGCCGCACGTCGGCGTGCTGGCCACCGTATCCCGCCGCGGCCGGCCGCAGGCCACGCCCGTGTGGTTCTTGGTCGAGGACGGCCGCCTGCTCGTCAACACCTCGCAGGGTCGGGTGAAGCTGCGCAACCTGGAGGCCCACCCGTACCTCGCGCTCACCGTCGTGGACCCGAGGAACGCCTACCGCTGGGTGCAGATCCAAGGGAGGGTGCTGCGCTTCGACTGGGAATCTGGCGCGCGCGACATCGACCGGCTCTCGATGCGCTACCGCGGCCAGCCGTACACCTACCAGGGGGGCGACGGCCCCCAGCGCCGCGTCAGCCTGCTGATCGAGCCCCTGCGCGTGCACGGCCCGGCCGCTTAGAGGCGGGGTTCGATCCAGCGCCATAACTCGCGCAGGTCGCGGACCACCAGGTCGGGCGCCGGCCGTCGCGGGCCACGCCGCACGGCGCCGATACCGCTCTCCACCAGGACCGCGCGTACGCCCGCGGCGCGGGCGGCCGCGATGTCGGTGGCGACCTGGTCGCCGACCATCACGGTCTCCGCCGGCCGTGTGGCGATGCGGCGCATGCCCTCGCGCAGCAGGCGCGGGCCCGGTTTCCCCATCACCACCGGTTCGCGGCCGGTGGCGTACCGGAGCGCCGCCACGGTGGCGCCGGTCCCGGGGATGGCGCCGTGCGCGGTCGGCAGCAGCGGGTCCGGGTTGGCCGCCACGAACGCCGCGCCGTCGAGCAGCGCGGCCGTGGCCTCGGCCAGCTTCCGGTAGGTCAGCCCGCGGTCGAGCCCCACGATCACGGCGGCCGGCCGCGTTCCGCTGACGACGAAGCCCGCCCGCTCCAGGGTCCGGCGGAACGCAGGCTCGCCGATGAGCAGCACGGGGGTGCCGGGGCGGAGCCGGGTGCGCAGGTAGGCCGCGGTGAGCTCGGCGGAGGTCACGATCCGGCTCTCGGGGACACGCATGCCCAGACGTGCCAGGTGGTGGACGTACTGCCGGGGCGTGCGGGTGCTGTTGTTCGTGACGAGCGCGAAGGGCACCCCGCGGCGCGCCAGCGCCGCGAGCAGGGCCCGGCTGCCCGGGAGCGCCCGCGCACCCCGGTAGAGGACCCCGTCCATGTCGAAGAGGACCCCGCGCAGACTTGCGGCCACGACAGGCGTCTTCTCCCCGCCGCGCGCGCGGCCCTGCCCGCCTGGGGGCGGTGGGGCGCGCGGCCGTCGTTGACAGCCGCCGACAGCGCATGCGACCATGGAGGGGAAACCGTTTTCCATTCCGACGCCGCACGAGGTGATCGATGGCCACCGCGCACGAGAGTTTCTACGCCCACGACGTGCCCGCGTCCGGACGCAAGCACAACCTGCTCGCGATGTCCTTCGCCGAGGTCGCCGCGCGCCTACGCGAGCCCGGCCAGGACGTGGTGCTGGTGCCGCTCGGCTCCACCGAGAAGCACGGCGCCCACATCCCGCTCGGCACCGACAGCTACATCACCATGACCGCGGTGGTGCAGGCCGCCGAGCTGGCCGACTGCCTGCACACCCCGCTGATGCCCTTCGGCTACTCGCCCCACCACATGGGCCGGCTGCTCGAGGGCGCCGGCACGATCACCCTGCAGGCCGAGACCTACCGCCGCGTGATGCACGACATCGCCCGGAGCCTGATCTTCCACGGGTTCGCGAAGATCGTCTTCGTCAGCCACCACGGGTCGAACACGAAGCCGATCGACGAAATCCTGCGCTACCTCCGCTACCGGACGGGCGCGTTCTTCGCGTTCTACAAGACGCCGACCGAGCGCGAGGTGAACGTGCTCCACGGCATCTTCGAGAACCCGCCCGAGGAGACCCCGGGGTGGCACTCCAGCGAGCTGGAAACCTCGTGCCTGATGGCGGTCAACGCGCGCTTGGTGGACATGACGGCGGCCGTGGCCGACCGCGCCCACGCCCCGCGATGGATGGGGGCGGCGTTCTCGAAGATCGACGGGACGGGCACGGTGAAGTTCCAGGAGTCCGAGAACATCTGGGTGCCCATGGAGCACCACGAGTACTCCGACACCGCGGTGATCGGCAACCCGTTCCGGTCCACGCCCGCCAAGGGCGAGGAGATCTTCCGGCGCATGGCCCGCCACCTCGCCGACTTCGTCGCCGAGGTACGCGCCTTCCCGGTGGAGCTCCGCGAGCAGGACTACGTCGAGCGCGCCTACAGCGTGTAGCGATGGCCGAGAGCCCGGGAGCGGTCGTGGCACGGCTGCGGCGGACGCTCGTCGAGCTGTCGCACCGCGCCTACGCGTTCGGCCTGACCCCTGGGGTGAGCGGGAACATGAGCGCGCGGCTCCCCGACGGCGACCGGGTGCTCATCAAGGCCACCGGGCGGTCCCTCGGTGACCTGACCGAGGCGGACGTGCTCGCGGTCACGCTGGAGGGCGCGGTCGTGGCCTCCGGCCCCGACGCCGCCGGCGCGCGCCCATCCAAGGAGATGTTCTTCCACCTGGCCATCTACCGTCGGCGTCCGGACGTCGGCGCGGTGATCCACCTGCACCCACCCTACACGCTCGTCTTCGCCGCCGAGGGGATCCTGCCCCCGTACCTCACCGGCGCGTCGCGGACCTTCCTGGGCGATGGCCTGGTGGTCGTGCCGCCGGCGCCGTCGGGGTCGCAGGAGCTGGTGCGGCTGGTCGAGGAGCGGTTCGCCGACCCGCGCGTGCGGGCGGCGATCCTGGCCGGGCACGGCAGCCTCACCGTGGGCGCCGACCTCCACCAGGCGTTCTACCTGACGCAGTACCTGGAGGACGCGGCGCGGACCGCGGTGCTCGCCCGGCAGTGGAGGGGATCGTGAGCCGGCCCCAGGTCGTCGCCGTGGTGGCGACCCTGGACACCAAGGGCCCCGAGGCCGAGTTCCTGCGCGCGTGGTTCGCAGGCCGCGGTCTCGTCGTGCGGCTGGTGGACGTCGGGACCGGCGGGCCGCCGCAGTGCGTGCTGAGTCACGAGGACGTCACGCGCGACCAGGTGGCCGCCGCCGGCGGGAGTTCCGTCGCGGAGTTGCCGCTGCTGCGACGCGACATGGCCATGGCGGCGATGGGCCGCGGCGCCGGCAAGGTGCTGCGCGCCTGGGCGGAGGCGGGCGCGCTGGCCGGCGCGCTCGGGCTTGGCGGCAACCAGGGCACCGCCATCGCCTCTCTGGCGCTGCGGGCGGTGCCGGTCGGCATCCCGAAGGTCATGGTCTCCACCGTGGCGTCGGGGAACATCCGGCCCTACGTCGGCGCGAGCGACATCGCCATGGTGTTCGCGGTCGGCGACCTGCTCGGGGGGCCGAACCGCCTCACCCGCGGCGTGCTGGCGCGCGCGGCCGGGATGCTGGCCGGCGCGATCGACGCCGGCGGTGCCCTGGACGAGCCCGTGCGGGACACGCGGCCGGCGGTCGCCCTCACCACCCTCGGGAACACGCACGCGGCGGCGGTGCGGATCATGGAGACGCTCGGCGGCCGCGGGATCGAGGTCGTGCCGTTCCACGCGTCCGGGGCGGGCGGGTCGGCGATGGAGGCTCTGGTCGAGCGCGGGGTCTTTGCGGGCGTGATCGACCTGACGCCGCACGAGCTGCTGGGCGAGCTGTTCGGCGACGACATCTACGCGCCGGTGGGCGTGCGGCGGCTCTCGGCCGCGGCCCGACGCGGCCTCCCCCTGGTCGTGGCACCTGGCGGGCTCGACTACTTCGTGTTCGGCCCGCCCGAGGCCGTGCCCCCCCACTACACCGGGCGGCCGACGCACTACCACAACCCGTACAACACCAACGTGCGGGCCGCGCCCGACGAGCTGGCGCGCATCGGCCGTGTGCTGGCGGAGCGGCTCAACGAGGCCACCGGGCCCGCGGCGTTCCTCTATCCCCTGCGCGGCTGGTCGGAGATCGGCCGCGAGGGCGCGCCGCTGTGGGACCGGGCGGGCAACGAGGCCCTGCGCGCGGCGGTCACGGAGGGCCTCCGGCGCGACCGGGTGGGCTACGCCGAGATCGACGCGGCCATCAACGACCCGGCGTTCGCCGACGCGATGGCCGCGGCGTTTCTCGACCTGGCGCGCGCGCGCCTGAGCGCGACGGGAAGGAGGGATCGGCATGGCGGTCGAGTCCGTGGCCAGGATGCACATCCCGGAGACGATGCGCGCGTGGGCGCTCTTCGGGCCCGGTGACCTGCGTCCGGTGCGCAAGCCCGTCCCGCGGCCGGGCCCGGCCGAGGTCCTGGTGAAGATCGAGGCGGTCGCCATCTGCGGTACCGACATCGAGATCCTGCGCAAGGGCCTGCCCGCGATGATCGAAGGCGGGAGCCCCTTCAACGGCGAGCACGTCATCGGCCACGAGTACGTGGGCACGGTCGCGGCGCTGGGCCCCGCGGTGGACGAGGTCGCGGTGGGTGACCGCGTGGTGGTCGAGATTCATGCCGGCTGTGGCCGCTGCGAGCGGTGCCGGCACGGCGCCTACACCTCGTGTCTCAACTACTCGTACCGCGCGAAGGGCCACCGCGCCAACGGCTTCACCACCGACGGCGGATTCGCGGAGTACGCGGTCAACCACGTCAACACGGTCTTCCCGCTCCCCGACCACATCCCGTTCGACGAGGCCACCCTGGTCGTCACGGCCGGCACCTCGATCTACGGCCTCGACGTGCTCGGGGGGCTGATCGCCGGCTCCTCGCTGCTGGTCATCGGGCCCGGCCCGATCGGGCTCATGACCGTCGCTTGCGGCAAGGCCCTGGGCGCGGAGGTGATCCTGGCCGGCACGCGCGAGGCGCGGCTGCGGCTGGGCCGCGAGCTCGGCGCCGACCATGTGATCAACGTGCGCGAGCGGCCGCTGGTCGAGGCGGTCCGGGACCTGACGCGCGCCCTGGGTGCCGACCTGGTCATGGAGTGCTCGGGCGCGCCGGACGCGGTCAACCAGGCGGTCTATTGCGCCAAGCGCGGCGGCCGCATCTGCCTGGCCGCGTTCTCAAGCGACGTTGTGGCGTTCGACGCGGCGCACGTGGTGCGCAACAACCTCTACCTGTACGGGATCCGCGGCGAAGGGCACGGCGCGACGAAACGGGGGCTGGCGCTCATGGCGCAGGGCAAGATCTCGGGCCGGCCGTTCATCACGCACCGCTTCACGCTCGACGACCTGCCGCGCGCCATCG
>Ga0308411_10001908_pt1 | contig 14175 bp, 16 predicted proteins | sample HotsprottomLayer_2_FD_203530 | JGI IMG/M metagenome (GOLD analysis project Ga0308411, IMG submission 203530) | Hot spring phototrophic mat microbial communities from Octopus Spring, Yellowstone National Park, Wyoming, United States -... | ecosystem: Environmental > Aquatic > Thermal springs >...
CCCCTCCCTTAAGAAAGATGATGCGTGTTAGCTGTGTATCCTAAGTATACCTACAGACCTTTTGAGTTGTAAATCCTATTCCCGTCGCAACTCAGGGCAGGAGGTCAGAAAAATATCCATACTCACCAATAAATTTTCCATTTTAGTGGATCTGTCTGTTCCAGGGCCTGTACCACAGGCATGGATAACTGGGCGGTATTTCCCTGCACCACACTCTGAGGGACGGAGGTTCGTTTCACGGCCTGGGGAAGGGTAAGGTGAAACTTCAAAGAATAGGTGGAGAAGAAGGCATTGACCAGTTCTTTTGTCTTTGGATCAAGACCTCCGGGATTGCCTGAAGCGATGGTAACCTCCACCACCCGATCGGTTCCCTCCTGGCCTTGGGAGATCACCGGATCCTTTCCCCCGAACAGCTTGTTCACCTCCGAAAGGGAGGAAAAGGTGAGACTGGCCTTGATGATACTTTTGTCCGGTTCGTCCTTCCGTTGATAGGAGCGAAGGGTGAGGCCCGGAATGGAAGCCACCGTTTGACGAAAGTCTTCTTCCGCGATGGGAAGGGGAAGGTTCACCCCCGGAGAAGCGGTTGATCCTAGTTGTGCGAGGGCGGAGGAAACGATGTATACCAATTCCAGCGTTCCAGACCCCTGGGAATTAAGTTCGATCTTCGTTTCCATATCTATACAGGAGCTCAAGGAAAAAATGACCATTCCCAGGATGCCTACCAAGAACCAAATCTTTCGATTCATACTTCTCCTTTTGAAGAGTTCTGTTGAGCTTCAGTAGCCGAGAGCAGTGATTCTTCCGGAAGTCGAACTCGAACCTTCGGCTTTTTATCGAACTTAGTAACCTTCCCCACCAACAGGGCAGAGATCAAGAACACTCCTCCCCCTACCCACACTTGCCACTCCGATAGAACTTCTTTTACGATACCGAAGAGGACATGTAAAGGCATAGGTAGGCTCATAGTAATGAGAAATTTCGTCCATGGCAAGGCTATTCTACCCTAACTTCATCCGCACAATGGTCTTACCCGTTCCACCCGCCTCTGGCGGAGCGAAGGAAAACTCTTCCACCCAGGGGCAGCGGGAAAGGTAATCCTGGATGGATTTTTGTAAAATGCCTTCACCCTTTCCATGAATGATACTGAACTCCTGTAAACCCTTCAGTAAAGCCCCATCCAACTGCCTTTCCACCGCTTTCAGAGCCTCTTCCACCCGCATACCCCGCACATCCAGTTCCAATCGAGGGGTATCGGTGGCGATACTTTCCTCGATACTCACCCGGGGAGTCTCGTTGGTCATAAGAACTTCCGTGATTTCCCATTCCGGCACCCGCATGCGCAGCGGGCCGATACTGACCTCCCAACGGCTGTCCTTCAACTGTTTCAAAAGGATTCCTTTCTGCCGATGGTTCCGGATCCGTACCTTCATCCCGGGGGACAGTCGTATAGAAGGAGTGACCCGCGCGAACCGTTTCTCCTCCTCTTCCTGCAGATCCTGCTGCTCCGAAAGGGTAGACTGTACCTTTTGGACGAACTCCTGGGCTTTTCGGATCTTGTCTTTCTCCAGTTCCCCTTCCCGCAGTGTTCGGATGAGAGTCTCGAGTTCCTTACGGGCTTCCCCTAAAAACACCCTCAGCTCCCGAATCCCCTGTTTTCGTAACTCGATCTCCCGCAGTTTCAACTCCCGCTCCCTCTGGGCTAGCGTCTCCTGCAGAACCTCAAGCTCCCGCTCTCGACTCTTCACCTCCTGTAACAGGTTCCGATACTCCTGGGCTTGTCGGAATAGTTCCTCCATCAGTCTCTGGGAATCAGAGGTTTCCCTACTCAGAATGGAGCGGGCCAATTGGAGCACCGGGGGTGGGGCACCGCATCGTTCGGCAATTTCCAAGGCATAGCTGGGCCCCGGGATCCCCTGCAGGATCCTATAGGTAGGTTTCAGTTCCTTCACATCGAACTCTACAGAGGCATTCATCATTCCTGGGCGGGAAAATACGAAATGCTTGACCCTCCCCAGATGAGTACTCCCGAAAAGGAACACCCCCTTTTCCTGAAAAGTTTCCAGGAATGCCATGGCCAGGGCCGAGCCTTCCTCTGGATCCGTTCCCGCCCCCAACTCGTCCAACAGGAGGAGGGACCGTTCGGTGCAGGAGGTATAGATCTCTGTCAGGTTCCTGATATGGGCGGAGAAGGTGGACAGGGATTCGGATATGGACTGCTCGTCTCCGATATCTGCAAAGACATCGTCGAATAGGGGGAGGGAGGAATCGGAGGCAGGGATCTCCATCCCAAACTGATTCATCAACACTAAAAGGCCGAGGGTTTTCAACGCCACTGTCTTTCCCCCCGTGTTGGGCCCCGAAAGGATGAGAATCCTTCCCGAAGGGAACTCGATGTCTATGGGAACCGCCGACTCGCGAAGCATCGGGTGCCGAGCTTTCCGTAGGATAAGCTGATCTTCCGATAGAGAGGCGAATTGGCACCGGTGGACCTTTCCATACCGGGCACGGGCTTGACGACTGTCCAGAAAAGAAACCCGTTCCCGGAGGAATTGAATTTCCAGGCTCCGTTGGTTAATTTTTCCCGTGAGCTCTCGAAGGATTCGCCCCACCTCCAGCTGATACTCGTTCTCTTCGTCCACCAACTGGTTGTTTTTTTCGAATATTTCCAGGGGCTCGATGAAGATGGTGGCACCCCGCGCGGATATCTCGTGCACCACTCCCCGAACCTTCCCTCGGAAATTCACGTTGAGGGGCAGCACGACCCGACCGTCTTTCAACGTGGGAGTATCCGTTTGCCAGTACCCCCGATAGGTCGGATTCTGCAGGTACCCATAGGTGAGCTTCTCGATCTCCCTTCGAAGATGCCGGATCCGTTCCCCGATGCTCCGCAAAGAAGGTATTTCCTGTTCCTTGAGGTTCCCTTCGGGATCCAGGAAACGGGTAAGGTGTTGGATCAGGTCCCCTGGATCCGGAAGATCCTCCCCTTCATCCCGGAGGCTCCCTTCCTGTTTCAGCAGTAGATGTTTCAACTTTCGTGAAGATTGCAGGTATCGAATGACCTGGGCTATCTCCGTTCCTTCCAGCTGGGAGCCGGGTTTTTCCGCCACCCGCATGATTTCTTCGATGTCAGGGAAGGAGAAGGTGGGTAGATCCAGTTCCCGGTCGTACAGTTGCCGGAACTCCTTCACCAGTTTTCTGAATCTTCCCAGTTCCTCACGATCCGTGAAGAAGGGCTCGGATTCTATCCGTCTCCGGCCGTCCTCGCTCCATGCGTAAGCCTGTACTTCCTTTAGAATGAGGGAAAAGTCGAGGATTCGGAGGGTATGTTCATTCATTGTACAGAATCCGCTCTCTTTCCTTCAGGGCGAAATACAGACGAAGGTAGCTTTCGTACCGGTCGGGATGAATCTGAGCTTTCTCTACCGCTTCATTTACCCCGCACGCGGGCTCCAACGTATGGGTACAGTTAGGGTACTGACACCGTTCCCGAAATGGGAGGAAATCCTTGAAGTACCAGCCCAGTTCGGAAGCTAGAACCCCCACGGGCTCGAACTCTCGAACACCGGGAGTGTCAATCAACTGCCACCCCTCGGAGGAGGTTTCCATATAGGCCAGTACCGTCGTGTGGGTTCCCCTATTGTACTTCTCCGAGATAGGTCCCACCTTCCTGTCCTTACCGGGTAGAAGGGCGTTCAATATACTCGTCTTTCCTGTACCCGATTGTCCCAGCAGAACCGTTCGTTTGTCCCAAAGGAGTTGCCGTAGCTCTGCAAGCCCCTCACCCGTTTTGACCGAAAGGTTCAAAATCGGATACCCTATCCTGGAGAATACCGCTAACCGCTTGTGAATCACGCTGTCCACTCCCAGGTCGATCTTGTTCAAACAGATCGCCACGGGAATCCGTTCGATTTCAGCGGCGACGCACACCCGATCGATGAAACGGGGACGGAAAGGAGGTTCCTCCGGTGAGGTAACCACCAGCACCTGATCGATGTTGGCGGCAATCGTCTGGGCACATTTCCCTTTCTTGTTGAATCGGGCAATACGGTTTTGCCGGGGAAAACGGGAAAGGATCCGACCCTTGCCTCTTCCGTCCTCCTCGAAGGAAACCTCATCCCCCACTGCCAGAGGGTTATACTCCTCCTCAGCCCCTTTCAGGATCTTTCCTTTAATATAGCAGGCTAATTCTGTATGGTCGTAGGAAACGTAGAAAATATTGTTCGCTCCCCAGAGCACCGTTCCTTTTCGATGCATAGTCCCCCTGTCACTCACAGGATTCCCGCCACCTCCAGGCCAAACATTCGAGCGAAGGTATAGTACCGTTCTTCGATGGGGGAACTGCCCGTCACGTAGAGGAGATCCCCTTTTTTCGGCTGCGTGTTGGGGACAGATTTCGTGGAAAGTACCCGCATGAGCTGACGCCCCACCCCATCCCTGGAATCGATCAACTCGATATCTTGTCCCAATCCCAATCGCAATTCCTCCTCCAGGTAAAGAAAGTGAGTACACCCTAGCACCACTTCATCCACCTTTCTTTCTTTCAAGACCTCTATAGCTTCTTTTACAACGCCATATTTTTCCTCCGGAGAGGATTGGAAAAGCCGCTGCTCCACGAACTCCACAATCCCAGGTCCAGCCACTCGAACCACCTCACAGTGGGAGGCAAACTGCTTGATCAGATTCTCCAGATACACATCCTGCAGAGTCCGATTCGTCGCCATAACCCCGATCCGTTTTCCGTGTGTACGCTCTGCGGCAGGTTTCACCGCAGGCACCACCCCCACGAAGGGAATGTCCGGGTGCAGGGTTCGCAGCCGCTGTAGGGCCACCACAGTTGCCGTGTTACAGGCCAACACGATGATCTTGGGCCGCACCTTTTCGATCAATCGAGCGATTCCCTCCGAAACCGCCTGGAACACCTCTTCCCTGGTTTTGATTCCGTACGGGAAATGGGCTCTATCCAGAAGGTAGACGTAGTTTTCCTGGGGCAGGTGTTCCTTGGCCCATCGCAAGTAGGGCAGTCCCCCTACTCCAGAATCGAAAAAGGCGATGGGAGCGGTACCATCCCGTAGTGCTGAATCATTCTTTGAAGAGACTGTTGAACTTGTCCCGTCCATAGGATTCCTTCCCTTTGCTGCCTTCCATCGATGGTTTCTCCCCGAGGGCGGGCTTGAAATACTCACAGAAATTGGCCCGTTCCTTATCAAACACTGGTTCCTGAATCGTCTCCCTACAATCCCAATGACTCCCGGGAGAATAGAATCTGCAGTTCAAACAGATCCGCAACTCTTTTCCACAATTTGGACAGAGGGAAGACCGGTAGATGGGGGTATGTTCCTCGATACTGGCCCCACAAAAATGACATTTCATGAAGCCCATAGTATCCCCCTTTCCCCCTTTCGTTCAATTCCCTCTCTTACAATTCCCTTTCTTGCGGGAATCCGAAAGATTCGTTATTCTTTTCTGTATGTTTCAGGTAGTTCCCTGCGCTAGGGAAGGTTGTACGAAGCCGAGAGTGTTCCGTTCCGAGTTCTGTTTCCACCATCATTCGGATCCGAAACAGTACCTCCAGGAGATGAAAGCATACCTACAGGAAAGGGAGTCCTTTGCAGGACTGGTGTTTTCCCATATCCCCTTCGAAGGTTTCGACTTTTCCCACAAGACCTTTTACCTCTGCGAGTTCTCCCATTGCACCTTTCGGGACTGTACCTTCCAAAAAACATCCTTTCGTCTCTGTTTCTTCAACAGGGCACGATTTCTAGGACTCCAGGGAGTGAATCTCAACATCTACAATTCCTCGTTCGCCGCTGCCACCCTGGAGGAATGCACCTTTCTCGAATCGAACATCGTACTGGCCAATTGCAACTGGATCGACTGTACCCGCACCTCTTTCAAGGATAGCGATCTCTACAACAGTCGTTTCATCGGCGCCAGACTCGACAGGGTCGAGTTCCTCGATTGCAACCTCTTGAATGCCGATTTCTCTCGTTCCCAACGGATAGAAACCACCTTCAAATACTGCAATCTCCAGGATGCCATCCTAGATACTGAGGAACCCGTATGAGGTTGTACTATCACCTGGTGTTTCCTCACCTCTCGAACACCTACCTGTTGGTTTCCGAAGAAAGAAAGGAGGGAATCCTGATCGATCCTGGCTCTTTGGATATCCATCTGGTGCAGACCATCGAAAAGAATCAGTATTCCCTTGCGGGAGTACTTTTAACAGGGAACACGGAAGCCCATACAGAGGGGATTCCCACCCTCCTGCGAGTGTATCCACCGGTTCAGGTATTCACGGCGGAGCGTTCTCTGGAAGCCTGTCCCTGTATCTCCATCCATGACGGGGATATCCTGGAACTAGGGGGATTCAGGGTCGAAGTGATCGGAATGCCTGCCTATTCCCGGGAAGCCGTACTCTACCGCATCGGGAATCTCGTATTTACCGGAGACGTGCTTACCGCGGGAAAGGTGGGTTCTGTACCGGATACATTCAGTAGAACTCTATTGATCCAGCGTCTCCGTCAGCACCTGTCCCATTGGGATCCGGACACGATCCTCTTTCCGGGGTACGGTCCCCCCTCGAAGGTGGGGGTCGAACTGGAGTTGAATCCGGATCTCAACGAGCCCCGTATCTCTACCCCTTAAAGCCAGCCAATGTTCTGAGGGCATCCTTGAAATCCGGCGGAAGAATGGAATAAAAGATCCTAGGTGCCTCTTCCCCGGGAAGGGTTATCTTTAAACAATACGCATGGAGGTAAAGCCTGGGTGAAAGCTCTTCTTTAAGTTTCCCCTTCCGGCTATACACCGGATCCCCCAGAATGGGGCATCCCAGGGACTGCATCTGCACCCGCAGCTGGTGGGTTCGTCCGGTCCGGGGCTTCAGAAGAACGAAGGCATACCCTCCGTAGCTTCTTAAGACCCGATACCATGTCTGCATCGGTTTCCCCCGTACCCCCTCCCCTTCCACCAAGCGGAAACGCTTTCGGTTCCCGGGATCCCGAACCAGCTTCCCCCCAACCCATCCTTCTCTCTTCAAAGGAGTCCCCTTCACGATGGCCAGGTAGGTTTTCTCAACCTTCTTGGTTCTGAATTGGGCAGACAGGAACTCCAGGGCCTCCGGATTCTTCGCTGCGATCAGCACCCCGGAGGTGTCCTTGTCCAGCCGATGCACGATCCCCGGTCGTATGGGTTCTTCCGGAAAGGTATCTTTCAGTGTTTTTATATGGTAGAGAAGACCCTGGACCAGGGTGCCCCGATGTACTCCCGCACCGGGATGCACCACCATCCCGGCTGGTTTGTCCACCACTATCACCCGAGAATCCTCGTAAAGGATCCGGAGGGGAAGAGCCTCAGGGGCAAATTGGGGTTCTTCCGGGGGCCGGAGGAGAACCTCCAGTTCCCCTCCAGGGGTTACCCGATGGGAAGCCTTCACCTTTTTTCCGTTCAGCCGTATCTCGACTACCCGTTCTTTCAGCTGACTGCGGCTTAAGAGTTTCAGTCGTTCTACCAGGTACACATCAAGGCGGGTAGGCCTAGGGGAATCCTCAATGCGAATCTTGCGGGTTTCCATGGGACCTTCGATCAACGGGTTTCCTGGTCTCGATGATATAATCCACGAAGGCCAGAAGGGCGGAAACACTGATGCTCACGGCTAGCACCCCTACTCGTTCCTGCGTGGAAAGGGGTGAAGCCCCAGGGCTTTGGAAGGGGCCGGGAGCGTAGTTGGGATTCCCCCCCGAAGCGGCAAACCGAAAGGTATCGTAGGCGAGGGAGGAGAAGAGAAAAACGAAAGGGAATAAGCCTAAAGCCACGATCTCTCCCCTTCGTAAGGCATGGGCCCAGGCGGGGAACTCTTCTGGGGAATAGGGAACAGGGTCCCTGCTGCCCTCTGCCCATACCGTTTCTCCCCCAACTGTTCCTAAAACCAAAAGCAGGCAACAGAGAAGGATCGATTTCTTCATTCTTTTCTCCGTTCCCCGAAGAGGATCGTGCCGAGTCGAACCATCGTGGCACCTTCCTCGATAGCAATTTCGAAGTCCGCGCTCATACCCATGGATAGGGTATCCCACTTCTCCTCCGGGTATCGACGTTTCAAATCCTCGAAGGCGTGATGCAGCATCCGGAAGGCTCGTCGGATCTGGTCCGTGTCCGTGGTGAGGGGACCTACCGTCATGAGACCGCGAACCTGCAGATGGGGGAAGGAAAGGATCTTTTCGATATCCCGAAGGAGGGATTCATAGGTAGGATACCCGCTCTTGGACTCTTCACCGGAAGTGTTCAATTCAAGGAGGATCTGAAGCGGCGAACTTTCCGGCCCTCTATGAACACCTGGCCCCCTATTATCGACCTCCTCTCCACTACCATTCTGCTCTCCATTGTCACTTCGGTCTTCACACTGCGCTTTGGCAAGGCGTTTTTCCAGCTCTTCGGCGATGGAGAGGCGATCGATGGAGTCAACCCAGGAGAAGAGGGAGGGAACATACTTCACTTTGTTGGATTGCAGGTGGCCGATCAGGTGAAGCTCCATGCCCGGAAGAAGTTCCCGGTATTTCTCTCGCGCCTCCTGTACCCGATTCTCGCCGAAAATCCGCACCCCCCCCTGGTAGGCTTCCCTTACTGCTTCCCAGGGTTGCAGCTTGGTAACCGCCATGATCCGGATGTCTTCTTCCCTACGCCCGACTCGAAGGGCAGCCTTATGAATCCGATCCCTAACCAGTTCCAGGTTGATCATTCGTTTGTATGATACAGGGATGGGGAAGGCCTATCAACTACCCGTGATATGCTTGCGGATCGTTTCTTCCAGATCGGTGTTCAGCTTTTCCCGCAACTCCTGGTAGAGGGAGGTGATGGTTTTATACTTATCGAACACCTCCCACTCTTCCTCCTCGTAGAGGAGCTGGTAGGGTTTCAATCCAAGAACAGAGGCTATCTTTTCGAGATTCTCCGGAGAAGGGAACTTCTTGCCCGATTCTATTTCACCGAGAAAACTTGCGGAAAGGCCGCAGAGTTCGGCAAGCTGGGATTGGGCAAGGTGGAGATGCAGACGGGCACGTTTGATATTGTTTCCGACGATGAGTTGAAGTTTCCCCATGGACTATCATACCCATGATGAAATCGGATAGCATGAAAGGACAACCTTCTAGGGGAGATGTTTACCTTCGCCAGGAGCGAAAAATCAACGATTTCAATCTTACATAATGTATTCTCGCCCGCCTTAAAATGTGATCTTCCGTGTGGAATTCTCTTTCTTGCATCAAACCTTCCAAATGGACTATAACAGGCAGAGGAGCCGTAGGAATCCCCATGGAGAGATCCTTCCTGGAAGAAACCCTGAATCTTCCCCTAGCGCAACGGGCGGTAGAGGACTATCGAAAGTCTACAGGGGTGAACGCTTTCATCATCGACGTCGACGGAAGGTACTACTTCGATCCGCAGCGGCGGAACACCTGCGCTTTCTGCTCCTCCCTGCAGAATCGATTCGGTTACCAGGATACCTGCATCCATTCCCACCTGTACGGAAGTTATCAGGCGGAACGCTTCGGGGGGAAGTATATCTATTTCTGTCCCATAGGGCTGGTTCATTGGGCTTCCCCTCTCTTCCACGAAGAAATTATGATAGGGGCTCTCATAGGGGGGCCCGTACTGATGGTGGAGCACGAAGAGTACTTCCGAGACGAGTACCTGTCCCGGTTCAGTCTATCCGATGCGGAGGCGGAGGGATTACGGGCGGAATTGAACGAAATCCCCTACAAACCCCCGGAAGTGGTAACGAGCCTCTCGGAACTCCTCTTCATCCTGAGTCTCTATATTTCCGACCTCAAGGCAGCCGAGTTCATGGAGGAGCGGGAAAGACTCGCCCAACAGTCCAACATTTCCACCTACATTCACCATCTGAAGAGCATGGGGGGGGACGAGTCCCTGATGACGGGGTATCCCCTGAAAAAAGAACGGGAACTGATGAAACTCATTTCCCTGGGGGACAAGGAGGGTTCCCGGAAGCTACTGAACGAACTTCTCGGACATGTGTTCGTTTCCAGCGGGGGAAAGATCGATGTGGTGAAAGCCCGAATCCTGGAACTGGTGGTCCTCCTCTCCCGGGCAGCGATGGAAGGAGGGGCCGATGTGGAACAGATCTTCGGGTTGAACTACAACTATCTGAATCAGGTGCATAAACTCAACTCGGTGGAGGACCTTTCCTACTGGGTGAGTCGGATCATGGCTCGTTTCACCGATCTGGTGTTCGACCTGCAGGACGTGAAACATGTGGATGTGATGCACAAGGCGATGGATTATATCAAACGGAACTACCATAAGAAAATCACCCTGAAGGACGTGGCAGACCATGTGAACCTCAGCGCTTCCTACTTCAGCCGTCTATTCAAGACGGAAATGGCGATGACCTTCACCCATTACCTGAACCGGGTGCGGATCGAGCAGAGCAAGTCTCTCTTGTTGAATGAACGGATTCCCCTGGTAGACATCGCTCTACACACAGGGTTCGAAGATCAAAGCTACTTTACTAAAGTGTTTCGGAAGCATGTGGGAATCAGTCCAGGCAAGTTCCGCGAGTGTCGGGGCCAGGTTAAAGGGGGAATACGCGGGGGAAAAAACAGGGAGGAACGAGAATGAGCCTACACACCTTACTGAAACTTCCAAAAGAGTTGCACACCCATCAGGAGGGTCTCCCCTTCTACCTGCAAGGGGGGAAGGAAGCGGTGCTGGTAATCCATGGGTACACAGGTATTACCGATGAACTTTCCTTCTTTGCCCGTCGACTCAACGAGGCCGGATTCACCGTAGCCCTTCCGAGACTGCCTGGCCACGGAACTTCGGGTACGGATTTCCTCTCAACCCGGGCCGAGGATTGGTACCGGAAGGTGTTGGACACCTACTGCGACCTGAAAAGCCAATTCCCGACTGTTCACTGGGTAGGTCTCTCCATGGGGGCCCTCCTTGCCATTCTGGGAAGAAGCCAGTTCCCGTCGGGGAGTCTGGTGCTGGCAGCCCCTGCGCTTCAGGTATTCGACCACCGACTTTTCCTCACTCCCCTCCTTCGCTTGTTTGTCCGTCGCATGGGTAAGAAAGACTACCGCTTCGAAGGACCAGCCGAGTATGCCCCCATTGCGGATTCCTACTGGCGGTACGATTGGCCCGTACAGGCGGCAGAATTGTACCGACTCCAGCGGTATGCCCGCACACGCCTTTCACTCCTTTCGGGAAACATCCTCGTACTCCTCGGTGGAAAGGATGATACCGTCCCCCCCACCGTGCTGGAGGAGATCAAGAAAAAAGCCTTCAACTGTACCATCGATTCCCTCACTTTCCCCGAGAGCGGACACGTGGTATTGAACGATGTGGAGCGGGAACAAGTGGCAGACGCCGTAATCGGGTGGCTATCGAATCAGAGGGGGTGAGCTCGAATGTAGAACCCCGCCGCTCCTACTGTAGGCCCTGCTATTCCAGCCCCTTTTCTTTCAGTTTATCGATCATGTATCGGAAAGCAGAGTTTGGTTTCTTCAGTTCCCGGGACCCCCGGGTGATTTTGCATAGACTTAACGAGAACTTGCGGGCGATCTCGCGCTGGGTGGTGCCCCGGTCGATCTCCCGTACCAGTAGCCAGCGACCCGCGATTTCCCTGATTTCGGAAGGGGTCAACAGATCGTAGAGGAATCTTCGTATCCATTCCCTATCTGTGGTTTCCGCCAGTACGGTAGACAGTTCCTCAATGGAACCCTTTACGATCTCATCGTCCATCATACCCTAAAGTGTACCACTTCTATGGACACAAGAGAAGGTTTTCGGGTAGGCTTTACCCATGTGGGGATTTACCATCAAGAAAGCTTTCTTCGATTTCTGGGACCATCTGTTCCTGGTGATCATTCTGAACCTGGGATTCCTGCTCCTCCTGGCGGTTCCCCTGCTCCTACCCTCCTGGCTGTACCGATTCGGGGTGGTTCCTTCGGCTGTCGCCTTCGTGGCGGGGATTCTGCTCCTCTTCCTCTATGGGGGAACGGTTTCCTTCATGATGAAGGAGGTGGCCTACTACAGGGATCCAGGAGCGGCAGAGTTTTTAGCCTTCTTCAAGGAATCCTGGCCTTCAAGCCTAGTGTTTGGAGGAATCGTGGTGCTCCATCTGTTCATACTCATGGTTGCTTTCCCCGTGTACGCATCGATGAAATCGATCTTAGGTACCATGGCCCTGGTCCTCATTTTCTGGTTCAGCGTACTGTGGTTCCTTTCGAGCCTCTACTACTTTCCCCTCCGCACACAGGTGGATTCCAACGTTAAGAAAATCCTTAAAAAATGTTTCTTAGTATTTTTCGACAATACGGGATTCACCCTGTTTCTCGCCGTGGGAGCGGCACTGATTTTCGTCATTTCTTTTTTTACCGCCTTCCTGCTTCCGGGCTTTACGGGTATCCTTCTCTGGCTCCAGGTGGGATTCAAACTCAGGTTGCTGAAGTACGACTACCTGGAAACCCATCCCCAGTCGGACCGCAAGCAAATCCCCTGGGACACTCTCTTAGTGGAAGAACGGGAACGGGTTGGGAAACGAACCCTGAAAGGAATGATTTTCCCCTGGAAGGAGTAGAGGCGATTGGGCTATTCAATCCATAATTCTTTCCTATACTCCTTGGGATTCTTTTTGCAATATTTATGAAAGCATTTGTAGAAATGACTCACTGTTCTAAATCCAGATTCCAGGGCAATGTCAATCACTTTTTTATTTGTTGTAAGAATTAACCTTTGGGCTTCAAAAATACGCAACATCGTGATGAAGTCTACAATTGATATGCCGAATTTTTGGTGAAAAAGGGTAACTGCGTAATTCGGATGAATCTTAGCATGGCTGGCGATCTTTTTGACTGTTAATCGTTCACGAAAATGCTGGACGATATAATTATACAATAAGTCAAATGAATCCTTTTTCGGGGAAATACTGTAGGGATATCTAAAAGTGATATTACAGAAATCAGATTTAGATAAATCGATATTACCAAATCTCCGTAGCCTCGCTTGAAAAGAAAGGACCAGTGTTTTACGTATATCTTGGGTTTTAACTTTCGCCTCTTTTTCCCATAAAGGGAAAGAAACCAAATCCAATTTTCTTAGGATTCGATTTCTTTCTACCAGTATTTCACCTTCCATAATTTTACTAATCAGCGGAGAGGGAAGATCCCACTGAACGAAGATTTCCGGTGGAATCGTTAACCAGTATTGAAGATTTTTTTCCTCGACTTCTAATAATTGATGCGGTACAGCCCCCCAGAATAGAAGGGTGTCATCGGGATAAATTTGTATTTTCTGTCCCCCAAATAAATAGATTACAGGTTTTTGAGTGATGAAAAATGTTAATTCTACTTCATTATGCCGATGTAATGCATTCCAAGGTTGTACTTTTTGGTGTCCGCAATTAAGATCAAAAACAAGGTCAATAATTTGATTTTTTTTTCATTCTGTACCTTAATATAGTGAAATAAATAATGTATGAAAAGGATGTTTTAGTAGAAAACTAGGATTAAGCTTTCAAAAAAATACAGTTAATGGATAATATTTATGACACATAAAGAAAGGATGCTTGCAGCTATACAACACAAACAGTTGGATCAAATCCCCTTTGCCCCACGGATGGATCTGTGGTATATAGCAAATAGAGCTAACGGTCAGTTGCCTCATCGGTTTGAAGGGAAAAACACTGTTGAAATTGCTAAAGAGTTGGATGTAGCCTGTCACGCCGTTCGAGCTGATTATACATTACCTCGGTCTAACGAAGACTTAATGTTTAGAGCATTTGGAGTGGATAATCATCCTGATTATCCCTATAGAGTGGAGCTCAAAGGTGTACCGATCAAATTCGAAGCAGACAATGAAAATTTTAAAACATGGATCGATACGCCTTCTGGCGAATTATTTGTCCATATTAAAAACTCCCGAGAAATGCAGAAGGATGGTATTTCTATTCCATTCGTTATTTCTTATCCTATCAAAAATATCGAAGATTTAGATGCAGTTGCGTGGTTCTTCGAGCATCTTGAAGTTGTTCCAACTCCAGATAATTACCTTAAATTTCAAAACCGAATAGGTGATCAGGGATTAGCAATCGCCAATGGTCTTCCTGTGGCGTCTCCCATACACCTACTGCTCCATGATCTGATGCCCATGGATAAATTTTAC
>Ga0308411_10001909_pt1 | contig 14174 bp, 7 predicted proteins | sample HotsprottomLayer_2_FD_203530 | JGI IMG/M metagenome (GOLD analysis project Ga0308411, IMG submission 203530) | Hot spring phototrophic mat microbial communities from Octopus Spring, Yellowstone National Park, Wyoming, United States -... | ecosystem: Environmental > Aquatic > Thermal springs >...
CCAAGGCGATCAAGATCAACTGGCAGTTCTCCATCCAGGCCGCTCGAACCAAGCTCAATAGCCACTACACCAAAGTCCATCCCGAGAATGAAAAATACAAGGAAACTTAGTTTACGGACTACTAAGCCGAGAACTCAGTCCCCCAAATTGCCTGTACATCTTTGCATCAAATGTTCAGAAAATGCTATAATTCAGCAAGTATCTATCCTGCTCTGATTGGTCAGACATTGGCAAAAGGAGGTGAGCGCATGGCGGACCCTAGCCTTGATGATCTTCAAATACCAGCGAATGTTTGTCTGTCCTGTCATCCGTTGCTCATCTCTGCGAGGTATAACGTTGTATGAGTGATGCTAAAGTAGAAACGTCGCAAATTGAACGCTACAATCCTGCCGCCATCGAGGCTAAATGGCAGGCACGTTGGGCAGCCGACCAACTCTACCGCACACCACCTATCGATCCATCAAAACCAAAGTATTACGTCCTCGATTTTTATCCGTATCCGAGTGGCGACGGTCTCAGCGTTGGTCATTGTCGAAACTACGTGCCCACCGATGTCGTAGCGCGGTTTTACCGCATGCGTGGCTACAACGTGCTGCACCCTATGGGATGGGACGCCTTCGGCTTACCAACCGAGAACGCAGCCATTAAGACAAAAACCAACCCGGCTGTCCTCACTCGCCGCTACAGTGCCAATTACAAGCGGCAAATGAACATGCTCGGTCTCAGCTACGACTGGGATCGCGAGATTACTTCGTCTGAACCCGATTACTACCGTTGGACGCAATGGATTTTTCTACGTCTTTACCATTCCTGGTATGACCGACGGGTCGAAAAGGCACGCCCGATTAGTGAGCTGGAGGCAGAACTGGCCGAGCACGGGACCAGTCGTCTTGATCTATCCCTTACCGAACCGCAAGTGACGGCTGAAGAGTGGCGACAGGCAACACCACTTCAACGGCAAGAAATTTTGCGCCGTTTTCGGTTGGCGTACCGGGGTGAAGCAGTTGTAAACTGGGACCCGGTCGATAAGACGGTGCTGGCAAACGAAGAGGTATTGCCCGATGGTACAGCATGGCGTAGCGGTGCAAAGGTCGAACGAAAAGTGCTAAAGCAGTGGTTCTTTCGCATCACTGCCTATGCAGACCGCCTGGACCGCGATCTCGATACGGTTGACTGGCCATCGAAGATTGTGACAATGCAGCGCAACTGGATCGGCCGCTCACGCGGTGCGGAGGTCGTCTTCCACACCGAAGCAGGTGATCCGATCATTGTCTTCACCACACGCCCTGACACGCTGTGGGGTGCGACCTTTATGGTGCTCTCGCCTGAACATCCGCTGGTCGCAAAGGTGACGACCGATGCGCAACGCGACCAGGTCGAAGCTTACGTTGCGCAGGCCCGTAACCGACCAACGACCACTGCGGTTGCCGAGGAGAAAGAAAAAACTGGTGTCTGGACAGGTGGCTACGCGATAAATCCGGTCAATGGGGCGCGCATTCCTATCTGGATCGCCGATTATGTATTGATGGGCTATGGTACCGGTGCAATTATGGCCGTGCCAGCGCACGATGAACGTGATTTCGCATTCGCTCTCAAGTACGGCCTGCCCATTATTCCGGTGATTACCCGCCCCGACAATGCAGCCCGTTCGCTCCTGCGTGCAGCAACAATTGCTGAAGATACTGCATCTGCGTTGCAGGCCGCCGGCTTTACCGTTACCGTGCAAGATAACGGTGATCTGCTGGTTGAACTGAATGGTGAACGTGCGGTTGAATATGCTGCGCTGATCCAACCACGACTGCGCAACGGCTGGACAGAAGTCGCCGGATCGGGGTGGCTCTTTATCTTCCCCGATGAGACGATTGCCCTGGACTCTATCGCCGCTGATGAACGGATCACGGCCCGCCTGCGCACTGCAACTGGTGATACACATCTGCCGACGGCGATGGCCTACCTACACCGGATTGAGGCTTATCGTAATCTGATTTATCACGACGCCATTGGAGTGCCAATTCACTCAGGCCCTATTAATGGTATCCCGGCTGATCAGGCAATCGAGCAGACAATTGCCTATCTGGAACAGCAAAAGATCGGGAAAGGACGAACCAATTACAAGATGCGCGACTGGCTGATCAGCCGTCAACGCTATTGGGGTACACCTATCCCGATTATTCATCGTGAAGATGGCTTGGAAATCGCGCTCGCTGACAGCGAACTGCCGCTGACTCTCCCGAATGTCGAGAGCTATGAACCAACGGCAACGGGCGAATCACCATTGGCGCTGATCGACGAATGGGTTAATGTAACCCTTCCCGATGGGAGTAAGGGTCGGCGCGAAACCGATACTATGGGCACCTTCGCTTGCTCGTCGTGGTATTTCCTACGCTTTGCCGACAATCACAATCAGCAGGCGCTGGCCAGTCAAGAGGCACTTGATTACTGGTTGCCGGTTGATCTGTATGTCGGCGGTGCTGAACATGCAGTTATGCACCTGCTCTATGCCCGCTTCTGGACGAAGGTGCTCTACGATCTTGGCGTGGTCAAGTTCTTTGAACCTTTCACCTGCCTGCGCAATCAGGGTCTGATTCTGGCTCCACCACGCGAGGTCAACGGCGAGATCGTGATTGAGAAGATGTCGAAATCGAAGGGCAACGTCATCACTCCCGACGAAGTCGTTGCCGAACACGGCGCCGACGCGCTACGTGGGTATGAAGCCTTTATCTCCGATTTCGAGCTGTCGGTACCCTGGAGTACTGATGGGGTCCCTGGCGTGAAACGTTGGCTCGACCGGGTCTGGCGAATTGTACTCTTCCCCAACGCCGAGCGTGGTCAATCTGGCGCTACGATGAGCGAGCGCCAGTTACGCCGCGTCGCTCATCAGGCAATTCAACGGGTTGAGCGTGACATCCTGAACTTTAAGTTCAATACGATGGTTGCCGCGTTGATGGAGTTCACCAACACCCTCTATCGCGCCCGTGATGCAGGTCTGGTTGATACGCCAGCCTGGCACGAAGCGATTGAGATCTTGTTGCTGTTGATGGCACCGATCACACCACATATCAGTGAAGAGCTGTGGTCACGCCTCGGTAAACCCTACAGCATCCACCAGCAACGTTGGCCGGTTGCCGACCCAGCAGTGGCCGCCGAAGAAGAGATCGAGATCGTGGTGCAGGTCAATGGCAAAGTGCGTGGCAAACTGACAGTTCCCGTTGATCTCGACGAGGCACAGCTCCGTGAGCTGGCGCTTGGAAATGAGCGAGTGCAGCAGTTCATTAACGGTAAGCCTATCCGCAGCGTGATTGTCGTTCCTAATCGTCTGGTCAACATCGTTGTTGGTTCATAATCGTTGTAATCGGTTGACGATGAGCAGAGCCGTTGCATAGCAACGGCTCTTGGTATTACCCTATGAACATACCACCAATTTTAACTCACCGCATCGTGCGGGCCTATCTGGTGATTGCACTCGGTGCAGTGCTATTCTGGTTGCGACGAATCTTTCTCCCTACATTTTTTGAATTGCAGGGGGTAATGTTCGATATAGCCGTTCCTTCTGCGCTCAACAGTTGTTACAATCGTCCCGCACTCGCCACTTGCAGCGATGCTGTGATCGTTGTAGGGACTGTTGTCGGGGTCGTGGCTGCTGTTGGTTGGGGGAATCTGGCAATGACCGTCTTTGCCATCATTTTAGCTATCCCGCCGCTTGCACTCTACTTTGCACTCAGCCCAATCTGGCCACCTCTGATTGCGCTGGCGTTTATTCCAATTGCGCTTGAACTAGGCCTATGGTTTCTGTTCCCTCGCCAACCCGACCAACCTGAAAACGAGGATTGAACGTTCACCACACGCCAGGTCTGATCAACGTTCCATCCCTTGCTCCCTTCCATTGACCCGATAGGTCGACTCGATTTCGGAAGTGCTGGTAGTTGATCGTCATCAATAATAATTCCAATAGCACTAGTTACCTCCCCAAGCGAGCCGCCAATCACACCCTCCAAAACAACGCGAAGAGTCTCATTCGGTTCAGGAGTATCGTCACCAATCACGGTCACAATGATCACCGGCGCTGAATCATCAGGTGGAATCACCAGCTCGGCAGGTGTCGTCGCCCGATAATCTACATCAGGCGTTGCCGAGATCGGCTCAACTCGATAACGTACACGTATTGAACGTTCACGAGCAGGGTTACTTAAAAAGATTGGAAACTCAAGTTGGGTCTCTGTACCTGCATTACCCTCCTCTACCGCAGCAGGTCCGATACTTACCGTTACCGCATCATCATCAATAATGGTTAAGACCTGCTCGCTATTCTCCAGTTCACCACCGACAATACCGGTCAGTTGGAACATGACAGTTTCATCCTCTTCGGCAATGGTATCACCGTTGACTTCAATAGTTACCGTCCTGGTCGTGCCAGCCAATGATCCGGCTGGGAAGATGAGCGTACCGGTTTCTCCGTTCGGTACCCGGTAATCACTGCTAGGGGTTGCCGGAAACATTCCCCCAGGAGCCACACTGTACGTCACCTGTACATCAATAACATTGTCGGTGAGTAATTCAACAACAACATCACGGCGAGTAACAGTGGGAGGATTGCCCTCATTGACTGGATCGATTGGTCGAACCCTGACTCTTACCACGGGAGTCGGTGTAGGAGTTGGCGTTGCCGTCGGCGTCGGTGTTGGTTCAGGCGTGGCGGTCGGTTCGAGCGTGGCGGTTGCCGTCGGCGTCGCGGTTGGTTCAGGCGTGGCGGTTGGTTCAAGCGTGGCGGTTGCCATCGGCGTCGCGGTTGGTTCAGGCGTGGCAGTCGGTTCGAGCGTCGCCGTTGCCGTCGGCGTCGGTGTTGGTTCAGGCGTGGCGGTCGGTTCGAGCGTGGCGGTTGCCATCGGCGTCGCGGTTGGTTCAGGCGTGGCAGTCGGTTCGAGCGTCGCTGTTGCCGTCGGCGTCGCGGTTGGTTCAGGCGTGGCAGTCGGTTCGAGCGTCGCCGTTGCCGTCGGCGTCACCGGAACGGTTGGTGTCACCGGGACGGTTGGCGTCACCGGGACGGTTGGCGTCACCGGGACGGTTGGCGTCACCGGGACGGTCGGCGTCACCGGGACGGTTGGTGTCACTAGGACGGTTGGCGTCACCGGGACGGTTGGTGTCGCTGTTGGCGGCACTCGAGTTGGTGGCGCAGTCGGTTCGCGAGTCGGGGTGACGGTTGCCGTCGGTGTTGCCGTTGGTTCAGGTGTAACGGTTGCCGTCAGTTCCACTGTTGGCGTGAGAATCGGAGTAACAGTTGGCTCTGTTGTCGGTGTAGCAGTTGGCACAACCGTAGCAGTCGGCGGCACCCTGGTAGTAACCGTTGGCGTGGATGCTGATGGTGGCCGTGGCGTCGATGTTACCGTTGCCGTTGAAGTTGGCAGCGCAGTTATGATTGGTACCGCCGTGGGTGAAAGAGTTGATGCTACCGTCGCGGTTACTGTTACAGTACTAACCGGCGCAAACGTCGGTATCGGTGATGGGGTTGGCACGGGCAATCTTGTCGCGGTCGGTGTTGCTGTCGGCCTTGGGACAACCACAACCACGCCTGTCGTAGGTGTCGGTGATATGGTGGGTAAAACACCTCCGGCCGGAACAGACGTTGATGTCGGAGTAGGAGATGGGGTAGGTGTTATCGTCGGCGTCGGAGGATCAATCTGGGTGGGTGGCGGTGGTACTGCTACGATTGATACCGGCGAGGAACGCATTGTCTGAGTAATTGGTGTTTGCGTGCGCCGCGCCACTTCTGTAGCGACAAGGTTGGGCAAGTCATCGTCAAGTGGGGCAAAACGCAGATTAGCCGGAAACGGTTCATACGCCTGCCACCCCCGTGCAGCACTAATACTTTTAAACGGCTGGTTGTTTGGTGTCAACCACCAGAAGATGATTTGGGCAACACAGAACACCGGCAGCACCGCCAGAATCAGCGCCCCTGCTATCAGCCATGGCAGATAGTCAGTTCTGGATGCGTTCGGTGTCTTGCCCGGCAACAGCACGTTCTTGCTCCTTGATATAACGCAACCGGATAGTAAAGGTACTACCCTGGCCGGGAACACTTTTCACCGTAATGGAACCACCCTGCAACTCAATCAATTGACGGGTAATCGCCAACCCCAATCCACCACCACGTTGAACTGAATTGTTACCGTCAACGCGCTGAAAACGGGTAAATAACCGTCCCATCACTTCCTCTGGAATACCAGGGCCGGTATCGCTAATGTCAAGCCAGACCTCCTGACCCTCTATTCCGGCGCTAACCAACACCCAACCCTGCTGAACATAACGGCAGGCATTATCGAATAAATGACCTAACGCCTGTTTCAACAGCTCTTGATCGGCCAGCACAGGTGGCAAATCTTCAGGCAGTACCACCTTTACCTGTAGACCGCGAGTTGCAAAAGTTTCTCGTAGCGGACGTATTACAACATCCACAACCGAAGCCAGATTCGTTGGCTGGATATGAACTTCAATCTGACCGGCGTCAAGGTAGGCCACCATAATGGCATTATTCACCAGCCTAGTCATCTGAAGGGAACTCTGACGCACCTGTTCAAGCATCTCGCGTAGACCGTCATCTAATCCCGATCCAGCCTGCCGTAACGCCAGTTCGAGATAGCCACGGATAACGGTCAGTGGCGTGCGTAGCTCATGAGAAATGGTGGCGATAAAATCAGTCTTTGCTCGATCAATCTGGATAGCTGAAGTGACGTCGTGCAGGACAACCACTTCACCGATCTGAAGACCATCGGGCATACAGACCGGTGCCCGTCCTACCGTAAGATGGCGATTGCCGATGGATACAATCTTCTCTGGACGACCAAACAACTCTGAACGAATATCCTTACCGACCAGCGGCAAATCATGGATCGACAACTCCGTGCGATCGGTGAGGAGTGGTCGTAACAACTGCTCGGCGGCAGGATTCAATAGTACAACGCGCCCACTGGCATCACTCACGATGACACCATCACTGATTGAGGCAAGAATTGCCCGCCGTTGTTCGGCATCGCGTTGCACCGCTTCGTAGAGGAGGGCATTCACCAATGCCACCGCCGTCATGTTGGCAATCGCTTGCAGATGTGGCAACACCGCAGTCGAAAAAGCATCCTGTTCTGGATGGGCAAAAATAAGAGAACCGATCGTCTGTTGTTCGTGCCGGAGGGGAACGGCAAGCGCACTCTTGATGCCGCTCGCAAGCAGTAATGGATCGGTGTAAGGAATTAACTGCGCTCCGCCATTTATCGGCAATACGTTGAGATACCGACCGGTCAACGCTGCATAGCTTAACGGTGCATTCGGACGAATCCGGAACCTCCAGCTATCAGTGTCTCGCACAATGGCAATCGCTTCGGTTTGCGGGAGAAGGTGAGCAGCACTGGTAGAGGCTATCTGTAAAATAGCTTCGACCCGTAATTCCTGATTCAGTTGACGACTCGTTTGGTAGAGATGTAAGAGATGGGAAGTCATCTGATTGAAGGCCACCGCTAATCGTCCCAATTCATTCGTGTCATTGACAGTGCTACGCCGGTCGAGATCACCTGCACTGACCGCATCAGCGACCGCCACCAGGTCATCGAGCGGACGAGTGATCCGGCGTGCAACCCAACCACCCACGAATACTGCGGTCAGAGCCAGCAAAGCTGTCACACCTACCACTGCATTGCGACTACTGGCCCAGGCACTCAGAATAAAATCGCGTGACAAACCAACGACGAAATAACCATTTTGCGCACCACGAAGCAACAACGGTGCATACACAAGCTGATACTCGTAGTCACCAAGACGAGCAGTCGTCAACAATGAACAGGTCGGTATCCCAACTCTTTCAACTGGAGTGACGACCCGACCACGAAGACTACCGATGTCGAGACAGGTTCCCAGGGTATTATATTGAGCTAACTTCTCGATCTGGGTTTGATCGAGGCGGAGTTGCGATACAAAACTCTCCGGTACCGTTGCAGCCAATGGTAAACCATTGTTATCAAACCAGGCAGTCACTGCTGCTTGACTGCGATCTTGCAAGAACGCCAGTGTACGATCAAGCCGTTGAGCCACCAGCACACCACCAACAACCTGGGGTGGCGTGTTATCGTCAATGCGGACAGTAACAGGCACGACGGTAAAGAAATGTAGTACTTCACGGCCATCAGACTGTTGAAATGCGATCAGGCCACTATATTTATCGCCGATCACCTCACCGGTGCCAACCGGTGTCTGCTCACCGCGTAATACCTTCTCGATGAATGGCAAACCGGACAGATTCGTCCCGATATACTTCGTCGGCTCATCACCATCCCTGGCTCGTTCCCAATCGAGCAAAGCCTTCCCAGTCTGATCAAAAACGATCAGTCGATCAGGAGTTACATTTTCGTTACTCTGACCAAGCGTCCAGAGGCTGCGCATAGCTAACGCTAATCCATCTGCATCCCGACGGATAATCGCATCAACGACTGCCGGTGCACCGGTATCAGCATTAGCTGCGGTGAATACAATCTGACCGAGGTAGGCGATATTGCTAATTTCGCGCGCAGCCAGCGCTTCAGCAAAATTACGTGCTACCTGACCCAATTGATTATTGAAGCGTTCCTGCCAACTCCCTGCTACTAACGTTATCGCAATACCAGAACCAATCAGCATCACGATAACGGTCAAAAGCAGGTATGGCAAGATGATAGTGAAAAGAATGCGTGATCGAAGGATTGCGATAATCCGCTGCACAGAACACCCCCAAGCACTAGACATGGGGCAATGAATTTATTTTAGTATAGCTGATAAGACGGGGGGCTAACAGAGGGATTTATTTACAGTTTCGTTATCTATCCTAACACCCTCTAGACACTTTGGCTGTGCAATCAGTACGCACAAACCGGTAGCGATCTGCGTATACCTATGACGAGCGCTGCCTTACCGGCAAGGCAAAGGCAAAGGTACTGCCGAGACCTTCGCGACTCTGAAGCCAGATCTTCCCTTTATGCGCCTCAACCGCCAATTTACAAAAGGTAAGCCCAAGACCCGTTCCACGCGACTTTTGTTGTTGTACCTGCCCAAACTTTTCAAAGATACGGGCATGATACTGTGGTGGAATTCCCGGCCCTTCATCACGCACCCAGTAAATCAGCCATTCACCAGCCTCCATTTCTGGCAGGGCAAAGGGAAGATCAGGATGCACGTCACCAGCAACATGAGAAGCGAGCGCGAGATAGCGCCCCCCAATCGTTACCATCCCCCGCTCTGGCGAAAATTTCACTGCGTTATCGATCAGATTTTGCAATACCCGTACAATCTTATCGCGATCGGCCTCAATTGGCGGTAAGCTGATTGCCAGGTTTTGCACTAGATTAATGCGACGTTGTTGAATTGACGCCCGCAAGCGTTCGATAGCTTCATCAACCAGCGCATAAGGCGAGAGTGGTTCAAGGTTCAGGTTCATTCGGCCTTGCTCCATCTTACTGATGTCGAGCAAGGTATTGACCATCTCCAGCATCGTCTGACTGCCCTGATAGGCAATCCCCAGCAACTCGCGCTGCTGTTCCGAGACCGGCCCCCCCAGACCACGCAGCATCATCATAATGCCATTCATAATAGCAGTCAGTGGTGCACGGAGATCATGGATGAGCATGCCGGTATAATCTTCCCGAAGTCGGGCCAGCTCACGATCCTTCGCAATATCTTCAAACAGCGCCAGCCGACCGATCTGCATATTGGCAGTATCGAGCACAGGCAACGTGGTATGGCGCACATAACGCACCGGACCATCGTTCAACTCGATCTCGATCACGCGATGGGATGCACCTTCATTGAGCCATGTTGGCTCTTCAACCACCAGTGCTCTACTCATCAATTCGTCGATCAATTCATCAAGCTGACATCCGATCAACGACTCACGGGAACGGTGAAAAATTTGTGCCGCCGCCGGATTACTGGCTACAACAACACCTCGCATATCAGCCATCAGGATACCATCATTGGTCGAATTGACAATGGCTTCAAAGCGATCACGAACGGTACTAACCTGCTGAAACAGGCGTGCATTCTCAATTGCGATCCCGATTGTAGCCGCCATCCGAGTAAGCCGGATCGCTTCCTCTTCGGTAAAATGACCGGTACGTTTATTGAGCAATTCAATAACGCCGATAGTACGACCTTTTACAACAATCGGCACACAGAGAATTGAGTGTACGTTGTAGCCGATTCCATCACTAACTGCACGGTAAAACCGTGGATCGCTCTCAGCATCGTGCACAATGGCATACTGCTGTGTACGTGCCACATCACCGACAATGCCCGCACCAGCAGGTACACGCAAGCCAACGAGCTTTTCCTGTCCCTCTTCCAGCGTCATCACGAAGACCAGTTCGCCAGTTTCATCATCGAGCATGAGTAACGAACCGGCATCAACGCGGAAGAACTGGTTGATCTTCTCCATCACCAGATGGTAAATTTCGCGCGGATCAAGAGATGAGGTAACAGCCGCCGCAATATCGTTCAGCGTAGCCAGCTCGGCCTCGCGCCGTGATGCCTCTTCGATCATACGAAATGAAGTGATTGCCGCCGCAAGCTGGCTGGCCATCAGGCGCGCCACACTGATTTCTTGATCATCGAAGTGTCGTATTTGGCCGAGGGTAGCAAACGCCAGCGCCCCGATAACTGTATCTTGAGCCACCAAAGGAATAACCAGTAATGAGCGAACCTGCGCTTCGTTCAGCATCCCCAACAGTTGCAAGACAACCGGTGAACGATCACCAGGCTGTGGCATGGTAGTCAGATCGAGAATCTGGTACGGTTGCCGCTGTTGGAATGCCTGCTGTATGAGTGGCAAATCACGCAATGGAATGGGCGGTGGTAGGGAAATGCGGGGTGGGAAGGTACTTACCAGAGAAATCGTCTCACCGGCGGGATCGAGGAGCAGTACACCACACAATGATACACCCAAACCCTGAACAAATTCGTTCAAGGTCAACATAAGAAGCTCATCGAGAGTAGCTGCCGTCTCAATCGCAGTTGCGATGCGGAGCAAACCTTGCGTATTCATCGCCGATTGTGCAAGCGAAGATTCCGGATCACTCATAACGCTTTATGTATTTCCAATTAGACGATAGATCGGTGCCATTTCTGTTCCATTGTGAAGATTTACGGGCGTGAGCGGATCGAGCGTAAACCGTCCAGATGGAACTATTTTCAGCACCGTATCAGACACCACAATTTCATCATTACGTGCCAATTGACACAACCGCCGTGCTTCACGCAAGGCTGTACCACTCCATATCATGGTAGCCGATTGCGCCTGACCGACAACACCGACCATCAACTGGCCGGTCGTAATCCCGATCGCCAGCGGCAGGTCAACACCAAACTGCTGGCGCCACTGAATTCGCAAGCGAGCAACTGTGGACTGAATCTGCTGGGCCACCTGAAGCGCTCGGACTCCATCATCGAATTGTGGCTGGGGGAAACCAAATGCCGCGCTGAAACTTATCCCATCTAGGCTCATGTATGCCCCTTGATGTTGATAGACAATGAGACGGCATGCGCTGTCGAACGAAGTGGCAACGTCTTCATACCACTGCTGCGCAGTGAGACCGGTTAGACGCTCTACACTCCGCAAGCATCCATAGACCAGCGTTACCGTGATCACCTGCGGCTGGATTGCCTGCATCAGCTTTGCACGCTGTGCAATCAGTGTGCGCATTGACTCCGGATCAAGATGTTTTTCAAGTATTTGGCGGGCATGAGCCTGCTGTTCTGGTTCGACAATTCCTTCGTAGCGGTAATGAACCAGCATCGTTACCGCGTAGGCCGCTAACACTGAAACCAACGCCAGGGCATGTTGGCTATAGTGATACGGTGCAGGATCGGCCAGGGTTAAGACACCAAGGGGATGATCGCCGTGAAAGAGCGGCACTGCTAGAGCTGATCGCATCAATTCAAGCCCTGGTGTAGGTACCCAGCGTGTATCACGTTCAATATCATCAATGATTGCACCGCGCCGGGACCGTAATACCCAACCGGCCAGTCCATGCTTTAAGATAGGTATTGAAGCAAGATTAAGTGGCAAGACATCACCACCACTCAGCGTCACACGCATACGAATGGTAGATGTAGCATCATCAATCAGTAAGAATGTCCCGTGTTCAGATTCGGTAAGCTCAGCAGCGATGCGCAAAAGCTGCACGAGTGCTTGTTCGAGGTTGGGCTGTTCAGCCATACGCTCAGTGATGTGCTCGAAGAGGGCTAATCGACGTTGATCGCGCTCGGCCCATTGACGATAAATCGACGTCTGGAGATACGCCGTGAAGATAGTGGCAATCTGTTCGAGCAACTGCTGTTGATCATCGTTCAGCCGCACATCTGCACCGGCAAGCATAACACAGAGTGCACCGATTGGCGTTTGCTGTACCCATAACGGCCAATTGATCACCGTGAGTGGTTGTGAAGACGCGGTACTGATCAACTCCCGCATCTGCACACTCGAAAAACGTACCGAATGACGCTCACGAAGTGCACGTCCAATCGCACTGCTATTGATGTCAAAGACTGTTGATCGGTTAGCCTTCCCAACACCCCACGCGGTCGATGGTACCAGTACAGCACGTTCTGCATCGTAGAGGAGGAACACAACCCCATGAACTGGCAGATGTTCAGACATCGCCTCGGCAACCGCACTGAGCATCGCCTCATGATCAATCACAGTACTGAGACGGCTGACAAGCGTGGTCAGTGTTGTAGAACGTGGTACAGCAACTATCGCATCGGTCACCGTCTGGCGCAGTGCAACCAGTGGGTCGTTGTCGGTCAGAGGCGGTAGATCGGCCTGTAATATGCGCTGAGCGTGATCGCGTACTTCACTCAGCGCATAGCGGAGACTGATCCACGCTGCTATCGACAGGGCTAAGCCAACGATACTGCCGAAGAGAAGCGCTACGATCAACCGTAGCGTTGGCCCTCCATTGCTCTGCTGCTGAGCTACATCAACCAGCGCATAGAAAAGCAGACCAAGCGCAATTCCGCCAGTCAGGGTGAGGGTGAAGATACGATGAACGGTGCTGCGCGGTAGATACACGGTGGCCCCACGAATTCGTTAAGTGATCGGTCTCGTCATCTCATGAACGTAAAAATGATTGGATATGTTGTGCTTATTATATACAGTTTCGTAAAAAAGATGACCACCTCACAAGTGTGAGTGGTCATCACTATGGAGCGGGAGACGGGGATCGAACCCGCGACCTACACCTTGGCAAGGTGTCGCTCTACCAACTGAGCCACTCCCGCCCATTACTAGAAATATTATACACTATCTAAACAGGTTGTCGAATCGTGCCATGTTGCCGGATCAGGCATTGGTATAATATACGGGCGCCGCACTGCTGCACTCTAACCCTTACGAGTAGAGCAATGGCAACAACCCTTTTGATTCTCGACTTTTCCGGCACGCTTAGCCTTGAGGCCGTTCGATTTGGAACATCAGCACGGTTGGCAATGGCATTACAACAATCGGGGTTGCAGGCGCTAGGAATCGATACCGAGCGCTATTGGAATGATCTGGTCGTACCAACCTGGGTGGAAGGGAGTACTACCCGCATCGGGCTGAGAGCATTGCTAAGCCGCAAACTCCAGGAACGCGGCATCCCTTTAGCGACAGCAGTACGATCTGCCGGTCGCTTTACCCGTGCGTATATGGCAGCCTCGGTCATTGATCCGGCATGGCAGCCACTCTTTGCGATCCTGCAATCCAGACCGCAGATTATCCCACTCATCGCAACCGATCACTATGCCGAAGCAACATTCCAGATTGCCGGTGAACTGGCAACCTTGGGTTGGTCAGCCAGAGCATTACGTCGGGAACATAACCGGATCAAGCGGGTGCGCGTCGGCCCGTTGCAGCATACAGCATTGGCGTTCATTGCCAATTCAGCCGATCTCGGAGTTGCTAAAGCCGACCCTCGCTTTTGGCAGTATGTGCAGATCGGGCTACCTGAGCGTGTGACGCAGGTGATCGTTGTCGATGATTTTGGCGCCAATGAAAATCTAGCCGATTTTTATGCCGATCCGACGCGAGTCGAACGCCGTCGTCAACAAACGATCAGTGCCATTGAAGAGGTATTTCACGTTTCGGTGCAGATGATCTGGTTTACGCTGGATCGCAGGATCGAAGGGAT
>Ga0308411_10001910_pt1 | contig 14166 bp, 14 predicted proteins | sample HotsprottomLayer_2_FD_203530 | JGI IMG/M metagenome (GOLD analysis project Ga0308411, IMG submission 203530) | Hot spring phototrophic mat microbial communities from Octopus Spring, Yellowstone National Park, Wyoming, United States -... | ecosystem: Environmental > Aquatic > Thermal springs >...
GCGCGATGTCGGTGACCGGGAAGCCGAGCTGTCGAAGGTAGGTCAATGTGTCCCATTGTGTGCGGGGGGCTGGCCCATCGCCTTCGGCCGAGACAAAATCCACGATGGCATAGCACAACAGGCGAAGCGGCCGCCTGGCAGTCAGGCTGGGATCGAGCTGGCGCAATGCGCCGGCGGCGGCGTTGCGTGGGTTGGCAAACGTCCGCTCGCCCATCTCCAGTTGCGCTGCATTCAGCCGCTCGAAGTCGGCGATGGTAATGAAAGCCTCACCGCGCACGCTCAGCCGGGCGGGGAACGCAGCAACGTCTGTTTTCCTCAGCGCCAGGGGCACGCTCTTCACCGTCCGCAGGTTGGCTGTGATGTCCTCGCCAACCAGGCCATCGCCGCGCGTGGCGCCCTGGACGAAGATACCGTTCTCGTAGGTCATGACTACGGTTAGCCCGTCAATCTTCGGCTCGACGACGAAGTCATCCAGGCTCCCCAGCTCCTCGAGGCTGCCAAAGTTTTGTTCGGCATACTTGCCCAGTCGCTGGCGCCAGGCGCGCACGCCAGCAGCATCGAATGCGTTGCTCAGGCTGAGGATGGGCTGTGGATGGCGCACCCTGGCAAACCCCTCGGCGGCCGGCGCGCCCACCCGCTGAGTAGGCGAATCTGGTGTAATTAGATCGGGATACTGCGACTCAAGCTCGCGCAATTCGTTCAACAGTGCGTCGAACTCGGCGTCGCTGATGATCGGGGAGTCGAGCACGTGATAGCGATAGTTGTGTTCGTTGATCTCGGCACGCAATCGGGCGGCGCGCTCGGCGACGCTCGACGGCGCCAACGCAGGTGCTGCGCTCTTTGGCATGAGCCTATTGTAGGCCTTGCCATTCGTGTATAATTTGCGTGCATTCCTCGATAGCTCAATGGTAGAGCAACCGGCTGTTAACCGGTAGGTTACAGGTTCGAGCCCTGTTCGAGGAGTGTCTTCTTTTCCCCAGGGCGATAAGGTCCGGCTTGCTCCATCACGCTGCATGGTTGGCTCAGGGCGCGCATGGACAGGAGCAGGCAGCGATCCTGGGTGTGCGCCCCCTGCTCAAGGTTGTTTCATGCCGGTCACAACGTATAATCCCGCTGGCTTGATGCCATGCAACCGAGTGGCGCACGGCTGGGCGCTGCTCGATCGCATTTGCGCAGACTGCCACAGGGCGTGAAACTGATATACACGAGGGTTGAATTCGATGGCTGACTTGTTTGATAAGATCGCAAAGGATCCGGTGCTTGTTGCCGCCCGCATGGGCCGCGAACAGGGTATTTATCCCTACTTCAAACCGCTGTCCGAGACCGAGGGCACCGAAGTGGTGATCGGCGAGCATCGGCTGATCATGATTGGCTCGAACAACTATCTTGGCCTCACCACACATCCGCGCGTCCGTGCAGCGGCGATGGAGGCGATCGAGCGCTACGGAACCTCGTGCACAGGCAGCCGCTTCCTAAACGGCACGCTGGAGCTGCATAAAGAACTGGAACGTCGGCTGGCCAGATTCCTGGGCAAAGAGGCCGCCTTGATTTTTGGCACAGGCTACCAGTCGAACCTGGGCGCGATCAGCGCATTGATGGACAAGGATGACATCGCCATCGCCGATCGCGAGATTCACGCCTCGTTGGTTGACGCGATCAGGATGGCCGGCTGTCAGATGAAGCGCTTTCGCCATAACGACCTCGATGACCTGGAGCGTGTGCTGAGGGAAAGCGGCAACGCCCCCAAGCTCATTGTGGTGGACGGGGTGTATTCGATGGGCGGCGATCTTGCCCCGCTGCCTCAGATCATCGAACTGGCCAAGAGGTATGGTGCGAGATTGTTCGTGGATGACGCGCATGGCCTGGGCGTGATGGGCGAAGGCGGACGAGGCACACACTTTCACTTTAACTGTGTGGACGAAGTGGACGTAATCATGGGCACGTTCAGCAAGTCATTTGCTTCGCTGGGGGGAGTGGTGGCCGGTGATCGCGACGTGATTGACTATATCCAGCATCACGCACGCTCGCTAATCTTCAGCGCATCCATGCCGCCGGCCAATGTCGCCACTGTGCTGGCCTGTCTGGATGTTATCGAGGAAGACTCAAGCTACGTGGAGCGCGTGCACGTGCAGTCGGCCAAGGTGCGCGATGGCTTGCGCAGCATGGGCTACGACTGTGGCCAGAGTGTGACGCCTATTGTGCCTGTATTCATCAAGAACGAAATGCACACCGTCTTTATCTGGAAGGCGCTCTTCGACAGCGGTGTATACACCAACCCGGTGCTGCCGCCGGCCGTGCCGCCCAGCAAGAGTCTGCTGCGCACCAGCTACATGGCCACTCACACCGACGAGCAAATCGAAACCGTGCTTGAGGTGTTTGAGCACGTCGGCCAGTTAACCGGATTCTTGCAACCCGTCGGCGCGTGAGCGGAACCAAATCAACTCTCCGCGCTGGGAAAGAGAAAGCGGGCACCCGCCTTGAGGGGGGTGCCCGCTTTTCTGCAGATGCAACGAGCTGATGAACCAGCCGTTACCTGATTTTGGCAGCGATGCTGTGGCATTCAAAGCTGCCTGGCTGATTGCTGGAGCGACGGTTCCCGGCAGCCTTCGACGCGTTCTCCGCCACGGTGCTGGCCATTGACACTGCTTATTTGGCCCCGGCTTTCGCAGCTTCTGTCGCGCCAGATACTGCAGCGGCTGCGGGAGCCGGGGAGGCCCCGGCGCTCTTCAGCGCCGTCTCCGTGTTCCGGACAGCCAGCTCCGTGTTGCGCATCAAGGTCTCGGTATTCTTCATCAGCATTTCGCTGTTCTTCACCGCGGCCTCAGCCGACTTGCGGCTCTGCTCGGCCACCTGCATAGCGGCACGTGAGTTGTGCTCCACATCGGTGAGGAGGCGCAACACGGCGCCAAACGCGAGCAGGGGGATGCCATTCGCCAGGCCCAGCAAAACCGGACCCCAGCCAATCATGTTGAAGCCTTGGTTATAGCCAGGCCAGAAGTTACCGGTCAGCAAGACCAGGCCACTAATCAACCCGATGGCTAGCACGATGATCCCCACGACGATGAGAACCGTCCCCAAGACTCTTAGCCCGCCGTATCTTCGCGGTACATTCATGGGTGTAACCTCTTTGGCCTTCGGATGCCAACTTAGTTGCCCGATCCGAACGGCAACGGAATCCTCTGCGAACCAGGCGCGGGCGGGAACCGCAGCGCGAGTTCGGCGTTCACGCTCGACAAAGTCGGCCCGAACATCTTCACCAGATCGTTGACCTGGCTGAATTCGGGATAGGTGTTCAACGCAGCGATCACTTCCGAAGTGTTCTTCAAGCAGTCGTCGTTGCACACCAGGTTGGGCAGCGGCTTGTCGTTGAAGGCCAGGGCCAGGCCATCTCCTTCGCTGCGCATCGAGACGTGCTGGATGCCACGATCAATCATTGCCCGCGTGAAGGCCGGGTCAAGCTTGAGCATGGTCAAATCCAGACCGAACATCTGCTCGAGCTCCGCTACCGAGATGCCGGCTACCGAAGGAACGCCGTTCTGATCGTAGTCAATGACCACGCGCACCTGAACCGAGTCGTCTCCGGGAGCTGCTGGGGCGGCAGGAGCTGCAGCCTTGGGGTCGCGCAGCGGAATCTCCGGCGCGCCACCACTGGGGACGCGGATCACCAGGCCCAGGCCCAGGCTGCGTGCCAACGGCAGGAAGCGCTTGGCCAGCGAAGCGTAACCTTCATAGCCAGGGGCGAGCATCCCTGTCATGGTTTCGGCTACGTCGCCTACCGTCGAGAGCGATTCATCGCTCAGGCGGATGGATGGCAGTTGCTTGCCATTGGCATAGATGAAAGCACCCTTCCCATGGAAAGCCAGCTCGATGTGCTGCACCCCGGTGCTCTTCAGATAGTCCACCCAATCCTTGCCGATGGCGAACTGCGAAAGATCGAGTGTGCCGAACGTCAGGGTTCTTATCATGTCGGGGCTGAGCCCGGCGATGGAAGGCGTACCGTTGTCGTCGAGCGCGACTTCTACACGGGGTAGTGCCAGGAAGAAGTCGCTGTTCCTGTCTACTTCTGCAGCAGGTGCGCCGCATGCGGAAAGCATGAGTGCCAGCGCGGGAATTAATAACGAGACACGCTTTGCGAATTTCATGAGCTGTTCCCTCCAGAATTGAACTGTGATTTATGGCCTACCGCTGCATTGAGCGTCGCGGTTCTAAGCCATAGTTTTACACACTCTCCATCAATTGCGCAAATCGCCTCCTGCCTCTCTCGATTTGTGGGAGCAGGGCGCCCCTGCGCAAGCGGCAGCGCCGCCTCCAGGCGCAATGGCGACGTTGCCTGGCCGGTAGGCCTGCACCGACACCTCGAAGTTGAGGTGCTCCGGGCTGCACAAGTGCATTGCACGATCCATCGGGCGGTGACCCAACCTCGGCCAGCTCTCATCGCACATTGGATTGTGCACGAAAGTATTAAATCCGTATGTTCACCGGTTGTCCACGTTCTGCTGCTTCGATCGCTCCAAACACCATCGCCAAACTCTTGATGTTGTCGCTGCAGATGGTTTCGGGTATCCCACCTTCGCGCACGCAGCGGGCAAACTGGTTGATCAAGCTGACGTGTCCTTCGCTTAACCCGTCCGCACCCAGCTCAGGCAGGGGCAGCTCGCGCTGTCTGCGGATGAAGCCGCTGCCCTCGTCCGGCGTTTGAGCGCGGAAGCCATAGTTGCCATCCCATGTGGCGCTGCCGTTTGTGCCGATGAAGCGCCATTCGCCTTCCCAGCTCGTGTTCAGGCCCTCCGCGCACCAACTGCCGCGATAGGTGAATACCGCGCCGTTGCTTAACTCGAACACGGCGATGGCCGAGGCGTCGCGCTCATACCAAGACCCCTGCGGGTTCCACTCTTTGCAGAAGGCGACGCGCACTGCGTCGGCGCCGGTCAGGAAGCGCGCCTGATCGAAAGTGTGGATGGCCATGTCGAGCAGCAGGACGTGAGCCATGTGGTCGCGGAAGCCGCCGAAATGCGCACCAATGTAGAAATCGCAATTCACGGTGGTTAGCGGCCCAATGACGTTGCAGCGCAGGAACTCGCGCATGCGGCGGATGGGTGCAGTGTAGCGCCGATTTTGAACCACGGCATATAGCCGGCCACTGCGATGCGCAGCTTCAACCATCCGGCGGGCGTCGTCCATCGAAGCAGCCATCGGCTTTTCGCCAAGTACATGACAGCCGTGTCGCAGCGCAGTCAGCGTCGTCTGCGCATGCGCTTCTGGCACTGTCACGTCGAACACGATGTCCGGGCGAGTCGCAACCAGCATCGCCTCCAAGTCATCGCCCGTGTGCGCATTGGCGAGCGCAAACTCGTCCTTGCGTGCTCGTGCTGCATCTTCGACGATGTCCACCAGTCCAACGATGGTTAATCCCTCGGTCGCCGCGGCTGCTCTCAGCCAGACCTGGCTCATGCTGCCGCAACCGACCAGGACGGCTCGTAGTGTGTCCATGCAGCGGTATTTGTCGGTCAGGTTGGGGCAGTCGTCAAGTCGTTGGGTCTGAGTTTGACTTGCTCGAAGGACTTGACCGACTCATGCGAACGCATCTGTCAGAGCCTGCCGCATCACCTCTACCGGCGCGTCTTGACCGGTCCAGATGGTGAACGCGATTGCTCCCTGATACACGAGCATGCCCAGTCCGTCGAGCGTCCTGGCGCCTTTGGCAGTTGCTTCGATCAGGAAGCGCGTGCGCGGTGGATTGGGCACCACGTCGCATACCAGCATGCCCGGCCGGATTGCATCCATGTTCACGCCGGGCTTGTCGTCCATACGTGGGTAAAGGCCAATGTTGGTTGCGTTGATGACGAGATCGGCATTTGTTGGAACTGCATAATCGCCCAGCCAGCAAACGAATTCTGCCGGAGTGGAAGTTTTGTCGTTAATGAGTTGAGCGAGCGACTGGCCGCGCTGGGTGGTGCGGTTGACGATGGTGATATGGCTTGCGCCAGCCAGCGCCAGCTCAACCGCGATCGCGCGCGCCGCGCCGCCTGCCCCAAGCACAACCGCTCGCTTGCCGTTCGGATTGATGTTGGCGATGAGCCTGAGCGACATCAGGAAGCCTTTGCCGTCGGTGTTGGTGCCAATGAGCGCATCGCCATCGCGCACCACGGTGTTCACTGCGCCAATCAGCGCAGCTTCCGGCGTGATCCGGTCGAGGTGGTGCAACACGGCCACTTTGTGCGGGAGGGTCAGGTTAATGCCGCGAAAGTTCATCGCGCGCATGCCGGCCATGGCCGCGCCCAGGTCTTCGGCCTTGACGCGAAAATTCTGATAGCGCCAGGCCAGCCCCAGGGCTTTGAAGGCAGCCTCGAACATCAGAAGGGTGGGGTTCTCATCCACCGGATCGCCGAACACGCCAACGATCTGATGACGGTAGTTGATCGCAGCCATGTCAGAAGTTCGTGCTCGCGCAATCACCGGCCATAGGCTGCTGCCACGCCGCCGTCCACGGTCAGCATCGCGCCGGTGGTCTTGAGCGCGCGATTGGAGGCGAAGAACAGCACAGCCTCGGCGACGTCTTCCGGGAAGATGTTCACCTTCAGCGTGGTGCGCGCAGCGTAATAGGCTTCCAGATCTTCGGGCTGGATGCCATAGTTGCGGGCGCGTTCTTCGCGCCATCGGCTGTTCCAGATGCTGCTGCCCTGCAGCACGGCGTCGGGCAGCACACTGTTTACCCGGATGCCGCTGGCGCCGCCCTCCTCGGCCAGGCAGCGCGCCAGGTGCAACTCGGCTGCTTTGGCTGCGCTATAGGCGCTGGCGTTTCTGCCGGCGTATACGCTGTTCTTGCTGCAGATAAAAACGATCGAGCCGCCCCGGCCCTGTTGCTTTAGCACCCGGAAGGCCTCGCGCGCCACCAGAAAGTAACCTGTGGCCAGGATGTCCATGTTGCGATTCCAGTCGGCCAGCGTTGTGTCCTCGATGGGTGCACTGGTGGCGATGCCGGCGTTATTCACCACGATGTCCACACCGCCATACTCACGGCAGGCCACCGCAAAGGCTGCGCTCACCTCTTCCTCACTGGTGACGTCGCAGGCAATGGCGACGGCGCGCCTGTGGCCATGGGTCTTGACAAGATCGGCAGCTACTTCCTGCGCGCCGTCCAGGTTGATGTCGGCGATGACAATGTGCGCGCCTTCCTGCGCCAGCCGTCTGGCGATGGCGCGGCCGATGCCGCTGGCAGCGCCCGTGACCAGGGCGATGCAGCCAGCCAGCTCGCGATCCGGCGGCCGCAGTGTGAGCTTGTATAGCTCCAACGGCCAGTATTCCACGTCGAATGAATCCCTTTCGTCGAGCGAGGTGAATCGGTCTATCCGCGTGCACAACTCCATCACAGCAATGGCGCGGTGATAAAGCTGGCGCGACACGTCGGCCTGAATCGCATCGCGGCCGGTGTTGAACATGCCCAGACCTGGCACCAGGATCACCCGCGGGGCCGGGTCGCTCATCTTCACGTTTGGATCGGTGTTGAGCCGGTTGAAGTACGCCGCATAGCGCGTAGTGTATTGCGCCACTCCTTCCTTCAACGATTGCTTCAGAGCCTCAACGTCCTGGCCATCCCAGGCGACAAACAGCGGCACGCGCTTAGTGTGCACCAGATGATCGGGACAGGCTGCGCCAACCTGCGAGAGTGCTTCGGCATCGTGGCGCGCGAGGAAGCGCAACACATCTTCGCTGTCGTCGAAGGTGACGATGGCTTTGCGGTGCGCCGTCACTGCCCCGCGCAGCACCGGCATTACCGCTGCGGCCACTGCCTCGCGCCTGTGTTTCGCGATGTTCAAGGGGAGCCTTTCCGGCGCCTCGTTCACCCGGAATAAGCCGAACACGCGCTTCTCGGCTTCGCGCAGCGCGTCTTCGGCGCGCTGGATATGCGCGATGGCGCTGAGGTAGCTGCTTTTGGCGTCCTCGCCCCAGGTGATTAGGCCATGCTTGCCCATGATTACGCAGTTGGCCTGGGCGTGCGCGCGCAGCAACGCGCCGATGCGCTTGCTCAGCGCAAAACCCGGTCGAATATAGGGCGCCCACACCATCCCGTCGCCGAAGACCTCGCGGGCAGCCGCCTCGCCGCGCTCTGCGCAGGCCAGGGCAATGATGGCGTCCGGATGAGTGTGGTCCACATGCGCGTGTGGCGTGAAGGCATGCAACAGCGTCTCGATGGACTGGCGTGGACGATTCGGCTCGAACTGGCAACGGGTGAGATAGGTAACCATCTCTTCATCGCTCATCTCGTCGCGTTGCATCAGCGGCAGCACCTCGTCCAGCTTTAAGCCGGCGAAATCCTTGCCGGTGCAGTTGGCCATGTCGGCGCCGCTGCCTTTCACCCACAGCACGTTGACCGCGCGGCCCAAGTGATCGGTCTCCACGGCCTTCGCCGATGTATTGCCGCCGAAGACGTTCACCACGCTGCGATCGGCAGCAAGCAACCGCGAGCGGTAAGCGAGCAAATCCAGCGCGCTCAGCCCGCGCGCCTCATCGTCGTTCCAGAGATTCCTGGGCATAGTTGCGTCGTCTCCGAGTTTTTAAGGTTTGAACCTGGGTTCAGCGTGGCTCGTTCCTGGCTGGCAGTCGCCAGTCGCGAATAACATGCAGTCTAGCGCGGAACGAAAAGCTGGCTGGCCGCCGTGTGATGGATGGCGGACGTAGGCTGCGGCGACGTTCAGTCGGCGCAGCACGCGCTCGGCAATGCGCCCGATGGCGATGATGTGGTCCGGTTGCTTCCAGCTCAGGAAGAGCCTGAGCACCACCACGCCGGCCTGCAACTCCGCTCCCAGAGGTTGACGGTTCGACAACGGACGCCTGGGCTGGTGGGGGTGCCAGGGAAAGACGTTCCAGAAGATCACGTCGTCGCGCGCGCCCACGGCGCGCCGGACGCAGCGCGCGGAGCGCTCGTCGTAGTCGCCGTGCAGGCTGGAGGCGCGGAAGCGTGGATCGTTCCATTCGCGTAGCTGCGCCTCACAGGTGAAAGGGATGCCGGTGAAGCGGCAGCCGGCGTAGCCTGCTGCCTCGCCAATCAGCGCGATGCGAGCGCCAGCGTGCGCGGCCAAGTAGTGCGCCAGATTGGCCAGCCGGATGCTGGCGGCATCGGGCATGTCGAAGCGCGGGTCGCTCTGCGTGTATGGGTTGAAGACGCCAGGGCGCGCTGCGTCCCCCAGCGCTACCAGCAGTTCCCGCAGCTTTTGATCGCCGCTCAGAGCACTCCCAGTATCCATCCCTCGATCTCGGCAATGGCGCGCTCTTCGAGCCCGAGCGCGGGGTGAAGAAAGCGATCCAGCTCGTCACTGCGTGCCTGCTGTTGCAGCCACATTGCGACGACATAGGCGTCGTGCTGGTCGGGCGTGCGGCCTGTGCTGGGCAGCGCCGCCCGCCACAGGCTGGGGTATACCTCGGCGATCAGCGAGCATCCGTCCGGCACGTCCCAGCCGTCGAACGGCCAAAAGTGCGCACCCTGGCCAAGTTGCCCGCGCAGATAGCGCAGCCACGGCAGCCCAGCGTGAGTGGACTTGGCCACGCTTCCCTGCACGTCAAAGTGAAAGACCGACTTGGCTGCGCCGGCGCGCACTTCGCACAGCCGCCGCCAGCGCCGGCAGCCTGCGCGCGCCTTGCCATTCCCCCGCAGGCCATTGCGCACAAAGTCTACAGAGGTGTGGTCGTCGTCGGTTGGCCAGTGGCGTTGAAAGTCATCCAGGAAAGCTGACCAGTTCAGCGGCAGGTTGTATTTGCGAAAGTATTGAAGCGGGAACGAAAACCCATGGTCTATGCCGACCAGAGCCGGAGGGCCAGCGCGCAGTTGCCCAGCCAGCCATTCGGCGACGCCGCGCCGAGTCCAGTATTTGCGCGGGCCGGGTGGGGGAAGCACTTCGACCGGCGGGGCGTCATTCTCGGCCAGGTAGACGCGCAGCCCGGGCAGGCTGGCCGTGGGCGTCTGCGCACCGGAGTAGTCTATGCCGATGGCGCGGGCAAAACGAGGCATGGCTGTGCTGTGCCACCCGACGAATCATCCGGCTTGGTGGCGAAGCTCAGTCTCCCTGTGGATAACCGCCGCCGCCCTCGCTCACGCCGCGCTCGGCGGCGATCTTCGCCTCGTAGCCGCTCTGGTGCAGCGCCACAATCGGGTCGGGATGCAGTCCCATCTCCTCGCGTACCTGCGCCAACAGCGGCCGCACGTCGGTCTCAAAGGCGTCCATCAACACGCGATGCGCGCCCAGCACGTCATGCGCGGCCTGCTTTGCTTGCAGGCAGGCACGATCCACGATCAGTGCTTTGGCATACGCCACCTGAATGTTGATTACGCTTTGCACCATCGCCTCGATCTTTGGTTCGATCACATGGCTCTGGTCAATCATGTAGGCCACATCCTTCGCGGCGTCGCCGGCGGCCACCAGCTCGTTGTAGATTAGAAACAACTCCAGCGGGTTGATCGTGCCGACGATCAGGTCGTCGTCGCCATACTTGCGGTTGTTGAAGTGGAAGCCGCCCAGTTTGCCTTCGTCGAGTAGCGTGGCGACGATGTGCTCGATGTTCACACCCTGCGCATGGTGGCCAAGGTCCACCAGCACCTGCGCTTGCGGGCCGAGCTTTGCGCAAATCGCGTAGGCCTGTCCCCAGTCGGACAAATCGGTGTGATAGAAGGCCGGCTCGTAGAATTTGTATTCGATCAGCATGCGCATGTGGCCGGGCAGAGCTGCGTATACCGCCTTCAGGAAGGCGATCATGCGATGCCGACGCTCGATGAACGATTCCTGGCCAGCGTAGTTCGTGCCGTCGCCATACCACAGGCTGATGGCAGGCGAGCCAACACGCCGCGCAATCTCGATACATTCCAGGTGGTGATCGAGCGCCATCTTGCGGATCGCCGGATCAGCATGGGTGATGCTGCCCCACTTATAGCGGTCGGCTTGAAACGTGTTGGTATTCACAGCGCCAATCCGCACACCTTGCGCAGCGGCGTATTCGACCAGGTCGTCCCAGTCCTTCACCTTGTCCCAGGGAATGTGGATAGCGACGGCGGGGCAAACCCCGGTGAGCTTGTGCACGAAGCCGGCATCGGCCAGCTTTTCGTAAATATTGCGAGCTGCGCCGGGCCAGGCGTAGGTCTTGAAGCGCGTGCCGGTGTTGGCGAAGCCCCATGACGGTAGCTCGATGTGCTGAGCCTTGAGCCTGGCCTTCACAGCTTCGACGTCAATGCCTTTGGCAGCGAGCTGGTCGGCAAGAACTTGATAGCTGCTCATAACCCGGTCAATCCAGATGAAACACCTCTTCGAGCATAATGAAGCTCTGGTCAGCGTGTTTGCCGCCGGTGGCCTCGAAGAGGTCCTTCATGTAGTCCTGCCAGCGTGCGTTCACTTCTCGTCTGGCCATGCCGTCGACCGCAGCCTGGAAGTTGGGGGTCTCGACGTAGAAGAACAGGGTGCCGTCGTTGTGCATGAAGATCGAGTAGTTGTGCCAACCGGTCTGTCGCAGAGCATCCAGCATCTCCGGCCAGACCGCTTTGTGGCGGCGCTTGTATTCTTCGATCATCTCTGGCTTGACCTTGAGCATGAAGCCGACCCGCTGCATGATGTGCCTCCCGATTGAGCAAACCTCAGCACGGAGTTTAACCGCAGCTAGGATTCGCGCAACAGACGAATTGGCACGCCGCCCACAAAAGCGCCGGGCGGCACATCGCGATTGACCAGGCTCATCGCGCTTACGGTGGCGCCTTCGCCCACGATCACGCCAGGCAGAACAGTGCAATTTGCGCCGATCGTCGCGCCGCAGCCGATGCGCACCGGTCCGCGTCGCCATTCGTGGCGCATAAACTCATGTGCCAGGATGGTGGTGTTGTAACCGATAGTGGCGTCTTCCTCGATGAGGATGTCCTGGGGGAAGAAGATGTCCAGCATCACCCCCAGGCCGATGGCTGCGTGCCGGGCGATTTGTGCGCCGGTCAGCCGCAGCAGGGCGCGCTTGATGCCAAAACTGGGTGCGATGCGCGCCGCGTAGATGCACAGCGCGTTGCGCAGCACGCGGAGCGTGCCGCCGGTGAGCTGAGGGAAGTACCATAGCGCGGCATGCTCGCCGGCGGAGGAGAAAGTCTGGCAGCGCGCCTTGCGCGCCTCGGTAGGTGGCAGATCCATGTCGCACAATCGTACCGGCAATTGTCGGTTTCTGGTTGCTGGGGCTAAGCAGAATTGTGTATAATACTGAAAGACGAGCCGAAGTGGCGGAATTGGCAGACGCGCTACGTTCAGGGCGTAGTGAGGGTTCCCTCATCCGGGTTCAAGTCCCGGCTTCGGCATCTCCAGTTTCACACCAGCGAACATGGCTCAACCACCACGTGTGCCTCACCGGTTCGACCAAGCCTCGTCACCCTCCGCCGTGAATCGTCTGCTGACCTGGTTCGCGGTCGGCGCGCTGCTGCTGGCGCTCCCGTTGCTGTTCAACATTGTGTCCCGCGTAGAGGCCCAGATGCGGATGTGGTCCGAGGTGCAGCGCATGACGCAACAGGTGAATGCGGCGGAGGCGAGGCTGGCTGGCTTGCGCGCCGCACTAAATTATGCCCAGAGCGACGCTTTCGTCGAGGAGTGGGCGCGCGTGTATGCGCGCTGGAGCAAAGAAGGCGAAGTCATCGTCGTGCCGCCGGCGCCTCGAGAAGCAGCCCGCTTGTGGTGGGAAAGCTTTCTCAAGTGACGTAATAGCCCAGCCGCCTGCGTCAACCTCAGTATTGTTAGGAGGATAAACAATCATCATGTTTGGAAGGGACAAAAGCGCAACACAACAGCCGCCACAATCCCAGCCGTCCTATCAGGGCAGCCAGGTGAATTCAGCTCCTGCCCAGAGCGTTCACGTCTCGGCGAACACCACTCCGAAGATTGAAACCGTGATTGGGCCGAACTGCCGGCTGACCGGCACGCTGCAGAGCGATGGCGGCATTCGCATCGAGGGCATCTTCGAGGGCAGCCTGCAAACGACAGGCAATCTGATCGTTGCCGAATCGGCGCGGGTGATCGCAGAAATCCAGGCATACAATGTCACAGTCTCCGGCCAGGTGAAAGGCAACATCACTGCCAACAAAGTCGAAGTTACTGAGACCGGCAAAGTGTGGGGCGACCTGAATGTGAACAGCATGTTGCTGCATGAGGGTGCCTATCTGCGCGGCAACACCAATATGGCGGGCGATGTCGAGCCGCCAGCCTTTGAACCGCCGCGCATCGCTGCCCCCCGACCGGTTGCGGCTATCGAAGGCGAAGTAGACGAGTCCTAATGCTCACTGTTGCCGAGGTGGAGCGCATCGCCCTGCTCGCTCGTCTCGCTCTCAGCGACGACGAGAAGGTGCGCTATTCGCGACAGCTCTCAGCCATCCTCGACTATGCAGCGCAACTGGCCGAGTTGGACGTAGAAGACATCCCGCCGACGGCGAGTGTGCTCGCTGTTCACAACGTCATGCGCGACGGCGACGAAGCTGCGGCCGGCCTGCCGCGGACTGATGCCCTGCATAACGCGCCGAGTACGGATGGCGTCAGTTTTGTCGTTCAGGCCACATTTGAGGACGAGGAATGACCCCCGTTTCTCATCCTTGATTGCCTATTCGCGTGTTGATGCTCACATCGCTCACCGTGCGCGCCGCCCGCCAGCACTTGCGACGTCGCGAGGTCTCGTCAGTTGAACTCACGCGCGCCTTCCTCGACCGCATCCATGCCCTGAACCCTCGCTTAAACGCATACCTGACGGTGGCGGACGACGAAGCGCTGGCCATGGCGCGCCGGGCAGATGAGCGCATAGCGCAGGGCGAGGACACTCCCCTGTTGGGCGTGCCGATCGCCATCAAGGACGTGCTCTCCACCTGCGGCATGCGCACCACTGCCGGCTCCAGGATTCTGGCCAACTATGTGCCGGCCTGGGATGCGACGGCCGTAGCACGGCTGCGAGCGCAGGGCGCGGTGTTCCTCGGCAAGCTGAACTGCGACGAATTCGCCATGGGTTCATCCACCGAGAACTCGGCCTTTGGGGTGACCCGCAACCCATGGGACGAGTCGCGCGTGCCGGGGGGATCGTCGGGTGGCTCGGCGGCTGCTGTCGCCGCCGACTTATGCTGCGCCGCCCTGGGCACCGACACCGGCGGCAGCATTCGCCAACCGGCGGCCCTGTGCG
>Ga0308411_10001912_pt1 | contig 14150 bp, 8 predicted proteins | sample HotsprottomLayer_2_FD_203530 | JGI IMG/M metagenome (GOLD analysis project Ga0308411, IMG submission 203530) | Hot spring phototrophic mat microbial communities from Octopus Spring, Yellowstone National Park, Wyoming, United States -... | ecosystem: Environmental > Aquatic > Thermal springs >...
CGCCCGGCGCGCCATGGCGAGCTCGTCGTGCGCCATGCGCCGCGCGCGCTCGACGCGCAGCCGAGCGGGATCGCGGGCGTCGCGTTGGCGGCGACGGTCCCAGACCGCGACCAGCACGAGCACGACGAGCGGCGGCAGCTGCGCGATCCAGAAGGCCGCCGACCGCCAGCGCGCAGCGCCGAGGGAGCGCCATCGCCCCGGGGCATCCTTGATCGAGACCAGGTCGCGCCCGAGGGGTTCGGCGCGCTCGGGCGGCGCGCTCTCACTGCCCACGATCTGCGGCCGATCGCTGCGGCCGGCACTGTCGCGCACGACGAGGGCGATGGGGGCGTGGGTCACCGTGCGGTAGGCTCGCGCCTCGGGATCGAAGAAGGCGAAGGCGAGCGGCGGGAGCGTTGCCGGTCCAGGCCGCTGGGGGATCACCACCTGCTCGAAGATGCGGTGCACGACCCCCGGGGCCACTTCCGGCTGTCGTATGGCAGGCTGGACGGGATAGACGCGGAAGGTCTCGGAGGCTGGCACCCCGCCCGGCATGGCGGCTCCCAGCGCGCCCTCGCCGCGCACGTCCATCGTCACGGTCACGGGGTCGCCAGCCGCGAGCTCGGTGGGCGCCGCCCGAGCCGTGATCGTGAAGCGACCGACGGCACCGGAGAACTCCGCAGGACGCCCCTCTGCGGGCAGCGGCAGGACCTCGAGCGCGAACGCCTCGCTGCGCAGCTCGACTTGCTGCCGCACCGAGCCGCCGAAGAAGCTCCGGCGCTGCGCCCGCGGACGGAGCACGGCGAGTGGCAGGACCGCCGGCCCGAGCGTGAGGCTTCCCGCCCGGGCTGGGGTCACGGCCGTGCGAAACTCGACGACCGTCGCCTCTTGCTCCTGGCGCTGGGTCGGCTCGGCGAAGGGCTCGAGACTGAAGCCATCGCCGAGAATGCGCGGGTAGCTCACGTCGGTCACCTGCACCGCTCCGACCCGCAGCTCGACACGCACGGGGACGCGCTCGCCCAGGTAGACGGCGGTGCGCGGCACCGACAGTCGCACCGTCAGCTCGGCCTCCGGCCCGGCCCCGCCCGCAGATCCCTGCGCCACGCGCAAGGTGACGACGCCCGCGGCGAGCGTTCGCCCCGCCGCGTCGACGGTGATCGGCCCCACGGTGAAGGTCCCTGCGCGTTGCGGAACAACCGTGAAATGGTGCGTAACCGAGGCCGTCATCTGGCCGTTGACGATGGCCATCTGCGTTTCGGGGCCGACGTAGTCGATTCGCAGGCCATCCACGGGGGGAATCGCTGGAACACCGGCCTGTTGCGTGCCCTGCACCACCACGGCGAGATCCGCGGGCTCGCCCACGGCGACGCTTTGGGGGGCAATGCGCGCGCCGGCGGTCACGGCAGCACTGGCGGCCTGCGCCAGCGCGACCACCGCGACGACGAGACACGGCACCACGCTCACCAGTCCTCCGCCGGCTCGGCGACCCGCGCGCCCTGGAGGCGGCGCACGATCTCGTCCGGGTGGACCTCCTGCTCGCGCTGGGCATCGAGCAGCGCCGTCGCCTCGCCTGGCGTCATCTCGCCCTCGCTCCGTGTGCCCTCGGCCACGGCGCCCCCTGCTTGCTCACCGGCCGTCGCCTCCTGCGGCGTGTCGGCGCCAGAGGGCGCCTCGGCCGTGCCGCGCTCTGGCCGAGGCTCCTCGCCGTGGGCCTCGTCAGCCGGCGGCTCCTGCTCGCCCTCGCCCTGGCTCGCGGGTGCTGCCTGCTGTGCGTCGTCTCGATCCTGCGGCGCTCCCTGCGGCTCGTGCGCCTCCTGTTTCGCCTGCTCTTCGAGCCGGCGGCGGAGCTCGGCGATGCGGCGCTCGACCAGCTCGTGATTGAACTTGGCATCCTGGTCGTCGGGATTGGCACCCAGGGCGCGGCGGTAGGCCACCAGCGCCTCCGCCCAGCGCGCAAGCGCCTGCTGCGGATCGCTCGCTTCCAGGGCCTCGCCCTGGCGGAATTTCACGTTGCCGATGTTGTAGGCCAGCGCGGCCGTCCGCCCTGCATCGCCCTCGCTCGCCGGAACCTGGGCAAAGGCCGCCAGCGCCTCGTCCAGCTTGCCCTCCTTGTAGCGGGCCACGCCCAGGTTGAAGTGCAGGGCCGCCGAGTCGGGCGCATCGAGCAGCCCCTGGTTGTACTGCTGGGCCGCCTCGTCGAAGCGCCCCTCGGCGAAGAGCCGGTTGCCCTCCCTGCCCGCCGCATGCGGATCGAGCCATCCCGTCCCGACGGCGAGCAGCAGGACCGCTGCCGCGGCACGCGACCAGGCCGCTTCTCGCGAACGGCTCGCCATGGCACGTCGGTCCACCAGCAGCGACTCCGCAAGCAGGAGCAGCAGCGCCAGGGCCAGGGGCCACTGGAAGCGATGCTCGTAACGCCGGACGAGCGTGCTCCCTAGGGCACGGCGCTCCAGGACGGCGATGTGGTCGCGGTAGAGGTCGGCCAGACCGAGCGCCGCTCCCTCGGCGCGCAGATACACGCCGCCCGTCTCCACGGCGATCTCCTGCAGCGTCTTCTCGTCGAGGCGAGACTTCACGACCTGCCCCTTGCGGTCCTTCACGAACCCTCCACCCTCGAGCGGAATCAGCTCGCCCTCGGCCGTCCCGATGCCGACGGTGAACACCTTGACGCCTCGGGCCTTGGCGGCTGCCACGGCAGCGGCGACATCGCCCTCGGTCTTCTCGCCGTCGGTGATCAGCACGACGGCCTGATGCTTGCCCTCGCGACCCTCGAAAGCCTCGAGCGCAGCCTGCAGGGCGGCAGCGAGATTCGTGCCGCCGCGGGGGATGAGGCCGACCTCGACGGCGTCGAGTGCCTGCAGGAAAGCCGTATGGTCGAGCGTGAGCGGACATTGCAGAAAGGCTGTCCCGGCGAACGCTACCAGCGCCAGGCGGTCGCCGCGCGCCTCGGCCACGAGATCCCGCACCCCAAGCCGCGCACGGGTCAGCCGGTCGGGCCGGACGTCGGTAGCCCGCATGCTGCGCGAGGTATCGAGCGCGACGACCAGGTCGAGCCCCTGGCGGCGCACTTCCTCCCACTCGAATCCCCAACGCGGGCCAGCCAGCGCGACGACGAGGAGCGCCACGACGGCCACGAGGAACCCTTCCCGCACCCGGCGGCGGCGCAGGTCCAGGTCGGGGACGACGATCGGCTGCAGGCTCGCGGCGACAAAACGATCGAGCGCGCGGCGCCGCGCCCGTTCGGCCCAGAGAAAGAAGAGCCCGAGCAGCGGCACCAGGCCGAGCGCCAGGAGCACGACAGGTTCGCGCCAGAGCATGGTCAGGGCAGCACACGCAACGCCGTACGAGCCAGCACGACCTCGCTCAATAAAAGCAGGAGCGCAGGCCACACCAGCCACGGGTACGCCTCGCGCCACTCTTCGAGCTGCGGCGTCTCCACCGGCGCCTTTTCCGCCCGGTCGATCTCGGCATAGATGGCGCGCAGGGCGGTGGTGTCGGTCGCCCGGAAGTAGCGCCCACCCGTCCGCTCGGCCACGGCGCGCAGCGTCTTTTCGTCGATCTCCACCGGCACCGGGCGATAGACGGTGTTGCCGAAGAAATCCTTCACGGGATACGGCGCCATACCCTCGCTGCCCGCACCGACCGTGTAGACCTTGATGCCCAGCGCGGCGGCCGCCTCGGCGGCCGTCTGCGGCGTGATGGTCCCGGCATTGCTCACACCGTCGGTAAGCAGAACGACGAAGCGACTCGGAGCCGTCGAGGCACGAAGGCGGTTGGTGGCCGTGGCCAACGCCGAGCCCACGGCCGTGCCGTCCTCGATCATGCCGACGCGGGCACGCTCCAGGTGCTGCAGCAGCCAGCCGTGATCGAGCGTGAGCGGAGCTTGCGTGTACGGCCGGGCCGCGAAGAGGACGAGACCGATCCGGTCATCGGGCCGGCCGCGCACGAAGTCGCGAACGACGGCCTTGACCGCGTCGAGGCGATTGGCCCGCTGTCCTTCCAGCGTGAAGTCCTCAGCCAGCATGCTGCCGGAGACGTCGACCGCGAGCACGATATCGACGCCCTCGCGGTGGACCCGCGTCTCGACGCTCCCGAGCTGCGGCCGCGCCAGTGCCAGCGCCAGCAGGGCGAGCGCTCCCAGGCGCAGGCCCTGGAGCACGAGGCGACGGCGTGCGGCGTCGCCGGGCGACGCCGCACGCAGCACCGCCAGCGACGGGAAGCGGATCGCTGGTGTCCCGCGCCGGCGGCGACGCCCCCAGGCCACGGTAACGATGACCAGGAGGAGCCATACGAGCATTGCCGGGCTAGCCAGCCGCACGCCGCTCCTCGCCCAGGCGGTCCGCGGTGTCGTCGACGAAGCGCCGCGCCGCGGTCCAGGCCCGCTCGGCATCCGCGAGCCGGGGGATGTGCCGCGCGAACTTGACCAGGTCCGATTCGCCGAGGAACTCCGCGAGCAGCGCCCGATGTGGCCGATCGAGTGCGCCGCTGCGTGCGGTCGCCTGCAGGAACTCCTCGGTCGTCATCTCGGGCGCGCGCAGTCCGAAGCGCTGCTCGAGGTAGCTGCGCACGATGGACGACAGCGCCACGTAGTACGCGTCGAACGCCCCCGCCTCGGGCAGGCGCTGGCGGCGCAGCTCCTCGAGAGCCGTAGCCGCGATCTCGTGCGGCGGGCGGACCGGAGCCGGCCGCCCCTGGTGTCGACGACGGCGTCGAAGCAGCGCCACCGTCAGCGCCATGCCGCTCGCCAGCGCGAGCAGCAGCCCGGCGACGAGCCATGGCCGCGGATCCGGCGGAAACGGCTCGGGCCCCTTCACGTCCCGCAGCTCGGGATGCGGGCCAGCCGCCTCGACCAGGCTCGCCACCGTCACGCCCACGTCGTCTCCTTCGGCCTCGGCGAGGGCCTCGCCCGGGCGACGATAGTGCACGGGCGGGGAACGAATGAGCTGATGCCCGGGGCTCCACCCGACCAGACGATACCACCGTGTGACGATCCGCCGTCCCTCCGCCTCGCGTGGCGTCTCGTCGCCGAAATCGACGATGTCGAAGGGGCCGAGGCGCTCGGTGGGCTGCCCCAGCACGACTTCGACCTCCGGCGCGACGGCCACCTCGATGACGTAACGAAAGCGCTGGCCCACGGTCACCGTGTCGGGCTCGGCCCAGGCACGCAATCGCACCGGAGCGTCCCCCGCATCGGGCGTTGCGGCCACAGCACCGACAGTCCCGAGGAGCCCCAGGCCGAGCACGACGCCTCTGAATGACCTGCTCATCGCCGCCGCTCCCGCGTGCGAAAGAAGCGTAGCAACGCCTCCGTGTAGGGCCGCCCCGTCGACACCTCGATGGCGTCGATATCCGCCGCGCGCAGCAGGCGCTGCCGCTCGGCCCGGGCCGCCGCGGCGCGCACCGCGAAGACCTCGCGCACGCGCCGATCTCCCGTGTCGACCACCCAGCGCGCGCCGGTCTCGGCCTCCTCCAGCGCCACGAGCCCGACGTCGGGCAGCTCCTGTTCTCGCGGGTCGTCGAGGACCACTGCGATGAGATCGTGCCGTCGTGCGGCGGCTCGCAGAGCCTTGGCGCAGCCAGCGTCGAGGAGGTCCGAGAGAAGAAAGACCACGCAGCGCCGGCGCGTGACGCGGTTCAAGTGCTCGAGCGCAGCCGCGATGTCCGTCCCCTGGCCCGCCGGCCGCAGGGAGAGCACCTCCCGAATCACGCGCAGGACGTGATGCACCCCTTTCCGCGGTCGCAGCGCCAGCTCGATCCGGTCGCTGAACACCACCAGCCCGACCTTGTCGTTGTTGGTGATCGCCGACCAGGCCACCAGCGCCGCCAGCTCGGCAGCGAGCGCCTGCTTGGTCTGGCGCACGCTGCCGAAGCGGGTGCTCGCGCTCGCATCCACCAGGAGCATCACCGTCAGCTCGCGCTCCTCGGCGTAGCGTTTGACATGCGGCACCCCGGTGCGGGCCGTGACGTTCCAGTCGATCGTGCGCACCTCGTCGCCGGGCTGGTAGAGACGCACCTCCGCGAACTCCATCCCCCGCCCCTTGAACACGCTGTGGTACTGGCCGGCGAAGAGGTCCGTCACCAGATGGCTAGTGCGGATCTGGATCTTGCGCACGGCCTTGAGCTGCTCGCGCGTCAGCACGGGCGTCGCTCCGCTCGCAGCTCAGGGCACCGGAACGCCGTCGAGCACCCGCTGCACGAGCTCGTCCGCATCGACGTCCTCCGCCTCCGCCTCGTAACTCGGGACGATGCGGTGGCGCAGGACATCGGGGGCGATCGACTTGACGTCCTGGGGCGTCACGTATCCGCGGCCGGCGAGAAAGGCATGGGCGCGGGCCGCGAGCGCGAGCGCCAGGGTCGCGCGGGGCGAGGCGCCGTACTCGATGAGCGGTCCCAGGTCGAGGGCGAAGGCCTTGGGATCGCGCGTCGCCAGGACCAGATCGACGATGTACTCCTTGATCTTGTCGTCCACGTAGACCTGGTCGACCAGCATCCGGGCCGCGAGCACGTCGGCCGTCGAGACGACAGGGCGAATCTCGTGGGGCGGCGCGGTCGTGGCCATGCGGTCGAGGATCTGCCGTTCCTCCTCGCGCGAGGGATAGGTGATGCGCAGCTTGAGCATGAAGCGATCGACCTGAGCCTCGGGCAGTGGATAGGTCCCTTCCTGCTCGATGGGGTTCTGCGTGGCGAGCACGAGAAAGGGCTCGGGCAGCGGATGCGTCTCCTCGCCGATCGTCACCTGCCGCTCCTGCATGGCCTCGAGGAGCGCGCTCTGCACCTTGGCCGGCGCGCGATTGATCTCGTCGGCGAGAACGATCTGCGCGAAGATCGGCCCGCGCTTGGTCGTGAAGGTGCCGTCCCGCGGACTGTAGACCAGGGTGCCGATCAGATCGGCAGGGAGCAGATCGGGCGTGAACTGGATGCGGCGGAAACTCGCCTGCAGGGCCTGGGCGAGGCTCTTGACCGACAGGGTCTTGGCGAGACCGGGCACGCCTTCGAGCAGCACGTGGCCGTTGGCCAGCAGCCCGATCAGCAGGCGATCGACGAGATAGCGCTGGCCGACGACGACGGTGGCGATCTCCTCGCGCAGCCGGTAGGCGAAGGCCGAGCCCTCGCGCACCCGCTCGTTGATGGCCGTGATCCCGGCATCCATGCGACCGGTCTCGATAGCCAGGGGCGCCACAGAGCGCAAACGTCGATCGCCTCACTCGTGCTCGGCAAGCGCAGGCCCCTCCTCGGGATTCGCATATGGGGCGAAAACCGAGCGATCACGCGTCTGATGGTAGTGCTCCAGCGCCCAGTGCACGCTGGGAAAGGCGAGCTCCAGCCATGGGATGGCCTCCCAGGCGAAGAGCGCCACCTCCTGGCTCTCGGGACCGGCTGCGACCTCTGCCGGGTCGAGGAGCCGCGCGCGGTACATGAGCTGCACCTGGCTCAGGTGGGGGATCGTGTACACCGCAAGAAGCGTCTCGATCCCGATCCGCGCCCGCGCTTCTTCCCAGGCTTCGCGGCATGCGCCCTCCGCCGGACTCTCGTGCAGCTCGAGATACCCTGCCGGCAGGGTCCAGAAGCCGGCACGCGGAGGGATCGCGCGCCGGCAGAGCAGAATCCGCCCCTCGTGGTGGACGACCGCGCCGACGATCACCCGCGGATTCTCGTAGAGCACGAAGCCACAGTCGCGACAGACCAGGCGTTCCCGGTCGTCACCCGGCGGGATCCGTCGCGCGAACTGCCCAACCAGAGGCGGAGCACCGTCGGCCATCCGAGAGCGAGAGTGCGCCGTAGCCCCGGCCGGCGCAACTGCCGCCCGTGCCAGCGCTTTCCCGACGCACCGCGGCTCTCCCGACCTGCGCATTGCCTCTCGACGGCACGCGTGAGCCTGCGCTAACAGCATCGAGGAGTGTCCTATGTCGAGCGAAGGGAGATCTACCTGATGCGCGTGGTGCTGGTGTCGTTGCTCGTCGCCCTACTCGGGGGAACGGCAGCATTCGCACGGTCCGTGCCGTGCGATCCCAGCGGTGCGGACCGCGAGGCCGTGGCCGCGGCCCGGCGGGCTGTCGAGGCACAGTGCGCCTGCGATGGCTTCTCGTCGCACGGAGCCTACCTGCGCTGTACGCGGCCCGTGCTCGCCGAGCGCCTGCGCGCCGGCACGCTCAGTGCGAGCTGTCGTCGCGCCGTCCGTCGCATCCTGAGCCGCTCGACCTGCTCCTATGGCAAACCGCGCGTGGCCTGCTGCCAGGAATCCACTCGCAACCGTCGCCAGAGCTGTCGGATCGCGGCGGCCAGCCGCTGCCGCTCGTCCGCAAACAGCACGCGAACGGCCTGTGAGCGCACCGCCTTCTGTGCCGACACGCGCTGCGACCGCAACGATGCGGCGCCGCCGACCTGCCGGCCGCAGCTCCTCTATTCGAACGAGGGCAACCGCCTGCGGCGGTACGATCTCGACACCGTGCGCACGGGGCCGCTGGTCGAGGACATTCTGATCGAGCGGGCCAGCCTCGGCGGCCTCGACATCAACGGGCAGATCTGCGCCTTGCCGGGGGGAAACGGCGGCTTCATCGCCGGCGAGGACACCGGGCAGCCCGATGTCCCGCCGGGTTTCGGCGTCTTCGACGCCAGTGGCAGGCGCGTTGGCAAGCTCACGCCGACCTTCCAGACCCAGCTGGCTGGAGCCACGAGCAACGACGAGCCCTTCGGCTGTGCCTTCGACGGTGCCGGCCGGCTCTTCACCAGCGACGTCGGCAACCAGGTCACCGGCCCTGGCAACGGGCAGCTCATCCTCTGGTTCCCGCCCTTCGACCGCTTTCCCGGCGCGCCAGGAACGTTCCCGAACCCGGAGCGGAGCACGAACTTCTGCAAGCTGGTGCTCGACATCCCAACGGCCGGCAGCGTGGCGACCGATCCCGAGGGACGGGTGTACGTGACCTCGGCGCGAGGCGGACGCGTGGAGCGCCTGCGTCCGCCGTTTCCCACCTCCGCGGATGCCGCTGGCGGCTGCGGTGGGCGGGATGCGCTCGGCTCGCCGGTGGCCGACACCGTCGACCGTGAGGTCTTCATCGAAGGCCCCCGGACCTTTTCCGGGATCGTGCGTTCGCCAGCGGGTGGCTGGTTCGTGGCGGCGGTCTTCAACGGCGTCATCGAGGAGTACGATCCCAACGGGGTCCTGCTGCGCACCATCGTGGCCCCCGAGGCCGGCGAGACGACGCTCCCCCTCTCGGTCGGCCACCCCCAGGGCCTGGCGGTGGACTGCCAGGGCGACCTCTATTACGCCGACCTGGCCCTCCGGATCAGCTCCGGCGGTAGCATCGGACCGGGGCCGAACGGGAAGGTCCGGCGCGTCCCCTTCGATGTGTGCGGCATGCCGGGAAGGCCGGAAGTCGTCCGCGATGGGCTCGCGTTTCCCGACGGGCTCGGGGTCCTCGATGGCGACCTGGAGGCGCGCTGATGCCGTGGCGACGCTACCTTCTCCTGGGCGCCGTGCTCGGCCTCGTTGCGACACCAGCGCATGCCGGTGACTGGCCGACTTACGCTGGCGGACCACGGCGGCTCTTCTTCAACCCCGCGGAGCAGCAGATCACCCCCGCCAATGTCGGCCGTCTCCGCGTCAAGTGGCAGTTTCCGACGGCAGCCATCATCACGGCCTCGCCCTCGGTCGTCACCCTCGACCTTCCGAACGAAGGTCCCACGGCCGTGGTGTTCATTCCCTCCTGGGACCGGACCCTCTATGCGATCCGGCTCCGAGATGGCAGCGAGGTGTGGCGTAAGGTCACGCCCGATCATCCTGGCCAGTCGTTTCCGAACGCCGCCTCGATCGACGTGACGACCCTCGACGGCACCCCGCGGGTCTTCTTCCCCTCGGGCCAGACGCTCTACGCCCTCGACGCGCGCACCGGCGCAGAGCTCTGGCGATTCGATGCGGGGACCGGCTGCTCCGACCCGCCGGGGCTGTGCAGCTTCACGGGCGAGCGCAACGAGATCGAATCCTCGCCGCTCGTCGCCGACGGCAAGGTCTTCTTCGGCATGGACGTCAACGACCGCGAGGGGGGCAAGGGCGGCTTCTACGCTGTCGATGCCCGCGACGGGCGGCTCGTGTGGTTCTTCGATCTCGAGAGCGGCATGACCTGCCATCCCGATCCGGGCGACAACATCCGTCGGTACGATGGCTACCACAGCGAAAGCGAGCTCGGGCTGCCGCCGGGGTTTCTGGCCACCCGCCGCGGCTGCGATCACCCGCGCACGCCGAATGGCTGCGGCAACGTCTGGTCGTCGGCCGCGTACGATGCGGCCCGTGGCCGCCTCTTCGTCGCGTCGAGCAACTGCGACACCGACGACAATCCCGAGACCCTGCGGCCGCCGCCGCCCATGCCGCCCTTCGACGAGGCCATCTTCGCCCTCGCGCTCGACGGCACGCCGGTCTGGCGCTGGCGCCCGCGGGAGATCGACAATGGCGATCTGGCCTTCGGGGCCGTGCCGAACCTGTTCAGCATCACGGTCGACGGCACCAGCCGCGACGTGGTCGGCATCGGAAACAAGGACGGGACCTACTACGTGATCGACCGCGACGGGGTGAACGCGCGCAATGGCGTCCGCTGGGACGACGCCGATCCCTCCGCCCTCCCGTACTGGCGCACCCAGGTGGTCCCGGGCGGGGTGCTCGGCGGCATCATCGCGACGGCCGCCGTCGACGAGGACAATCGACGCGTGTTCTTCAGTACGGCCCCGGGAAACAACGTCTTCAATCCCCAGCGTCCCACGGTGCACGCGCTCGATCTCGATACCGGCGCCATCGCGTGGCAGAACACCGACGATCCCTCCGCCGATGCGAGCTTCGCGCCGACCAGCGCCATCCCCGGCGTGGTCTTCATCGGCGGCGTGCTCGGCAGCGGTCTGCGCTTCTTCGACGCGGCCACTGGCCGCCTCCTCGGCAGCGACACGACGGCTCCCCTGCTCGCCTCGGCGCCGGCCGTGGTCGACGGCCACGTGCTCTTCGGGGGAGGCTCGGGCCAGCGCGGTCCCAATCCCGACGATCTCGCCGACCGCTCGTCGCGCACCCCGACGCCGCTCACGGCCCTGTGCGTGCCGGGCACCCCAGCATGCGACGCGGACGGCGACGGCGTCGACTTCCCCGAGGACTGCGACGACGGCGACGCGCGGCGCTTTCCGGGCGCGCGCGAGCGTGCCGGCAACAGCATCGACGAGGACTGCGACGGCTTCCTGGCAAGCGCCGACGACCCCTGCCTTGCGGGGGGGAGCGCACGCCAGGACCGTCGCGATCTCGATGCCCTCCGCGAGGCCATGGAGGCGCGCTGCCCCTGTGGCCAGTTCGACGGCAAGCGCGGCGCATCTCGGCGGGCATACACGCGATGCATTCGGCCGGTGATTCGGGCTGCGCTCAGCGGCGGCACGTTGCGGCGCGCCTGCCGGCCGCTGCTCAAGCTCGCCACCTGCGGGCGGCGGGCGACGGTCGTCTGCTGCGCCGAGCGCAAAGCGACGGGGCGCCGGCGCTGCAGCGTGAGCCCGGCCGAGCGCTGTACGAGCACCCGACGGGTGACACGCACGATCCAGAGCGGTGCCACGCATTGCGCCGAGACGGACTGCATCCTGCTGCTTCCCACGACCACATCCAGCACCTCGACGACGACCACCACGACGACCTCGGCCGGCACCACCTCGACGACGATTCCGCCATCCTGGGCGCGGCTCTCGGCAACCGTCATCCAGCCCGTGTGCGGCGGCTGCCATGGCAGCTCCGGGGGCCTCGGGGAGCTCGGGGGCCTCCAGGCCTGCCGCTCGGGACGCACGGCCATGGTCGGGATCCCCAGCACCCAGCTACCTAGCATGGCACTCGTCCAACCCGGCAACCCCTCAGCGAGCTGGCTCATGCACAAGCTCGACGACACGCAGGGGGCCTTCGCGGCCCAGTGCGTCGGCGGCTCGTGCGGCTCGCTGATGCCCATCGGCCAGCCGCAGCTCGCTGCGGTGGTACGCGAGGCCATCCGGGACTGGATCACGGCCGGAGCGCCGGACGATTGCCCCTGAGGGTGCGCACCGGGTTTCAGTTTCTCGCCGCCGTGCCGATAGCTCAGCGGGGGACTGCTCGATGCTCAGCCCGATGCGTCGCGTCTTGCCGGACGATCTCGAGAGTCTCGAGGAGCTGTCCGATCTGGCCAATCTCGCGCTCGATCTGCGCTGGTCGTGGCGGGACTGGAACGACCCGATCTGGACGCGGCTCGACCCCGAGCTGTGGGCGCGAACGCACAATCCCTGGCTGGTGCTCCATTCCGCCTCCCTCGCCCGGATCGAGGCGCTGGCGCGCGATCCCGGTCTGCGCCCCTACGTGGACTCCCTCGTGCGGCGACACCGGGAAGCCCTCGGCGTCCCGGGATGGTTCCGCCACGCCCATCCGGATGCGCCGCTGGGGTTGGTCGCCTACTTCAGCATGGAATTCGGCCTCGGCGAGGCGCTCCCCATCTATGCCGGGGGGCTCGGGATTCTCGCGGGCGACGTCCTCAAGAGCGCGAGCGACCTCGACGTGCCGGTCGTCGGGGTCGGGCTCCTCTACCAGCGGGGCTATTTTCGCCAGGTCGTGGATCCGGATGGCGGCCAACGGGCCCTCTATCCGTACAACGATCCGGGCCAGCTCCAGCTAACCCCGGTCCGCAGCGAGCGCGGCGACTGCGTGCGGATCGCCGTCGAGCTTCCCGGCCGCACGCTCTGGCTGCGCACCTGGCAAGCCGAGGTGGGACGCGTCCGCCTGTACCTTCTGGACAGCAACGACCCCGGCAACACGCCGGCCGACCGCGGTCTGCTGGCGGAGCTGTACGGCGGCGGACCCGAGGTCCGGCTGCAACAGGAGATGGTGCTCGGTCTCGGGGGCTGGCAGCTCCTCCAGGCGCTCGGCATCCGACCCGAGGTCTGCCACCTCAACGAGGGCCATGCGGCCTTCGTCGTGCTCGAGCGCGCACGGACCTTTGCCGAGGAGCACGGCCTCGACTTCGCCACCGCCCTGACAGTCACCCGCGCGGGCAACGTGTTCACCACGCACACCCCCGTCCCGGCGGGGTTCGACCACTTCCCGCGGGGACTCGTCCGCCATTACCTCGGCGCGTACGCCGAACGCCTGGGGATCGGCCTGGAGGGCCTGCTGGCGCTCGGGCGGGCGAACGCCAACGATCCCGACGAGCCGCTCAACATGGCCTATCTCGCCATTCGGGGCAGCAACGCCATCAACGGCGTCAGCCGGCTGCACGGTGCAGTCAGCCGCCAGATTTTCGCCCGGCTGTTCCCGCGCTGGCCGCTGACCGAGATTCCCGTCGGCCACGTGACCAACGGCGTGCATGTCCCGTCCTGGGAGTCCGCGGCTGCCGACGCGGTCTGGACGCAGGCCTGCGGAGGCCAGCGCTGGCAGGACCCCGAGCCCGGTGCGAGCGGCGACCTGTGCGCCATCCCCGATGCGTCCCTCTGGACGATGCGCAACACGCTGCGCCGAGAGCTGGTCGACTACGTGCGTGCCCGGCTGGCCTCGCAGCTGGCGGCAGCCGGCGCCTCGCCGGACGAGATCCGCCAGGCCCGGGACGTCTTCGACCCCGAGGTCCTCACCGTCGGCTTCGCGCGTCGCTTCGCGACCTATAAGCGCCCGACGCTGCTCCTCCACGATCCCGAGCGCCTGCGCCGCCTGCTCGCCGATCCCGTGCGTCCAGTGCAGCTCGTCCTCGCCGGCAAACCGCATCCACACGACCGCCCGGGCCAGGAGCTGGTCCGGACGTGGCTCGAATTTCTGCGTCACCCTGCGGTCCGCCGCCGCGCGGTCTTCCTGGCCGACTACGACATGCAGGTGGCCGAGCATCTCGTCCAGGGCGTGGACGTGTGGCTGAACGTACCTCGCCGCCCGATGGAGGCGAGCGGCACCAGCGGGATGAAGGTCCTCGCCAACGGCGGACTGAACCTCTCGACCCTCGATGGCTGGTGGGACGAGGCCTACAGTGCGGCGGTCGGCTGGGCCATCGACGGGGGCGACGACGCAGGCGACGCCGAAGCGCTTTTTCGCCTCCTCGAGGAGCAGGTCGTGCCCACCTACTACGATCGCGGCCCAGAGGGGATCCCGCACCGCTGGGTGGCGCTGGTGCGGGAGAGCATGGCGCGGCTAACCCCGGCCTTCTCCTCGAACCGGATGG
>Ga0308411_10001913_pt1 | contig 14149 bp, 11 predicted proteins | sample HotsprottomLayer_2_FD_203530 | JGI IMG/M metagenome (GOLD analysis project Ga0308411, IMG submission 203530) | Hot spring phototrophic mat microbial communities from Octopus Spring, Yellowstone National Park, Wyoming, United States -... | ecosystem: Environmental > Aquatic > Thermal springs >...
ATTTGTAAAATATATACAGCATCAATTAAATAACAGACCCAGAAAAAAACTTAAATTTAAAACACCTTATGAAATATTTTGTAATTTTGTAGCATAAAGTTGCATTTATAAATTGAATCTGCCAAAAGTTCGATTTACCTTTTGTTGATTTATTATTCTCAAAATAATCACAGCAAAACTTGCAAGGTTATAAGCATGTAAACAATTTGCAATAAGACGAATAATAACAAACACTAATATTGAGACCTTTGCAAGGCAATTAACAATGTTTTGTTTTTGTAAAATTGTATCTTCTCCTGACTTCATCACAAATACCTTTTTTAGTTGATATAACAATCTGATATTCAATACAGTATATTTTTCAATTATTTTGTAGTGCCTACGTAAAAATCTAAGCACTTGATATTCACGTTCTTAAATTAAAAAAAAGTGATGAAGTCAGGACGAGGATATGAAAAATGATTTCTCATATTTTGTTTTATTTTCTCAAATATAGTAAACTTTAATAGTTTTTTAAAATAGTAGTTAAATTTTTAGTTGCCCTTTATTAACACTTTATACAATTGATTGTTAATAAGTTAATGTATTTTTTTTAGTAAAATATTTGCATGATTTTGTAATTTTTATTTTTCTCCTTTCTTTTCAAAAAGATTAAAAATGACTTTTTAAGGGACGACTAACAATTTTTTACTTGCTAGTACTATTAAAAAAGTTGTTTAACACAGGTGAATATAAACAAAAATTAGTTTAATAGTTTATCGTTGTAAAAATAGCGATAAGCATTAAAAACATCTTTTTTTGTACCAACAATCAAAATAATGTCGTTTTCAATAAAAACAAAGTTTGCTTGAGGATTTATAATTTGTTCATTATTGCGAACAACAGCAATAACAGTTGCACCTGTTTTTTGTCTTATTTGAAGTTCTTCTATACTTTTATTTAACCACCAACTATTAGTTTTAATTATTAAAGTAATAGTTTCGAGTGTTTTTAAAACTTCGTTATTAGGGAAGCGGTTTTGTGAAGGTTGATAAACAGTTCTTAAAACCTTATAACAATCTTGGCGAATATTATCAATAAGTTCCATAATAATATTTTTCGGTATTCCGTAATGATTTAAAACACGTGATGAAATTTCAAGCGATGTTTCAAATTCTTCTGGAATAACTTCATTAGCGCCAAGATTTAATAATTCGTCTATTTCTTTTACATACCGTGTTCTAACTATAATATATAAGCTAATATTTTCTTTTCTAGCAATTTGTGTAATTTTTCTAGTTGCATAAGGGTCTGAAATAGCTATTACAAGTGCTGAAGCTTCTTTTATGCCATATTTATGTAGAACTTCTAAATTAGTAGCATCGCCAAAAAAAATAGGTTCTTTGTTTTTAAATTTTTTAACTGTTTCTGGATTAAGCTCTATAACAACGTAAGGATAATTTGTCGATTTTAACACTTTTGCCAGATTACTTCCGTTAAGTCCGAATCCTACGATAATAGTATGATTTTTTAAATTGTTTGAAGGAATTTTAGTTGAAAATTCTTTACGTGTTTTAAAGCGTAAAAAGCTTTTGGACGGTATATGTTTAAGCATAAATTCCGAAATAGCCGGCGTTCCTGTAATAATAAAAGGTGTGAGAAACATTGTTAAAACCGATGTCGAAAGAAATATTTGATAATAAAATTCATCGAGTAAGCCTGCCGAACGTCCTGCTAAAGCTATAACAAACGAAAATTCTCCAATTTGAGATAAATAAAATCCACTAAGTAACGATATTCTTAAAGCACTGTGTGAGAAATACGAAGCAATTGTTCCACTTAAAGTTTTTATTAATAAAATTGTTATTGCAATAATTACAACGTAAAATATGTGATTATATAAAAATGGAATGTTTACAAGCATACCAACAGAAATAAAAAACATTCCTGTAAAACTTTCTTTTAATGGCAAAATATCTGTAATGGCTTGTGTAGAATATTCCGATTCGGAAATAATAATTCCTGCAAGAAAAGCACCAAGAGCAAGCGACAAACCAAGCTCGTGAGTTAAAAAAGCTGTTCCTAAGCTAAATAAGATTATAGAAATAATGAATAATTCACGACTACGGGTTTTTGCTATTTCGTGAAATATATATGGAATAATCCATTTAGCAATAAGAAGAACTGAAGCTACTACTAATAAAGATTTTAATAACGTAAATAAAATATCTACGAACAAACTTTCGCCTTTAGCTAAAACAGGAACAAATAAAACAAACCATACTGCAATAAGATCTTGAAAAATAAGAATGCCTAAAACATTTCTGCCGTGAACTGAATTTATTTCAGCTCTGTCCATCATTATTTTTAAAACAATTGCTGTACTACTAAGAGAAACAAGAGCCCCCAAAAAAATAGCAATGTTTAATGAAACACCAAGAAAATTATAAGATATTAATAATATAAAAACAATTGTAAAAAGAACTTGTAATGAACCAGCAAAAAATATCTGTCTTTTTAATGAAAACAAATTATTAAGCGAAAACTCTAAGCCAAGTGTAAACATAAGTAGTATAACTCCAATTTCTGCAAAAAGTTCAATATCTTTTGGGTTTTTAATAAATCCAAATAAATAAGGACCTAAAATAATGCCAGAAATAAGAAATCCTACAACAGACGAGATTTTAAACTTTCCTAAAAAATAAATAACAACAGCAGAAGTAGCTAGAATAATTACCAAAGGTTTTATAAATTCAATGCCCATAAATAAAATTTGAGCAAAACTAATAAAAACTAATGTTTTTAAAATAAGTATTTTTCCAAAATATTATCAGATAATTTAAAACCAATATCGGTTAAGTATTTTTTAAATGCATCTGAATGAGCATTACTTCTAAAAACTTTAATATACTCAGGTTTTAAAAATTCTTCGAGGTATTTATACAAATGATGTCCATTTTTTAAATCGCGGTATTTTTCAATGACGTAATCGAGTTCTATCCATAAACTATTGTCATTCGATTTACTTGCCATAAACAAACCAGCAACCGACATATTGCGAAGCATAAGTAAACACACATCGTAGTTATTTTTATTTAACTCAAAAGAAGGAAAAAATTTTTTTATATCGTCATAATAAAATTCAACAAATCTGTGTATGTATGGGTTATTATAATTAATTGGAAGAAACTCAAAAGTTTCTTTTTGAGCAAACATTTTTTTTAAATGATAAATGTTAATAATAGCAATTAAGCCATTTAAAATACCTACCGGGTATGCTTCAATCATAAAACCATAAAATGAAAATAATAATGCACCTATACCATTAAATATTCTTAATTTAATAACAGAAGTCATCGTCATAGATATAACGATGATTAAAGATGCCAAATATCCAATAAGTTCCATTATACTTATGTAGTTCATAAAGTTTATTTTAAAACAAAAGTAATTTTTTTTTGGTAAAAATTAAACAATAAATTACATTTACAATAAACTAAATATTTTACAAATATGAAAAAATGTTTTCTTTTACTTGTATTTTTTTCGTTAGCATTAAACATGCTAAATGCTCAAATTGTAGAAAAAGGTACTAAACTAATAGATGTTTATTATGGTTGGCCTAATTTATTGTCAAATACAGTAAAGACAGCACTTACTAATCAAAATTCTGTTAACATTAAAGTAGGAAGCATTGGTCCAATTGGTGGGCGATTAGAATTTATGGCTTCAGATAAAGTTGGAATAGGTTTAGAGATTAACTATGCAAATACTTCTGTAAATTGGGTAGAGAATACAACAGATGGTAATGGTAATAATGTTGTTTATAATTACGAAGTAAGCTTATCAAGAGCTCGTTTTTTAATGTGTTTTAATTTTCACTTTGGAGGTTCAGAAAATTTCGATGCTTACTGGAAATTAGGAGCAGGATATGTCTCGCGTAGCTTGGAATACAAGTCTAATGATCCAAATTTTGGAGATGATAGAATTAATTTAAAATTTATACCTTTTGCTATACGTACAGGCGTTGGAGTTCGTTATTTCCTTGCAGAAAATTTTCATCTCAATGCCGAACTTGGTATAGGAGGCGGTCCTTTAATGACATTTGGAATAGGAACAAAGTTCTAAATTTATGAAAAAAATATTACTTATATTTGCTATATTTGGATTATTAACGTGTAGCAACATACAAGCACAGAATAAAACAGAATATTGCATATTAAGAATTGTAAATACAATTAAAACAACAGGTGTGGAATCGAAACTATACATTAATATTGGGAGTTCACAAATTCACAGCTTAAAAGGTGTATTTGAAAATAACAAAAACGGGACGATAAGTATAAAAAATTCAGATGGAACTACTACAATTATAAAAGATGAGGTTGATTTTTTGTCAATAATAGAACGATATGGTTTTAAACTAATAGAAGTTTATTCGAACTCAATTCTTGAAAAATCTTATGTAAATTATCTTTTTGAAAAGCGACAATAATAACATTTTTGTTTATATAGAAACTTTTGTTTTTAGATTTTCTTTATTTTTACGCTAATTTTCTATTTATTTTTCATTGAAGCTTTCAATAATTATAGTAAATTATAATGTTAAGTTTTTTCTGGCTCAATGCCTTAATTCGGTTAAATTATCATTAGAAACGTTAAACCAAGATGCCGAAGTTTTTGTTGTTGATAATCACTCGGTAGATGGTTCTGTTGCTTTAATTAAAGAACAATATCCATGGGTAAAACTGATAGAAAATAATGAAAATTTAGGTTTTTCTAAAGCTAATAATCAGGCAATAAAAATATCAAAAGGTGAATATATTTTATTGCTTAATCCTGATACTGTTGTAGAACAAGATACTTTTATAAAAGTTATTGAATACATGGATAATAATCCACAAGTTGGTGGCTTAGGTGTTCGTATGATTGATGGGAAAGGCAATTTTTTGCCCGAATCGAAAAGAGGGTTACCTACACCAAAAGTGGCTTTTTATAAAATTTCGGGTTTATCTAAATTGTTTCCAAAATCAAGAGTTTTTAATAAATACCACTTAGGATACCTTAGCGAAACAGAAATTCACGATGTAGAAGTACTCTCAGGTGCCTTTATGCTTATTCGCAGAAAAGTACTCGATAAAATAGGATTACTCGACGAAACTTTTTTTATGTATGGCGAAGATGTTGATTTATCGTATAGAATAATACAAGCTGGTTATAAAAATATTTATTTTCCTAAAACTACTATAATACACTACAAGGGCGAAAGCACAAAAAAAGGTAGCATTAACTATGTTAGAATGTTTTATTCGGCAATGTCAATTTTTGCAAATAAGCATTTTAAAAACTCTCAAAGTAATTTTTTTTCATTACTTATAAATATTGCCATTTGGACAAGAGCTCTTGTTGCCATGCTGAAGAGAATGTTTATTAAAGTTATTGTTCCGCTTTTCGATTTTCTTTTCTTTTTTTTATGTTTTTATTTTATTACTCAAATATGGCAACAGATAAAATTTGGTGGAGAGGCAAATTATCCCGACGAATTTTTGTTATATGTACTACCGATATATGCTATATTGTTTGTATTTTCATTGTATTATGTTGGTTTTTACTCAAAAAAAACACAATGGAGCGATTTATTTAAAGGAATAGGATTGGGAAGTTTGCTTATTTTAAGTTTTTATGCTTTGTTAAGTGAAGACTTGCGTTATTCAAGAGCAATTGTAATAATAGGGATATCTTTCTTGTTCGTACTATTTCCATTGGTACGTTATATTTTATCGCCTTTGTCTCTTTTTTATGTAGGAAAGCCTAAAAAAAAACGCGCCATTGTTATAGGTTCAAACAGCGAATATAAAAGAATTGTTGAGTTACTAAATAAAACGCAGAATTATGAATTAGTTTTATGGTTGTCGAATAATGAGCAACACAAAGAATCAATAGGAGTTTTAAGTGACCTTGAAGAAATTATTGGTATCCATAAAATAAATGAAATAGTTTTTTGTTCAAAAGATTTAAGTCCCAAAAGTATTATAGAACAAATGACTATGTTGAGTGAATGGAATATAGATTTTAAGATTGTAGGCGATGCTGTTATTGGTAGTAAAACAGTTTTTACAGACGAACCTACATTTGATGTTTTTATTAACTCTATAGCAAAACCTTTAAATAAAAGGAACAAACGTTTGTTCGATTTTATAACGTCGTTATTATTAATTATTTTTAGTCCGGTTTTATGTATTATGTTTAAGAATAAAAAGCAATTTTTTAAAAATTTGTGGTATGTTTTAATTGGTAAATATTCGTGGATTGGTTATGCTCGACCTATTAATTCAACATTACCTAAAATAAAAACAGCGATTATTCCTATAACATTTTCAGAAGACAGTCATCATGTAAACGAAATAAATCTTTTATATGCAAAGGATTTTAAAATTAGCTTAGAGCTTATACATTTTCTAAAAAATATAAATAAAATAAATCAAAAACCTAAACTTTAATACCAATTACAAGAATATCATCTGTTTGTTTGTTTTTACCTTTCCAGGAAATAAAATATTCTTCTATTACTTTATGTTGTTCAATTATTGAGTATTTAGATAATGTTTGCAAGAATTCTAAAAACGATTTGAACATAAGCTTTTGTTTGCTTTTACCGTACTGATCAGAAAAACCATCTGTAAACAGGTAAATTGTATCGCCGCTAACTAAATTTAGGTTTTGAGTCGTAAAAATAGGTTGTATTTCTGATGAGTTAGAACCTTCAATACAATGTTCTTTATTTTCAAAAACCTGATAATTGCCATTTACATTTACAACTACAAAACGCATATTTGCGAGAGAGTATTCTAAAAAAAGATTATCTAATTGTAGTTTCAAAATGGCAATTTCCATACTATCGTCATAAAGTTGTTCATTATTATTTTTTGTAGCAGCTTTCCAATGTTTGTTAAGCCAATTTAAGATATCGGAAGGCGAAGGATTATTTAACACATTTAATGCTTGATTTAGTAAGCTATATCCTTTTATGCTGACTAATGCTCCTGCTAAACCATGTCCGGTACAATCTGCAATAGCGAAATAAACGAAATTGTCTCTTTTCTGAATCCACGCAAAATCTCCACTAACAAGATGTTTTGGTTTGTTGAATATCATACAATTATTGAAAACTGAAAAAAATAGATGTTCAAATGGTAGTATGGTTTGTTGAAGCGAAGCTGCATAAATTAAACTATCAGTAATTTGTTCGTTCGATTTAGCGAGTTCTTTGTTAAGTGTGTTTAATTGCTCCAATACAGAATCTAATTCTTCTTTTTGGCTTTTTATCTCTAAATATTGTTGTTTTAGTTTTTGCGAGTTTTTAAAACGCGTCCAGAAAAGCAAAATTAATAATATAACAATTATAATTAAAAGCAATGAGCTAATAAGTAAAAAGTTTCTTTCTCGTGTTCGTTCCTCTTCTTTATATTTTAATTGTTCAATTTCTTTTTCTTTCGATTTTAAATCGAATTTCATTTGTAAACGAGCAATTTGTTGTGCAACATCCGCATCGTACATGTTTTTAGACAATTCAACGTATTTTGAAAGATAATTATAAGCATCTTTATAAAACTGTAATTTTTCAGTGGTTAAAGCAAGATTATAATAACACTTTTTCTGGTCTTTATAAAAATCAATGGAGTCGGCTATTTTAAGTGCAGTGGAATAGTATTTTAAAGCATCTATATACTTTTTTTGTGATTTCGACAAATCGCCAAGTTTCGAATAAACAAGGCTTTGATAAGATAGAATATTAAGATTAATAGCCAATTCTAAGGCTTTATTATATAAAACATAGGCTTGATAATAATTTTCTTTTTTAGCACTTACGGAAGCTATTCCTAATATACTAAAAAATATGCCTTCTTTGTTTTTCAATTCTTCTTCAATCAACAAACTTCTTTTGTAGCAACGGTAAGCATCGTTTAAGTTATCAAGGGCCTCGTATATTAGTCCTAAACGATATAAATTGTTAAGTGTTTGACTTTTGTTATTAGCTTTGTTGCTATAGTTTAATGATTTTTTATAATATTCAATTGCTTTAGTTAATTTTCCTTGAGCATAAGCAACGTTTCCCATGCAATTAAAAGTTTCTGCCAATAAGGCATTATCATTAACAAATTTTGCTCTTTCATAAGCTTTTGAATGATGTTCTATGGCAGAGATAAATTCTCCAATGTCGCATTTAATAGCACCAAGCATATTGTATGCTTTAGCCATTCCTTGTATGTAGTTCGATTGTTCTGCATAAAACAATGCTTTTGATGCTAATTCGTATGACAACTTAGGAAAATTTCCCTTTAGCTTTTTTGCTTCGTTTATTAAATATTCGCAACGTAGCGAATCATTAGGTAGTATTCTATATGCTTGAACAATAGAATCGGGAATAGCATAAATTTTTACTGCCAAAACAGTAAAAAGAACAGAAAACAATGTTTTCATAGTTGTTTAAGTGCTTTATACAAAAATACAAATTTTATATAAAATAAAGATACAAATTGTTTATAAATATGCAAGTTTGTTCATAAGTTGTTGAAAAAATGTATATAAATTCTGTTTTAAAAAAGTTTTCTTGTTTATACTTTTGAAAAAATTTTGTATATGAAAAGAGTTATGCAGGTAATATTATTAGCGCTTTCAGCAAATTTTATATTAGCATTAAATCCTGTACGTGAATATAAAGTAAAACCTTCTGATTTTGGTTTATCATACGAAGAAATAAAAATACAAACGTCTGATGGATTAAAGTTAAATGCTTGGTATTTCCCGGCAAGTCAAACTTCATATAAAATTATTGTATTGAGTGGTAATGGAAATGGTAATATGTCTGACTTGCTCGAACACGTTAGCGTATTTTTGTCATTAGGTTATCACGTATTAACTTATGATTACAGAGGATATGGAACAAGTAGCGATTTCGAAATAAAAACTAATTTTTACATTTATGCACAATTTTTGAAAGATTTAAATTCTGTTATTGATTATTTGAAAAAAGAACGTACAAGTATTCCCAAGATACACCTATTTGGTATAGGCATAGGAGCAGGTTTATCAATAGCTGTTGCAGCTAATAGAGGACTAGGAACAGTTATAGCCGATTCGCCATATACAACCCTCGAATTAGCAAAGCAAAGAATAAAAGAAGCAACAGGATTCGAGCTTATGATACCACTTGGTTACAATAGAATAGAATTAGAACCAAAATATGCTTTAGAAGCAAAAGGAGGTCAACTAAATGGAGTTTTGTTTATTGTTGGAGAGAAAGATAATGTTTATACCGTTAAAGATATAAGGGAATTAGCAAAAATAAGGAGTTCTGTTTCTACTGTTTATGTTGTTAAAAATAGCGATGGAAATAATAATCTTTCTGCAAATAAAGAAAAATACCTCGAAGAAATTAAGAAGTTTTTGAAGTTATAAAATCATATTTTTATTAAAACTAATTGGTAGGAGCAACGAAGCATCTTCTATAACATAAATTTTTTTCGAACCAAATAAAATAAGTTTTATAGGTTCATTTTGGCGAATTTGACTTTCTAAAATTACTTGACGACAACTTCCACAAGGAGGAACTGGCATTTCTGTCATATCTTTGCCATTTTGAAAAGCAACTAGAGCTAAGGTTAAAATTTTATTTTCTGGGAATTGAGCATTTGCAAAAAATACAACTACTCTTTCGGCGCAAATACCAGAAGGATATGCAGCATTTTCCTGATTATTACCAGATATTATTTCGCCATTATCTAATAATGCCGCAGCTCCAACATTAAAATGAGAATAAGGAGCATAAGCATTTTTTGCTGCAAACGTGGCAGTTTCTAACAACTTTAAATAATCTTCAGGGAGTTCCTTCAAAGAATTGTATTCTAAAATAGATAATTGAATAGTTTTACTTTTCACGCTCAGAAATTTAAAGCAAAGATACAAGAGATTTTGAAAAAAAATAAAACACAACTTACCTAAAATCAAATTACGCAATAGAAAATGTTTAGTATATTATAGCCCAAAATTGTTCAAATTCTTTTGTTCAAACAAATAACGTAATTCTTGATGATTTATTTGAACTAAAAATATAAAAATTTAAACTAATTTTGTAAATGTACTGTGTAAAATATGATTGACCAAGTTACAATACAAAGAATATTAGACACTACTCAAATAGTTGATGTAATAGCAGAATTTGTTCAATTGAAAAAAAGAGGGGTAAATTACGTAGGTCTTTGTCCTTTTCATAAAGAAAAGACTCCTTCATTTCACGTATCAGAAAGCAAAGGTATTTTTAAATGCTTTGGATGTGGAAAAGCTGGAAACGCAGTTAATTTTTTAATGGAACACGAAAAACTTTCTTATGTCGAAGCACTTCGATGGTTAGCAGCAAAATATCGTATTGAAATAGAAGAAAAGCCATTAACACAAGAAGATATTTTGCGACAAAACGAACGCGAAAGTATTTTAGTTGCCAATAAGTTTGCTAATGATTTTTTTATCAAACAATTATTCGAAACAGACGAAGGAAAGTCGGTAGGCTTATCTTATTTGCATAATAGAGGCATTCGCGAAGATATAATAAAAAAATTTGGATTAGGATATTGTCCTTCAAACAATAAAACATTTAGTAATGAAGCAATAAAAAAAGGCTTTAAACCAGAAATTTTACAAAAAGCTGGTCTAATAAATAAAGGTAATTACGATAATTTTACTTCAAGAATAGTTTTTCCTATATATAATTTAAGTGGTAACGTTGTTGGTTTTAGTGGGCGACGAATATCTAACGATGAATCTATTGCAAAATATTACAATACACCTGATACAGAAATTTTTCATAAAGGGCAACTTCTTTTTGGATTATTTCATTCGAAAAAAGCAATTTTAGAAAAAGATGCTTGTTACTTAGTAGAGGGAAATCTCGACGTTCTTGCAATGCATCAAATGAATGTTGAAAATGCTGTTGCTTCTTTAGGCACATCACTAACAAACGATCAAATTGCTTTGATAAAACGTTTTACAAAAAATATAATAATACTTTACGATTCAGATAAAGCGGGAATACAGGCTGCTATGCGTGGAATAGACTTGCTTTTGCAAGAAGGGATGAATGTTAAAGTAGTTTTGTTGCCAGAAAAGCACGACCCCGACAGTTTTAGTAAAACAGTTACACCAGATGAATTTTTTCAATACCTACAAAACAAAGAACAAGATTTTATATTATTTAAAATTCAAGTTTTACTTCAAGACATTAAAAACGACCCTATAAAGAAAACATTTGCTATAAAAGAAATTGCCAGAACCATTTCACTTATTCCTGATAGATTATCGCGAGCAGTTTACATAAAAGAAGTTTCTAATATTCTTAATATTGATGAAACAACATTACATTCTGAAGTAAATACACTTTTATTGAAAAAAAAAGTTACCAAGCCTGTTGAAACCGCTGTTTCTACTGTATTACAAACAGAAACTCCTGCAATTCCTTCGTTTGTTGATGATTTTTATGTAGAAGAAATAGAAAACGAAATTTTAAGAATATTATTGGCCTATGGAAATTTAGTTTATTACCAAGAATACGACGAACAAACAAATAGCATAACTTATACTATATCAGTTGCGGAAGCAATAATACAAGATTTATTAAATGATGAACTTGAATTTAAAAATCTTATTTATAAACAAATTTATGAAATAATACGAACGCAACTTACACATTTTAAGTACATTGATGACAAAGTGCTTATTTATCACGAAAATGAACAAATTAGAGAAATTGTTGCACATTTATTAAGTATTCCATATTATCAAGGTAAAATAAAGGGGCATAGCGATTATTTATCTCAGTATTATAAAAGAATAGGTATATATGTAAAAAATGAAAAAGATTTTTTAAATGAAGTTATACGTCAGCTTTTATTAAGGTATAAGTACAAGTTATTAGAAATAGCTATAAAAGATATAAGAAAAAAAATACAGAAAGCTCAAGAAGCAGGTATAGACGAAGAATACATTGATGAAGAATTACGCAAAATTCAAAAACTAAATAAAATAATTGGAATAATTGCCCAAAAATTAAACATAGTTGTTCGTTAATACCACGAAAAGTTATTTCTGATTGCTATAAAAGAAGGGTTTTCTAAATTATATTTATTATAAGTTAATGGTTTAAGAGTATTTATGTCATATAAATTCGAGTTAGCATAAAGCAAAATAGCATGCCCGGCAGCCGTGTCCCATTCCATTGTTTTACCAAAGCGAGGATAAATATCGGCTTCACCTTCAGCAATTTTACATAATTTTATTGAACTGCCACTTTTAATGATTTCAATTTGAGGATACTTTTCTTTTAATACAAACAAAAAATTTTCGGTTTGTTCATCTAAATGACTTCTGCTAACAACAACGCGTACAGAATAAGGCTTAATTTCCTTATTAGGTAATTTTGTTATCGTTTCGGATAATAATTTTGAATTTTTAACCAAAATTTTTATGCTACCTGTTTCGGGCGAGCTAAAATACAACCAGCCAGATAAAGGACTGTAAACCACACCTAATAGTGGGCTTGTGTTTTTTATCAGAGCAATATTAACTGTAAATTCACCATTTTTACCTATAAATTCTTTAGTTCCATCAAGAGGATCAACTAACCAGCATTGTTCGTGTTTAATTCTTTCTTGGTAGTCAATAATTAAGTCTTCTTCACTAATTATTAGGATATTTGTCTTTCTTAAATGTCTTACTATAACTTCTTCAGACTTTTTGTCAACTTCTGTAACTTGACTATTGTCTTTTTTGTGAGAAATCAGATAATTATTATTGTAGTATTCTAATAACACTTTACCAGCTTCAATAGAAGCAATTATCGCTATTTCAAGTAAATCAGAAGAAACTTTAAACATGCTGCTTTTTAGCAAACATACTTTTAATTTTTCTAATAAAAAAATTTTTAAAAAAAATGAAACAAACAAAAACTGCCACTTTTGCAAAATTTAATTTTTTTTTGACTTTTCAATTTTTTTAAACTTATAATTGAAGCAGATATTTAAAAGAAAGTGTGTTTTTAATCATAAAAATGAGACCTTTGAAAAACTTAAAGATTTTTTAGTTACATTTTTTTATTACAAAAAGCCTTTCCCTCTTTCCCCGTCATTGCGAGTCCCTCCCTTCTCGTCATTGCGAGGAGCGAAGCGACGAAGCAATCTCCTCTAACGCTCCACCCCGCAATTGCGAACCGAAGGGTAGGCGAGTGTTCTGGCGTGAAGCAATTTCCTCGTTGCACGTTCTTGTTGGTGTTAGGTGTTCTGGGGGGATTGCTTCGCCTGATTGTTATCAGGCTCGCAATGACGCAATGGGGTTGTTCGCTCGCAATGACGCCCCTTTCCGTCATTGCGAGGGCGCAGCCCGAAGCAATCTCCTCGTTGCATCTTGCATTTCTTTTAACAAAAACTCTTTACTTACCAGATGCAAAGTTTTTATCCCCGAGGGTTTAGATTGATTGAAAAAAAAATAATTAAAAAAATTTTTGTATATTTAAAAAAAATATTACTTTTGTATTAGCAAAGTTAGAAAATGCTTTATTCTTCAAACATATTATTTATGCCTTTGTTGGGGTTATCTCCAACAAAGAAAAATCAGCAAACTTCCGAAAGTTATGCGTTACCTTCTGAAACCCGCATGGTTGTAGAGAGAGAGAGAGAGAGAGAGAGAGAGAGAGAGAATAGTCTTAATCTATCAAATTTTTTTATATTTATGAGAAGACTGTCTATATGGCGGTCTTGGGGTGGCGTATTTTGGCGAGCTGGTGAGTTTTTGCCTGTTACTCCTTTTCGTCATTGCGAGCCCTTTTACATCCCCGTCATTGCGAGTTCCTCTTTCCCCGTCATTGCGAGTCCTTTCCTTCCCGTCATTGCGAGTCCTTCCCTTCCCGTCATTGCGAGTTTTCTCCTTCCCGTCATTGCGAGTCCCTCCCTTCTCGTCATTGCGAGGAGCGAAGCGACGAAGCAATCTCCCCTATTGCTCCCTGACATTATCCCATCTTTTTATTGTTTTTCATTGAAAAAGTATTTATATTTGCGGAAAAGAATTGTTATGAAAAGACTTAGAGAAAATTACAGCACTATCCACTATCTCAAAAAAAATTTTC
>Ga0308411_10001914_pt1 | contig 14148 bp, 10 predicted proteins | sample HotsprottomLayer_2_FD_203530 | JGI IMG/M metagenome (GOLD analysis project Ga0308411, IMG submission 203530) | Hot spring phototrophic mat microbial communities from Octopus Spring, Yellowstone National Park, Wyoming, United States -... | ecosystem: Environmental > Aquatic > Thermal springs >...
CGCGGGCGCCGAACGCGGCTCGTCCGTACTGCTGGTTACTGAGCGGGAGGCAGGATCACCGTATCGATGACGTGGATGACGCCGTTGGAGGCCATGATGTCGGTGGTGACGACGCGCGCGTTGTTGATCATCACGCCGCTGCGGCCGCTGGAGATTTTTACGTCGCTGCCCTGCAAAGTAGTGGCCTTGTTCAGGGAAGTGACCTGCTTGGCGGTGACCTTGCCGGGGACCACGTGGTACAGGAGGATGGACTTGAGCTTGGGGATGTCCTTGAGGAGCGCCTCGAGGGTGCCGGCCGGCAGCTTGGCGAAGGCGTCGTCGGTGGGCGCAAAGACGGTGAACGGGCCCTCGCCTTTAAGCGCATCGACCAGGCCGGCGGCCTGCAGGGCGGTGGCCAGGGTGGTGAAGGAGCCGGCGCCGACGGCCACTTCGACGATATCCTGACCCTTATCCTTGCTGTAGGTTCCGGCGACGGCGACGCCCCCGGTGAACAGCGCGATGAGTGTGACGGCGGTGATGGTGCGCATGCTGAGTCTCCCTTTCTGCCGGTCAGCGCCCTTGTCTGGCGCGCCGGTGGTAGCAGAAACAAACCGCCGTTCATGGTATTTCTAGACTTGGTTCGAGGCTATGGTGGCATTGGGAATTTTCGTCTAGTTTGTTTGGAAAGAGCGAGGTAGGTGGCAGGGTAAGGCCCACCGGCGTTGAACGATTTGGTCGTTTTGCGATCCCGACGGACCCGTGCCGTGGGGTGGCCGCTGGCGCCGTTCAAAAGCGCAGGCGAAAGCTCCTGGTGGTACCCTCGCGGAGCTCGTGGCACACCCCCGCCCCGCGCAGGCGCAGGCCTTGCTCCACCTGCGCCGTGCAGCGCAGCACTGTGCCCTGGTTGCCCTCCAGCCGGCCGATGAGGTGCATGGCGGTGCCGCCCCGCAGGGGGACGCCGGCGCCGGCCGCGCCGAGGCCCGCCGAGCCGGAGGGGAGGGCGGGTTCGGGGTGGAGGGTAGGGCGGCTGTGAGGTCCGCTGGGGTCCAGGGTGAGGCGTCCTTGCAGCACCTCGCCGGTGCGCGGATCGAGGGCGCGCACCCAGGCGCTGTCCGCTGCCAGCGCAACGGTCACCGGCAGGCTCACGGCGCTGGGGAGTTCCTCCAAGGTGCCCTCCCGGGTGAGTGTGCAACCGGCGAGCAGGGCCGCCCCCAGGGGCAACACCCACTTGGCCGCCCTGCGCCAGCTTCTCATGGGGGTATCGTAGCGCCTCCAGCGAGCCGTACCCAAGGGTCACCGGTTCCATAGCCGCCCAGCCTTGGCGCCGGCTGGCCCGAGGTTGGCACGCCTGAGGCGAAACGAGTACCATCGTGGCGTTATGAGCTTGTCAACGCCCCGGGCGGTACGCACGGCGTGGCTGGCGGCGGGGGTGTACGTACCGCTGGCGGTGGCGTACATTTGGCTGTCGGATACCTTGTTGTTGGGCGGGGTGACCTCCTCCTCTCCTGCCCTTCTCAGGCTCTCCATCGTCAAGGGCACCCTCTTCGTGCTCACCACGGGGGCGGCGCTGTTTGTGCTGGTGTGGCAGTTCTCCCGCCGGTTGGAGCACGCCGCCCAGGCGGCGGCAGCGCAGGCGGCGGCGGCGGTGGCCAGCCAGGAGCGCTACCGCGCCCTGGCCGAATCGGCCACCGACTTTATCTTTATCTTCGATCGTGAGTTGCGCCTGATCTACCTCAACGGCGTTGCGGCGGCGGAGTGGGGCGTTCCGGCAGCGCATCTGGTGGGCAAGTCCACGGAGGCGTTGTTTCCGCCGGAGGCGGCGCGCCGCCGACGGGAGACGCTGCAGCGGATCCTGGCGCGGGGCGAGCCGGAAGTGCTGGAGGAGCATGTCCAGTTTCCCCGACGCGCCCTGTGGCTGTCCACGTCGCTGGTGCCCATGCGCGAGCCGGCCACCGGCTCGGTGACCGGCGTGCTGGGCGTGTCGCGGGACATCACCCTATTCAAGCGCCATGAGGCGATGCGCGAGGCCGTTTTCGCCATCTCCCAGGCGGCCAATGGGGCCAGCCGGCTCGACGAGCTGCTGCCCCAGATTCACCGAGTGGTGGGCGGCCTGCTGCCCGCCGAGAACTTCTACATCGCCCTGTACGACGAGGAGCGTGGGCTGCTGTCGTTCCCCTACTTCGTGGACGAGGTGGACGAGCCGCCGCCGCCCCGCCCCTTGGGTGATGGGCTCACCGAGTATGTGCTGCGCACCGGTCGCTCGCTTTTGGCCTCGCCGGAGGTGTTCGACCAGCTGGTGGCGGCAGGGGAAGTGGAGCTGGTGGGAGCGCCTTCGCTGGACTGGTTAGGTGTGCCGTTGAAGGTGCGGGAGAAAACGGTGGGCGTGCTGGTGGTGCAGAGCTACCGCGAGAACGTGCGCTTCGACGCGGCGGCCCAGGAGCTTTTAGAGTTCGTGTCGAGCCAGGTGGCCATGGCCATCGAGCGGGCGCGGGGGGAAGAGGCGCTGCGGGAGAGCGAGGAGCGTTTCCGGGTGCTGGTGGAGACCACCCCCGTAGGGGTGCTCATCATCGTCGGGGATTCCATCGTCTACGCTAACCCGGGCGCCAGCCGGATCACCGGCTACAGTCGCGACGAGATGATCGGGGCGAGCTTCGTCACCGGCATCCACCCGGAGCACCGAGCACTCGCCACCGCTCGCGCCTTCGCCCGCCAGGAGGGTACCCTGGACGCCTCGGAGTACGAGTTCAAGATCATCACCAAGCGGGGCGAGGAGCGGTGGATCCACGGCAGTTCCGGGCGTGCCATGCTGCGGGGCGGGCCAGCGCTGGTGACGACCTTTTTCGATGTAACCCGGCGCCGGCACGCGGAGCTGGAAGGGGAGGAGTCGCGCCGCATGCTGCGGCTGGTGCTGGACACCATCCCCGTGCGCGTCTTCTGGAAGGACCTGCACTCTCGTTACTTGGGGTGTAACCGGGTGTTCGCTCAGGATGCCGGGGTGGCGTCCTGGGAAGAGGTGGTGGGGAAGACCGACTTCGAGCTAGGGTGGCGGGAGCAGGCGGAGCTGTACCGCCGGGACGACGCGGCGGTGATGGCCTCGGGGGAAGCGAAGCTCAACGTCGAGGAGCCGCAGACCTCCCCCGACGGGTCGAGGCGGGTGCTGCGCACCTCCAAGGTGCCCCTGCGCACCAGCGACGGGCAGATCATCGGCGTGCTCGGCACCTACGAGGACATCACCGAGCAGAAGCGGGCTCTGGAGGCCCTCGCGGAGAGCGAGGAGCGCTATCGCGCCCTGGTGGAGTTGTCCCCCGACAGCATCGTCATCCACGATGGGAACGTCGTGGTCTTCGCCAACCGGCGCGCGGCGCAAACGCTGGGTTATGCGTCGCCCGATGAGATGCTGGGGCGACCCGTCATGTCCTTCGTCCATCCGGACTATCGGGCGATGGTGGCCAAGCGGGTGGCGCGCGCCTTGGAGCTGGGGGAGCCCGCCCCTCCCGTCGAGGAGGTGTTCCTGCGCGGCGACGGCAGCACCATCGAAGTGGAAGTCGCTGCGGTTCCCATGAGCTGGGCGGGGCGGCCGGCGATGCAGGTGGTGGTGCGGGACATTTCGGCGCGGCGGGCGGTGGAGGAGCGCCTGCGCCAAGCTCAGAAGCTGGAGGCGGTGGGGCAGCTGGCCGGGGGGGTCGCCCACGACTTCAACAACATCCTGCAGGCGCTGCTCACCACCATCGAGGTGCTGCGCGTGCGCCACCGTGAGCTCCCCGAGGTGCGGGCGGAGCTGGGGGAGATCGAAGCGTACGTGCGGCGCGGGGCGGTGCTGGCGCGCCAACTGCTGCTCTTTGCCCGGCGGGAGGTGACGCGGTTCGAGCTGGTGGATCTCAACGACGTGGTCCAAGGCACGATCTCGATGTTGCAGCGCCTCTTGCCGGAGAACGTGGTGTTCAAGCTGGCCCTCGCCAACCGAGCCTTGCCGGTGCGCGCCGACCGCGGGCAACTGGAGCAGGTGTTGGTCAACCTGGCGGTGAACGCCCGGGAGGCGATGCCCGCGGGCGGGAGCTTGACGGTGGGTACCGGGGCGGATGGGGAAAGAGCCTGGTTGGAAGTGGCCGATACCGGCGTGGGCATTGCACCGGAGCTGCAGGGGCGCATTTTTGAGCCGTTCTTTTCCACCAAGGCGGCCAGCGAGGGCAGCGGGCTAGGCCTTGCGGTGGTGCACGGCATCGCCGTCCGCCACGGCGGCAGGGTGGAGGTGGCCAGCGAACCCGGCCGAGGGTCGGTGTTTCGGGTGACCATTCCGCTGGCCGATGGGCCACCTGCGGGGGAGGCGGAGCAGCGCCAGGACCTTCCCTCGTTCCATCAGGGTGGCGCCGGACGCCAGGTTCTGTTGGTGGAGGACGAGGAAGGGGCGCGGGAGGGGATCCGCGACGCCCTCACCCTGCTGGGCTACGCCGTGGAGGCGGTGGGCAGCGCCGAGGAGGCTTTGGCAGTCGCCGCTGAACGGAGCTTCGACGTGCTGCTGTCGGACTTGCTGCTGCCGGGCATGCACGGGGGCGAGCTGGCCGAACGCTTGCGGCAGCGCTGGCCGGCGCTCAAGGTCATCATCATGTCCGGCTACGCTCAGGACGAAGCGATTCGCCGCGGCGTGGGCGAGGGAGCGGTGCGGTTTTTGCAAAAGCCCTTCGACCTGGCCTCGCTGGCCCAGGAACTGGAGAGCGCTCTGGCCCACTGAGCGGGCGGCTGCCGAGGGAGGGGTGATGCGAAGGGTGGTTTTCAACCAGAAGGGCGGCGTGGGCAAGTCCACCATCGTCTGCAACCTGGCGGCGGTGGCGGCGCACGCCGGGCGCCGCGTACTGGTGGTGGACCTCGACCCCCAGGCCAACAGCACCGCTTACCTGCTGGGTAGCGGCGCCGCCGAAGCACCCCCCGGGGCCGCCGCGCTGTTCGAGCAAACGCTAGGCTTTAGGCTATTTCGCGAGGATCCCAGGGCCTTCGTACACCCGACGCCGTTTCCATCGCTGTTTCTGCTGCCGGCCTCCCGCCAGCTCGAGGAGCTGCAGCCGAAGCTGGAGTCCCACTACAAGATCTACAAGTTGCGGGAGGCCCTTGCGGCGCTGGCGGGAGATTTCGACGAGGTGTGGATCGACACGCCCCCGGCGCTTAACTTCTTCACCATGTCGGCGCTCATCGCCGCCCAGCGCTGTCTCATCCCCTTTGACTGCGACGATTTCTCCCGCCGCGCCCTGTACGCGCTACTGGAGGTAGTGCGGGAGGTGAAAGCCGACCACAACCCCGAGTTGGAGGTGGAGGGGATCGTGGTGAACCAGTTTCAAAGCCGTGCCGCACTCCCCCGGCGCCTGGTGGAGGAGCTGCGCGGCGAGCGCCTGCCGGTGCTGGAGCCCTTTTTGAGCTACTCGGTGAAGGTGCGGGAATCCCATCAAGCCGCGCGCCCCCTCGTGTACCTGCAGCCGAACCACAAGCTGACCCGCCAGTTTGTGGAGTTGGCGGAGAACGTAAGCCGTCGGCACCCTGCGGCGCGGAGGCGATCTCCCGCGAGCCGACGGCCGGGGGGCGGCGAGGCCTAGACCGCCATCAGCCAGCCGTGGGTGTCGGGTCGGTCGCCGTACTGGATGCCGGTGAGCGTCTCCCGCAGCAGCCGGGCGATGGGCCCCTCGCCGCCGTCGCCGACCCGATAGACGATCTCCTTTCCATCCACCACATCCACCAGCTCCCCCACTGGGGAGACCACGGCTGCGGTGCCGCAGCCGAAAATCTCGGTGCAGTCACCGGTCTGAAGGCCGTTGAACACCTCTTCGATGTGGATGGCGCGTTCCACGAACGGGATCCCCAGCTCGCGGCAGACCACCCCGATGCTCTCCCGCGTCACGCCCTCCAGGATCGTGCCCGAGGTGGGAGGCGTGGTGACGACCCCGTCGCAGACGAACATCAGGTTCATGGCGCCCACCTCTTCCACGTGGCGGCGCTCCACCGCGTCGAGCCACATCACCTGGTGACACCCGCGGCGCTTGGCCTCCTCGCCGGCCAGCAGGGAGGCGGCGTAGTTGCCGCCGGTCTTGGCGAAGCCGGTGCCCCCTGGAGCGGCGCGCACCCAGTCCCGGGCGACCAGGATGCGGACGCCCCCCTCGGTGTTGAAGTAGGGCCCGGTGGGTCCAGTGATGATGAAGAAGAGGAAGCGGGAGGAGGACTTCACCCCCAAGGCTTCTTCGGTGGCGATCATCGCCGGGCGGATGTAGAGCGCGCCGGGGCGGGGCGGGGTCCACGCCTGGTCGCGGCGTACCAGGGCGCGGATCGCCTCCAGGTGCCATTGGACTGGCAGCTCGGGCATCGACATGCGGCGGGCGGACCGGTTGAAGCGGGCGGCGTTGCGGTCGGGACGGAACACGTACACGCTGCCGTCGGCGTGGCGAAACGCTTTCAGGCCTTCGAAGATCTCTTGTCCGTAGTGCAGCACGGCAGTGGCCGGCGACAGGGAGAGCGGTCCGAAGGGCACGATGCGCGGGTCGTGCCACCCTCGATCGGCCTCCCATTCCATGAGGAACATATTGGGAGAAAAAGTCTTACCGAAGGGGAGCCGGGCAGGGTCGAGAGGTTCAACGGGGGGACGGACCACCGAAAGATCACGGATCTCCATGGCCTTCCTCTCTGCGCGGTGCCGCCGCGCGAAAAACTGCACAAGCAGAGTAGCGCAACGCTGGGCGGATCACCACCCCCCGCCGGGAGTGTGGCGAAAACTCTTCGGCCCGCAAACCTTCCTGGAGAGGATTCGCTGGCTTCTCGGCCAACCTGCGGCTGGCGGCTGCGCTGCCCGCGACTTTTGCTGCGTGAGCCTGCACCGCCGAGGGTGCACCTCCCGGCCAGCCTCACCACCGACGCTTCCGGCCACGGCTCGGCGAAGCGCAGGCTCCCAGGCCTGTTCCTCCAGGGCGTAGGGCGATCGACGTCAGCCACCGTCGCCGAGTGGGTCACGGACCCGGTCGCGGACGGTCCTGGACCCGCACCCGGTCACGCTCGTGAAGAGGGTGGCCGCCGGCGGATACGCACAGGACAGTGACCCCAGCCTGCGCTCCAGCCACGCTGTTGGCGCCGGGCGGGGGAGGCCTATCGTTGGTGGGGGTGGAATGCTAGGCTCGCGGGGAGGACCGTGACGCCGCGACCAGACCCCAAACCGACGCCCGCCCAACCCGGCGCCGCTGCCAAGCGGACGGCGACGGTGAGGTTGGCGGACACCATCCGCCACGCCGTTGAGCTGTGGCGACCCCACGCCGGTGCCGCCGCCGTCTTGCTCGCCGTGCTGGCGGTGCCCCAGGGGTACAAGGCGTTTTTCGCCTACAGCCAGCGCCTGCTGGTGGACGGGGGGATCTTGGGCCGCAATGGCCCGCTCATGGTGCGGGTGCTGGCCGCACTGGCGGTGGGGTTCCTGCTGGCCGGGGCGGCGCAACTGCTCGCCGACTACCTGCGCGCCCGGGCCAGCGCGGCCATCATCAATGGTGTCCGGGAGAAGATGTTCCACCACCTGCAGCGGCTTTCCATGGGCTACTTCGCCCGCGTGCGGGCAGGCGACGTGGTGGCACGCTTCACCTCGGACCTGGCTGACATCCAGAAGAGCCTCACCACGCGGGTGGTGGACGCGGCGTTCGCACTGCTCGGCCTGGTCATCAACATCCCCGTCGCCTTTGCTCTGGAGTGGCGGCTGGCCCTGGTGATGTTGGCCGGCTTGCCGCTAGTGGGGATCGGCACGCGGCTGTTCGGGGGCAGCGCGGCCGCCGCTCGTTATCGCCTCAAACAGGAGGAGGGGGCGCTGGCCGCCTCGGTGCAGGAGAACGTCCGCGCCCAGGCGGTGGTCAAGGTCTTCGGGCTGCGGCCGTGGGTGGCGCAGCGCTTCGCCGCGCAACTGGCGTCTCTGGAGAAACGGTTCACCCGTGCCGACTTCCTCGCCGAGGTGGTGGGCACCTCGTCGAGCTTGGCGGTGTTGGCGGTCCAGGTCCTGGTACTCGGCGTCGGAGCGTACCTGGCGGTGAGCGGCCGGCTGTCGCCGGGCACCTTGGTGGCGTTCCTGTCGCTGCACGCCATCGTCTCCAAGGATATCTACGACCTCACCAAGAAAGTGGTGCCGGCGCTCATCGCCTCGGCGGGCGGCCTGCAACGCATCGAGGAGATCACCGGGGAGCCCATCGACGTGCGGGAGGAGAAGGGTGCCCGTCCCCTGCCGCCGGGCCCGGTGGGGTTTCGGCTGGAGGAGGTGACCTTTGCTTACCCCGGTGGGAAGCCGGTGCTGGAGCGTGTGTCGCTGGAGATACCGGCGGGACGGCGGGTCGCTTTGGTGGGTGGCTCAGGTTCGGGAAAGAGCACCGTGCTGGGGTTGCTGCTGCGCTTTTTCGACCCGCAAGGCGGCCGCGTGCTGGTCAACGGCGTGGATTTGCGGAGTGTTTCGTTGGAGTCGTTCTACGCTCGGGTGGGTGTGGTCTTTCAGGAGAGCTTTCTCTTCGACGGCACGGTGTGGGAGAACATTGCCTTGGGGAAACTGGGAGCGGGTGGGGGCGAAGTTCAAGCCGCCGCCCGGGCGGCGGAGCTGCACGACGCCATCGTCGCACTCCCGCAGGGGTACGACACGCCGGTGGGCGAGCAAGGAGGGCGGCTGTCGGGCGGACAACGCCAGCGCTTGGCCATTGCGCGCGCCATCCTGCGCAATCCCGCGGTGCTGCTGCTGGATGAAGCCACCTCGGCGCTGGATCCCGCCACCGAGTCGGCCATCAACGCGACTCTGTCGCGGCTGGCGGTGGGGCGCACGGTGGTCACCGTGACCCACCGGCTGGCGGCGGCCTGCGATGCCGACCTCATCGTGGTGTTGGACCACGGAAGGGTGGCCGAGATTGGCAACCACGCCGAGCTGTTGGCCCGCGGCGGCGTGTACGCGGCGCTGTGGACCAAGCAGAGCGGCGTGGAGGTGCGCAGCGAGGCCGCTACGGCGCGCGGCGACACCCTGGCGGTGCGGGTGCGCCCTCACCACCTGCGTTCCGTCCCCCTGCTGGCTGGCGTAGAGGAGGCGGCCCTCGCCGACCTGGCGGCTCGCATGGTGGTGGAGAACTGGGAGGCGGGCCGCGTGGTGGTGCGGGAGGGAGAGGTTGGCGACCGCTTCTTCGTCATCGCCCGTGGCCGGGTGGAGGTGACGCTGCACGTGGGGGGCACGGTGCGGCACATGGCGGCGCTGGACGACGGCGATTTCTTTGGCGAACAGGCGCTGCTGGCGGGGGCCCGGCGCACCGCCACGGTGCGGACGCTGACCCCATGCCTCTTGTTAGTCCTGGAACGGAGCGCTTTCGAGGAGGTGGTACGTGCCCACCCCACGCTGCAAGGGGCCGTGGAGGAGGCGGCGGCACGCCGTCTCGCCCGCACGCGGGATCTCCACGCAGCGCTGGACGAGACCACGCTTTTGGAGGGGTGAGGCGGGCGCGGCCGGAGAAGGCCGGCGTGGGGAGCGAGTAGGGGGCTGGGAGAGCCGCGCATGGAAGGGCGAACCGCTGCCCCTTCAACGCGCCAGGTAGTGGCACCCCACCGAGGTGGTATTGCGTTGCGCTGCCGCAGCGATCAGCCCGGCCGCCGTACAGCCGTGGAAGAGGTCCACCAGCGACGCCGAAATGGGCGTAGTGCGGTAGAAGGCGGTGAGGCGCACCAGCTGGTGCCGCAGGTCGGCAACGGCGCGCTCCAGGCGCTCGCGGGTGCGCACGATGCCCACGTAGTTCCACATGGTGTGGCGGATCGCCGACCAGTCCTGGGCGATGAGCGCCGGGTCCTCGTTGGAGGGACCTGGAACGGGCTCCCAGTCGCCGATGGCCCCGGCCTGTTCCCGGGAGAGGGGGATCTGACGGGCGAACGCTGACGCCTCCCGCCCCGCCGCCAGGCCGAACGTCAGCCCCTCCAACAGCGAGGTGGACGCCAGCCGGTTGGCGCCGTGCACGCCGGTACACGCCACCTCACCGGCCACATGGAGGCCGGGGATGTTGGTCCGGCCGGCGAGGTCGGAGACGATACCGCCGCAGGTGTAGTGGGCGGCGGGCACCACCGGAATGCGCTCGTTGCGAATGTCGATGCCGTACTTGGCACAGCTCTCGGCCACCGTGGGGAAGCGCCTCGCCAGCTCCTTGGCCTTCCCGCCCAGATCGAGGTAAACGCACTCGGCGCCGGTGGAGTGCATCTCGTCGATGATGGCGCGGGTGACCACGTCGCGGGGGGCCAGCGGCCCCAACGGGTGGTAGCGCTCCATGAACAGCTCGCCCTTGGAGTTCACCAAGCGTGCCCCGGCGCCCCGCAACGCCTCGGTGATCAGATGGCGCGGCGCCCCCGGCACGTACAGGCAGGTGGGGTGGAACTGGATGAACTCCAAATTGAGCAGGCGCGCCCCGGCGCGCGACGCCATGGCGAAGCCGGAGCCGATGGAACCGGGCTGGTTGGAGGTGTGGATGTACACCGCTCCGGCCCCCCCGGTGGCCAGCACGGTGGCGTCCGCCGTCACCGTGCACACCCGGCCGCTGGCCACCTCCAAGAGGTAGGCGCCGGCACAGCGATTCTCCAGAGAGTAACGATCGGCGGCGCGGCGGCTGTGGTGGTGCGTGGTGAGCAGGTCCACCCCCTGGTAGCCGGGCACCAAGCGGATGCGCGGGTGCGAGCTGGCGGCCCGCTGCAGCGCCGTCTGGATGGCCGCGCCAGTGCGATCGGCGGCGTGGATGATGCGGGGTACCGAGTGGGCGCCCTCTAGAGCGAGGTCAAGGGAGCCATCGGGCCGGCGGTCGAACGGCACCTCCAGGCGCTCGATGAGCCACTCGCGCACGCACTCTGGGCCATGCTCGGCGAGAAAGGTGGCGGCCTCGGGGAGGCCGTAGTTGGCCCCCGCGGCAAGGATATCCCGGGTGAGCAGGGCGGGGGAGTCGTCGACGCCGCGATAAACAATCCCCCCTTGCGCCCAGGCGGTATTGGTGGCGCCGGGCTCGGCGGTGCGGCACACGAGGAGCACCTCGGCGCCACTTTCGGCGGCACCTAAGGCGGCGGCGAGGCCGGCGACGCCGGTCCCGAGAACGAGTACCTGGCAGTGTTCGCGGTCGGCCAGCTTCATGGTCGCACTTTCAAAGAAAGATCCAGGGCGGCGGCGGAGTGGGTGAGGGCCCCCACCGAGATGAAGTGGACACCGGTGCGCGCAATTTCGGCAGCGTTGGCCAGGGTAATCCCGCCGGAGGCCTCCAGACGCGCCCGGCCGCCCACCTCCTCCACGGCTTGCCGCATCTCCTCCACGCCCATATTGTCCAGCATGATGTGCTCCACCTGGCAGGCCAGCGCTTGACGCACCATCTCCAAGGAGGTGCACTCTACCACCAGTGGAAACTGCCGGCCCAGATGAGCCCGCACCCGAGCCACCGCCTCGGCTAAGGAGGGGCAGGCGTCCAGGTGGGTGTCCTTGAGCATCGCCGCGTCGAAAAGCCCCATGCGGTGGTTGACCCCTCCCCCGCAGCGCACCGCGTGCTTCTCCAGGGCGCGCCAGCCGGGGGTGGTCTTGCGGGTGTCCAGCACCTGACAGTGGGTTCCGATGAGGGCGTCGACAAAGCGGCGGGTGAGGGTGGCGACCCCGGAGAGTCGGGCGATGAAGTTCAACGCGGTGCGCTCGGCGGCCAGCACGGCGCGGGCACGGCCGGCCACCACGGCCACCACGTCGCCCCGCTGCACCGCGGACCCGTCCCCGTGCAGCACGTCCACCTGGCAGGAGGGGTCGAGGAAGGTGAAGGCGGCCGCAAAGGCGGGCGCGCCGGCGATGACCCCGTCGCCCTTGGCCACGAGCAGGGCTTGCACCTGGGCGTGCTCCTGGAAGACTGCGTTACCCGTGACATCGGGCAGGTCCTCGGCGAACGCCGCCGCCAGCAGAGGTGGGAGGTGGCGGTCATAGGGGGGCGGCAGCTGGTTCACTACACCATTGTACTTGGCGAGGCCCCAGGCTTCGCAGCGCCGCTGGGGTGCTGCGCCTATCCGAAGGGGATCGTCACGGCCTCGGCTCGGCGGCGGCTGGCCGGGAGCGGGCGGCGTGCAACGCCTCGAAGACGTCGCCGGGGAGTTGAAAGGCCTCCGGCTGGCCGGTCTGAGGGAATAGCCACAGGTACTCCCCCGCGGCCACCAGGCGGGTAAATGCCACCCCCTGCTGGCGGACGCTGAGCCCCAGCCGCAGAAGGGGAGGGGAAGGGGCGAGGCCCTCGTACACCTCCACGAGGGGGCCGGCCTCGGGGAAGATCTGGGGCCCCCACAGCACCACTAGCCCCTGGTCGGTTCTGCTCACGTCGCTGACCACCGTGGGCACGGAGAGGGCACGAAACGCCTTTTGACCTTCCTCGGTGAGCTGGGCTTTCACCTCCGCCGGCATCTCCTTCCCCCTCTCACCTTCGTGCCCTGCCCAGGTTTTCTGGCCTTCCCAGCTGCCCACCTCCTCCCTCCCCCGCAGCAGGCGCAGGCGCTGCCGGGTGTGCTGGTGGACCACCCACAGTTCGTTCTCGTCGTGGGGAGCCAAAAGGACGGCGCTGGACAGGGCGGCGGGTACGCCGCTGAGGTCCGGCGCCGGCTCGGGCGCCAGCCAACGTTCCCGTTCTTCCCCGCGGAGCGTCACCCGCGCCAGCAGAGCGTCGCCCACCTCTAGGCCGCGGCGTTCCCCTTGGGTGCGGAAGCGCAGGGGGATGATGGCCGCCACCAGGTCTCCCTTGTGCCAGACCACACTGGTGATGCCGTGGGCGCGCAGGGAAAAGCGGCTCTCCACCTGGGCCGGCGTGAGCACCACCACGTCGTTGCCGTTCCAAAACGCCAGCCGACTGCCGTCGCCCTGGCAGGCCAGCCCCCTCCACCGGGGGTGGGTTTCGGTGGGTTGCCAATTGCGCACCACCCGCTGGTGCCGCAGGGCCCCGTCGGCGCGGAACTCCAAAAGCGTGCCTTTTTGGGTGTCGAGGGCCAAAATACGCCCCTTTTCGGTGGCGCAGGCCAGCCAGGCACGGCTCCACTGGTGCTGGGCGAGGTCGCTGTGCACCCGGGTGGACTCCAGTCTCCCCCACCCAGCGACTCCCTCGGCCCATGGGGGACGGGGCGAGGGAGGGGCCGCGGCGGTGGTCGCCCATAGGACAACAGCTAAGGCCAGCCGATGCATGGGGCTCCTCCTTTGGAGTCAGGTGAAATCCCGCTGGACTCCCTAGTCACAATCGTACTCTACAAATCCACGGTACTCGCCGGTCTCGTCGTCGAAGACGACGCAGACGGTGCAGCCTGAACGGCAAGGGTCGGGGACACAGACGTCCGGGGGACCACAGCGGACCCCAGCCCAGCCCAGCTGGGGGGCAACCGCCGCCGCCACCAGACCCAAAAGCCGCCGCGCACCTTCGTTACCCATCGTTTTCATCGAGTTGGATCCTCCCTTGTCGCAGCCGCGGGTGCGGCTTGAAGTATGGGACGAGGATACCGCCCCCCCCCCGCTGTCAAGCCCCTCGCGGGGTGGCCAGCGCCGCGGCCACGGCGGCCATGTGTTCGGGGGAGGTGCCGCAGCAGCCCCCCCAGGCGTGCCCCCACGGCGAGCCACCCCTGGGCGCAGCGGGCGCCCCTCACCGGAGGGAGGGCTGCGGACAGAGGGTCTACCCCTGCCTCACGGGGGCCGGACGTCGCCGGGCCCTGGCCCAGGGGGGGGAGCTCCGCTGCCCAGGGCAAGGGCGATGGAAACGGCGGCGAGAATCCCCGCCCCCAGGGCGGCCACGCCCCCCAACAGAGCACGCCCCCAGCTGAGCCCACGCCCGCGCAGGTAGATCGCCCCCCAACTCGGCCCCACGGCGAGGGCCAGCAGCAGCGGCACCGGCAGCCACCGGCCCACGCCGGGCACGAACAGCCAAGCCGCGGAGGCCGCCCACCCGGCGGCCAGGCTGCCCAGCAACCGTACCAAGGCGCCCCAGACCCGGCCCGCCGCGCCGGTGAAGAACAAACCGCAGCCGGCGCCGGCGGCAAAGCCGGCGGTGACGGCGGCGCCGAAGGTGGCGGAACGCCGAGCCAGACCGGGGGGCGCAGGCACCTCAAGAGCCGCAAAGGTTACCAAGACCACCGCCGCCCCCAAGGCGGCAGCTGCCGACACGGCAGCCACGGTGGCCAGAA